>OGCM01003140.1_pt1 | contig 13394 bp, 10 predicted proteins | sample 1570151 | NCBI WGS metagenome assembly OGCM01 (sample SAMEA4370582, study PRJEB24528) | human gut metagenome
AATAGTATCTTTTCTCGTTCTTTTGTGGTAAAATGTTTGTAGTGGCTCATGGGAATCATCCTTTCAATAATAGTCGTTGCAATTCTATTATACTGGATTTTTCCCTTTGAGTCATTATTTTTTTACTTGTTGCACTTATATTGTAAATTCAAGCATATTTTTTTACCATTTAAAACAACTGTTAGATTGACCAAATAATACTTTCGGATTATATATATTATAAATGGTTTAATGTAATTATATGTTTGGATAATTATTGAAGATGAAATAATAAAAAAGGAGTAAAACAAAATGAAAGAATTAAAATTCAAACCAACAAACAAAACAGTAGATTTTTTTAACGAATTTAGCGTGATTGATAACTTGTCTGTTGAGATAATGTTAAATCGGGTATTATGCTGCGCAATTAACAAAGTTCCTTTTGACGCGGCAATCATACTATTATGGTATGTAATAGTATGTATAGACAATTTAGATAACAGACAGCAAAACGAGCTTATTTTTTCTCTTATATCCCTGCTTATATGCTGTACAATAAACGATGAATTTAGTATAGATAATGCTTTTGAAACGCTTGAAATGACATATAATGACATCGTTAAAACAATTAACGTGAGCAGTGCCAAATCGGATAAAGATATGGAAATACCGCCTAAAATATGTTACGGGGAAAAAATCAAAGTAAAATTAGCGCCCCTTGCTATGAAAATAAAAGAATATAGCAAATTGCAAGGTATAACAGTTGAGGAAGCAATAGAGAAAAAAATTGAGGAAATGAGCCCATATAATCCCAATAAGGCGGAGGAAATTATACTTACTCGTTTTATATATATGGTATCAACACAAATTCCAATACAAGTTAGCAGTACAATTTTTTTATTTATCTCAAATTTAATCTTAAACAATGAAGATATAAACACGCATTTTGAACAGTATATAGAAGAACTTAAAAAGAATTGTATTGAGAGTATGGCGACAAGTTATAAACACCGCAGAATAGAGGAATTAAAAGAAAAAATTTATAAGTAATAATATAAATTAAAATATGTGAGGTGGTTGCTTATGAAAAGAAATTCAGTATTTGCGGTAATATTAGCTTGTGTCTTGTGTCTAATTACAGGCTGCACATCAACATCTAACGTTCCACCACCCACGATTGAGCCGACACCTGTTGTAACCGTACAGCCTACCGAAAGCCCTACCGAAACACCTGTATCAGAATTAACCGTACATTTTATAGATGTCGGGCAAGCGGACGCGGCAGTATTACAATGCGGTGATGATACAATGATGATTGACGGCGGAAATGTTGCAGACAGCAGCTTGATTGTCGCTTATCTTAAAAAGCTGAATATTGATAACATAGATTATATGGTATGCACTCACGCGCATGAAGATCACGTCGGCGGTTTGTCCGCTCCGCTTTCCGTAATGCCCGTTAGCGCAGTATATGCTCCTTCTGCGGAGGCGGACAGCAAGGCATATCAGAATTTCAAGCGAAAGGCGGCAGACCAAAATACAGAAATAATGCACCCTGAAAATTACGAGAGTTTTCCGTTTGGAAGCGCAAGGGTAGAAATTCTTGCTTGCCCTGATAATGCGGATAATCTCAATAACACATCAATTATTTTAAAGGTAACGCACAAAAATAAGTCTTTTCTATTTACGGGCGACGCGGAGCGTGAGGAAGAACAAACGCTGTTAGACAGAGGATTATTAAAATCTGATGTTCTCAAGGTCGGTCATCACGGCTCGGACACATCAACATCATATCCGTTTTTACGCGAGGTAATGCCTGAATATGCGGTTATATCCGTCGGGAAAGATAATTCCATACGGACACCCTACGGAAGCCGTTTTGAGCCGTTTAAGGGACGCAGATGTGCAGGCGTACAGAACAGACCTGCAAGGCGATATAATTATGATAAGCGACGGCGATAACATTACTGTTACCACCGTAAAGAATGAGGATATACAGACAAACGAAACGGCGGTAGAATATGAAGAGGGAAATTATATCGGCAATAAAAACTCAAAGAAATTTCACCGTCCCGATTGTCATACACTTCCGGCAGAGAAAAACCGTGTTTAATTTAAAAGCCGCGCGGACGCTGTAAATTCAGGATATTCTCCCTGTAAAAATTGTTGCTCTTGAACAAGGAGGATTTTAGTATGATATATTGGATTCTGTTAATTTTTGCACTCTCTATTGTAATAGCGATTGGAATTTATATATGGGTAATATTCAATAACAATAAATAGTTAGAAAAAGCTTAAAAATACAGATAGTATCCTTGCATTAGCGTAGTTTCACCCAAACGGTAGTTTGGATTTAAGAGAATAGATGCTATTGAAATTCAAAGTTGTTTATATTTTACTAAAAGCAGTATTATGTAATTACCCCCCCAAACACCATATTTTTATCACTTGTGTATTCTCTGTTAAAAAGTTATAATTAATATATAAATTTAAAGGTACAATTAGGGAATATGTACTAAAATAAATAGGGAGGACTATTAAAGATGAGTATGTCAACAAAAAGATTGATTGTGTTAACTATGTTAATATCAACGTCATTATTGATTTTTTCGCCTTTTCAAGCATTAGGGTATTCCGCCGATTCGAAATTAAACATTTCCCGATGTGAAATAAAGGATCAGACTCTATTTTATGAAGGAAGTTTTTCTGATAAAAGACCGATTACGATTATGGCGAGAAACAAGGAAAATCCTTTAGACATAAGATATATGAGGATTATTACACCTGATGCAGAGGGTAGCTTCAGAAACAATATTAAATTCTATGATGAAGAAATTTCTGCCGATTTATTTGAAATGGAAGTTTTATTTCAGGCTGATGAAGATGTGCCAGTAGTTTCGTTTGAATTGCCGTATTTCAATAAGACAAAGAAAACTGAAAGTATAAATGAAATGATTAAAAGTAGTAAGGGAATTTTGGACTTTATGACATCTGATGAGGATTCAATAAAAATATATAATAATATGGGTGTGCAATTGGACTTATATAATAAACAGGATTTGACAACAAAGAATAAAATTAATATTTCTGCAAATAGTTATAAGTCTTCTGTAACGACAGAAAATGTGGTTGAAATTGCTAATGGTTCAATTTATACAGTTCTCGCAAATAGGGCAAATGCTATAGAATTAAAAGATTTGATATATGAGTTCGATATTAACTCAAAAGCTTTGTTTGTCAAAAAAAATGCGATAGCAAATACTGAACGATTTAGCAAACTAAGTGCTAAGGATCAGGAATGGATAGCTACAAATGTATATTCAAACATGCCTAAGGGAGGCTTTAATGACTATGGTGAATTCTATAAAGCAATCAGAAACAGTATGTTTTTAAGGTTTGCAAACACTACTCATTATATGGAATTAAACGAACTGATTTTATCAAATACAGATATTTTGGAAAATGAAATGAATCAACTTAAAAATGAAACCAATATTAATATTTTAGATGCAGCAATGGCCGACGTTAAAAGGCAGTCAGCCCAAACAAATTTTAGTGACATAAAAACATTTATTCAGGTTGTAAATGATGCTTTAATTAAAGCAAAAAGCGGAACTGGTGTAGGAAATGGTTCTGGAGGAGGAAGTGGCTCAAGTGGAGGAAGTGGCTCAGGAACGGGATTTCAGATAACTATTCCTTCTGCAACTAACAACAGTTTAATTCAAGGAAACATTAAAGATAATAAAAGTGATACTTTTAATGATCTTGCAGGATATGATTGGGCTGCCGATGCAATTAAGGAGCTTAATGCAAAAGGAATAGTCAAAGGAATTTCTAATGAAAAATTTGAACCAGGCAGAAATATAACTCGAGAGGAATTTGTCACACTAATTTGCAGAGCCTTCAACCTTGGCACTAACCAAGCAAGTGTGTCATTTAATGATGTACATTCAGGAGATTGGTTTGCACCATATGTTTGCTGTGCAGTAGAAATGGGAATTATTTATGGGTTATCAGATGACGAGTTTGGAGCTGGAATTAATATAACAAGAGAAGATATGGCGGCAATAGTATATAGGACGATAGAAAAAATGGGCATTGAAATATCAGATGTTGGAGAGCTTTTTGCAGATGATAATGACATATCCGAATATGCAAAATATCCAATAAAAGTGCTTTCGGGAAACCACATTATAAGTGGTATTGGTGATAATATGTTTGCGCCTAAGAAAAATGCAAGACGTGCAGAAGCGGCAGTCATAATTCATAGGTGTATGGAAAAATTCGGTATATAATCAGGGAGGGAAAATAAATGAAATATAGATTACTATCATTTTGTATGGCAGTTTTGCTTCTAATCTCCATGATATCTGTCCCACGTATAGAAGCAGCAAATAGTACAGAAACTTTTAAAGACAGCGCAGACACAAAAATAGTTAAACTTTTAGAAGCACTTGGACTAATGGAGATTGATTCAGAAACCGGATTTTTTTGGGATGAAATGCCAGTTAAAAGGAGCGAGCTTGCAAAAATTATTTGTAAGATGTTTAATATTAGCGAAACAAAAGATGCTTCACCTCATTTTACAGATGTAAGTGATTATGACCGTGCATATATTGAGACAGCGATTCGTAACGGTTACATGTCAGGTTATGATAATGAGAAATTTGGACCTGATGATAATGAAACAATGGGTAGAGTTCCTGTGACTGATTGGTATTATAGCAGTATTCTAAGAATGGCTTCATTCCAGAACAGAACCGTCTTGGGAGGAGTATTTGTAAATATGATTTGATTTGGTGTATCGGGCGGAATGATATTCCGCCCGATACCTTAAATAACTTTAGAAAAAATTATTTTTTGTGAAATTATATGTATTAACAAGGAGAATAAGTATGATAAAAGCAGTAATATTTGACCTTGACGGAGTTTTGGTGACGACGGACGAGCTGCATTTTTCGGCATGGAAACAGTTAGCGGACGAGCTTAATATAACCGGCTTTACAAGGGCAGACAATGCGCGTCAGCGTGGAGTGAGCCGCATGGCGTCGTTGGAAGTTGTGCTTGAAAAAACAGACAAAAAGTTCAGCGACGAAGAAAAGACAGCACTTGCGGAAAAGAAAAACGATATGTATGTAAAATCGCTTGAAAGCCTTGATAAATCAGCAGTGCTTGACGGAGTATTTGACTTTATTACATATCTTAGAAACAATGGAATTAGAACCGCTGTCGGTTCTGCAAGTAAGAACACTCCGGTTATATTAGGAAAAACGAATTTGGCGGATAAATTCGATGCAGTAAGCTGTGGACTTGATACTCAAAAATCAAAACCTGACCCCGAAGTATTTCTTATAGCGGCTAAAAAATTAGGTATAGCGCCGTCAGAATGTGTTGTAATAGAGGATTCCGACGCCGGAATTGAAGCAGCAAAGGCAGGAGGAATGTATGCCATTGCGATGGGTGTGGCAGAAAATAACAGTAAAGCTGAAATTTCGGTATCATCTATCGGTAGCTTGTATAAAATTATTACAATGTTCGGGAGGTAATTATGATGGAATTTATATTAACTGAAAGTGAATTTAATGAGGACAATACCGCGTGGAACGGGAACCGTTTTCTTATGGGAAACGGCTATTTCGGTATACGCGGAACGCTTGAGGAGTACACGAAAAAGCAGATGTGCGCCGTGAATATGGCAGGCATTTACGATAAGATGGGCAATTCATGGCGTGAGTCAGTAAACGCGCCTAATCCGCTGTATACATATATTAAAGTAAACGGAAAAATATACGCTTTGCCTGATGAGAAGCCTAAATTTCATCAGCAGGAGCTTGATTTTAGATATGGTATCCACAGCCGCGTGACGCATTGGCAGACCGAACACGGAAATATTACAGTGGTCTGCGAGAGATTTGCAAGCATCGCACGTCAGCATAATATAGCAATGAAATATACGTTTTCAGTCGATTTTGACTGCGAAGCGGAAATCATAACAGGCATAGACGGCGATGTATGGGACATAAACGGTCCGCACTTTGTAAAAATGAAGATAGGCAGTAAAGACGGAGCCGATTATGTTACAGGCATGACAGGCGAAAAGAATATATCTGTAACTGTAAAGGAATACGTAAGGACAGATTTTCAAGCGGAGCAGACTAACCAAAATACTGATAAATCAATATTCAGACATATTAAATTCAGTGCAAAAGCCGAGAAGGAATACATCATTGAAAAAATAGCTGAGATAACAACCTCGGTTGACGATTTTGGAACAAGCGGAAGCATTGACGAATTAAACTATTCGGATTTAGTGGCTGAACATAAAGTAGAATGGGATAAGATATGGGATATATCTGAAATTCATATTGACGGAGATGATGAAGCGGAATACTCGTTAAATTATTCTATATATCATCTGAACTGTATTGCACCGAGAAATATGAAAGGAAAATCAATCCCCGCAAGAGGCTTGTCAGGACAGGTATATAAGGGGGCAGTTTTTTGGGATACCGAGATGTTTATGATAGATTATTATATACATACAGCTCCCGAAGTCGCAAAAACGCTTTTACAATACAGAATTGATACGTTAAGCGGAGCAAAGATTAAAGCAAAGGAATATGGTCTTGACGGCGCATATTACGCATGGGAAAGTCAGGAGGGCGGATATGAAGGCTGTTCTGATTACAATGTAACCGACGTATTTACAAACCGTCCTATGAGGACATATTTCAGGGATAAGCAGTACCATGTTTCGGCGGCTATTGTCTATGGGCTTATGAAATATATAAATGCGTCAGGCGATTATGATATTCTAAATAATGGCGCAATGGAAATGGTTATAGAATGTGCTAAATTCTACCGTTCGCTGTTAATCAGAAAAGCAGACAGCAGCCTCTATGAAATACATGATGTTGTCGGTCCTGACGAGTATCATGAGAGAGTGAACAATAACGCTTATACGAACCGCATGGCGAAGTTTGTATTTGATACGGTGTTGGAATTGTCAGATAAATATCCGTTAGACAACAAGTTAAAAGAAATGTTACAGGATTCCTCTAAAAATATTCTGATAAAGAAACCGAATGAAAATGGTGTAATAGAGCAATTTGACGGATATTTCAAATTGGAGGATGTAAGTGTTGAAACAGTGCGTTCAAGGCTGATAAATCCCAAGGAATATTGGGGCGGAGCATACGGAGTCGCATCAAATACGCAGGTGATAAAGCAGGCGGACATTGTGGCAATGCTTAGTATGTTCAAAAACGACTACACAAAAGATATAATGGAAACCAATTTGAAATATTACGAACCCCGAACGGAACACGGTTCGTCCTTGTCGGCGTGTATGTACTCGCTGCTTGCGTGTTATACGAATAATCCCGAAATTGCGTATCCGATGTTTATGAAGTCGGCAAAAACTGATTTAACAAAAGGCGGCAAGGAATGGTTAGGCTTAATATACATAGGCGGAACACACCCTGCAAGCGCAGGAGGCGCATGGATAGCAGCAGTTAAAGGTTTCGCAGGAATAAACGAGGAACACGGACAGCTTGTATGCAGACCGAATTTGCCTGAAAAGTGGAACGGTATGAATTTTAAGCTGATATATAAAGGCAAATGGTACTCTGTTGAAATCAAAGACGATAAGGGAACAATTTCAATGATTTAATAAATCTCAAAATATATCGTACATCTCAGAATATACTGACTTTTTCTTGTTATCCCTCTATGAAAATGGCAGAAATTTTGAATATCTTTTGGAGGATCCGTATCTGACAGATAAAATTGCCGCGGCGCTTGTAAGGGGAATGAATATTCACGGCAACAGCTTGACAGTGAAGCACTTTGCGGCAAATTCGCAGGAATACAGCAGACGTGATGTAAATGCGGTTGTTTTAGAAAGAGCGTTAAGGGAAATATATTTAAAGTCGTTTGAAATGTGTGTAAAAGAGGGAAATGCAAAAACGATAATGACCTCGTATAACCCAATAAATGAACATTGGACAGCAGTAAACTATGAACTTAATACTGTAATTCTCCGTGAGGAGTGGGGATATACGGGAATGGTTATGACAGATTGGTGGCCTAATCTTAGTAAATAGGACGGCGAAAAGCAAAATCAGTACGCTTACACGCGACAGTTACAAAGGAACGTAAAAAATATATTAAATTATATTATGGGAACACACGCATTTGAGAGGTTTATCGAAAACGTCGGCAAGCTTGAATTGTCATTAAAGGATAAACTAAACGAGAAATGACGAAAGCATATCACAGCTTGTAATAGCGGCGAAAATCAATGACAAAATCAATACAAGCGTGACAGTAAGCGGCACAAACGAAAAAACGGACAGAGCATACATTGATTTTACGATAAATGGTGAAACAAGCAATCTTACGCTGTCGTTCACGAAGCTTGTAAGCGTTCAAAAAATAATGGTTATGTTATACAATAAAGGAGAAATCGAAATGCAGCGAATAAATGAGAAATATCAATATAAAACTACGCCCATAAGCAATAGCGAAGCAATTATAAGCGGAGAAAATTACAGATTTACTGTGCTTACAGACCGTCTTATGAGATTGGAATACAGCCATGACGAAAAATTTGAGGACAGGGCAACACAGACAGTTGTAAATCGTAAATTTGAAGTGCCGGAGTTTTCAGTAACAGAAAGAAATGGGAGTATAAAAATATGTACCGAGAGTATGGAGCTTACATATCATGGCGGCGAATTTTCAAAAAACAGTCTTTCAGCGAAATTTGCAGGTGCTAACGGCGGTTCACAGTATGTCTGGTATTATTGTGATAATCAATGTAATTTAAAGGGTACGGCGCGTACTTTGGACGGCGCAGACGGAGAATGCGAGCTTGAGGACGGCATAATGTCAAGAGATGCAATGACGGTACTTGACGACAGCAAGTCGCTTATTCTTGCAGAGGATGGTTGGGTTGACACGCGTGACGGTGATAATATTGATATATATCTTTTTGCATATCGCGAGGATTATATCGGCGCGTTAAAGGCATTTTATACGCTTACGGGCAGAACCCCAATGATACCGCGTTTTGCTCTCGGAAATTGGTGGAGCAGATATTATAAATATACTCAGGAGGAATATAAGCAGTTAATGCTTGAATTTGACAGGTATGGAATACCATTTTCGGTGGCTGTTATTGATATGGATTGGCATTATACCGATATAGCGCCAAAATACGGCTCGGGTTGGACGGGCTTTTCGTGGAACAAAGAACTGTTCCCAAACCATAAGGAATTGCTGGATTTTCTACATGACAGGAATATGGAGGTGACTCTCAATTTGCATCCTGCCGAGGGTATCGCCGCGCACGAAGATAGATACACGAAGCTTGCTGAAGCTATGGGTGTGGATAATGGAGAAACAGTAGCCTTTGACATTGCTGACCCTAAATTTATGCAAAATTATTTCAAATTACTCTTAAATCCTATGGAGAAGGAAGGAGTTTCATTTTGGTGGATGGATTGGCAACAGGGAAATACAACAAAAGTTCCTGCTTTAGACCCGTTATGGATGCTTAATCATTTCCACTACATAGATATGTGCAGTCAAAATAAACGTGCCATGATTTTTTCAAGATATGCGGGAGCGGGAAGTCATCGTTATCCGATTGGTTTTTCGGGCGATACTATTATAACATGGGAATCGCTTGATTTTCAGCCGTATTTTACGGCAAACGCCTCAAATATCGGTTATGGTTGGTGGAGTCATGATATAGGCGGTCATATGTTTGGATATCGTGATGATGAGCTTGTTACGCGTTGGGTGCAGCTTGGAGTATTTTCACCTATAATGCGGCTTCATAGTGTATGTAATGATTTTGCGTCAAAGGAACCATGGAATTATAATAAGATATCTGAAACAGTTATGATTGATTTTCTTCGGTTAAGATATAAGTTAATACCATACCTGTACACAATGAATTACAGAGCACACAAGGACAGTATTCCGCTTGTGACGCCGCTTTATTATACAGATCATTCAGATGAAGCATATACATATAATCGAAATGAATATTGCTTTGGAAGCGAGATGATAGTGTCGCCTGTGACAGCAAAGGCTGATGGTGTTACACAAATGGGGTGTGCCGATACATATATTCCAGATGGAATATGGTTCGATTTCTTTAATGGTAGAAGATATAACGGCGGACAATGCTATAATATTTATCGAGATATATACACAATGCCTGTGCTGGTAAAGGCGGGTGGTATAATCCCTATGTCAGAGAATGTTGGTGATATAGGAAATCCTAAAAATATGACGATACAGGTGTTTCCGTGTGCGGATAACAGCTTTTTGCTCTATGAGGATGACGGAGTTACAATGAATTATGAAAATGGTGAATGTGTAAAGACAATCTTTGAGTTGCAATGGAGCGAAAAGCCAAAGTTTATTATTCATAAGCCTAATGGCAATGAAAATATTGCGGTTAAAAACAGAAAATATACAATTGTGTTCAGGAAAATATCATCGAGTGATGGTATATCGGTAATTGAAAAGAATAATCAAATTCCGTTTGAAGCATATACAAAAGACGGAAACACTTATGTTTGTGTTGATAATATAAATGATGAAACGGTAATTCGCTTTGATGGTGGAGTAACGGTTATTGATAATGATTATAAAAAAGATATATTTGATATATTACTCAGAGCTCAGTATGATACCGATAAAAAAGAAAAAATATATAATCTGCTGAAAAAATCACAAACTGCTTTGGAATTTATAAATGGTATAAATTCAATGAATATAGACTGCAATTTGTATAATGCGCTTGTTGAAGCTGTGAGCGCAGATGGTGGATTTGTAAAATAGTATTAACAATGATATATCGCTGACCTCAGAATATACGGCGACACATGTGAATACCAATAATAAGACTTCTCTCTCTTTTTCTTATTACTTAAATACTTAAAATATCCGTGTATTCTATAATGAATGATATATTAACATTAAAGAGAAGTAATAAGCGGCGGATAGCGGAATTTAAAAAAATCATTAGTGAAGAAAGGAACTGAAATAGTATGATAATCAAAAATAACAATACATTTCATCTTCAGGGCAGAAATATAAGCTACATAATGGCTGTGGATTCCTTTGGAAATTTAATTCACATTCATTATGGGAGAAAGCTTCATGACAAAGACTACGACAAAACAAATACTAAATATGTTAATTGGGCGGCATATGATGAAAACAACATTACACTTGAAAATACACAGCAGGAATATCCGTCATACGGGCATACGGATTTAAGAAATCCTGCTTATACGGTGAAAAATGTTGACGGTAACAGTATTTCACAGCTTAAATATAAAGATTATACAATAAAAGAAAATTATATTCCTGAAATTGAGGGAATGCCCTCGCTGTTTATCGGAAATAAATCGGCGCAGACTCTTGAAATAACGCTTGAAGATAAGATTTCGGGCGTCGAAGTGGTTTTATCGTATTCTGTTTTTGATGATTACGATGTCATTTTAAGAAATACACGAATTCACAATATATCAGACAGTACAATAGAAATTGACAGCGCATACAGCGCCAATCTCGATATTGCTAAGGGAAATTATGATTTGATATATTTTTCAGGCGGATGGGGAAGAGAACGCGAGTTTTGCCGCAGTGAAATACAGCAGGGAGCAAAAATTGACATTTCAAATGCAAGAGGCGGCAGCGGACACACTCTAAATCCGTTTATTATGGTATCCGAACATAATGCTGACGGGGATAAAGGCAATGTGTATGGATTTTCACTTATATACAGCGGAAATCATTCGTCAATGATAGAATGTGACCAATACAGCAATATACGCGTGCAGCAGGGTATAAATCCGTTTATGTTTAAATGGACACTTGAAAAAGGCGAGAGTTTTGTAACTCCTCAGTGTGTTATGTGCTACAGTGAAAACGGCATAGGAGGTCTTTCACGAGAACTTAATGATGTATACCGAACCAACCTTTGCAGAAGCAAATGGGCAGATAAGGACAGACCGATTCTTATAAATAATTGGGAAGCAACATATTTTGATTTTGATGAGGATAAACTGCTGTCTATTGCAAAAAGGGCAAAGGAAGCCGGCGTTGAATTGTTTGTTCTTGATGATGGTTGGTTTGGAACAAGAAATGATGATTTCAGCGGTTTGGGGGATTGGACGGTAAATTATGATAAGCTTCCGTCAGGAATTGACGGTCTTGCGAAGAAGATAAATGATATAGGACTAAAATTCGGACTGTGGTTTGAACCTGAAATGGTAAATCCTGATTCTGATTTATATCGTGCGCATCCCGATTGGGCGATTTCGGTTCCGAATAGAATATCGTCATTAAGCCGCAATCAGCTTATACTTGATTTAAGCCGTGATGATGTATGTGATTATATAATAACGGCGGTAAGCGATGTATTAAAAAGCGCAAATATTGAATATGTGAAATGGGATATGAACCGCCCTATGACAGATATGCCGTATGAGGGATATAATCATAAATATACGCTCGGCTTTTATAAAATTATGGACGCTATAACAGGAGCATTTCCGAATATTTTATTTGAGGGCTGCAGCGGAGGCGGAGGTAGATTTGATGCAGGGGTTCTTGCATATATGCCGCAGATATGGACAAGCGACAATTCAGATGCGGCTGCGCGTCTTAAAATTCAATATGCCACATCAATGGGTTATCCTGTATCTGCAATATCAGCGCATGTTACAGCTGTACCAAATCATCAGAATGGCAGAATTACATCACTTAAAATGAGAGCGGATACCGCATATGCAGGTGTATTTGGTTATGAGCTTGACATAACTAAAATGAGTGATACTGAATTGGCTGAAATAAAAAAGCAGGTGGAAACAGATAAAAAACTAAGAACGCTTATGCGTACAGGTGATTTTTATAGAATATTAAGTCCGTATGAAACGAATTATTGTTCATGGGAAATGGTTTCAAAGGATAAAAAAGAGGTATTCTTCTATTCCGCAAAAATTTTTTCTGTTGCAAATAGTCACGATATACGGATAAAACTCAAAGGCCTTGATGCAGAAGCGAAGTATATGGATACCGTAACAGGTGAGGTTTACGGGGGAGACGAGCTGATGTATTACGGTGTTGAACCCAAATATGATATGCATGATTTTGCTTCTTACACAATGATGTTAAATAGAGTGTAAAAATACTAAATATATTGTTGATCTCAGGATATACGGTAACTTTTGTGAATACCAAATAATAAGACTTCTCTCTCTTTCTTATTACTACTTAAAATATCCGTGTATTCTGTGATGAGCGATATATTAAAATTATAACAGGAGTGAAAATAAAATGTATATAGGAATAGACTTAGGCGGCACAAACATTGCCGCAGGTGTAGT
>OGCM01003143.1_pt1 | contig 13380 bp, 9 predicted proteins | sample 1570151 | NCBI WGS metagenome assembly OGCM01 (sample SAMEA4370582, study PRJEB24528) | human gut metagenome
CCGAACAGTCCGGCGGGGAAAAAAGCCCCTGCGGGGCTTTTTTAGATGCGCGGCTCGCGTAATCCACCCGCGCCCACCAAGAAACAGCACCTAGAAACGTAAGTTTCCGGGTGCTTTTCGTTTGCTCGAACCCACTGTTCCACGGCGGCAAGATGACCGACTGCATCCCCTCCGACGCCGACCTGCAGAAGGGCTTTGACGGCATCCCCCACTTCCCCGGCAACGAATAAACCGCATTCTTCCGGCCCCGCTGTGTGCTCCACGGCGGGGCCTTTTTCTGGGTGCATCACACCCCGGAAACAGCAAAAGCCCTCCGGCTTCAGGACCGGAGGGCTTTTGCGTTTGTTTTGGAAAAAAAGGAAGAATGGACAAAGAGACAAAGGTTCTGATGCAGCTCGTGCAGACGGGTAATTACTCGCCGCGGACTGCTGCGAAACCGGCTTCCAGATCGGCAATGATGTCGTCGATGTGCTCGGTGCCGATGGACAGACGGATGGTGTTCTGGTAGATCTGCTGCTCGGCCAGCTCCTCATCGTTCAGCTGGCTGTGGGTGGTGGAAGCCGGGTGGATGACCAGGCTCTTCACGTCAGCGACGTTGGCCAGCAGAGAGAACACCTTCAGGTTATCAATAAACTGGAAGGCCTCTTCACGGCCGCCCTTGATGTTGAAGGTGAAGATGGAGGCACCGCCGTTGGGGAAATACTTCTGGTACAGGGCGTGGTCCGGGTGATCCGGCAGGGAGGGGTGGTTGACCTTTTCCACCTGGGGGTGGTTTGCCAGAAACTCCACCACCTTTTTGGTGTTCTCCACATGACGCTCAATCCGCAGGCTCAGGGTCTCGGTGCCCTGCAGCAGCAAAAAGGCATTGAAGGGAGAGATGGTGGCACCGGTATCCCGCAGCAGAATGGCCCGGATGTAGGTGACAAAGGCTGCAGGGCCTGCTGCATCGGCAAAGGAAACGCCGTGGTAGCTGGGGTTGGGATCGGCGATGTTGCCGTACTTCCCACTGGCCTTCCAATCGAACTTGCCGCTGTCCACGATGATGCCGCCCAGGGTGGTGCCGTGGCCGCCGATGAACTTGGTGGCGGAGTGGACCACGATGTCTGCGCCGTGCTCAATGGGGCGGATCAGGTACGGGGTGCCGAAGGTGTTGTCGATGACCAGCGGCAGGCCGTGCTTGTGCGCGATGGCGGCAATGGCGTCGATGTCGGGGATATCGCTGTTGGGGTTGCCCAGGGTCTCCAGATAGACAGCCTTGGTGTTGGGCTGGATGGCATTCTCCACCTCGGCCAGGTCATGGGCGTTGACGAAAGTGGTGGAAACGCCGAACTGGGTCAGGGTGTGCTCCAGCAGGTTGTAGCTGCCGCCGTAGATGGTCTTTTGTGCCACGATGTGGTCATCGGCCTGTGCCAGTGCTTCGATGGTGTAGGTGATGGCAGCAGCGCCGGAAGCGGTAGCCAGAGCAGCCACGCCGCCTTCCAGAGCGGCAATGCGCTTCTCGAACACATCCTGGGTGGAGTTGGTCAGACGGCCGTAGATGTTGCCGGCGTCTGCCAGACCGAAGCGGTCCGCAGCGTGCTGGCTGTTGCGGAACACATAGGAAGTGGTCTGGTAAATGGGCACTGCGCGGGAATCGGTCGCGGGATCGGCCTGCTCCTGGCCAACGTGCAGCTGAAGGGTCTCAAATTTATAGTTAGACATTGTAGTATACCTCTCTCATTAAACTTTTAGTATAATTTCCTGATACAAAAACACCCGATACGCACTCAAGTTCCAGCGTACCGGGCAGATCCTTTCCGTTTGCTTCTGTTCAACGCTCCATCGGCGTACACATTCGTGCACAGGAGGGCATCGTACAGGTCACGGTGAATTCTTCTGCCCGTTCCCCACACATTCGCCCACAGCGGAAGTTTGCATGCAGCAGCTCGTTCCAGATCAGTTTCATCTTCGTGCCCTCCTTTCCAGCTTTTTCCCACTCCTCTACAAACCCGGGAATCTCCATTTCAATTCCCCACAAGGTTTGTGGATTTGTTGTTCGCATTATATCCCCTAATACCCAGTTTGTCAATAGGTTAATTCCATTTTTTTCAATTTTGCATTTTGTGCATGATGAACGGCCGCTGCGCGGTGCCGTGCCTTGTGCATTCCGGTCAAGAGTATTACTTTGCTTGATTTTCCGGCCCGTCCGACGGCGTACACCGGCACAAATTCATGCTCTGGTCACAAAACGGCAAAATCTGCGCCTTATAATAAAACCGGAATTTCCCTTGTCAAACCGGCCAAAATCGTTTATGATACAGTCATTCGGGCCACCGCCCGGAAAGGAGCACACCATGCATACCGTTTTTCGTTTTCTCCGGCAGCTGCTGCTCACGGTGCTGCTGCTTGCCCTGCTGGTCCTCGTGGCAGCGGGCGGGTACTTTGCCGTCACAGGCCACAAACTCTATGAGAGCGCCATCCAGGTCACCCCCATTGATACCCTGTACAGCAGCATTTCGTCCCGCGAAGGGTTCGTTCCCTATGCCCAGCTGCCCCAGACCTACATCAACGCCGTGATCTCGGCGGAGGATTCCCGCTTCACCCACCACAAGGGTGTGGACCCGGTGTCCATTGCCCGGGCACTGGTGACCGACCTGCGCACCGGCAGCTTTGCCGAGGGCGGCAGCACCATCACCCAGCAGCTGGCCAAGAACACCCTGTTCACTCAGGAAAAGCATCTGGCCCGCAAGGCGGCGGAGATGTTCGCCGCCCTCGCCATTGAGAAGCAGTACAACAAGGAACAGATCTTTGAAATGTACGTCAACACCATCTATTTCGGCAGCGGGCACTACGGCATCGGCGAAGCCGCGCAGGGCTACTTTGGCAAAACGCCGCTGCAGCTCACCGACGCCGAAGCCGTGATGCTGGCGGGCCTGCCCAATGCTCCATCGGCCTACTCGCCCAACAGCAGCCCGGACCTGGCCGTCAAGCGGATGCAGGTGGTGCTCAACCGGATGGTCGGGTGCAAAAAGCTGACCCGGGAGCAGGCCGACGCCCTTGCCGCTGAGGCGGTCACCTTGCAGTTTTTGCCGGCCTCCTGACGCAGACCTGAAAAAGCTGCTGCATAAAACAAGTGCAGCAGCCTTTTTTCTGCCATTTTCCGGGACGCAAAAAGCACCGCGCAACGGGAAGTGGACCCGTTGCGCGGTGCTTTTTTACGGTATTTGGTTTGGAAAAGGAGGAATCATGTTGTCCCGGAGAAGGGATTTGCGGCGTTCCCTTCCGGTGATTCTATCTTACCAGAGAATTTCGGCAAAAGTGTTGTGCATCCGTGAATCTTTTATGAACCCTGACGTTTCTTATTCCGGTGCCTTCATGCTCTCCACCATGCTGATCTTCTTCACATGCCGCCGCATGACAAAGCAGACTGCCAGCGTGAACAGCATGGTCAGTGCCACGCTCAGCAGATAGCTGTGGGGGGCAATGGTCCGGATGAACATGAGCTGGTCCATTTCCACCGTGCGGATGATGAACTGATGCAGAGGGATGCCCAGCAGCAGGCCCACGCAAGAGCCCATGAGGGCCAGCAGGTCGATCTCCCGGAAGATGTAGCGGTACACTTCCTTATCATAGAAGCCCAGCACCTTGATGGTGGCCAGCTCCTTTTTGCGCTCTGCCAGGTTCACGCTGATCAGGTTGTACAGCACCACCGCCGCCAGGGCCGCAGCACACACGATGATCAGCACCACCACCGAGTTCAGGCTCACGATGAGGTTGTCGAACATGGAGGTGGCATCCTCTGTAAAGGAGGCTCCGGTCACATAGTTGCAGGCCAGCAGGGTCTCCCGCATGGTGTTGCGGTCGGCGGCACTGTCGCAGCGGGTCTGGGCGTATACCGTGTTCCAGGGGATATCCTGGGTGCCCAGCAGGGTCTGCAGCTGGGCATTGGACACATACAGCCGGGTGAACATATAGTTCTCCGTCACGCCGGTCAGGGTCATTTCCACCCGTTCTCCGTCAGGGTTCTCCACCCAGATGGAGTCTCCCGGCTCCACCCCCAGGTTCAGGGCGGTCTTTTCTGTCAGCACCACGCTGTCCTTTTCAAAGGGGATGGCCTTGTGGCCCTGCCGGGTGCGGAAGGTCACATAGCGGCTCAGCTGGCTGTCGGTCTGGGCACCCACCACGCTGACGCCGGCACTTTCTCCGTCGGCATTGTAGATGGTCACCGACTTGCTGTACACCGCCGCCCAGTTCTCCACCTGGCCCTTCTCCAGAGCATCGGTCAGGCCCTTTTCCACCGTAAAGGCGGCAGGGTCGCTGAGGGTCACGGTCAGGTCGTTGTGGGACAGCTCTGTGGACTGCTTGGTGACGATGGGCAGCAGGGAGTCCTGGAGACCGAAGCCAATGAGCAACAGGGCCGTACAGCCTGCCACACCCAGCACCGTCATAAAGAACCGCTTCTTATACCGGAACAGGTTCCGGGCGGTGGTCTTTTGAGAGAAGCTCATGCGCTTCCACAGCGGGGTGATGTACTCCAGGAAGATGCGCTTGCCTGCCACGGGAGCCCGGGGCAGCAGCAGTGCTGCGCTTTTTTCCTTCAGGCTGGAGCGGCAGGCACTCCAGGTAGCCAGGCCGATGACGGCGGCACTGATGGCCACGCTGGCTGCTGCCATGCCCGGGTAGAACCGCAGGGTAAAGGTGGGCAGGCTGAAGATCAGCTGATAGGCGTACCAGATAATGCTGGGGAACACCAAAAAGCCCACCACCATGCCAGCCATGCTGCCCAGCACGCTGGCGGTAAGGGCATAGAACAGGTACTTGCCTGCAATGCTGGCGTTGGAGTAGCCCAGGGCCTTCAGGGTACCCATCTGGAGGCGGTTTTCGTCTACCATACGGGTCATGGTGGTGGTAGCCACCAGGGCCGCCACCAGGAAGAAGAACACCGGGAACACCCGGGCAATGGCATCCATCCGGTCGGCGTATTGCTCAAAGGTCACAAAGCTCAGGGTGCTGTTGCGGTCCAGCACATACCACTCGCCCTTTTTGATCTTGCTCACCTGCTCCTCAGCGTCGGTGAGCTGCTGCAGGCCCTCGTCCAGCTTTTGCTGGGCATCGGCCTTTTGGGTCTCGTACTGGGCACGGGAGTCTGCCAGCTGCTGTACCCCGGCCTGATACTCCTGCCACCCGGCGTCCAACTGGGCCCGGGCTGCCTCAAACTGGCTGTAGGCCGTGGCGGTGCCGGTGGTAAGCTGCAGCTGGCCTTCCAGCAGCTGCAGCTTCAGCCGCCGCAGAGCGGCCTTGGCCTCCACCACCAGCTGGTCGTTGTCCAGGTTGGGGGAGGAGATGAGCCCCTGGGCGTACATCTGCTTTTTGCCCTCATCCAGCTGGGCCTGGTAGCCCTGGAGCTGGCCGTTGATGTTGTCATAGGCAGCCTGGGCCTTGGCCAGGGCGTCCCGCAGCTCGATGTAGTCCTCGTCGGCAGGCTCCGCCTCGTCCAGCGCTTTCTGGGCGTTGTCCAGGGCGGTCTGGGCGTAGGTCAGCAGGGGGTCTGCCACCTTTTTCAGGTTCACCAGCAGCTGGATCTGCTGCAATTGTTCCTCAAATTCCAGCACCTGTTCCTCACCGTCCACCAGCTGGTCGGCACCGCTCTGCATGGTGTCGGGCAGGGCTTCCTTCTGCTTGGCCAGTTCCGTTTCGCCTGCGTCCAGCTGGGCCTTGGCGTCATCCAGCTGCTTCTGGGCATCGTCCAGCTGCTGTTCCGCCTCGGCAAATTTCTGCTCGGCCTCGGCCTTCTGGTCGTCGTAGGTCTGACGGGCCTCGGCCAGCTTCTGGTTGGCGGTGTCGATAAGCTGTTCCCGGCGCTGCACACACTGGGCGGTGCTGATCTGCTCCAGCCGGTCCGCCACCTGGTCCACCGCCTCCTGGTACTCCTGGGAATAATTATCGTACTGACCGGCATTTTCTGCTTTGATATAACAGGCAGTGTAGTAATCCGCCGTCAATTCCCCGTCCAGCACATAGGCGATGTAGTTCAGCTGACCGTTGCCCACGGTGCTGCTCTCTTTGTCGGTGGAGATGTGCTGCGGGTCCTGCACCAGCCCCACCACCGTATATTCCTTGTGTTTTGTCCCCTCCGTATCTTCCGGAAGGGTCAGCACGGTGCCCTCGGTGATCTCGGCCTGGTAGCCCATGACATGGACCACGCACTCGTTGGCGGCCTGGGGCATCCGGCCGGAGCGCAGCACCAGACGGTTCATGTTGGCATCGGTGTCTGCCGCCGGGTCCTGCTGCAGGGCCTGCAGCTGCACCACGATGCGCTCCTCCTGGCCCCGCCAATTGGCCTCCAGGTCCAGGGTCTTTACCGGCATCACAGCCTCCACCCCGGGGGTGGCGGCAATGGCGGCAATGTCCTGGTCTGAAAGGCCCAGGGTGGACAGCACCCGGAGGTCAAACACATTTTGCTGCACATAATATTTTTGGGCTGCACTCCGCATACTGGGGGCAATGCTCATGAGGCCTGTCAGCATCATGACCCCTAGGGCCACGATGCCAAACAGCGAGACCATGCGGCTGGCGTTGCCCTTCATCTCCCGAAGGATATTTTTGCGATAACTTTTTTGCACTGCACTCACCACTCAATTTCTTCCACTGGCACCGGGTGCTCGTTGACCTTGTTGGACACGATCTGCCCACTGCGTACCTGAATGACACGGTCGGCCATGGCGGTCAGGGCCGTGTTATGGGTGATCACGATGACGGTGCGCCCGGTCTTGCGGCAGGTCTCCTGCAAAAGCCCCAGCACCTGTTTGCCGGTCTTGTAATCCAGGGCACCGGTGGGCTCGTCGCACAGCAGGAGCTTGGGGTTTTTGGCCAGGGCCCGGGCAATGGACACCCGCTGCTGCTCGCCGCCGGACAGTTGCGCCGGGAAGTTGTTCAGCCGCTCCCCCAGGCCCACACTGGTCAGGGTCTGGGCCGGGTCCAGAGGGTCCCGGCAGATCTCGCTGGCCAGCTCCACGTTCTCCAACGCCGTCAGGTTCTGCACCAGGTTGTAGAACTGGAACACAAAGCCCACGTCGTACCGGCGGTAGGTGGTAAGAGCCTTTTCCGAAAAGCGGCTCACGTCCCGGCCGTCCAGCCAGACATGGCCCTCATCGCAGCTGTCCATGCCGCCCAGAATGTTCAGCAAGGTGGTCTTGCCGGCACCGGAGGGGCCTACGATGATGCAGAACTCCCCCTTGTCCACATAAAAGTTCATGTGGTCGGCGGCGGCGATCTTCACACTTCCGGTCTGGTAATATTTGCAGACGTCCTCAAACTCCACAAAATGATCCATGGCGTTTTCTCCTTTGCAACCATGTAATTTTATCCACCCTAACTATAACACAACCCGGCAAAGGTTGCACCCTCTGCCGGGCAAATTTTCAAAAACTTAACAGAAAAACTCCCACTGCAGCGGTAGCAGTGGGAGCTTTTGGATGCTTATGGAATTTCAGGGAGCTGGGGCTCAACGGCCGATCAGCAGATCCCGGCGGCCCCGGCCATTGACGCTGAGGCGGACGGTGCTGCCGCACTGGTGCAGTTTGACCTTGGCGTCGGCATCATAGCCCTCCGTCAGCAGGCTCAGATTCAGAGTGGTGGAGGTCTTTTCGGTCTTGAACACCAGGGTGTTGATGCCGTTGTTCATCATGGTGGTCAGGTCCTCCATGGTGCAGCGGAAGGTCGCCACGCTGGCAGGCACATCCAGGGTCAGCACCGTGCCGTTCTGCCGGGCAGTATACAGCACCTGGCGGCCAAACAGGCCCTTGACGCTGTAGTTCAGCTTCAGGGTGTCGCTCTCAGCACCGTCGGCACCAATGAGCATGATGTTGCCCTGGATGGCAGGGCCTTCCGGTGCGCCATAGCCGCCGTAGGTGGGGTCCTTTTCGCCAACGGCCACATCACCGTCGGCACTGATGAGCATGATGTTGCCCTGGATGGCAGGGCCTTCCGGGGCACCGTAGCCGCCGTAGGTGGGGTCCTTTTCGCCAATGGCCACGTCGGCAGCAAATGCGCCTACGCTGAGCATGGCAACGGCACAGGTAGCCACCGCAGCGGCAGCCAGGGTACGGGCAACTTTATGATTCTGCAGTTTCATAAGAAAATCCTCCTGTTTTTGCAGCCGGGGTCCGGCTGTGTTTTTCATGTTCTATCAACCATGGTTTTTTCTGCGGGGCTCTGAACCAGAACCGCCGCATCTGTCTTGTAAACGGATGCGGCGGCTGGATTATTGCAGGGAATGCAAAAAATTATTCAGTTTTTTCTTCTCCGTTCAGAATGGCCATAAACTCCTCCCCGGTGATGGTCTCCTTTTCGTAGAGGAACTTGGCCAGCTGGTCCAGCTTGTCCCGGTTCTCGGTAAGGATCTGCAGGGCCTTGGCGTGCTGGGCCTTTACCAGCTCCACCACCTTCTGGTCGATCTCTCGCTGGGTCTGGGCAGAGCAGGCCAGGGAGGTGTCCCCACCCAGGTACTGGTTGTTCACCGTTTCCAGGGCCACCATGTCAAAGTCCTGGCTCATGCCGTACCGGGTGATCATGGCCCGGGCCAGCTTGGTGGCCTGCTCGATGTCGTTGGAGGCTCCGGTGGTAACAGAGTGGAACACCAGCTCCTCGGCGGCACGGCCTCCGGTAAAGGTGGCGATCTTGTTTTCCAGCTCCGTCTGGTTCATCAGGTAGTGGTTGCCCTCGTCCACCTGCATGGTATAGCCCAGGGCACCAGAGGTGCGAGGGATGATGGTGATCTTTTGCACCGGAGCCGAGTGGGACTGCTTGGCTGCCACCAGGGCGTGGCCGATCTCGTGGTAGGCCACGATGCACTTTTCCTGATCCGTCAGGATGGAGTTCTTTTTCTGGTAGCCTGCAATGACCACCTCGATGCTCTCCTCCAGGTCTGCCTGGGTCACGCTCTTGCGCCCGGCCCGTACCGCCCGCAGAGCGGCCTCGTTGACGATGTTGGCCAGCTCGGCACCGGAGGCACCGGAGGCCATGCGGGCCACAGTGTTAAAGTCCACACCCGGGGCGACCTTTACCTTTTTGGCGTGGACCTTCAGGATCTCCTCCCGGCCCTTCAGGTCCGGCAGCTCCACCGGCACCCGGCGGTCAAAGCGGCCGGGACGGGTGAGCGCCGGGTCCAGGGAATCCGGGCGGTTGGTGGCTGCCAAGATGATGACCCCCGTGTTGCCCTCAAAGCCGTCCATCTCCGTCAGCAGCTGGTTCAGGGTCTGCTCCCGCTCGTCGTTGCCACCCAGATTGCCGCTGTTGCGCTTCTGGCCAATGGCGTCGATCTCGTCGATGAACACGATGCAGGGGGCCTTTTCCTTGGCCTGCTTGAACAGGTCCCGGACCTTGGAGGCACCCATGCCCACAAACATCTCCACAAACTCGGAGCCGGAGATGGAAAAGAAGGGCACATTGGACTCGCCTGCCACAGCCTTGGCCAGCATGGTCTTGCCGGTGCCCGGAGGGCCCACCAGCAGGATGCCCTTGGGCATGGAGGCACCGATCTCCTCATACTGCTTGGGGTCGTGGAGGTAGTTGACGATCTCCTGCAGGTTCTCCTTGGCCTCGTCCTCTCCGGCCACATCTGCAAAGCGGATGCCGTGGGTGGACTGCACATAGACCTTGGCGTTGGATTTGCCTGCGCCGCCAAACATCATGGCGCCGGGGCCGCCGCCTGCCTTTTCCATGAGCTTTTTGTTCATCTGGTTGCCGATGAAGCTGAACAGCAGGATGGGCAGGGCAAACCAGATCAAAAAGCTCAGCACCGGAGAGCCCTGCTCCACGATCTCGCTGGAGAACTGGGCCCCTGCATCGTAGAGACGCTGGGTCAGGCCGGGGTCATCCATGAGACCGGTCTTGTACACCTGCTTCTCGTCCTTATCGGTAAAAATGATCTGGTTGGACTCGATATCCACCCGGCCGATCTGTTTTTCTGCGGTCATGGACATAAAGGTGCCGTAGTCCACCTCTTTGACCTGACGTTCGGTGAGCCAGGGCACAAAAACAAGGTTGAGCACCAGCAGCACCAGCAGCACGATGGCGTAGTAGATGGCCAAGGGCTTTTTGGAAGGTTTGACTTCCTTCATAAGCGTCTCCTCCTTTGTATCTTCTTGGGGTCGCTGTACGCAGTATAGCACAGCAAAATCCGACTTGACAGCGGTTTGAGGGCTTGTTTCCAAAAACTTAGCAGTTTTTTAACAAACGTACTTCGTAAATTCCGGCAAATTCTGACCATGGATTTGTGAATTTGTTTCATCCTGCCGATGAGCCATTCTTCTTGACAGGTTCTGGAAACCATGCTAAACTTATCTCACTTTGAAAAAAGCACAAATGCGTTGACGGGGATAAAACGATTTTCTTCTGCGTGCAGAGAGCCGCCGGGTGGTGCAAGGCGGGTGCAGAGGGTCTCGGTTACTGGCCCCTGAGCGGCAGAGCTGAACGATGCAGTAGGTTCTGACGGACGCCCACCGTTACAAGGGCAGCGATTCGCCGCAAAGGGCCGATCGTGCAAAGTGGCTGCATCCACAAAAGGTGCAGCAAAGAGAGTGGTACCACGGGTGCCCTGTGATAAAACTTACAGGCTCTCGTCTCTCAAGGTTTTCGCCTTGAAAGACGGGAGCCTTTTCTTGTACAAAAAAGTGTAAGAAGTATCAGGAGGACAAAACGATGATGGACGCTACCAAGTACGCTCCGGGTTACTACCCGGTACCCGCCGGCTATGACAGCTGGGTCAAGAAGGATCACATTGAAAAGGCCCCTGCCTGGTGCAGTGTGGACCTGCGCGACGGCAACCAGGCGCTGATCGTGCCCATGAGCCTTGCAGAAAAGCTGGAGTTCTTCCAGATGCTGGTGAAGATCGGCTTCAAGGAGATCGAGGTGGGCTTCCCTGCTGCCAGCGAGACCGAGTACGAGTTCCTGCGGACCCTCATCGAGAAGAACATGATCCCGGAGGACGTCACCGTGCAGGTGCTGACCCAGTGCCGCGATCACATCATCCGCCGCACCTTCGAGGCCGTCAAGGGTGCGCCCCGGGCGGTGATCCACTTCTACAACTCCACCTCGGTGGCCCAGCGTGAGCAGGTGTTCCACAAGAGCAAGGAAGAGATCAAGAAGATCGCCACCGACGGCGCCAAGCTGGTCAAGCAGCTCAGCCAGGAGTACGAGGGCAACTTCCTGTTCGAGTACAGCCCCGAGAGCTTCACCGGCACCGAAGTGGACTACGCCGTGGATGTGTGCAACGCCGTGCTGGACATTATGCAGCCCACCCCGGACCGCCCGATGATCATCAACCTGCCGGTCACCGTGGAAATGAGCATGCCCCATGTGTATGCCAACCAGATCGAGTACTGTGACAAGCACCTGAAGTACCGTGACAGCGTCATCATCTCCACCCACCCCCACAACGACCGCGGCACCGGCGTGGCCTGCGCCGAGCTGGCCGTGCTGGCCGGTGCCCAGCGGGTGGAGTGCTGCCTGTTCGGCAACGGCGAGCGCACCGGCAACGTGGATGCCGTCACCCTGGCCATGAACCTGTACAGTCACGGGGTGGATCCCAAGCTGGACTTTTCGGATATGCCCGGCATCTGCGCCACCTATGAGCGCGTGACCCGCATGCACATCTATGAGCGCACTCCCTACGCCGGTCAGCTGGTGTTTGCCGCCTTCTCCGGCAGCCACCAGGACGCCATTGCCAAGGGCATGGCCTACCGCAAGGAGCACAACGAGCACCGCTGGACCTGCCCCTATATCCCGGTGGACCCCCACGACATCGGCCGCACCTACGACGCCGACGTCATCCGCATCAACAGCCAGAGCGGCAAGGGCGGCATCGGCTTTGTGCTGGAACAGAACTACGGCTACAACCTGCCCCCCAAGATGCGCGAAGCTCTGGGCTACAAGGTCAAGAGCGTGTCCGACCACAGCCACAAGGAGCTGAGTGCCGGAGAGGTGCTGCACATCTTCGAGGACACCTTCCTCAACCGCCGCAAGCCCCTCAATGTCATCGAGGCACACTTTGCTCAGGTCAACGGCATCACCGCCACGGTCACGCTGGACCTGAACGGCCAGCGCAAGGTGGTCACCTCGGTGGGCAACGGCCGTCTGGACGCCGTGGCCAACGCCATCCAGAGCGCTACCGGCATGGAGTTCCATCTGGAGAACTACTCCGAGCACAGCCTGGACGAGGGCTCCACCTCCCGTGCCGCCTCCTATGTGGGCCTGACCTGGGGCGACGGCACCGTCACTTGGGGTGCCGGTACTGACACGGATATCATCGTGGCCGGTGTCAAGGCACTGGTGAGCGCGATCAATAATAAGTAAAAAGGCTTTTTTAAAAGGAGAGTACCACCATGGGAATGACCCTGACGCAGAAGATCCTTGCCGCACATGCCGGGCTTGCCGAGGTCAAGGCAGGCCAGCTCATCAACGCAAAGCTGGACATCGTGCTGGGCAACGACATCACCACCCCCGTCGCCATCAACGAGTTTGAGCGCGCCGGTTTCGACAGCGTGTTCGACAAAGAGCACATCGCCATCGTGCTGGACCACTTTGTGCCCAACAAGGACATCAAGAGTGCCACCCAGTCCAAGCAGTGCCGCGAGTTCGCCAACAAATACGATATCCTCAACTTCTACGATGTGGGCCAGATGGGCATCGAGCACGCCCTGCTGCCCGAAAAAGGCATCGTGACCGTCGGTGACTGCGTCATCGGTGCGGACAGCCACACCTGCACCTACGGTGCACTGGGTGCCTTCTCCACCGGCGTTGGCTCCACCGACATGGCCGCCGGTATGGCCACCGGCATGGCATGGTTCAAGGTGCCCTCTGCCATCAAGTTTGTGCTCAAGGGCAAGTTCAGCCCCCGCGTGTCCGGCAAGGACCTGATCCTGCACATCATCGGCATGATCGGTGTGGACGGTGCCCTGTACAAGAGCATGGAGTTCACCGGCCCCGGCGTTGCCTCCCTGACCATGGACGACCGCCTGTGCATCTGCAACATGGCCATCGAGGCCGGTGCCAAGAACGGCATCTTCCCGGTGGACGAGGTGACCAAAGCCTACCTCAAGGGCCGCAGCCAGCGTGAGCCGGTGTATTACGAAGCCGACCCGGATGCCGAATACGAAAAGACCATTGAGATTGACCTGTCCGCTCTGGAGCCCACCGTCAGCTACCCGCACCTGCCGGAGAACACCCACCTTGCCAGCGAGGGCAAGGAGATCAAAATTGACCAGGTGGTCATCGGCAGCTGCACCAACGGCCGCCTGGAGGACATGGAAGCTGCTTACAATGTGCTCAAGGGCAAGCACATCGCCAAGGGCGTGCGCGGCATCATCATCCCCGCCACCATGGCCGTGTACAAGGAGTGCA
>OGCM01003150.1_pt1 | contig 13359 bp, 14 predicted proteins | sample 1570151 | NCBI WGS metagenome assembly OGCM01 (sample SAMEA4370582, study PRJEB24528) | human gut metagenome
TCAAGCTGTTTGCCCCCGGCTGGTACGAGGCCGTGACCTACGGCACGCTGATCGTGATTCTGCTGGTGAAGCCTTCCGGTATTCTGGGCAAGAATGTCGGTGAAAAAGTGTAAGGGAGCGTGAACAAAATGACGAAACGACGGCTGGCCTCCTACGGCCTGAATCTGGTTGGTGTCGCGCTGCTGTACGCGGCCATCACGCTGGCTTTTACCTTCAACGCCTTCGGCAAAAGCACGACTTACATCCAGGGCATCTGCACGACTGCCTGCTACACGATCATCATGGTCACGTCGCTCAACCTCGTCGTGGGCTTTATGGGTGAGTTCTCGATGGGTCATGCGGGCTTTGTCTCGGTGGGGGCGTATGTGTCCGCCATCGTGTCCGGCGCGCTGGCCGGACACGGGCTTTCGGATCTGGCGCTGCTGCTCGTTGCGATTCTGGCGGGCGGCCTGGCCGCGGGCCTTATGGGCATTGCAGTCGGCATCCCGGCACTGCGGCTGCGGGGCGACTACCTAGCTATCGTTACGATGGCTTTTGCCGAGATTATCCGCGTCTGCTTCTGCAACTTTTCCATTACGGGCGGCGGCAAGACGATGAGCGGTATTCTCAAGCTTTCCACGTTTGACCGCGCATTCTGGATCATGGTCGTCTGCGTGACGGTTATGTTTCTGTTTGTGCGCAGCCGCTTTGGCCGCACGGTGCAGGCCATCCGCGAGGATTATATTGCGGCGTCGGCCTCTGGCATCAACGTGACCTACTACAAGGTACTGACCTTTGCGGTCTCGGCGTTCTTTGCGGGCGTCGGCGGCAGCGTCTACGCCCACTACATGACCGCGATGATCCCCACAAACTTCAACTTCAACTATTCGGCAGAGCTGCTCTCTGAAGTCATCATCGGCGGCACAGGCTCGCTGACCGGCTCCATCATCGGTGCGGCATTCTTGTCCAGCCTGCCGGAGCTGATGCGTGATTTCTCCACCTACCGTATGCTGGCCTACTCGGTCGTGCTGGTGCTGGTCATGCTGTTCCGCCCGGGCGGTATCTTCGGACGCTGGGAGTTCAGCCTGACCCGCCTGTTGGACGGCATTCGGCACCCCAAGGCAAAAACCGCGAAAGGAGCGTGAACCCGTTATGGCAGCACCCGTATTGAAAGCACAGCATCTCGGCATCCAGTTCGGCGGCCTGAAGGCTGTGGATGACTTCAACATGGAAATTGGCGAGTCCGAGCTTGTCGGGCTCATCGGCCCCAACGGCGCGGGCAAGACGACGGTTTTCAACATCATTACCGGCGTCTACAAACCCACCGAGGGTTCGTTCTACCTCTGCGGTGAGCAGATGAACGGCAAAAAAACGCATCAGATCGTCCATGCGGGCATTGCCCGCACGTTCCAGAACATCCGCCTGTTCAAAAAGATGACTGTCATCGAGAACGTCAAGACGGCCATGCAGGGCCACACGACCTACGGCATGGCGGACGCCATCTTCCGTACCAAAAAGTACTGGCAGCAGGAGGCGGAAATCACCGCCCGCGCCAAGGAGCTGCTGTCCGTCGTGCACCTCTCCGGCAAGGAGGATCTGGAGGCCGACAATCTGCCTTACGGCGAGCAGCGCCGCCTGGAGATCGCCCGCGCCCTGGCCACCGATATGAAGCTGCTGCTGCTTGACGAACCGGCTGCGGGCATGAACCCCACCGAGACCGAGGAGCTGCTGGAAATCATCAACTACATCCGCAAGGAATTTAAAGTGTCCGTCCTGCTCATCGAGCATGATATGAGCCTTGTCATGAAGATCTGCGAGCGCATTCAGGTGCTGGATTTCGGCACCACGATTGCTTCCGGCACGCCGGAGCAGATTGCCAACGACCCGCATGTCATCGAGGCATATCTGGGCAAGGACGAACCGGGGGAGGCCGCCAATGCTTGAGATCAAAGACCTGTACGTCAACTACGGTGCCGTCCACGCGCTGAACGGCGTATCCATGACCGTGAAGGATGGCGAGATCGTCTCGCTGATTGGGGCGAACGGCGCGGGAAAAACAACGACCCTGCGCACGATAACCGGTCTGGAAAAGGCGGCAAGCGGCTCCATCACCTTCGACGGGCACGACCTGCGCAAGATCGAACCCAGCAAAATCATCACGCTGAAACTGGCCCATGTGCCGGAAGGGCGGCACATCTTCCCCCAGATGACGGTGGAAGAAAACCTCGAGATGGGGGCTTTTACCGACCAAACCGACATGGCCAAAACGATGGCCGATGTCTACGAGCGTTTTCCCCGCTTAAAAGAGCGCAAGCGCCAGCTGGCTGGCACGCTCTCCGGCGGCGAGCAGCAGATGCTGGCCGTGGGCCGCGCCCTGATGGGAAAGCCGAAGATGATTTTGATGGATGAGCCGTCCATGGGTCTGTCCCCGCTGTTGGTAAAGGAAATTTTTGCCATCATCCGGGAGGTGAACAAGCAGGGCATTACGATTCTGCTGGTGGAGCAGAACGCCAAGATGGCGCTGGCCATCTCTGACCGTGCCTACGTGCTGGAAACCGGCACCATCACGCTTTCCGGCGATGCGCAGGAGCTGCTGAACGACGCTCGCGTCAAAAAAGCCTATTTGGGGCAGTAAGGAGGAAGTGCTATGTATCCGAACTATCCCTACTTTGCCGTGGCCATTACCCGCACCTGCGGGTCGGGCGGCGGCAGTTACATCGGCAAAAAGCTGGCGCAGGATTTTGATATTGATCTGTATGACCGCAAACTGCTGCGCCTGGCAGCCGAGGACAGCGGCATCAATGAAAAAATCTTTGCCGCTGCCGATGAAAACACCAAAAAAACGCTGCTATACCGTGTTTCGCGGCATATCTACGACGGCAGCATCATCCCGCCGGAGAGCGGCAATTTCATCAGCGACCAGAACCTTTTCAACTATCAGGCCAAGGTCCTGCGTGAGCTGCTGAACGAGGAAAGCTACATCTGCGTGGGCCGCGCGGCGGATTTTGTGCTGAAAGACAAACCCAACGTGCTGACCGTCTACATCGACGCGCCCTATGAGGACCGCATTGATCGGGAGATGAAGCGCCAGGGCATCGGACGCAGCCAGGCCATCCACTACATTGATAAGCTCGACCACTATCGGGAAAGTTACTACAAGTATCATACGGGCCGCCAGTGGAAGCGTGTGGAAAATTACGACCTCTGCCTGGACAGCGCCGCGGTTGGGCTGGATAACTGCGTGGAGGTCATCAAGAAAGTTATTGAACTGAAATTTGGGGCAAAGTGCCCGCGGTAAAAAGCAACAGGGGAGGAAAGACTTATGGAAGCACTGGCCTATTATGACGGAAAAATCGGCACACCGGAGGGGCTGACAGTTCCCTTCAATGATCGTGTGCATTTCTTCGGTGACGGTGTATACGATGCCACTGTCGGCGCAAACGGCAAGGTCTACCTGATGCAGGACCACCTTGACCGCTTTTACACCAGCGCCAGGGCATTGGATATCCACATCCCGATGCCGAAAGACGAGCTTGGCAGACTGCTGACCGACCTGCTGGCCAAAGTAGACGGTACAACGCATTTTGTTTACTGGCAGGTCACCCGCGGCGTCGAGACCCGCAACCACGTCTACGCCGAGGAACTGCCCGGCAAGCTGTGGGTGTTCATCCGCCAGAACCATTTGAACGACCCGGATGTGCCCATCAAGCTCAACACCGAGGAAGACACACGCTTTTATCACTGCAACATCAAAACGCTGAACTTGCTGCCAAGCGTTGCAGCGGCGCAGCACGCAAAGCGCATCGGCGTGCAGGAGACGGTGTTCCACCGCGGTGACATCGTGACCGAGTGCGCCCACTCCAACGTGTCGATTCTGAAGGATGGCGTATTTTATTCTCATCCCAACGATGAATTTATCCTGCGCGGCATCGCCAAGACCCACATGATCCAAGCGTGCTACCGCCTGAGCATTACAGTCATGGAAAAATGCTTTACGCTGGATGACCTGCGCAACGCCGATGAGATCATCGTGACGTCGTCCTCCAACTTCTGCCTGCACGCCTGCGAGGTGGACGGCAAGCCCGCGGGCGGCAAAGACCCCGCCACGCTGAAAGCGATTCAGAACGAGGTCCTGCGCGAATACTACGCCTACACCGGCAAAACAACCGTTGTGGACTGAAACGGGGGTGGGAAGGATGACCCGTGACGAACTGGAAAAGCGCAACATAGGCGAAAATCTCGATGCTTTGATGAATCTTGACCCCCGCGGCTACGGTGTCTGCCGCATTTTGTACGCGGACAGCCGCGCCTATACCGGTGAACCTCTGACGATGCACGCGGCGCAGGTGCTGTGCGATGCGGTAAAAGAGAACGATCTGGTGTACATTATTACCGGATTCGTTCTTTTGCCGCATAAAGTGCCCGAGATGGACGGCACGGTCAGTTCCATGCTGCTGGCGCGCGCGTTGGTGATGGCGTTCGGTGCAAAGCCGGTCATCGTATGCCCTGCCGACAGCGTTCAGGCCATTGAAAAGTGCGCCGCCGTCGTTGGTCTGCATATCTATGAAGACCTCGACATCGTGCAGACGCTGCCTTTAAGCATGGGGGTCGCGGCCTTTACCAAAAACCTGGCCGACGCCCCGGCCCAGGCTGCCGAGCTGGCTGCCCGCAAGCCCGCGGCAGTCGTCTCTGTCGAAGCCTGCGGCGCGAACGCCCTGGGGGTCTGTCACAATGCCGTCGGGCTGGACGTGACCGCCTTGCAGGCCCGCAGCGATGTGCTGTGGGAAAAGCTGCGCGCCGACGGTGTGCCGAATATTGCCATTGGTGACCTGGGCAATGAGATCGGCATGGGCACGATTGCCGACCACATCAAAAAATATGTGCCGTTCACCGACAGGGGCGAGTGCCAATGCGGCTGCGGCGGGGGCATATTAAGCGCCACCAGAACTGACAACATTATCACGGCCACCTGCTCCGACTGGGGCTGCTACGGCTTGATGGCCGCGCTGGCGTATCTCAAAAAAGATATGGAGATCCTGCACCACGAGGACATGGAGTCCGAGGTCATGCGGGTGGCAGCGCGCAACGGGTTTATTGATATGACGGGCTCGCTGCTGCCGGGCATTGACGGATTCAGCACGCGCATGAACGTCGGTATCGTCAGTCTGATGCGCCAGTGCACGGCCTACGCAGTACGATACTCCCACAAGTCGGATCACTGGTTCGGCCCTGTATTGGCAAAGCACTTCTTTGACTGACTATTATAGAAGGAAGGGGGCAGCGGTCATGCTGCCGTTTACGGTACACCCGGTTGGGGACTGCGCCCTGCTGGCAGGATTCACCCAGCGCATTGCACCGGAGATCGGCGCGGCGGTGGCGGCACTGAACAGCCGCGTTTTGGCGGCCAAGCTGCCCGGCGTGACCGGGACAGTGCCTGCTTTTGCGTCGCTGCTGGTGGTGTATGATCCGCTTGTGACCGACTATGACACGCTGGCGGCAGCCCTGCAAGGGCTGAGCGACGCTGACGGCGCGGACACCGCGGCGGGGGAGGGGAGGCTGGTCACGATCCCTGTATGCTACGGCGGCGATTTCGGCCCCGACCTGCCCTTTGTGGCAAAGCACGCGGGGCTGACAGAAGCAGAAGTCATCGCGCTGCACACCGGGCGGGAATACCGCATTTATATGCTGGGGTTCCTACCGGGGTTCCCGTACCTGGGCGGGCTGGACGAACGATTGTTTACCCCGCGGCTGAACACACCGCGCACGGCCATCCCGGCCGGGGCGGTGGGCATCGGCGGCGAGCAGACCGGCATTTACCCTATTGCCAGCCCGGGCGGCTGGCAGCTCATCGGCCGCACGCCGCGCAAACTGTTTGACCCGGAATCGGGCGCACTGCCCTACACGGCGGGGGACCGCATAAAATTTAAACCCATCACCGCGGCGGAATTTGCAGCCCTGGCGGTAAAGGAGGGCACGGCATGAGCATCACCGTACTGGACCCCGGCCCGTTTACAACTGTGCAGGATGCGGGCCGCGTGGGCTATGCTGCCCAGGGCTACCGCAGCTGCGGCGCAGCGGACGGATACGCTTACCGTCTTGGCAATGTGCTGGTCGGCAACGACCCGGGTGCAGCCGTGCTGGAATGCACCCTGCGCGGCGCGGCTCTGCGGTTTGAAACGGACACCGTCTTTGCTCTGACGGGGGCCGAAAGCCCTGCTGCGCTGGACAGTACGTCCGTACCCTATTACGCACCGCTGCTTGCCAAAGCAGGCAGTGTACTGCAGATGGGGGCGGCAAAAACAGGACTGCGCAGCTATCTGGCCGTGGGCGGCGGCATTGCCACCCCGCCCGTGCTGGGCAGCCGCGCCACCGATGTAAAATGCGGCATCGGCGGCCTGGAGGGCCGCAAGCTGACCGCGGGCGATACCCTGCCCATAGGCTCATGTGATACCGCCGCGCTGTGGCAGGCCATCACTGCCAAACGGCTGGACCGTCCCTTGCGGGACAAGGCTGTGTGCGGCGGGCTGCACCCCATGCGCGTGCAGGGGACGCAGATGCTGCCGCTGCTGCGCGCCGTGCCTGGCCCGCAGGACGCCGCCTTTACCGTGCAGGGCCGACAGGATTTTATCCACGGTATCTATACCCTGACGTCGGACTGTGACCGTATGGCCTGCAAGCTGGCGGGCACGCCGCTGCAAATGCGCCGCGGCGCGGATATTCTCTCCGACGGTATTGTGCCCGGGTCGGTGCAGGTCTCCGCCGACGGGCAACCCATTGTCATGCTGGCCGACCACCAGACCACGGGCGGCTATGCCAAAATTGCCACGGTGATTTCTGCCGACTTGCCCGCGCTGGCGCAGCTCCGCCCCGGGCAGCGGGTATGCTTTACCTTTGTGACGCCGTCCCGGGCCGTGCAGGCTGCCCGGCAGCAGGCGGCCCTGTGGCAGCGGGTAAGAGATCGCTTGTAAAAGAAGGTGCGCGTTATGAACTATTCCGCATTTTCCCCGGCTGAGATTCGGGCGTTGATCCGCGCGGGCAAGCTGGATGCCCCGACCACAGGCTGCTGCGACGGCTACGCCCAGGGCAATCTGGTGGTGCTTCCCAAGGCACTGGCGTGGGATTTCCTGCTGTTCTGCCAGCGCAACCCCAAGGCCTGCCCGCTGCTGGAAGTGGCCGATGCCGGGGAGCGCAGCTTCTCTCAATTTGCCCCGGGCAGCGATATTGCGCAGGACATCCCGCGCTACCGCATCTACCGAAACGGCGAATTGACCGAGGAAACCACCGATGTGGTGCGCTATTTTGAGGAACGGTCCGATTTGGTCAGCTTCCTCATCGGGTGTAGCTTCTCCTTTGAGTCGGCGCTGCTGGACACGGACATCCCGGTGCGCCAGATCGAGGAAGGCGTCAATGTGCCGATGTACAACACCAACATCCCCTGCACGCCCGCGGGGGTGTTCAGCGGAAATATGGTCGTCAGTATGCGTCCGATTCCCCACGCGCAGGTGCCTGCGGCGGTGGCCATCACGGCGGGCATGCCCCGCGTGCACGGTGCGCCGGTGCAGATCGGCACGCCGGAGGCCATCGGCATTTCCGATCTGGCCCACCCTGATTACGGAGATGCCGTGACGATTCGTCCGGGCGAAACGCCGGTTTTCTGGCCCTGCGGGGTCACGCCCCAGGCCGTGGTCATGCACTCGAAGCCGGAATTCTGCATCACGCATGCGCCGGGGTATATGTTTGTGACCGACGTAAAAAACATACTGCTGAAATACTAAGGGGGATGTTGCAATGCCGTCCATTGATTTAAACTGCGACCTGGGCGAGAGCTTCGGCGCGTACACCATCGGCATGGATGCCGAAATTTTGCCCTATGTGACAAGCGCGAACATCGCCTGCGGGTTCCACGCGGGCGATCCGTCCGTGATGCAAAAGAGCGTTCTGCTGTGCAGAAAGTACGGCGTGCAGGTGGGTGCACACCCGGGTCTGCCGGATTTGCAGGGCTTTGGCCGCCGCAGAATGGCAATTTCCCCCGCTGAAGCCGAGGCCGACGTGATGTACCAGATCGGTGCGCTGAAGGCATTCTGCGACGCGGCGGGTGTACCGCTGCACCACGTCAAACCCCACGGCGCGCTGTACAACATGGCCGCCAGGGATCCGGTGCTGGCGGCGGCCATCTGCCGCGCTGTGCAGGCTGCAGCTCCCGGTGCTGTGCTGCTGGCACTCTCCGGCAGCGAGATGGTCAAGGCCGCGAACGCCATCGGACTGCCCGTTGCCAGCGAGGTATTCGCAGACCGCGGCTACCAGGCCGACGGCAGCCTTGTGCCACGCGGCGCTCCCGGCGCAATGATCGAGGACGAGGATACCGCCATTGCGCGGGTCTTGCAGATGGCGGCGCAGGGTACCGTACAGGCCGACGACGGCAGCACCGTAACCCTGCAGGCCGATTCCGTCTGCGTCCACGGCGACGGCCCCAAAGCCCTCGCCTTCGTGCAAAAAATCTCCGCCGCCCTCCTTGCCGCAGGGACAACAGTTTCAGCATTTTGATTGTAGGCAGAAAGTAAGATGGGGAATGAACCTATCGGAACAAGGTAAAGCAGCGCTAAGCGGCAGAATGTGTCCTGCGCCCCTGCCGGGGCGCAGGAATTTTTTGTCAATAAAAATACCGTTGTATCGTGTGATACAACGGTTGAATAATTTGAATGCAGCCTTGATGTGCTTAGGCAGCGGATCCTGCACGGAGGACGAGCCGACACCATAGCACGAAGGCTTTTTTTCATTCCGGCAAACGTCCGTACAGTTCCATTTCACTGTGCAGCTTTTTGGCCAGCCTCGTGTTAAAGACACCGGGTTCGGCACGCCAGCACCAGTTGCCGCCCAGAGTGGACGGCGTGTTCATGCGGGATTCATGCCCAAGGCCCAGCAGATCCTGTGCCTGCACGACAGCCAGATCGGCAGCACTGGACCAGATGCCGCGCATCATGCCCCAGTGATAGCCCTCTTTCTTCGTCAGATTCAGGTAGCGCACAGCACGCGCCACGTCCTCAGGGGCGGCGGTTTCCATCCAGCCATTCACAGGCTCGTTGTCGTGGGTGCCTACATAGGCAATGCAGTTCTTGGGGTAGCTGTGGGGGCGGTAATCACCGCCGTCACGGCTGTCAAAGGCAAACTCCAGCACTTTCATGCCGGGATAGCCGCATTGCTTCAGCAGGGCAGTGACATCTTCCGTCAGGAATCCCAAATCCTCGGCGATGATGCGCGGGCTGCCCAGCTTTTTCTTTATGGCAGCAAACAGCGCATAGCCGGGGCCTTCGCGCCAGCGGCCATTCCGGGCGGTTGCTTCCCCGTAGGGGATAGCATAATAGCCCGCAAATCCGCGGAAGTGGTCAATGCGAACCACATCATAGGTGCTGCACATGTGTTTGATGCGCCGCACCCACCATGCGTAGCCGGTCTTGGCCATGGAGTCCCAGTCGAACAGCGGGTTGCCCCACAGCTGGCCTGTGGCGGAGAAGCCGTCCGGCGGGCAGCCTGCCACCTCGGTGGGCAGCAGGTTCTCGTCGAGCTGGAACTCCTGCGGGCAGCTCCACACATCGACGCTGTCCAGCGCCACATAGATGGGAAGGTCGCCGATGATGCGGATTTCCTGCCGGTTGGCGTAGTGCTTCAGCGCCTGCCACTGACTGTAGAACATAAACTGTACAGCCTGCCAGAACGCCACATCGTCGGCGTACTGCTGCCGGGCTGCTGCCAGGGCATCGGGCTCACGGCGCCGCAGCGGTTCTTCCCATTCCAGCCAGCAGGCTCCGTTGTGGGCGTCCTTCAGCGCCATGAACAGCGCGTAGTCTGGCAGCCAGAAGTCGTTTTCCTTCACAAAGCGGCGGTAGTCGGCACCGGGCTTTTCCAGCAGACGTTTGGCTGCACAGCGCAGCACTGCGTAGCGCTTTTCGTACATAACGCCGTAATTGATGCAGTCGGGGGTGCATTCCCAGTCGATGGACGCATATTCCTCCGGCAGCAACAGTCCCTGCTTTGCCAGATCGTCCAGATCGATAAAATACGGGTTGCCCGCAAAGGTCGAGAACGACTGATAGGGACTGTCGCCGTAGCTTGTGGGGCAGACGGGCAGAATCTGCCAGTATGCCTGCCCGGACTTGACCAAAAAGTCTACAAAGCTGCGCGCGGCTGCACCCATGGTACCAATGCCGTAAGGCGAGGGCAGACTTGAAATGGGCATCAGAATGCCGCTTGCTCTCATCAGAGAACCCCTCTTTCTTTTGATAGTAAGCAACCGGGATATCTTTCCTTCACAGTTCACGCACGCTTTCTCCTTCGGTCAGATCGAAGGAGACGATCTCGTGCACGGCATTGCCGGGTTTTTGGATGTTGTGGAGCAGGATCCGCGCCGAACGCCGCGCCAATTGCTCCATATTCTGCCGGATGGTCGTCAGCCGGGGCACACTGTACTGTCCCAGCGCAATGCCGTCAAAACCTGTGACGGAAATATCCTGCGGCACACACAGCCCGTGATCCCGCAGCGCACGAATTGCGCCGAGCGCCATCAGGTCGGACATAGCAAACACTGCCGTAATGTCGGGGCTGTGCTTTAAGAGATACTCCATTGCCTCATACCCGCTGGATAGCGAGAACCGCGCATACGCATACTGCTTTTCCATGTCAAACGGCAGACCAAGGCGCAGCATAGCACCCTGACAGCCGGCCAGACGGGCGAGACTTGGACGGGAAAGATTGGGCTTGCCACCGATGATTCCGATGCGGCGGTGCCCTTTTTTGTACAGATATTCGATCATCGTGTCCGATGCAGCCATATCGTCTACGGACACACTGGACAAATTGCGGATGCGCAGGGATGCCGCGCTGTTCGTCAGCAACAGGCAGGGGATACCCAGTGCCTCCAACTCCGGCGTGAAGTATTCCGGATTTGAGCCGAGAAACAATATACCATGGGGTTTGCGCTCTGTGCAGATGCGTCGGGCCTGCGCAACCTCGTTGGCTTCCTCGTCAATATAGTAGACCGTCGCAACGTAGCCGCTTTCCTCAATGATCTGCTGCAGCGGTTCCAAAATGCCGGCAAACAGCATATTCTGGGTGCCTTTCACAATCAGTGCGATCCCATCGTTGGTCTGCTGCTTCAGATGCTTGGCGTTGGCGTTCGGTTCATAATTGTGGCGGTTTACGATTTCCAATATTTTTTGACGGGTTTCTGCACTGACGCCGGGGGCGTTATTTAAGGCTCGTGAGACGGTCCCGACCGCATAGCCGGACTCCCGCGCGATGTCTTTGATGGTCATTTGCCAATCCTCTTTCTTGAAGAAGTGTCAAATTTACCCCTTGACAGCACCGGCGACCACGCCATCGATAATATATTTCTGGCAGATCAGGTACAGCACGATAACAGGCAGCACCGTAATCATGATGCAGGCCATCATGGGTGCCATCTCCACCTTGCCGTAGCTGCCGCGGAAATACTGGATCGCCATAGGAATCGTGCGGAAGGTCTTGATGTCCAGCACCAGCGTGGGCAGCAGATAGTCGTTCCAGACCCACATGGTTTCCAAAATGGCGGTAGAGATCATCGTCGGCTTCAAAATCGGGCAGACGACCTTGAAGAAAATCTGGATGGGATTGCAGCCGTCGATCATAGCGGCTTCTTCAATAGCAATCGGCATGGATTTTACAAAGCCGGTGAACATGAACACCGCAAGTCCCGCGCCGAAGCCCAGATAGATGATGCAGATGTTGTAGGGGTTATTCAGCTTTAAGGTATCAGCGGTTTTTGCCAGTGTGAACATGACCATCTGGAAGGGGACAATCATGCTGAATACGCACAGATAGTACATACCTTTGGACAAGGTGTTCTGCACACGGGTGATATACCATGCGCACATGGAGCAGCACAGCAAAATCAGTGCCACAGACGAAACCGTGATCACTAAACTATACCAGAAAGAGGACAAAAAGTCCATTTCCTGAATGCCATAAATGTAGTTTTTCAGGCCGACGAAGGTCTCGGCGTTCGGCAGTTCAAAGGCGTGGCTCGTCGTGATGGCGCGCTCGGTCTTGAGGGAGTTCATCAAAATCATGAACACCGGGTACAGCCAGGCGATGCACAGGATCGTGAACAGAACGGACAGTACCGCGTTGATGCGGCGGTCTTTTTTAGTAGCACCCATTATGCCTGCACCTCCTTAGAGCGGGTAAAATGCAGCTGGAGCAACGAAATAACGACCACAAACAGGAAGAAAACGACGGCCTTGGCCTGACCGATGCCCTTCCACTGGGGTCCGGAGCGTGCGTAGAACGTGTCGTAGATGTTGTAGGCCAGCATCATGGACTGCTTTGCAGGCTCACCGGCTGTCAGCGAGAGGTTCTGGTCGAACAGCTTGAAGGAGTTCGTCAGCGTCAGGAAGGTGCAGATCGTCACGCTGGGCATGACCATCGGGATTTTGATTTTGAACAAAATCTGGCTGCTTGTTGCACCGTCAATGCGTGCGGCCTCCACCAGATCCACCGGCACATTCTGCAAACCGGCAATATAGATGATCATCATGTAGCCGATCTGCTGCCAGCACATCAGGATGATCAAACCCCAGAAGCCGTAGGTGGCATTCAGCGCCAGCAGCGACTTACCCCAGGAGGACAGCAGACCGTTGAGCAGGATCTGCCAGATATAGCCCAGCACGATGCCGCCGATCAGGTTCGGCAGGAAGAAGATGGTGCGGAAAGCGTTGGTGCCGTGCATACCGCGGGTGAGAAGCAGCGCGATGGCAAAGGCCAGCACGTTGATCAGCAGGGTGGACACGACGGTGAACGCCGCTGTGAACCAGAACGCATGGGTGAAGGTGTTATCCGACCAAATCATTGCGTAGTTGCTTAAGCCCACAAACTGCACATTTTTGACGGTGGTGAACTTGCAGAACGACAGCCCTGCACCCCAGATAAACGGCCAGACAAAGCCGATGATAAAGGCGATGAGGGTCGGCAGTACGAAAACAGGCCAATAACGTCGAATGGCTTTTTCCATAAGTATGCTCCCTTTGTTGTAATTTTTGTTTTCTGCAAAAGAAGCGGGGCGGGCGAAACCGCCCGCCCCGCTAACCGGTAATACTAGGTAAGGAGAAAAAGCTTTCAGTGTAGAGAAAACAATCTTATGTTATGCAGCAGCGTTCAGAGCGGCCTCAGATGCCCAGCCATCGACGAAAGCGGTGACGACATCATCCCAGCTGCCGGTACCGGCGGCGTAAGCGGTCAGAGCAGAACCAACACCGTTCTTCCAGTTCTCGGAAGGCATGGTGGAGAAGTTCCAAGCCACAGGGGTCTTGCCGGCGGCGGTCATTTCCTTATCGGCCTTGACGAAGACGT
>OGCM01003151.1_pt1 | contig 13356 bp, 9 predicted proteins | sample 1570151 | NCBI WGS metagenome assembly OGCM01 (sample SAMEA4370582, study PRJEB24528) | human gut metagenome
GCAGATATTCTACTGATCGTATTGCCATAAAATCACCCTCTAACTTTGCAATTAAACATCATTTTGAAAGAACATCTCGAAAATTATCATGAACAATCTTAATAATGTCTGGTTCATTATAATACCGTGCAACTAACTCATATATTTTTATCAAATTATTAAATGTGTACTTTTTCCCATCAATCTTCGTGAACGGCCCATCACTTTCAATCAGTACTCTTGTTTTTGGTATCAAATACAATTTTTCTTTGCTTTTTTCATTTGTTACCATATTGGAATTGAGCGAAAAATAGCAGCCTATATCCAGTAATTGTTGCAATTGCTCTCTGCTCCCATTAAACCAATGAATAATACACCTACGAGGACGATATTCTTTTAAAATAGATATTGCTTCTTTTTCCGCTCTTCTAAGATGCACTGACATCAATTTATTCTTTTCTGCACACACTTTTGCAATTTTCTCAAAATATATACATTGTTTATTACACGAAATATAACTTTTTTTTGAGAAATCAAGTCCAACTTCTCCTACATAATTGGTTTCATTGATTAATTGTATAAAACTATAAAAATCTGTATCATTTAATGATGTCTCCTGTGGATGGAAACCAAGTGCAAATTTCAAGTATTTTGTTTCTGGATACATGCGTTTGCAAGACATATAGACCCCAGGTGAGTTCGTCATACACAATGTATATTGTTTTTTTTCATTAATTCCAGCATATATTTTCTGATGATCCTTGTAATGATCCAAATGGAAGTGTGTATCAATAAGATGTTGAATCATAACCCAAGATACTCCTTCATCCTCTGATCTCCAGAAAATAATTGTACCAAATCATCTATACTTTTCTTATATAAAACTAAAAATTTTCCAACTTCCTCTTCTGTTAATTCTCCGACACACCTAATATCTCTTTTTAATTCTTTATCTGAAGAATGTTTGCAACGATAAATACTTCCAAGTACTGCTCTTAAATCAGCACTTTTTTCACTTTCTTCATATGCCATAAGGAACTCATAAGCTTCTCCCTTATAGGAATATTTTTTTATCTCGTCTATATCCAAAAGTGAACTCTTACGAATCAAACAAGGATAACAATATCCACAATTTATAGGATATTCTTTTGAACCATTTTTATTGTACCGTGCTAAACAAGGATGTGAACATGAAATCGTATCTGCATAACAACTTTTAAATGCATTGGTATCTTTAACCTGCTGTACAATCTCTCTTTTAGTATTATAAGCAAAAAAATTTATAATAGTATTTTGTATTCCTACTTGCTTTAAAACGTCGTTAAATTGTCGCAAAAAGTACGGATGAGTGGTACGTGTACTACATGTTCCTTTTCTTCCTCCCGTCAACGGAATATTAAGTCCTATAAATCCATTTTCAGGAATATATACCGGAACATTTCTTCCTAAAATACCAGCTATACTAAGTGCTGCACATAAAAATAATAGTGATCTTCCTCGAGAGGTATTTTCGTTTCCCTTTAAACCGCCTTCTTTTTCGCTAAAAGGAGCCCTGGAATTCGCCGTAAAACTAATAAATTTAACAGATTGTTCTGGATAAAAGTTCTGAAAAGTACTTGTAAATAACCTCTGTCTTTTGGCAAGTTTAGGATATTCATTATGTCCAACCAGGCAAGGAGAGCCCCCTTCTTCTAATAGTCTAATTGCACCACAAAAAGAATCCAAACCTCCCGAAAACAAACATACACAATCACAATCCTGAACATTCAAATGAATCCTATTTGCATGCTCTCTATAGCTATATATTACTTCACTTTTCCTAAATATAATATGCCAATGATCTCCCGTTAAAAATCCAAGTATTTTTTCCCATTGTAAGCTCGTATCCTTCCATTTATCATATTCCAATACCGGAATAGATACATTTATATCTCTAGTCCAACAATCTTTAAACCTTCTTCTGGATACTCTTTTGTCTAAAGCAAAAATACTCAAACCTATTATAAATAAATCCTCATATATTGCAGGAATCTGCATTTGATCCATCCGGTACCAGCTGTCTGTTATATTTGTAAATATCGTACTATATTTTTTTCGATTAATCGAAAAAACATATGCATCTTTCCATTCGCCATCTGGCTTTTTCTCTTGTTCCTTATCAACCCAAAACCGCATTTCTACTCCTCCCCATAATACTTTTCAAATACAGACAAGGCATCTCTTAATGCATCCTCCACGATTTGTGATGTTCCCATGTTAGAAAAATCAACCGATTTCAAATTATCCAAGTTCAAATCACCGTCAATACTATTTTCTATATATTCATGCATATCATTTAAAATTGCAGATGTTTGTGCAGGTGTTTTCCCTTTGGATATTTTTTCTTCATATCTAAAATCAAAATTTTCTTTTATGTATTCTTTCAACATTTCCTTCAGTAATATATCAACTGAAACATTCCCTATATCCGCAATATCTTCTATTTCCAAATTATCCATAGCCTGTGACAATGCGTCTGCTGCCATATTATCTTCTACAGATGCTCCAGAATTTGTGAATTCATGCAGTAATTCTGTCCAAACAACTTCCGACGGCTTCCCTATAAGATCCTCTCTATTATATTCACGCAAAGCATTGTCCAGCCCACCAGACGCAACTTTTTGTGCAAAGCCTAAAGTTCTTGCAGCTGCCGATTGAAAACTACCACCTGTCGACATATCTGTTTTCATTGCTGTAGCATATTTACTAGCAGCTTTTGCTTTCGAATCATAATCTCTATTATTTATAAATGACGTCACTGCTCTTTTCGCTTTTGACCAATGCAGTGTTGTTGGTGCTATATATCCTTTCGATGTACCCATATTAGCTTTTCCTCTGCTCTTTTATTTCTGTAATCTGCTCGTCTGTTAACGTTCCTCTTTTTACCATGGTTTCTAATACAGTATTCATATTTCCCGTATCACTATTATACATTGTTCTTAATGCAGCCATATCACCTGCTTTAATTGGAACTGTTGATTTTCCAATTGCCTCCACTATTTTTCCTTTATATGCATCAAAATTCAAAAACAAATCTCTTACAACAAAAAATTTCATTTCACCTTTTTCGATTTTTGATACAACAACCTTAAATGTATCCGCAATTTCTTCTGCTCTCAACTTTTCCATATCTTTTATAATAGCCACCATTTGACCAGATTTAGCTCGTCCAATTCTTTCCAAAATTTCTTTCGTATTTTTACTGAATCCAGACTCGTCAATACTAGATCTTTTCAAATTTTCTCTTGTCAAATAAAAATATTTTTCCAATCGATATTTTTCTAATTCAACAGGTTTGCATTCTAGCCACTTTTTTATTTGTGATGTGTTCCACGGATTCTGAGCATCAACATTTCCCTCCATCACTTTTGTTCGAATTTCCTTAAATTCTTTATTTTCAGTATCAAATTCTTTATTCCATTCATTCAATTGTATAAACAAGTCATTATCCAACTTTTGCAACACTAATAATTTGGCTAAAATGGAAATATCAATTTCATCACCATAATAAATTTTTGCCAACTGGCGTTTGGTAATAAATGTGTTCAAAAAGCGTTTTGCCTGGCGTGGATTGCCTTTCAATGTAGATGCAACAATTTCTCTTATTTCATCAATAATTTTCGCCGTCTCATTAAAAGCTGTTTGTCCTCCATCCTGCCAATTCAATCCTAACTCACCAATCGACTTATTAATTTCTTCTAGCGTAATTACATCCCCAGAAATTGTTCTTTTTTCTTCGAATATCTTATCTATTAGATGCTTAAAACTCTCTTGTTCCAAATAGCTTTGTGTGACCAATAATAATAGATAATTTTGTATATCCTTTGCCGATAACTCCGGGATATATATTGGCAATTGAATAATTTTTTCAATGTATTCTTTGTCCAGTTCTACATCAAATCCATTCATTGGTGGATACTTTTCACGGATAGAGTACTTTATAACATTTTCATCTGCAGCAATAATAAAAGTTGTCCTGTCAACGGACAAGAATAGTTTAATTACTTCCAATATTTCAATTATTCGTTCTGGACGACATCTGTCTAAATCATCTATCATTACAACTACATTTTTAATATCGTCACTTTTCAATGCATCAGAAAATTCCTCTCTAAATTTCCTGATATTGTTTATCGTGCTTTCATCATTTGATGCATCTTCCTCTTTCCAATATTCATCTTTTAATGACTGTATGGAATTTGCTGCATTTTTGACTGTATTTCCAATTTCTTCAGCACTTCCCGTTACATTTAACAACATAGGCAATGGATTTCCTGTTGCCACGCTTGCAACTACAGGTGCAAGCGTGGATATTGCTTTTGTTCCTAACTTAAACCAGTCAACTCTTTTTATTAATTTGCCCAATTTCTTTTTAGTTTCTTCTACAGGAACTTCCTCTTTAAGTTCCTGTAATAAAGCCTCCATAATTGCAGTTTTAGCATCGTCATATGATTCAAACATCCATGCATTAATAGTTACACAAATAATTCCATCCTGACTCTTAAGTTTTTCACCTATTAACTTCAATAAGGTTGATTTTCCTGCACCCCATAATCCAAACACACCAACTGTCAATGGATTATATTGTTCATTTTTTGCAATATCGGCAATTATTCTTGCATACGGCTCATAAAATAAAATATCAATATCTGACGCATTATCTAGCCACATAAAAACCCTCCCTTGCCTTTTCATACCATCATAGTTTCTTTTTTATTTCCCATATTTAACCGGTTCTTCCGCCACCATTTGAACCTGCTCATCTCGTTCAACTTTCCGGTAATCCACAGTCTTTTTTGACCTCATTTCCCTATAAATCACCCCTGCTAACGCACTCATTACAGCATCGTACTTGCTTTTGTCCTCAAACAGTGATCCATAACTGTCCTGGGCCTCCATATAGCTTTCCATTGCTGCATTTCCAAACGCTGATGGAAAAATACTTTCCGTGAATATTCTTGGATCAGAAGTGCGAGCCGAGCTTGCCAGTTTATCATCTTCAATCAATTTATCATGTAAAGCACCCAGCATTACCCGATCACCTTCTGAAAATTGTCCTTTATACTTTTCATTAATCTTGTCCAATATTTCATCCAATGTACTTTTCTGTCTGTTCCCCTGTACTCCTTGCTTCTTGGACGAAACATACTGACCATCAATTTTATCCAGTGTTATCGCACCTTCAAATGTTTTCTGCAGCTTATAATATTCCAGTTTCAATTTTCCATCCAGATCGACTGGCTCTTCTTTTTCTTCTGGAAGCAGTCCAATCAGGTAACTCAGAAACAGGTATTCCTTATGCATATCTTCATCAAACATACGAACTACCTGTGTGATATAGCTGTACCATCGGATCAGCTTTCTTACCAGTCTTCTGAATTGATATCGTTCTTCCGGATTCTTCAAATTGTACCTGTCTGCTATCGGTTTCAACACACTCGTCATTTTTCCCATGGCAGTTGCATCTTGTTTTCCCGGATGATTCCATACGTTTATAAAAGCATTAATATCATGCTCATTATAAATCGCATAATCCAAAAGTTCTTTTTCTGTCTGGTAAATCAAATCCACATTTACTTCCTGCTCAAGGCTTGTCTCCTGATAAAATGGTTGAAATGCTTCCAGAATATCCTCTTTCTTATTTGCGAAATCCAACACAAATGTATCTACTTTTCCAGGGCAGGTGCGGTTCAAACGTGATAATGTCTGCACAGCCTTTACATTTTTCAATTTTTTGTCCACAATCATAGTATGTAGCAAAGGCTCATCAAATCCTGTCTGATATTTTTCTGCAACAACAAGGACATTAAAGTTGTCATGAAACTCTTCCTTGGTCTGTCCTTCTGATATATGACTTCCATCTTTTCTTACATTTAGTCCAGACTCTGTATATTCTTCGTCACCATCCTGCACGCTGCCGGAAAATGCCGCTAAAATATCCATATCTGCATAATGCCGTTCTTGAATATACCGTTTAATTTCATGGAAATATCGAACTGCAGCCAGTCTGGAGTCTGTAACTACCATCATCTTCCCTTTTCCTCCAATTTTATTTTTGGTCGTTTCCCGAAAAGTTTCTACAATAATTTGTGATTTCTGGCTGATATTATATGGATGCAATTTCTCATACTTTTTGATAATCTTTGTTGCTCTGCTCTCCGGAAGCTCTGGATTTTCCGGTGTATCTTTTGCTATCTTGAAACAAATACTGTATGTCATGTAGTTCTGCAGTACATCCAAAATAAATCCTTCTTCAATCGCCTGTCTCATACTATAAATATGAAATGGATGAAAACTTCCATCAGTCCATTGGCTACCAAACATCTCTAATGTCGCTGGTTTCGGAGTCGCTGTAAATGCAAAAAATGATAAGTTCGGATGCTTTCCATGTGTCAGCATTTCCTGAACAAGTTTATCATTTCTGTCAATTTCATCTTCTGCTTTCCCCTCTATTTCTGCATATTCCCGTAATGCTGCCTCTGTATCTGCTAATGTGGCCTTCAATTTCATTGCCGAACTTCCAGTCTGTGAAGAATGTGCTTCGTCAACAATGATCGCAAAGTTTCTTCCGGCCACCTTATCCACTTCCTGATAAATCACCGGAAATTTCTGCAAAGTAGTTACAATAATTCTTGCACCATTATTAATTGCATCTCTCAAATTTTTTGAATTCTTTTTATCATCAATCGTCTCTACTGCACCTATCGTATGGTCAAATCCTGAAATCGTTTCCTGTAGCTGAGCATCTAGCACAGTTCGATCTGTCACTACAATAACACTGCTGAAAACAGATATATCATTGGCATCATGCAAGGATGCCAGTCTATATGCTGTCCAGGCAATCGAATTTGATTTTCCAGATCCGGCACTGTGCTGAATCAGATAATTGTGCCCCGATCCTTCTTCCCGTACATCTGCAATTAACTTACGCACCACATCCAACTGATGATATCTTGGAAATATCAGTGTTTTCTTTTTCGTAACCTGCTCTGTGTCATCCGGCAACCGTTTCTTTTCTTCTTTGATTTGCAAATGGATAAATTTCTGAATGATATCCATCATACTATCTTTCTGAAATACATACTCCCAGAAGTACGCCGTCGGATAGCCATTCGGGTTTGCCGGATTTCCCTTTCCGCCATCCTTTCCGGCACCATTTGATCCCTGATTGAACGGTAGAAAATATGTATTTTTTCCCTCTAGCTTTGTTGTCATCCAGACTTCCAACTGATCAATGCAGAAATACCCTAAAATTCTTTTATTGAACTGAAAACAAATTTCTCTTGGATCACGATCATACATCCACTGTCGTTTTGCATGATCTACGTTCTGTCCGGTATACTGATTCTTTAATTCCAATGCAAATACCGGAATTCCATTCACAGCCAGAACCATATCCACAGAATTGTGTGTATCATTGGAATAAAACCATTGTCTATTACAGGTAATCTCATTCTCTTCGTATAAAGACATCGCCGTCTGATTCAGACCTGATTCCGGTTTAAAATAGCAGACTTTAAATGGAATTCCTCTGTGCTTGAAGCCATGGCGTAATACAGAAATGAGTCCATCCATATCACAGGCATTATTGAACGCAAGACAAAATTTCCGCTCCGGATCCACTTTGTTTTGCAGCAAAAAACGCTTCCATTCTTTCGGTTGTGTTTTCTGAATAAACCGTAGCAAAGTATCTTTGTATACACCAAGCTGCGAATCATATGCATCTTGATTGTGTGTATATCCACCTGCTGGCGACAAAAAAAATTCTTCAATATCCGATTCAAAACGTTTCTCTGTGGTAACATCTATGCTCAAATTTCCGGCACCTCCTTCTTCCCGGTGACATATTCGTAAATCAGGGATTTTTTGTAATTTTCCAGTTCACTTATAAACTGCTCTTTCTTAAAAATAACATTTTCAATACAACCACATTTTTCTTTTAAATAATCTACAATTTCATTCTGCTCATCTATACTTGGCAAAGGAATTGTGAATGCTAACACCTTACTTGAACTTGTGCATGCAAGATTCGTTGTTTTCACCGCAGTAACATCAAAATAAGTACGTCCAACAGATGAAGCCGTTAAATATTCTAAATAATGTGGATTTAACAGTTTCTCTTTTACTTTAACAGCAAAAATGTGATTCTGATGCAAACATGGTGTAATTCGTCCATCCCATACACAACCGCGTCCCAGCTTATCCCTGTCCCCTCCTTCTGTCATAAGAACTTCTCCAGCTGATAAGCTATATTTCTCTATTTCATCTTTACTTACTTGAAGAACAGCAATATCATTCGTATCTACATAACCATCCTGGACATTTGCTACTCTTAAATATGGCATTTCAACTAATTCAGTATCTTTTGAATATGTTTTTCCCAATGTAATCCCAGATCTTATACTTGCACAATGTCGTAGTTGTGTTACTTTCCATGAAGCCGGAATTTTACCTATCCACTCAATTCCGCTCTCCTCGTATCATTTTCATTGATCCCTTTTGTTACAATTTGTGTAATAAATGACTGTTTTAAATTTCGATATTCCTCGATAGATACTTTAGCTTTTTCTATTGCTAAATTTATTTTCTCACATTGTCCATCTAAAAAATCTGCAATTTTATCTTGCTCGTTCTCCAACGGTACCGGAATTTTATAGTTAAACAATTCTTCAATTCCTAGGGTCCATCTATTCTCAAAAGAAACACCTTTCCCATGTGCAAACATTGCCATTGACCAGTACTGTGTTTTAAAGTAATAATCATAGAATCTTGAACTATAGCCACTTTTTGCACGAAGATTGATATAAGCTGGACTAATAACTCCTTCAACCATTGAAATACTACAATTAGCACCACTGTATAAATCCATTGGATTCAATAACAAATCCCCAAACTCTACAAGATTATAATTGTAATAGCTTTCTGCTATTTGTCCTTCATTTTTTGATAAATCACGTACTTTTACTCCTGCCCTTGCAAGAGATAAAACAACAGGATTTTCTTGATGTGCTTCTGCTTTTTTTCGAACAAATGCATTTTTTACACGTTGCACATTCCAATTTTTCGGTATCTCCCCAATCCATTCAACCCCAGAATCTTTCATCTCTCTACTCATATCATTCACCCCCAAACAAAGTATCCAAACTGCTCTGAATTTCCAGTTCCAGTTCATGCAGACGCACTGCGATTTCTTCCACTGGTTCTGGTGCCTGATATTCATAGAAATATCTTGTCATTGGAATCTCATATCCTTTTTTGTCTTCTTCTCATCAATCCATGCTTCCGGTGCGTATGGTAATACTTCTCTCTTAAAATACTCCTTGATATCTTCTGTCAGTGGCACATTTTCTGTATCACGCAGAGATATATCTGCCACAGGCTTGCCTTTCTTTATTACAATTTCTCCATTTTCATCTCTATGGGGTTGTTCTACGACAATCTTCTGGTATCCAAATTCCTCTGTATCGAATATTTTGCTCTGGCAATAAATACCTTCCTTATCTCCATATACAGCATCATTTTCAAATGCACCATATGCCTTTACAATCAAATCACGACACTGATCCGTAATATCATTTCTTTTTGTTCCAATACTTTTTCTTCTTGCTTCATAACAATGTGATGCATCTATCAACTGCACTTTTCCAGTTCTATGCAACGGTTTATCCTTGGAACAAATCCAGATATAGGTACTGATGCCTGTATTCATAAACATATCGGTTCCTAATTGCACGATTGCATCCAGCCAGTCATTTTCAAGAATATATCTTCTGATTTCTGACGGTCCGCTTCCCGCATCTCCGGAAAACAGTGGTGAACCGTTCTGAATAATTGCCATTTTCCCATTTGGTGCAAGCTTTGAAAGACCATTTAATACAAACAACTGCTGACCATCTGATATTTTCGGAAGTCCCGGTGCAAATCTTCCCAGATCACCTTTCTTTGCTTCTGCTTCCACTGCTGCCTTTTCTCTTTTCCAGTCGATTCCAAAAGGCGGATTGGAAATGATATACTGGAACTGATAGCCACTAAACTGATCTTCTGACAAAGTATCACCGAACCTCATATTATTCGGATCACCACCCCGAATCATCATATCTGCTTTTGCAATCGCAAAAGTGGACGGATTGAACTCCTGACCAAAACAGGTAACGCCAATCTCTGTATTTAATTCCTGAATTCTTTCTTCCATACAGCTAAGCATCTGAGAGGTTCCCATTGCCATATCATACACAGTTACATTTCCCCCCTTACTCAGATCCGCATCGGATAAAAGCAAGTCTGTCATCAAATAAATGATATCTCTACTGGTAAAATGTGCTCCTGCTTCTTCACCGAAAGACTCTGAAAATCGCTTTACCAGATCCTCAAAAATATAACCACAATCTACAGCACTGATTTTATCCGGTCCCAGGTAACCTTTCTGGGAATTGAATTCTTTGATAACCAGATATAATGTATTGCTTTCTACCATTCTGCGGATAATGTTGTCAAAATCAAACTTCGATAACACATCCTGGACATTTGCAGAAAATCCATTTAAATAATCTCTAAAATTTGCTTCGATATTTTCCGGATCAGCAAGCAATGAATCAAATGTATATTTGCTGATATTATAAAACTGATACTGAGAGGCTGTTGTCAAAAATCCATCAATAACTGCAAATTTCTTTACTTCCTCATACTTTTCAAGTACTGCTTTATGCGTCGACAATAGGCAGTCATGAAATCTTTTTACTACTGTCATTGGTAAGATTATCAAACCATATTCATGCGGTTTGAATGGTCCTCTAAGCATATCTGCTACATTCCAGATCATCGTCGCTTTTTCTGCTATATTGGTTCCAACTACATCAAATTTATTATTCTCGTTCATTTATTTTTCCTCCGTATAAATATGTTCCAGTTCTTCTGTTGCCTTTTCCAGTTTGTATTTTAATTCTTTAATCTCACTTAGCTTCGCATAATATTGATCTGCAATTTTTTTCTGACTTTCTAAATCCGGCAACGGAATTATCACCTTTTTTAATCCTTCCACCGGTAGATTTAACAAGGTAGCACCTACTGCGACTCTGGATAAAGCCACCTTCCCATTTTCGCTTTCCAGATACGCTTTTAAGAAATAAGGATTTATCTTATCTTCATCCAGTTCAATAACATAGAGATTTCCATTTGCCAAAATCTTATTGCCTTCTTGTACAGACGCAATCGCCATTTTCACCGGCGATGCATTTTTGGAAATTACCAGACTTCCATTTTTTATACAATATTTTTCATATTTAGAGTCTATTCCCTTTAAATATGGAAGTTCGTCACTAATGATTCCATCCTGTAAATTTGCCAACATCAAGTACTGCATGTTCGTCGGTTTATCTGATACAATTTCATCTAAAACAGATGCTTTAATTTGTGCTCCTCTTGTTATATTCTTTATTACAGTTTCAAAAAGCACACCATTTTTTACAACTGTTTCTTGTTGAAGATATCTTGAAGGATTAAGAACATATTCATTTTCCGCCACCTCTTCAATAGAAACCAGTCTTGAATTTTTGTCATCGGTATTCAACAATTCAACAATCTCAGAAATATTTTCATCACTAAGAATGTTCTGTCTCCGTCCAACCGATACCATTTCTGTTGCATCTATCATTCTTATATTTTTATTATTTCTGCTTAGCACCAGTAATGAACATGCAATTCCTGTATTTAAATATAAATTTTGCGGAAGAGCAATCACTGCTTCCACAAATCCTTGTTTTATAAATTTTTCACGAATGATTGTATTATTTCCACCATTCCAAGTAACTCCATTACTTACCGAAATAACAGCCTTACCATTTTTATTAAGGTGATTCATGACATTTATAATAAATATCCAGTCTCCTGCTGCCACCTTCTGTACTTCTGGTATCTCATCATATATTGCTTGTAATGCTTCGTTACTTCCAATACTGTCTTTTGCTTTTATTCCCCATGGATAATCACAGAATATTTTATCAAACATCAAATTGTCATCTATGTCCAGAACTGATTTTTGCTCAATTTTCACCCGATCAGAAATTAATTCCGTTCTAATTTCTGCTACTTCTTTGACCTCGGTTACAAGCTCTACGCCATAAAACTGTGATTCTGGGTTTCTTTCTATAGCATTCACTAGAAATGTTCCAATTCCACTACAGAAATCTGCTGTTTTATCATTTGAAATTTGAAGTATCTCATTTGCCAACTTTACAACACTCTGTGGGGTTTCGCATTCTCCCATAAATTTATTTCCTTGCAATGGCCACCACAATACTACTGCTAAAAGTGTTTCTTCTGAATATGCTTCTCCGATTTCTATTGCCACATTCCATAAATTTTCAATATTTCCTTTTATGAAACTGACTCTCTCCGGTGAAAAAGTCAGTTCCATATATTTTACTAACTGATATACATCGTTTATCTTATTTTTTAAAGATAAATACGCTACATACGCTAAGCAAAATCCTCCATACATGGATGTAGATGTATTTCCTAGTCCAAGTTCTCTCATCCTGTTTGAAATATTCCAACTAATTTCTTCAACTTTCGAGCCTTCTTTTTCTTTTAACTCTTTAACTGAAATATTCAACCCTGTTTCCTCCTTTGGTTATTCACAATCAATTTCCTTGTGTTCACTATAGCATCTGTTTATTTGATTGTCAATAATCAAATTTGATTTTTAATAACCATGACGCGTTTTAATATAATTCATTAGTGTCATGGTAATAAATTCTTATTTCCATGGTAACAATATTTATAATTCCTAAGAGTAATATAAGATTTATTGGAATATACTTTCTCACCACATCACCTGTTACAGCAATCGATGTCACGCTGATAAGCAGAATCCATATAGAATATTTATCCCATGCTTTTCGATACTGCTCTATCTTCCTCAACACAAATATCTCACCACTTATTCCTAGTCCAAGAAAAATAAGAATAGCCATAATTCTCAAAAACCACGACCATTCTGTAGAAAAATACTCTCGCTCACCTAAAATATTTAATTCTGATGGACGGATCACCCACTCCACATACCTGTACCCAAACTTCAGTGGAACAGTTATGCAAGCAAATAAATCTTTTTGAAATACTGTATTTCTTATTACTGCCAATAAAACCAAAATCATGTAAGCTATCATCCAGAATGTTTCCTTTTCTTTCACTTCATTTTTCAACTTTTTTATTTCATGATCTGTTTTTTTCTTCACAGTTTTTACTTCTTCTTGTACCTTATTAAACTGGTATTCTATTGTTCTAGCTTTTTTCTCTGCTTCTTTCTGTCTCTTCTGTGCTTCATCTACCGCTTCAACA
>OGCM01003166.1_pt1 | contig 13294 bp, 19 predicted proteins | sample 1570151 | NCBI WGS metagenome assembly OGCM01 (sample SAMEA4370582, study PRJEB24528) | human gut metagenome
TCTTCATGCTTGTAGGCGTGAGTCTTGAGCCTGTGCAGGTCGAGGGCCGTCGAAAGGCGCTCTTCCAGCGACCGGACGTTCTTCTGGAAGCTTTCCAGAAGAACGGAAAACTGGCGGGGCTTGGAGTCCGGCTTGCGGTCATCGTCGAAGAGCAGCTCTACGGCCTTGCGTTCCGCAAGAAGCGGAGGGAGCCAGGTCACGGTGAGCACGAAATAGCCCTCGTACATGACGCCCCGCTTTTCAAAGAGACGGCGACGTTCCTCATCCACGGCGGCGGAAATAGGATCGGGGAAGTGGCAACGGCTCCGTTCCGGATAACCGGGAGCTTCATGGCGCACGTTGTCGATATGGATCATCCAGCCATCGTCCAGAGACAGCAGGGCGCGATTCAGCAGTGCAGCAGTCTGGTCCCTTTCGGCTTCCGTCTTTTGGGCGTCATCCTTGCCGGTATAGATCCAGGCCGCCATCAGAGCTCCGGACTTGCAGGCAATCACCCCGTCATCGACCATTGCCGCATAGTTGAGCAGATCGGCGACGCCGGCTTCCTTTGAGCGGAACCTTTTGAGCTCCCGCAGTTTGTCGGCATCGCTGATCAGCTTGTTCCAGATCAGGAAACAGAGAAGACCTCCGGCGGCAATGGCCCATGAGAGAAGCGTGAGCGTATTCATCAGAATTCCCTGTAGTCGCGGGGATTCATTCGGTACGGCGTCGAGCGCGGCGGATAGTACGCCTGATACCGGCGGTGGCGCAGGTAGACCGGCCGCATGAGCGGATCGGCCTTTGCCATGCGCTGGAGGAGCGCCAGTGCGGAAAACCAAATGAATGCCCCGATGAAGGCCGCCGTCCAGTTGTGTGACATGATGATCAGGATGAAGGCTGCAAGGCCCGAAACGAAGAACAGGTCACGATCACAGCCCAGAATCAGATTCGGGCGAATGAGCGATTGATGGAATGTATGCAGGGTCATGCTATGAGAGCCCCCTTCCCCGTAAGGGCGCTGATAAGACTCGGGGCACCAAGCACGATACACACGAGGCAGACCATCAGGATAATCGTCTTCACGAAACCGTTCATGTCCGAGCCCCAGTAGAGCGTGGCGAATCCCACGATGACGCCGGCGATGGACACGAGATAGGCGTACTCGCCGGTAAGAAAGTTGTAGATCATCTGGAAGCCGGTATCCGTCGGCAGGCCGCTGCTGCCCATGGACGCGAATGCGTCCGGAGTCAGAGTCAGAAGAAACGTCAGGGCAATAAGGGATGAGACTTTGAGCATGAAATGTTCCTCAAAAATAAAGGTTATGCCACCAGTTCGCGGAGCTGGTATTCCTGATTTCTGTGCGAGTAGCCGTCTACGGCGAGGATTTCTTTAACACGTCGAACTGATTGTTTCTTTTCGATGTAGACAATGCGCTGGACTGCCTTTCCGATCACTTCTTCGATGCAACGAGGGGCATGGGGGCTTCTGGAAACGAGCCCTCTCAGACGTGAAAGTCCCTCTTCTGCCGAGTTCGCATGGAGAGTGGAGAGCCCCCCCTGATGGCCCGTGTTCCAGGCATCAAGAAGAGCAAGCGCGGCTTCATCGCGGACTTCACCGACATGAATGCGCGTCGGGCGTAAACGGAGAGTCTGTTTGAGGCATTTCGTCGTGGTCACTTCAAGAGTGGTGTGCATGGGGACGACGTTTTCAGCCGTGCATTGGATTTCAAGGGTATCTTCAATGGTGATATGGCGTTCATCGGGGAACTGCCGCACCATCTCCGCGATAATGGCGTTGGCGAAGGTTGTTTTCCCTGAACTGGTTCCTCCAACCACAAGAATGTTCAGATGTTCTTCAACAGCCTGACATAGCACTTCTTTCTGGCGTTTCGTCATAGTTCCAGCCTCGACGTATTCGTCGAGTGTGAAGACGCGAGATGCCGGTTTTCTAATAGCGAAGGTAGGGCCGGATACGACGGGAGGCAGCGCCCCGGAAAAGCGGAATCCACCGGGATATTCGCCGTCGAGCTGGGGCTGGTCATACGAGAGTGTCTTGCCAAGCAGGGAGGCGAGGGTACGGAACGCCACTTCGGCGTCTCCGGAACGCATGGTGCCGATACATTTCATCGGCTCGCCGAAGCGTTCCTGCCAGATGCGCCCGTCCGGGTTCAGCATGACCTCGCAGGTCATCGGGTCTTCCAGAGCCGAGTTGACAAGCTGCCCCATGTGTATGCGGAGCGAGTTTTCCCAGCTGGAGTGCAAGGTCGATGTCTGCTGTGTTTCCATAAAGACTTTCCAATAAAATGATTAAGAAAAGATCTTGGGTAGAAAGAAGATCGCCATATGGATGCCCAAAGAGTTTATGGTCCAGGAAAAACGGTCCCATACGTCGTCTTCGGAAGGAGCGAATGAAAATGCCAGGCATGAAAACATGAAGACGGAAAGCCAGCGGGTTGTGTCTGACCATTCCGTGGGAAGAGGGCAGAGCAGCAAAAAGCTGAAAAAGGCGTAGGAAGCGGTGCCCGACAGAACAAAAAGGACAAGCGACTTGATGTTGTTTTTCGCAAGGTTCGGGATGTAGGCCAGCAGGGCTGTGTAGAACAGCAGGAAAAGACGGGCTCCGAGAGGCCATGAGGTTATGTCTGGATTAAGCAGCATGAAGCTGACGGAACCCCAGGCCAGCGCCAAGGAAGTCGGTATCCATGCAAAAAAGACGAAGTAGCTTGGAAGTTTCATCTCTCACCCGTCGTTTTCAGGCATCTTCCTGTGTTTCGTCATCGTAGGCTTCAGCCGTCTTGCCGAGCAGAGCCGCCAGATCGGGGTTTTGCGTCAGGCAGAGAAACAGGATCGGCTTGCCATCGAAGTTCACGGTAAACAGCACGGAGTCCACGCCGTACTCTTCCATTCGTTTCAGGGTGGTATCGAAGGTGTCGCTGGAGTCCAGATCAAGGAACAGGTTGCTCATGGCGATCTCTCCTTTGGCGTCAGACGGCGCAGGGTTGGCAACTGCGCAGCCAGCCGGCAAGACTCATGGGGGATGACGTTTCGGACAGATAGTCGCGGGCAAGGGAAACCAGACGGGCGAGATCTGGCTTTTGTCCTTTGCCTGACAGGTAGTTGAGGTATGTCGTGACGGGGACGCGCTGGCGCTCCGGTTCGGGCCAGAGCGCGATCAGCGCGTCCGCGTCTTGCGAGGGAGTAGGAGAGGCCGACAGGGTAGGCTGATTGAACCGCTTTTGCAGTTCCTCGATACGGGCACGGTAGACTTCGGCTTGTCGTCTTTCTTCAGGAGTGAGCACAGGCTCAGCAGGCACGAACTTCCCGAAAGCTGTCTTTTGGGGGCGCACGAGCGGAGCCTTCTCGAACTGGCGCGAGTGCAGCCAATTCGAGAGCTCGGGAGGGTAGCCATTGAGCCAACGGCTATCGGTACGCTTATAGAGCTCGACTGTAGCGAGCAGTTCTTCGATGGGGGGCAGCTGCCCCGCGCGCTCCATCCGGCGGAAAACACGCAGGGCAAGCCGCTTGTTGCGGGGCATGTCCCAGGTCGCAGTTTGGGGCCATGCCAGCCACAGTTGTTCGAACTCATGTGACACGGCTGGGCGGTGTAGTACGCGGGGTGCGTGTGGTGTCGCATTCGTTCGAGACAAAGAGGAAAAATCCCCCCTCCCTTGTACCCTCTGGGTAGTTGGAGCTGACGAGGGGAATCCAGTACGGCGGGAGGATTGGAGAGGGGAAATCGCCGCTGGGCTCGGAAGGGGGGAAAGGGGGGGATCTTGATCTCTTTGATCTCTTATATAGGGCGAAAAATTTTCGTGTGCTTCCTGTGAACCTTCACTCTTGGAAGATGTGCCGGAAATCTGCGTCTCATGGGTGGGAATGCCGAGCTTTCTGAGCAGGGCGATCAGGCGGTCGGAGAGCAGCAGGGTGTAGATGTTGCGGCCATGCTCGTCTTTTCGGATCGAGATGTAGTCCGCCTTGACCAGCTCATTGAGATAGTTCTGGATGGTGCGCACGGACGACTTTGAGCGCAGGGCCATCGTTGTCTGCGAAAGCCAACAATGATCCTTTTCCCCACATGCCGTGAAGATGAGAATATAAACATAGCTTGCGCCGGTAGAGACGCCTTGATCATGTCCTATGAAGGCAGGCTGGTATTTATCCCTGACATGGAAAAAAAGGCTCACAGGAGCAAATGTTTCGAAAATTCTCATAATTTCGCGACCTTGTGGGTTGCAGAAAAAAGAGAATAACCAAGCCCCCCTAGCTTGACGCCGGAAGCGAGTCGGGATAAAGTCAATTCACCTAATGTTTTGACTTTTCCCGTTGAGGGACTTTGGGGGCTGTTTTCTGTTGGCGCAGAAAACGGCCTTCTCTTTTTTCTTGGTTATTTCATTTCAAATTTCCCTTAGTTACATGACAAGGCCGAGCGCACGGGCATCCCGCACCAGCAGGACTTGTTGGCGCGCAGGCAGGACATGGCGGTATTCGAGTCCCAGGCGGATGATTGCCCGCTCATCGGGATTCGTTTTGCCTCCTCTGGAACGTTCTTCATCAAGAAAACGGAAAAGCATCTTCTTGATCTTGGGGTCTGTCGTATTCCAGAGCTGATCCAGATTCAGCCGCTCTTCTTTTCGGGGAGCGGTAGCCGAGCCGATTTTCCGGGGCATTTTCTACTCCTGTGTTTTGGTATTGCTGACTGGTTGCTCGTCAGGGGTGGGCCACCCGGCCACCCGACGCAGGGCGTTTCGCTTTGTCAGTTTTTCAGCTCATAGTAGAGTAGAGGGAACTCATGAGGATAATCAGCGTTACTATATCAAACAACATGTCTAATTTCCGCAGGAGCAATATCTTGATGAGAAGCAGCACAAGAAGTGGGCAAACGAGGACTGCCTTAATATGCAAAAGAGCCTCATATAAGTTTCCCTCATATGGTGTGTACAAAGACAAGGCCATTGCACCGACCCAAAGCACCATCGAAACTGGTGAAAATGTTTCAATTTTAAATCCTGATAAATAGGTCTGTATTGTCTTTCTCATAGTTTTTCCTTTTTTGCTGAGATCGGTGTTGCCGCACACTCGCTTTGTCAGCTTCTCCATGTCTGCCATTCGGTTCCAGGTAGGAGATCCGTCACGTCATGGGATGCCCATTGGAGGAATCTGCTCATGGGGATAATCGGATAGTTGCGGCCAATGGCCACGGCTGGGCCGTTGTATTGAACTTGTTCTTCATTCATCCAGATGATCTGCCTCTCGTTAACGTATCCGTTGGAGCATCGAGGATTTTTGCCTCGATAGACGTGACCAGTTTTGAGGGATTGTGGTAAAAGAGTCATAGACTCAACCTTGCTTGGGCGTATTATCGGCAGGCCAATCTCGAGGCCAGCCATTCCCACCTCTAAAATCTTTTTCAGGCATGTCCAAAATACATTGAATCTCATGATAGAAGTTGTCCGTGTTGGCAATCCAGCCTTCAACAAAAGGAAATCTTTGGATCACGTCGCTATTTTTAAGGAGGAAACAAAGTAGTTCTCTATTCTCATCAATCCGTTTGTAGATGCCTACAGGACCTTCACAGAGCTTTTCTATTTTTTGGAGTTTTTCCATTGTATATCTTTTCTCTCTTTAGGGGCGGAACATGGCGTGAAAAAGGAAAAAAACACACCATGTTCCGCCTTGCCCCGAGGGGCGTTTTCGCGGACTGTCAGATGAAAAGCGATATGCCATAAGTCTAACCAAACAAACCTTTAACATAAGGAGGCACTATGCGCTCTCTATGTCTTGTGGCATTATCATTCTTCTTTCTTCTGGCGGGATGCTCCGCGAAAGGTTTGGAACACTCCGGACAGACTTCACTTGAAGTCAATATGGGGAGTGATTGTACTGCACAGCTTTTCTCCAACGAACATTTAAAGTATTCTTTTAATAAATCCGGTAAATACACTATCGAAAAAGGAAACTATGTAATAAAGGCTTATTGCCCAAATTCAAAAACATGGCTTGAACAGAATGCTGCCATGAATTCTGATGGTTATGCTTTTGCAGTCGGCTCTCCAACTCGTTTGATCCTTGAAAATGGTGAAATTAAGGTTATTGAATACAATTAATTTTCATCGAATATGATATGGTAATATGAATTATCATATCTGATGATACAGGGCCGACCGTCGATTTTGTCGATGAATCGGTCCTGAAGATTTTTTGAGGCAAAGAGATCCACGTCGTAGATGATGCCGGCATTCACGTTGGGAATGATGAGGGGCATGTCTTCGGGTGAAGAGATGCCTGCCCGCTGTTTTCTGCCTTTGGAAGCTACGTAGAGGTAGCGGGCAAGTTTGCCGTCCCGGAACCATACATGTTCATTTGGGGAGAGGACCAGCATGAGCTTTCCCGAAGGCGAGTGGATTTTCTTTTCCTTGAGGTTGGCAAGAGGAAGGCTCATAGCCTCGTCCGGGGTGAGGAAGAGGGTATCCACCGGAGGCGTCGCGGTAGACTTGTAGTCGGCGGTAGCGTCGGGGAACTGCTCGAAGGGCAGAATCATTCCGGAGCTGATCTGAGCACCGAGGCCTATGATGCAGAAGCTTGCCGTGAGTATGGGGAAAAAGCGTTTCATGGGTATCTCCGTATCAGTCAAAAAAGAATGTCCTATTGATTATTGATGTCGCAATCTCGTAGCAAATCAGACAACCAACCCCAAAAACACTGAGTATAAGAAGCAAAAGAAAGATGGGTTGTAGAAACGCATACTGTTCCGTTTGGGGAGGGACTATATTTTCTTGAGACGGATACTCATAAAGGGGACGCCATCTCGCCTCGGAAAGATGCAGATAGTGGCAGGCCAGGCCCCTGCGGCAGAGCATCCCAATGGAAATCTCCCTTACCGCAGAACACGAGTAGAAATTTTCTGGATAGTTCTGGCATTGGAAATGGAAATGGAGAAGCGCTGGAGCGCCATCGGTAGAGGGAAAGAGCCTGTTCCATCTGTGGTTTCCGAACAGGGAAAGATCCTCGTAGCTGGTTTTCCTGTTGAGAGCGTTCGAGACGTACAGAAGTACCTCTCCGGTGGGCCTGATGATGTAGCGCACTTCGAGCGGGAGGTAGGGCTTCCGGAGAGAGCCGGAGGGCCGGGCCAGCGGGGGAAGGGCGTGCAGGCGGAGGAAGAAAGAGAGGTCACGCATGAGGGAACCTCCTCATCCACCAGTTGGCGAATCCCATGTGGAAGAGCGAAAGGGCCTAGTGTATGTCAGACCGAAGATGATGCAGGACTGAGGTATGATCGAGATCAGACACCAGCGCGGATCGTCTATGAGCTTGCCGACAAGAAATGAGAACGGGAGGATGAGGGCAAGGCCGGACAGGAGTTGGGCAATGTCCATGATGATGCGCCGTCTCAGGTTTCGGCGCATGTCGGCGCAGTAGCGCATTGCTCCGGGGAAGCGGAGGGACGAGCGAATGACCAGAGGCCGTGCTGGGACGTGAGGCACGTGCCTGTAGGGAGGCGCGTACATCAGGCGGATTCCGAGCAGCCTGGCGGCTTGGGGATGGAGATTCGGGCGTGGTCTACGCATTGCGGGCCTCCCGATGTGGGTGGCGACGCAGGGCGAGGGCTTTACAGCCGATTCTTTTCGGTACAAAAAAAGGCGACAGAGAAGACCCCGGTGTGTACGGGATATTCTCTGTCGCCTTAAAAAGGAAGGGTACTCTTGGCATATCGCCTTTCCTACCTAGTAGTAGAAAAAACGACAGCCTTTGATGTCTGTTGGCGTCCCCAAGCGGATTTGAACCGCTGTTGACGGCGTGAAAGGCCGCTGTCCTGGGCCGGCTAGACGATGGGGACGTTTACCGTGCTTTTCTGCTTGCCGCAGCTGCACAGCCAGAACTATTTATAAAAATCATCCACCGCTGTCAACGAGAAAAAAGGAAAAAATGAAAAAAAGTTGAAACGTATAGTTAATACGCTGTATTTGCTCTATAAAAATTTAACAAAAACTCCTTTGATAAGAGGAAAACTCTCGGTTCCCAGCGGCCTCATTCTGGTAAATGGGGAGTGAACGGTACAAAACGGTTACCATATGGGCTCACCAATCCTGTATTTCCCCCAATCGGCAAGAGATGTTTTCTTTCGGGTTAAGGTGCAAAGGAGCGAAAGAGCAGGGAGGCTCCCTCGAGGCGTATTCTTCACGTAGGGGGCAGAAAAATGCCAGAAGTCTAAAAGAATTCCCCCAGCCTCCCGAATGAAGGAAGCTGGGGGATGGTTTTTTAATGGTAGCCGCTCGGAGACAGCTTTAGATCTTCTTGTACGCACCGCCGGTGGATGCGGAGGTCACCAGCTTGGCGTAACGGCGCAAGAACGGGGATTTTATATCCTTTTCCACGGGGACGAAGTGTTTGCGGCGTTCTTCGATTTCCGCTTCGGGGACGACCAGTTCCAGCTTACGGCCGGGGATGTCGATATGGATGGTGTCGCCGTCCTGCACAAGCCCGATGAGCCCGCCGTCCGCCGCTTCGGGGGATACGTGGCCGATGGCCGCACCCCGGCTGCCGCCGCTAAAACGACCGTCCGTGATGAGCGCCACATCCGCGCCGAGGCCCATGCCCACGATGGCTGACGTCGGGGTCAGCATTTCGCGCATACCCGGGCCGCCGCGGGGGCCTTCATACCGGATGACCACCACGTCGCCCTTTTTGATCTTGCCGCCGAGGATGGCTTCCACGCCTTCTTCCTCGCTGTTGAACACGCGGGCGGTCACGTCGCGGACCATCATTTCGGGAGCCACGGCGGACTGCTTCACTACGGCGCCGTCGGGCGCGAGGTTGCCGCGCAGGATGGCGATGCCGCCTTCCTTGGCGTAGGGCTTGTCGATGCGGATGACGTCGGGGTCAATGATGTGGGCCTTGAGTTCCTTGATATTCTCAGCCACCGTCTTACCGGTGACGGTGAGCGCCTCGCCGTGCACGAGGCCCTTGTCGAGCAGGGCTCCCATGACGGCGGGGATGCCGCCCGCGCGGTGCAGGTCTTCGATGTGCTGCGTCCCGGCGGGAGAAAGCTTACAGATATTGGGCGTCTTGCGGCTGATGTCGTCGAAGATGTCCAGTGACAGGCTCAGTTCGGCTTCCCCGAATACGGCGGGCAGGTGGAGGGTCGTGTTGGTGGAGCCGCCGAGAGCCATGTCCGCCGCCACAGCGTTGTGGACGGATTGTTCGGTCACGATGTCGCGGGGACGGATGTTCTTTTCGAGAAGTTCCATGACCTGCATACCCGCCTGTTTGGCAAGGCGGATACGGGCGGCGGACACGGCGGGCGTCGTGCCGTTGCCGGGCAGGGCCACGCCCATGGCTTCGCACAGGCAGTTCATGGTGTTGGCGGTGTACATGCCGGAACAGGAACCGCAGCCGGGACAGGCGTTTTCGGTCAGGTCTTCCAGCTCTTCTTCGGTCATGGTGCCGTTACGGACCGCGCCGACGCCTTCAAAGACGCTGATGAGGTCGGTGTTGTTCCGTCCCGCCAGCATGGGGCCGCCGCTCATGATGATGGAGGGCAGGTTCAGGCGCATCATGGCCATGAGCATACCGGGGACGATCTTGTCGCAGTTGGGGATGAACACCAGCGCGTCGAAAGGATGTGCCGTAGCCATGATTTCGATGGAATCGGTGATGACTTCGCGCGAGGTCAGGGAGAAGCGCATGCCTTCATGATTCATGGCCAGGCCGTCGCACACGGCGATGGCCGGGAACTCCATAGGCGTGCCGCCCGCCATGCGGATGCCCGCCTTGACGGCCTCGGCGATTTTGCCGAGATGCAGGTGGCCGGGGACCACTTCGTTGGCGGCGTTCACTACGCCGATGAGCGGGCGTTTCATCTCTTCGCGGGTCAGGCCGAGCGCGTAGAGCAGGGAGCGATGGGGGGCCTTTTCAAGACCGAACGTCATTTTTTGGCTGCGCATTGTCTGTTTCCTTTCAAAAAGTCGCTGTACTGGGCCGTCCGGTGGCGGTCCGTCCTGAAAACGGAGAACGGCTAGTCGCCGTATTCGTCCTCAAAGTCCTGTTTGGTCATGCCGAAGTGTTCGGGGAATTCCTCTTCCGGCAAATCGTCAATGGCTCCGGAAAGGAGGAAGAGACCGCCGTGCGCCTGCATGAAGTAGTCGTCCATCGGGCCCCAAAGCTTCTTCACCTTTCGCAGCACGTCCAGATCTTCCAGTCGTTCCACGGGGGCCGCGCCCTCGCCGGTAATGGCCCCGGCGGCCACCATGCCCCGCCACGCGTCGGAGCCGCTGTCGATACAAACCTTGTCGCCGTGCTTTACCCATTCGTTGGTCACGGCATCACGGGCGACGAGCGTATAGGGAGCGCCCTGTGAACAGCCGCCTTTCTTGGAAAGGTCGTCGTAATAGCCCCGATTCGCCTCATAGTCATACATCTCCGTCTTGTCGAAGACGAAGGTGTATTGGCAGTCCATCATCTCTTTCAGCGTCCGCAGGTTGGTGAACCCGCAATCGCCGTACTCCTCCAGCCTGAGCAGCGAATAAATCATGTTCCGCTTTTCGGAAACGGGCATATCGGAACGGGACACGACCCGTATGGCCTCTTCAATGTAGTCTTCGATTTCGTGCATGGACACGGCGGGGCTCCTTTCTGCGTCGTTCCGGAGGAGGGGCACCACTGCCCGAGGCGGGAAATGCCTGCCTCAGGCAGCTGCGGATCTAGTCGATGATACGGCCCTGAAGCCAGATGATGGCGTCGATTTCATCCCCGGCCTGCGGGACGATCTTGCAGACGCGCTCGGGAGCGTAGAGGGGGAAGCGGAGCGGGTTCGGGGTATTGAGGCCGAACTCCACGATCAGCATATAAATTTTTTCGTTCTGGATGTGCATTTCTTCCACGGACGTGACCGGGACGCGGATCTGATATTCGCTGGCGACATCGCCGGGGACGACGATGCGGGCGCCCCTGAGATCCACGGTGAGCTGCGGCACGTCGAGGCGGGTCTTGCCCGGATTCTGGGCCAGCCATTCCGCCACGTAACGCTCGTATTCCACACCTTCGGTGATGGTCATTTCGTCAAGGAGGGCGCGGCGCAGGCCGTAGGCGAGCCCTGCGATAAGGAAGGTATGGCGGACACCGGGGGTAAGATTTTCACGGTCGCGGAACAGAAACGGCGAGTAGAACCAGAGCGGGTTGGCGCCTTCGTTGCAGGTGGCGGACACTTCGCCTTCGGTTTCGTTTTGCCAGAGATACGTCTCGTTCACGGTCATATCGTTGGGCGCGCCTTCCAGCAGGGGATAGGTCGACACGGGACGGAGCTGTTCGCCCGCGTTCCCGTAGACGGTGACGCCCGCGCGGAATCCTGTTTCTACCGGCCAGGCCAGCACCATGGTCTCTTCCTTGGAGTCCTTGCGCTGCCAACAATCACGGGTCTTTCCTTCCTTCATCACCTGCATGACGACGGCGGGAACTTCCTTCTCGGGATCGTTCAAAAGGGTCAGCCAGGTTTTGCCAAGTCCTTCAAAATGGTTGCTCATGGGGCCTATCCTGATGGTTATGGTTGCTATCAGCGCTTTCTCGGGCGCCGTTTTTGTCTCAAGCGAAGCATCAGACCCGTTTAGCCAGCATACGGCAAGATCGCAAAGCGCGCCGTTCCGGGGAGAATGTTTGATCTTTATTCTTTCGGCAGCGCTTGTGCGCCGCACAGTCGCATGATAACAGTGAGAACCCAAACAAGGCGGGAATTCCCCGCCGTGTCGTGTCCGAGGCGGTTCGTTTTGTTACGTCTTTATGCTTGAGGAGAGTGCCGTGCGCGAAATTCATGTTTCAGCCATAACGGATACCGTCGCGGAGCTGGCCGTCGCCGCCTGCTGCCGTTTGCCGGATGTGATGTACCGGGCCATCGAGTCGTCCGTGGAACGGGAGGCCTCGCCTTCCGGCAAGGACGTATTGCGTCAGCTTTTGCTGAACGCCGACATCGCGGCTTCGGAGAACACGCCTATTTGTCAGGATACCGGCCTTGCCGTCGTGTTCGCTGAAGTCGGGCAGGATGTGCATGTCGTGGGCGGTTCGTTTGAAGAGGCCGTCAACGCCGGGGTCGCCAAAGGGTATACGGAAGGCTATCTGCGGAAGTCCTCCGTGGCCGAGCCGCTGTTCGAGCGTAAGAACACCGGGGACAACACGCCCGCCGTGCTGCATGTGCGCCTTGTGCCCGGCGATCGTATCCGCCTGAAGCTGGCGCCCAAAGGGGCGGGCAGTGAAAACAAGAGCGCCCTCAAGATGCTCGTTCCCGCTGACGGCATTGAAGGCGTGAAGAAATTTGTGGTGGATACGGTGAAGGCCGCCGGTTCGAGCCCCTGTCCTCCGATGGTGGTCGGTGTGGGCATCGGCGGTACGCTTGAGCTGGCGGGCCTGTGCGCCAAGCGCGCCGCCATGCGCGACGTGGACACCCGCAACCCCGATCCCCGGTATGCGGCCTTTGAGGAAGAGCTCCTCGGCCTCCTGAACGATCTTGGGACGGGCCCGCAGGGACTCGGCGGGACGACCACTGCTTTCAAGGTCAACGTGGAGTTCTGCGCCACGCACATCGCCAGCCTCCCGGTGGCGGTGAACATCAATTGCCACGCTGCGCGCCACGCCGAGGCGGAACTGTAATCACTTCCAGTCCCCGCCTCAGGCGCGGGGGCAAACAGGAGATTTCCGTGTCCGAACCCATCCGTTTGACGACGCCCCTTACTCAAGACAAGGTGCGTTCACTGCATATCGGTGACAGAGTCCTCATTTCGGGAACCATTTACGCGGCCCGCGACGCCGCCCACAAGCGCATGGTGGAGACGCTGGACAGGGGAGAGCCCCTGCCCGTGGATCTGCGCGATCAGATTGTTTATTATGTGGGGCCCTCTCCGGCCAAGCCGGGGCAGGCCATCGGTTCCGCCGGGCCGACGACCTCAGGCCGTATGGACGCCTACGCGCCGGGCCTGATGGAAAAGGGGCTTGCCGGCATGATCGGCAAAGGCAACCGTTCGCAGGCGGTCAAGGACGCCATGCAGCGTTACGGGACGGTCTATTTCGCGGCCACCGGCGGCGCTGGGGCGCTGCTGTCCCGCTGCATCCGTTCGTATACGGTGCTGGCCTATGCCGAGCTCGGCCCGGAAGCGCTGGCGGCGATGGAGGTCGTGGACTTCCCCGTCATCGTCGTGGGCGATGTCGAGGGCGGTGACTATTATATGGAAGGGCCCAAAGCCTACGCGAAGCGCTAACGAAGATATTTGAGGACAGAGAGGCATTGGGGAGGGGGAGGAGAAACTTTCTTCAGAAAGTTTCTCCTCCCCCTCCCC
>OGCM01003168.1_pt1 | contig 13272 bp, 14 predicted proteins | sample 1570151 | NCBI WGS metagenome assembly OGCM01 (sample SAMEA4370582, study PRJEB24528) | human gut metagenome
AGTCATCGACTCCATGAAAGAGCTGTCTGCCGCGGGGCTGATCTGGGAGCGCCGGTGCGGTCGGGGCGACGCCAATCAAATCTATCTTGCGCTGGTGGAGCACCAGGAGTGCCGCAGCAGCAGCGTCCCCTTTGTCTCAAAAAAGCATGAGGCAGCTGGGGCTCCGCCAGCAGAGGAAGCCGGCACAAGAAGTGCGGAAACGGAACTTCTTCAAGCACAGCAGCATGGCGCCGGTCCGTCCGTACTCAGGCAAGAAGTGCCAGAGCAGCACTTGCAGAAATCCCAAACAGGCACTTCTGCAAGTACGGGAACGGCACATCCAGAAGTGCCCGTTTCGCACCCCAGTTATACTGATCCGAGTCATACTGATGGGATTCATACTGAGTCAAGTCAATCTATCCAGCGCCAGCAGGCTTCCCTGAGGAGGGGCGGCGGATACGGCGCCTCGCCGATGGATCGGACGGAGGAACAGGCGCAGCTAAGACAGATCCTGGATAACTGCGACCTGTGGATTTTTGACCCGGAGGATGCAAAGGTATTTGAAACAGCTATTGAACGCCTGTTCTATTCTGACGGACTGCGGGTGGGGAAGGCCGTACTCCCACAGGCGAACATCCGCTCCCGTCTTTGGGATCTGGACGGGACCATGCTCCAGGTAGTGGCCGGAAAGCTGAAAAACAACCAAAGGGAGGTCCGAAATCCCATTGCCTATGTCATGCAGGTCATCTTCAGCTCCATCAATGAGGCGCACTGTGATGTGATGATCGACCCCTATATCAACAGCCTGCGCGCTGATCGCAGCGGGCCGGACAATACGGGAGGCTGAGGCATTGTGTACTTATTTGAAGATCAAAAATTCTTTTTGTCTGTCCTGCGGCAGACGGACTTCATCCGGCCGGACCAGGCCCTTCCCCTGCTCCGCCTGTTTGACCCGCGCAAAACCCAGGGGCAGACGGAGGCGCTGATCCGGCAGCTCCGCTATGCCGGCGAGCTTGCTTTCTCCGGGCAGCTTCTCTGTTCCCCGGAGATGCTGAAAAAGCAGCCGGACCCGGAGATGCTGGAGGCGCTGGATATTTTGTTGGCGCTTTCCGGGCGCAGGCTTCTGGAGGTGAGCCGGAACCCGCCCTGCAAGCTCTCCTTTCTCCTCCAGCGCGGTGAGGATTGGATCGACTCCTATGCGGTCATGATCGTCAGGCAGGGTCATGAGCGGGAGGCATCGCTGCTTCTGAATCAGCTTGCGCCGGAAACTACCCTGCTCCTGCGCCTGGACGATTTGGGGCAGCACGGGGCGCTTACGGTCCGTCAGAGCTGCTATTTTGTCGTGCGTCAGGCAGGGAAGCTGCGTTTCTATAAAGGGGGTGAGGCCAGGCACTGAAACTGAGCGCGGAATCTGAACGAGAGCACCAAAATAATTGACGAAACAGAAAGGGGACATAGTATGAGCTACATGAACGAAAGCGCTTGGCCCGGACCGGATGCGGCGGGGAACGAAGCGGAGGATAGCGGCGTCATCCAGGCTACGCCGGAGAATGAGGCCGCGGATACCAGCGGCGTTCAGGGCACATCTGAGGAGCTGAGGCCCGCGGAAGAAGGCGGCTCCGTTGCCGGGCAGGAGCAGACGGCCGCGGTGGAGCCGGAAGCAGATACCACGGAGCCGTCTGGGACAAAGCCGGCACGGAAGCGCGGCGGAAAGAAAAAGCAGGAGGAGCCCGCTGAAGGTGACGCGGTCCTCGGCGAAAGCGGCGGCGAAACATCCCCGGAAGGCACCGGGGAGGCGGAAGATGCCGCTGAGGAGGCCATGGATCGTGAAGCCCCGGAACAGCCCGACGGTTTCCCGGAAGAATCCGGCATCCCCGGGCCGCAGGCTGACGGCGCAGCGGCTGAGCAAGACGCCGGCGCGGAGCCGGATGGCACGGCGGCTGGCGGCCCCAAAAGGGCGGCCAGGCAGGCGCCCCGGACGCGGAGGGAGAAAAGCAGCAGGGCCAAGGCGGAGGTGAAGGGCACCGCCCAGACGGACCGGTTGAAGGACAAGCCCCTGGAGGGCAGGCCCACCCTCTCCGACCTGGATCTGAACAAATTGGATCGGGAGCTGACAGACAGGGAACGTGAGGAGTGGAACGAGATCTATGCGTCTCTCCGCTCCCGGACGATTCTGACTGGGACGGTCGTTGGCATCGACACCCATTCCTTCAAGGTCAGGGACCGGGACACCAAGCGGATCGAGTACAGGGAAATCCTCTGTGCAGTTGTCATCGCCTACCGGGTCAAAGTTCTGATCCCGGAGACAGAGATCTGGCAGCCCGGCTCAGAGCGGCCCTCCCACGTCCTGCGCGGCATGGCAGGCGCGGAGATCGACTATGTGATCCTGGATGTGGACCGTGAGGGCGGCGTGGCTATCGCCTCCCGGAAGCTGGGCCTGGCCGCCAGGCAGCACTATTTCAACGCCGAAAAGAACGGCCACAAAATCGGTGAGTATCTGACCTGCCGGGTGGTATCCGTTGGCCCTAGGCTGTGCATGGTCGAGTGTGGCGGACGGGACATGACGCTCAAGCAGGCAGATCTGACCTATACCGCGACCCCTGACCTGCGGGAACGCTACCGCCCGGGCCAGAAGCTCCGGTGCGTCCTGACGGAATATGACCCCTACCGGCAGCTGATGAACATTTCCGTCAAGGCCGCCACCATAAACCCCTTCCAGGGAGCCATCAAGCGCCATCCCGTCAACAGCAGACGGCAGGCCACGATCAGTGGCAAATATGGCGGGGGCGTATTCTGCACCCTGCCGGATGATTCTGTGTGCCTGTGCAGGTATTCCGCTCAGCAGAGAGACCGTGAATTTCATGTGGGTGATTCGGTAATCATTGTGATTACCAAGCACAATTTTGAACGCAGCATGATCTATGGCCGGATTCTCTCCAAGTGGTGAGGTGGTAAAAATGGATCAGCAGATGGGATTGTTGGACCGGCTGGCCCAGATGAGCGGCTGCGTCTGTCTCTCCGATTTGAGAACACCAGCATACCGGCACCCGGTACTGGACGCCCTTGGACGGATCTCCGCCGAGGAATACTCGGCAAAAGAATGGCTGGAGGCGATGGGGTATCTGCTGGTTCCGATGCAGGAGGACGGCAGACATCCGGTATAGCATCCAGTTCCTCCTCACCCTCACACACTAGAATCACATAAACACAAAAAGGTCCCGTCCGGTTCAGATGCCGGATGGGACCTTTTTTATTTTTCCCGGTTCTCGTTTGTATGTTTCATCCATAGAAATTGTGAGATTCATCTATATAGCCTAGTCTATCAAGCTGATGATCGCGACCTCTGGTGGTGCTATCAGATAGGTTGAAACCGCAATCTTGTTCATTTTATACTCTCTGGCATAGGACGCCCCAGATATAAAATCCAGCAATTTTTGGGATTCCACTGAGCCGCATCGTTCCAGATTAAGCACCACAATATGGCCTTCTTTGATTAGACTCGCAATATCCAATGCCTGCTGTTCACGCATGGGCGCCTGAATAAAGATTTTCCCAGCCCGGCTCTGATAGATGGTAATAATATTAGAATCATAGGGCATATTCCTCACCTGCCTGGTGGTCCTATCACCCCCCATTTCAGGGGGGCCTTCCTGTGTATAGCTTTCTCCCCTCTTTCTGAATCATAAAGAGGGGCGGAGCAAAAGGTCCCTTCTAACAAGGACATATATAAAGTTTAAGGGCAGGGAGATCTTGTAGATGCAGTACCCGCCTGTTCCTTTATGCGCTTTTCGTGGTATCCAGTGTATCGTCATATTAAAAAAGATGGCTCCTTACAAAGGATCGAACTTAGAGATTTGCGTGATAAGCAAATTTTTGCTGACCTTTTTCAATTGGAAAAACACAAATAGCCCATACAGAAAATCAGCACACTATGTAGGCTATTCTGTGTCGGTGACTTTTACGGAGTACTCATTATTAAGCGACCTAATTCGTATTTTCTTGCCTCTTTGGGCCGAAAGAGTTTGCTGGCAGATTATAGTCTTGTCGATCTCTACTCCGTCACTATTCTTTAACTTGCAAGAGTAAAAACGGTACTTTAGCAATTCGAGTAATATATTAACACTGAAATGACTGTGTCGTATGGACAGAAAGGCCAAAACAAGGAAGAAGATAAGGAACTGCACGACCCCGTCCCATACTGTGAAATCAAATGCAAATAAGGGTAAAATATAAGAGAGCAAAAATTCTGCAGTTATTGCCTTTTCCTCCTTTACCTCAATAATTGTGTATACCTGACTCCCATTTTTATTCCTGGAGTTCATAGATACCATAAGAACAACCAATGAGATGAATGTCATGACCAAAATCAGAATAACGCTGATTCGCTCTGTCCAAATGTGAGGCTGCCCCTCCGCTATGCTCTTTATATCTATGAACAGTACCGAAATCCACAAAGGAAGAAATGACAGAAAGTACATGCTGAAACCTGCTGCGATTGACATATCAGCACCTCGTAATCAACGCCATTGCCGTGCACCATCAACCTCAACGGCGTTTTTCTCAAACGGGTCAACCATTCCTTTCTTACAAAGTAATTTTACAATTTTTTCTGCAGCACCCTCAACAGAAGCATCAAATTTCTCTCCAGTAGCATCTAAAGGAATATTAAATTGTTTTGACATAGAAAGCCGAGTGTTTTTTCGTTTCAGTGCGGTTAGCCTGCTCTCACTAAATCCAACAAACCGCCTTGGATTGTGTCCAGATCCTGCTACCACCTTAAACTCATCAAAGCCGCTGATAATGTCGGCCTGCTCAATAGCGGTAACCTTCTGCTGGCAGACCGCTTTATACGATCGAGCCATATTAAAGAGATTCTCACCAGATAGTGTTAAAAAGTACACCGTACTGTTTACAATCAGCAAATCCATAGTGGGGCGAAGTGAGAGAACCTTATCTGTCAATTCTACAAAAGTCCCCTTATTGTGAAGAAATTTATGTTTTAGCGTAGTAACAGGATTTTGCATTGATACCAACTTTATTAAGAAATCTTCATCATTGGTTGTGAGTTGACCCGTGATCAAATACGCCGAGGTATATTCAAACGGATCATTCTCTGAATCGGGATCAGCAATTTGCTGTACAAAGTTTTCATATTCAGACGATATAAGATCGTTGGATGCATCAAGCTTATAGATAGTAAGTGCATCCGTGGTGCCATCATATTCACGCACCTCGCGAATGAGGTCAAGCGATTTTTTGCCATTACCAGTATAGATATTTGAAATATCTGTCAACAATTTAGTAAAACGCTCTGGCGGGGATAATATAATTTGGCGGCTACTATAACTAGTGCCGGTTCTCTTGGATGTTGTTATATTCAACAACTGTAATGACCAATTATTTCCGTTATTTAGATTTTGAAATACTGATTTGACTATATCAAGCGACAAACTGATCGCCTCCTACTTCCCCTCAAATCTTTTTGAAAACCGCATAAAACTTCAACTGGACAAGACCTGTTAAAGTAATTATATCACAAAAGTGTAACTTTTCAAATGGTTGAGTACGCTTACTCTCCTATTACAGATAGAATGTAAAATTAAAGCATTCCTTTAAGACTTCATATCGATATTGGCGATCAAAGGAAAACCGTCCATCACAGGATTCTGTGATGGACGGTTTTGGTTCTCTGAAACGATTTTTGTGTTGTTCTTGTGAGACAAGGCATAAGCCCCGCTCTCTTTTAATCCAGTCGGCACCCAGATAAAGACACGAGGTAAAAACATTCTAATTTTATCCATCTGCCGTGCGTTTCGCTTTCATGGGGAACCCCATTATCACCGAACGCGTACCTGTGGAGAGAGCAGTAGTCCGGTTAGAGGCTGTGCAGAAAAAGGATCAGGCTGCCCAACCCAGAAATCATCCTCCTTTATTGTATAATGGTCTCCAGCTTTTATAACGGAGGAGATCGATTATGAACAATCTTGAAGCCCTGATCGAGTGTTATTTGGACATCTGCCAATACGAAAAGAAGCTGTCCCAGGATACGCTGAAGGCATACCGAACTGACCTTGCTCAGTTCCGCGCCTTTGTGGGAGGCGCGGAGGTCAGCCGGGATCTGCTGAGCCAGTATATCAAATATCTGAACAACTCCTTCGCGCCGCGGTCAGTCAAACGGAAGCTGGCCTCCCTGCGGGCCTTCTATCGTTTGATGGAGACACGGGAAGCGATTTCACAGAATCCCTTTGAAAAACTGCAAATCCATATCCAGGCGCCGCGGCAACTCCCACGTACCATTCCGGAACATATTATCCGGGATCTGCTGGAAGCCGCCTATATGGAGTACCAGCCGGGAGCCGGAACTGTCCTGCGTGATATTCTCGTGCTGGAGCTGCTGTTTGGAACAGGAATCCGGGTTTCCGAGCTATGCGCCCTCTCTCCCCAAACCGTCCAGCTTGGGGCCCATAAGCTCAGGCTGCTGATCCATGGAAAGGGGCAGAAGGAGCGAGTAATTCAGATTGACACACCGGAACTCCTGGAGCTCATGCGCATTTATTATCAGACCTTTGGGGGCAAAATCCAAGTGTCCAGCACCGTCCTGTTCAATGACCGCGGCAGAGCGCTCTCTCCACAGTCAGTACGGCGGATTATCCGAAAATACCTGCGGAAGCTGCCTGAGCAATATGCGGCCACACCGCATATGTTCCGCCACACCTTCGCCACTACGCTCCTAGAGGCTGGAATGGACATCCGGTACATACAAAGCCTGCTTGGACACAGCTCCATTTCAACGACACAAATCTACACCCATGTGGCCGCGCAGCGGCAGGCTGACCTCCTCTGCCAGCTGCATCCGAGAGGCAAGATGTCCTTTCACCTCTAAAAAAGCATTATATCAGGTCGAGTCCATTTCATCCAAATTACTGACGTGCTAACAGCGGCAGAAAGGATATTTGACGGCTAAAACCAAAAGTATCTCATGCATTATCCAAAGGTGACCGTTGCAGGACATTTCTATCCTTGCAACGGTCACCTTTGAGTCTGCCACTTGGAACGATAGATAATCTCTTATTATCTACCTTTTGGGACTCCTGACAATGGTTTTCAGGGGCAGTGAACACACTGGAACGGGAAAACTGGCGAGCCCCCCTCAAGTGCTTCCATTGGAGGATGGTTACCTATGTTGGACTTTTACCGACTAACACCAGAAGACTTTGAAACTCTGTGCTATAAGTATATATGTAACCTCTATCAGAAACCGAATTATCATGTAGAGCATACGCGGTATATCCATGATGGCGGCCGCGATATTGAAGTTACCTTTTACGACGAGCTTTCGCACTTCAAAATCTGGGCAGAGTGCAAACAGCACAAAAGAAATATCGGTTTGGATGAGATTGGGAAAAACGTGGTGCTCGTCATTTCAAAGCACATCAACAAAGTCCTATTTTTCTCTGCAAGCGAGATTACGGAGGGGGCAAAAATCGAAATCAGCCGCATTGCCGATAAACTCAATTTCGAGGTTTCTTTCTTGTGTGGGGAGAGACTTTCCGACGAGTTGGAAACCCAGCCTGCACTGGTCGATGAATACTTTGGAGAAAGCAGAGATTCCATCGTGCTCGGCACCGAGAAACCTGCCATTTACTGCTCTATCTCTGAATTTGAGAGTGACGCAATTCTCGCGGTTCATGAGGGTCAACCGCCCATTTTGATGAAGAACGGGGAACTCTTTAATATTTATGTGCATATAGTCAACCGAACCCTGAAACCGCTACGGGATATTCTGGTCGAGGCCGTGTCCCTGCCATACGCCGTAAGGATGTATGAAACTGCAATCGAACATGAATGGCTAGGTCGCCAAGCAGACTTCATTGCACACCTCCGTGGGGAAATCATCAGTCAGCAAATGACCATCATTGAGCTTCCGCAAATTGTTGTCAGCTATCGCGACAGCGAAAATAAATGCAGGCGCAAAACCGTCTGCCTACCAAGTCTTGACATCTCCCGATGTAAGCACTATCCATTGGTGGGAAAGGAGGTAACCGAATTCCTGGCGAACGAGGTGGGAAGTGCCTTAGAGTGGTGTGCCAGAAATTATCCGCAGGTGATTGATTTGCGGGGAATCAGCGGTAGCGGCAAGAGCCGTTTAGCAGATGAGATTCAAAAGAAAGCTGCACGCCAAGGACTCCATACAGTCTACCTGAACAGCACGGACTATATTGACTTCGATTTGATCCGCAAGTTACTGTGTGAACTGCTACATCTGCCTTTCTATCGCGGAAAATGGAACTTCTCACGGGAGGACATTCTGGGGTTGGTAAAGACGCAGGGCGGTAGCGACACGTTTGCAATCAAGATTGCAAGATTCCTGGAGCGTGGAAAATGGGAGAAAAGTGACGCCTATTATATTGTGGAGGCCGTGGCGCACTTTCTGTTGGTTCCGTTTAGGGAAAAAGGCTACTGCATTACAATTGACAATTCACAAGGACTGCATCCCGAGATTTTGAAATTCCTGATGCGGTTGGCGGACGAGCTAACGCAGAACCATGGTCAGACGATTCTGATTATCGTAAGTAATATTGAGCGAAAACCTGCGTTTTCATCAAAGAGTTTCCAGTCCTTTTTAGACTTTCTCTCGGAAAAAGCAGAGTCCCACCATCACACATTTACGACGCATATGTGCGAGCCATTCCGCGAGGAGGACGCAACCCTTTTGCTGATGCATTTGTTTCAGATTAAGAGCCAACATGATCCATTCCTTAGGAAACTCCTGCAAAAATCCGGACGTCTTCCTTTTGAACTCATCATGGTTCTAGAGTATCTCTCCGATCTGCGGATCATCAAGTGGCATAACGCAAAGGAATGGAAAATTCGGGACCACGAAAAATTTACGGAATTCCTGGCAGAGGGGCTCCCTGCCGGCGCATCCATCCTTTCCAAGCGGAAAGAAGCATGGCAACAGACCCATACAAAAGTGGAAAACGAAAAATTTACAGACATTCTATCTTCCATTGTATGCTTTGAGGGAATCCTGCCATACTCTTACATTTCGGACTATCGTCTGGATCGATCTCTGTTGGATCACATGGAGCAGCTTCTCTGGCTGGCACCAAGCCCATCCGGACAGGGCATCACGTTCTTTCATGATAATATCAAAGAGTTCTGCAATACCCAGCCGCTATACCGGAAAAACGCAAAAATCTTGAAGCAGACCTTGCGCTGGCTACATGGAAACCCGGAGACGGATGTTCCACGCCGGGAAAAAATCATATTCTCTTGCCTCTATCACTTAAATCGCTTCAGCGAGGCACTTACATATGGGTTGGATCTGTTAACAACCCATGTAGATATGTTAGCCCATGAGGACGTTGTATCAATTAGCCAAACTCTATATAAGGACGCTCGTACACAGAAAACATCTTCGGATTTCCTGATCATTGCCGGAATCTATGCGGATGCAGTCTTTTCCCTGGATAGCAAGGAGTTGGGCTGCCAGCTCTATACGGATCTTGTGGAACGCATTAGGCAAAATCCCTCCTGCATTGCGTTGGCATCGTCTTGCAAAATCCTGCATCAAGCAATCAATTCGCAACTACAATCTGCCCGGTATGATACAGCGCTCGCGTGGATTGGGATTCTGGCATCCCTACCAGGCTTGCCTCTGGAATACCAATTTATTGCACAGAATAGATATGGAGTTGCCTACATCGCTCTTGGCAAGTTTAAAGACGCAAAGGTCTGCCTAGATGACGCTATGGAACTGGCAGAAAAGTCTATGAAAAATCTTTATTGGACCAGTACCGCGCACAGCGACCTTGCCCTTTATTATTTCTATAATTGGAAACCGCTCGGGAAAGCGACATCTGCGGAACAAATTATTTACGAGTTTGAAAAGGCAATTTCTGACTACCAGAACTTCGGGAAACCCGATGTATCCAGGGATATAGAAATGGCCTGGCATAGGGCATTTCTTCATATTCTAAAGGAAGACTATCAAAGTGCGTGTAACGATGCAGAGGACTGTATCCATTTGAGTCAGGCGAACTCCCAAGCATACGGACTCTCAAGAGGATATAATTTGCAGTCGCTCGCTTATTTGAAAAACGGTGATATTGATGCCGCACGCGACTCCCTTGAGGAGGGACTTCACGCCTGTGAAATGTACGCATTTCCAGCAGGTATCTTTCGTATGTACAATAATCTGGGTGTGGTTTCCTGCCAAAATGGTGACTTCGCAAAAGCCGGGGCGTTCTTTTCACTGGCGTTAGATTGCGTGGATCAACAGCTGGAATACAAGCAGTTTCCTATCCTGACAAACCTGCTTCTGGTCGGGATGCACCTCAAGGACGAAAAGCTGTTACAAAGGGCACAGAAGTACTGTGATGAGATTCCCTCAGAAGATTTAATGAGGTATCGGAGATCCCTACGGCCAGGTACCCTCCAGAGCGGTACAGTGGAGAGTTTCGCGTTTTTTGGATTTTCTGGAATCAGCTATCTCTTCTAAAACTTCGTCACGGTCTTGGTTGAGGAGATTCTATGAGGTTTCCATTCCAATCAGCAATCAGGTCTCCTTTCCCTGTTCGTAAGCGGAACCAAAGATAGTTAGCTAAAAGAGCTCGGTAGTCATCCGCAAAATACAGAATCGGAACATCTAACTGGCAAATATCCCATCGCAGATAGTCCGTTAATGTAATTTTTGACTGATTACACCGAATTCGATATTCGCTGATGGGGGAAAGGCCTTTCACTCGGCATAAGCAGTTGATGTAATCATGGCTGAATAGGGATGAGGAAAAGTCCACAATCAGATAGTCGCCTGCTGGAGCATTCTGTAGCGTGTACAGCTCTGCTAAAACTGAGAGAGCCTTGGTGTCTGCTTCAATTTCATGGCACCACTTCTGGAAGAAGTAGGAGCGCGCGTAAATATGGGAGGTAAAACGCACTTCGCCCGAAACATTCCCGCGATGGTACACAAGGGAGTTTGCTGAAACATAGTTCCTATAATGTTTGGCATTGAGTTTCATAGAAAAATCTAAATCATTGCAGGAGTTAAAGAACAACTCATCAAAACCGCCAACACTTTCAAACGCCGCACGTGAAACGATCATACAGCCGGAGGTTACAATCTGACTGACGTGGTCTTCCAGGAGGAACGGATGTTTGTGCGCTGCCCCTTGAAGGGGTTTGACGGACTCAGATCGATACATCTCCATGCCGGCATAGACGATTTGATTATTTGCAAAATCAAGAATCGTGGACATTGCCGCGCCACAATCGGGGTGATGAAAATATGTTTTTTTCAACTCCTCAAACCATCGCTCTGAAACCAATATATCGCAGTCCAAGAAAACCAGATATTTCCCTTGGCTATTTTCTACACCTGCTCTGCAGGCACCAGAGTGCCCACGGTTTTGCGGGTTTTGGATGATTCTAAAGGGAACGGGAAATTCTTTCATGTGAAACTCTGGGCCTAAATTTAAAGCGGGATTGTCATTCACCAACACAACTTCTACATCCTCGCAGTTGGAAAGTGTATCCATCAATACGCGGATACAGTTCCAGAGCATATTAATGTTTTGGTAGAAGGTAATGATTATAGAATATTCCATATAATTTACCTCACAAAGATTTTCTTTTCTTTAGGAATGGTATCGACAGAAACTGAGACGGCGTCTCATGTCTGGTTCCCAAAAGGTAGATAATAAGAGATTATCTATCGAAAGTCTTCCCTTCTTACATTTTACTTACTCTTTTGCACTATTGCAAGTGCTGTTTTGAGACAGAAAGAAATAGCGCATTTTTCTGATAGAGATCTATGACATTCAGTTGACTTCGGATATAACATTTTATATAATTTTATTGTTAAAAATGTTATATGTGATGAGGACATGATATGAAGCAGTTACTACAAGAAATTCGGGGCGCATTTAGTTTGAGCCAAGAGCGGTTTGCAGATCTTCTCGGAACGACGTTCGCCACCGTTAATCGCTGGGAAAATGGCCGTACAGTTCCAGGTAGAAAGACGCAGGATAAGATCATGCGTCTCTGCTCAGATCACGGCATCCAGCTTTACGAGTTGGTGATGGACCATATTCGGAAAGAGTCCCTTGTTTCACTGGTACCGAATCGAGTCCTTCTTTATCATGGCTCCAAGAGCGGCCTGACTGGCGCAATCGCACCTATAAGCCGGGACAAATGTGATTTTGGCCGAGGATTCTATATGGGGACAGATCCTGTGCAGCCCCTGACCCTCATTTGTGATTTCGAGCAGGCCAAATTCTATGTGTTGTCCATAGATTTGACTGATCTGTCGGTTTTTGAAGTCCCCCCTGACCTCGATTGGGCCATGCTTGTAGCGTTCTACCGTGGAAAGATGGAGGCGATTAAAGGAACCACTTTGTATCGGCACTACGCGCAAATGGCACAGGGAAATGATGTACTGATAGGCGCCATTGCAAATGACCGTATGTTTTATGTGCTGGATAACTTCTTTTTGGGAAATATAACAGATATAGCCCTGATTCAGAGTTTGTCTGCTTTACAACTGGGCCGCCAATATGTGGCGATCACTGAACACGCCTGCGAAAAAATCAGAATTGAGAAAGAGGTTCCTTTGTCCCATTTGGAACGAGTTTGCCTGCAGGAAGTTAGTGAGCAGAACAGGAGCAAGGGCGTCTCCCTAGCCAATGAAATATGTAAAATCCATCGTAGAGAAGGACGATATTTCGATGAAATCATGAACAAAGCAGGAGAGAATGTATAATGGATAGTTTACAGCTTAAAATATGCGATGTTCAGGGTAGGCTGTTTGAGTTGTCCCGGAAAGCGTGTTATGATAGCGGACCCTTCATATCTTCATTCATGCGGTCCAGACTGGCCAAATCACTGGATTCAGTCTATAACCGAATGCAATGGTCTGGAGAGGAGTACCTTTTAGAGGAATTAGAATCTGAAGTTCCAACTTTACCTGTTACAGGTGCACTATATGAAAAAGAAATTCTTTTTTGGATCGGGTATTTATACCGCTATTGGCACTACTTGACCGGGGAAAGCAGCTTGGAAATCTACCGCCAGGCAAACGAAAGGACCATGAAGCGAAATTATATGATGTTCCATACCCTAGAGCCAGAAATTGCAGTACAGGATTTGAAAGAAATACACCATCAAAAAAGCAAATAATAATTACCGTCGTCCCCTACAAGCAAGCAAGGGGTAAGAAGAAAGCGGGCTGCCAGTCATCACTGGCAGCCCGTTTTCTTTTTGCTCCAAAACACACGATAATCTGTAATTATC
>OGCM01003180.1_pt1 | contig 13225 bp, 15 predicted proteins | sample 1570151 | NCBI WGS metagenome assembly OGCM01 (sample SAMEA4370582, study PRJEB24528) | human gut metagenome
GCAAAGGGCGTCATGAGCGGAATAGAGTTCCTTAACAAAGTAAATAAAGATGAGGAACATATGAAGCTTAGTGGCAAAACAGTTGTTATCGGCGGCGGCAATGTTGCGATGGATGTTGCAAGAACAGCACTTCGTGCAGGTTCAGATGATGTTTCTATGTATTGTCTTGAAAGCCGTGATGAGATGCCGGCAGCAAAAGATGAGATTGAAGAGGCATTAGAAGAAAATATCAGCATTAACAACGGCTGGGGACCAAAAGAGATTATCACTGAAAATGGCAGAGTCAAAGCAGTTGTTCTTAAAAAGTGTACTTCAGTATTTAATGCAGAAAAGAGATTTGCTCCTGTATATGACGAGAATGATACTATTACAATAGAGTGCGATAATGTTCTTCTTTCAATTGGACAGCAGATTATCTGGGGAAATCTTTTAGCAGGAACAAAAGTTGAACTTAATAAAAATGGTACTGCAAAAGCGGATCCTGTTACATATCAGACGGCAGAACCGGATATTTTTGTCGGCGGTGATGTATATACAGGACCTAGATTTGCAATAGATGCAATTGCAGCCGGAAAAGAAGGTTGTGTATCAATTCACAGATTTGTACATAAGGGTCATAGTCTCACACTTGCAAGAGATTTAAGACATTTCATTGAACTTGATAAGAATAATCTTGACATTGAAGAGTATGATAATGCAAAGAGACAAAGACCGGGCAGAAAATCAGGCGATGCAGCATCAACATACAGGGATTTACGTGAGATATTCACAGAAGAACAGCTTAAAACAGAGGCCTCAAGATGTCTTGGATGTGGTGCTACAGTTGTAGACCCTAATAAATGTATCGGATGCGGACTTTGTACAACAAAGTGTGAATTTGATGCTATACATCTTTCAAGAGACCTGCCTGATGCAAGCCGAATGACAAAATCAGAAGATAAACTTAAAAAGATTCTTCCTTATATGATTAAGAGAGAAATCAAGATTAAGTTTAACAAAGATAAAAAATAAGCAAGCAGGATTTGTGTGCACACAAGTATAGCATGCCACGCATAAGCGTGCCGGATTGGAGAAATTTATGCATGAATTGGGAATTATAGTCCATGTTGCCAAGACATTAAAACATGTAGCATTGCAGGAAAATGTAAGTAAAATCGGCAGTGTCACACTTGAAATTGGAGAAGTGTCAGGCATAGTGGAAAGTTATCTCACAGATTGTTGGGAATACTACCGTAAAAAAGATGAACTTATTGAAGACTCAAAGTTGATAATTGAAAAAATAGAGGCGGTGACTGTGAAAAGACTTATCCTACAGTGCAATATGGAAGACAATGTCCATACTGTAAAGGTTATAATACGTGGCTTGCGGTAGGAAATGAGTGCAATATAAAAGAAATCGAAGCGTGCTGATAAACAAAGGAGGAGAAATCTATGTTATTTCATGTTTACGGAGGAAATGCTCTCTATCAATGGGGAGCAATGATTTTAGTCCTTGTAGGACTTATACTTTTAAATGAGGTTGCAAGACGTACAAAGCTTGGTGGCCTTATAATATTTGGTGCTGTACCGGTTGTGCTTACAATATATTTTATTGTCATTGCAGCATGTGCGGCAGCAGGACAGACATGGGCTGTTGAAAACCAGACACATGTTTATATGAACGGCTGGTTCCACTATATGAAGCTTTATGCATCACTTGCAGGTTGTATTGGTTTTATGATGATAAAGTATGGCTGGGGAATCGGTAAGACACATTGGTTTAAGGCATATCCGTTTGTAATAGTTGCAATTAATATTCTTATTGCTGTTGCAAGTGATTTTGAATCAGCAATCAACGGATGGTATAAGTGGTGGCTTTCATCAGAAGATGTATGGCTTTATGGTGGATGGCACAATGTAATGAATGGTATTGCAGGTCTGATTAACATATTCTGTATGACTGGCTGGTGGGCAGTATATTCATCAAAAGATAAAAAAGATATGATATGGCCTGATATGATATGGGTATATATCCTTGTTTACGATGTATGGAATTTTGCTTATACATACAACTGTCTCCCAACACATTCATGGTTCTGTGGTGTAGCACTTTTACTTGCACCTACAATTGCAGCACTTTGCTGGAACAAGGGTGGCTGGATTATGAACAGGGCAAACACATTGTGTGTATGGTGTATGTTTGCACAGGTGTTCCCTCTTTTCCAGGAAACAATGTCAGACGGAACACAGATTTATCCATGGGCAACACTTACAAAGCAGTATGCTGACGGAACATTAAACGGAATTGCAGCGGGAACATCAGTAAATGCTGACCCTACAGCAATGACAATAGTATCTGCTACAGCACTCATTGTTAATGTGATTGCACTTGCATACATCATTTATAAGTCAGTAAAGACTAAGACAAATCCGTATAAGGGTGAAATTTTTACGGATTTCAGATATTATAAAGAAGCAGCAGACAGGAGCAATATGTAATGACAGACAAAATGAAGATTATTGAAGTTAAGCAGAGTGTATTTGCAGATAATGATGCGGATGCTGAAAAGCTGAGAAAAGAGTTAAAAAGTGAAAAGACATTTCTTTTAAATCTTATGTCGGCACCGGGAAGCGGAAAAACAACAACGCTTGTACAGACGATAAACCGTCTTGAAAAAGATTTAAAAATCGGAGTTATGGAAGCTGATATAGATTCAGATGTAGATGCATATACAATAGCCGAAAAGACCAATGCAAAGTCAATACAGCTTCATACAGGCGGAATGTGTCATCTTGATGCCGATATGACAAGACAGGGCGTTAAGGAACTTGATACAAAAGACCTTGACCTTGCAATCCTTGAAAATGTAGGAAATCTTGTCTGTCCGGCTGAATTTGACACAGGTGCATCAATGAATGTATGTATATTGTCAGTGCCTGAGGGTGATGATAAGCCGCTTAAATATCCGCTTATGTTTACAATTTGCGATGCAATGATAATCAACAAAATTGATGTCTGCGATTATTTTGATTTTGATATGGAAAAAGTGCGTGAGTATGCGTACAAACGCAATCCGAATCTTAAAATATTCCCTATTTCCGCAAAAACAGGTGAGGGAGTAGACGAATGGTGTAACTGGCTTAAAGAAAAAGTTACAGAATGGAATAAATAATTTATTTATCTTAATTGTCTGGCAGGTTTCTGATATCGGTGTACAGGTATCAAAAACCTGCCAGCTTTTGTTATTGAGTTTTATCTATATGCGTGATAAACTTAAAAAGACAAGAAAGCGGTAATCGCATAAAGGAGTAGTATTACTTGTTATGACTAAAAAACAGTTAGCACTTGAAGTTATAGATAGACTAAAAAAAGAATATCCGGATGCAGGCTGTACACTCGATTATGATGAAGCATGGAAGCTGCTTGTAAGTGTAAGGCTTGCGGCACAGTGTACTGATGCGAGAGTCAACGTGGTTGTTGCCGGATTATTTGAAAAATATCCGTCAGTGGCAGCACTTGCCGGGGCAGATGTTGATGATATTGAAAAAATAGTTCATCCATGCGGACTCGGCAAAAGTAAAGCAAAAGACATAAGTGCATGTATGAAAATGCTGCATGAACAGTTTAATGACAGAGTACCGGATGATTTTGATTTACTTTTAAAGCTGCCGGGGGTAGGAAGAAAGAGTGCCAATCTTATAATGGGAGATGTGTTTGGGAAGCCTGCTATAGTAACGGATACACATTGCATAAGGCTGTCAAACAGAATTGGTCTTGTAAAAGACGAAAAAGAGCCAAAAAAAGTTGAGATGGCATTATGGAAGATAGTTCCGCCAGAAGAGGGAAGCGATTTGTGCCACAGGCTGGTCTGTCACGGGCGTGATGTCTGTACGGCAAGAACAAAGCCGCATTGCACAAAATGCTGTCTTTTCGATATTTGCAAAAGAAACGGAGTAAAAGAATATGATTAGACAGGAAAGTCTTGAAGAAATATCTGACGGAAAACTTTATTCGGAAAATGACTGTGTAAAGGCAGATACAGGCAATTGTGCCGGGTGCAGGCAGGTATGTTGTAAGGGAATGGAAGCTTCAATAGTGCTTGACCCATATGATGTATACAGATTGACACAAAAGACGGGAAAGTCATTTAACGAGCTTATTAGTGATAAGATAGAGATAAATATTGTTGACGGGATTATGCTTCCGAATATGAGAATGGACCCGGATACTAATGCGTGTGGATTTCTGCTTAGTGACAACAGATGTGCAATACATGATGCAAGACCCGGGGTCTGCAGGATGTTTCCGCTTGGAAGATATTGGGAAGATGATACGCATTTTAAATATATTCTTCAAAAAGGACAGTGCAACAAGGACAATCTGTTTAAGATAAAAGTAAAAAAATGGATTGATATGCATGAGGGTGAGCCATACAGGGAATTTATAATTTTATGGCATGTTTATCTCAAGCAGATTAAGAGTGCTGCATTGAATTTAGACGAGCAGCAATTAAGAATTTTGTGCATGTATACATTAAAAACATTTTTTGTCACACCGTATATGTCATCAGATGCAGATGGATTTTTTAGAGAAGTAAGAGAAAGAATCCAGAAAGCATATACTGATTTGGGAATGCGGTAAAATTTTTAAGTAATAAAATATCTGGGCTATATAAAAATAAAGATATAGTCACACATGGAGGATTTATGAAAAAAGATTTATTTTACATAGGCAGATTTGGCGTTCACGGCTACGGGCTTATGATAGGGATTGGATTTATACTTGCTTTATTTCTGGGAGAATATAGAGCAAAAAAGAAAGGAATGAAAGAAGAAGCGATAATAGATCTTGCAATTATAGCGGCTGTCGGAGGATTTCTTGGAGCTAAGATTTTATATATAATTGTAAGTTTTAAAGAGTTTTTGCAAAATCCGCTAGCCGTAATCGGTTCAGAAGGATTTGTAGTATATGGAGGAATTATTTCGGGTGTTCTTTGCTGCATGCTTTATTGCAAAGTGAAGAAGTTAAAATTCCTGGATTATTTTGATATTGTTATGCCGGAAGTGGCACTTGCACAGGCTTTTGGAAGAATCGGATGTTTTCTTGCAGGGTGTTGTTACGGAAGACCTACAGATTCAGTGTTTGGTGTGGTATTTCCTGAAGACAGTCTTGCACCGGCAGGAATAAAACTGATTCCGACACAGCTTATATCTGCAGCAGGAGACTTTGCGATAGCGATAATCCTTATTATACTCGCAGATGTTGTATTCAAGAAAGCAAAAGAGAGCAGTTTGAAGGCAAAAACGGGATTTGGCATGGTTTCAGGAGATATAGGATGCATTTATATGTTTTTGTACGGAATAGGAAGATTTCTTGTTGAATTTCTACGAAATGACGTGAGGGGGACAGTTGGTAATCTTTCAACATCACAGTTTATTTCTTTGTTTATAGTAGCAGGAAGTATTATTTTATATGTGATAAACCATAAGAAAGCAAGCGCATAATATTATTTTCGTAATAAACCATCGGTGCGTTGTCAGGATAAAGTGTAATCATTCTTACAATATAAATAATAATAGTAATAATTCCTGTTATACATAAAAGAATTGTGAAAATTTTATTTGAGCACTTGAAAATATATCTGTTTAAAATACCATAAATTAACACCGGAACCCATAAAAAAATGGATGGACTCCAGTAAAATGCGTCTTTAAAATGAAATGTCAAAAGGTTTACAAACGCTCTTGTCATACCACATCCGGGGCATGGAAATCCGGTTATTATTGAAATCAGGCATATTTTATGAAATAATAGATTTAATGAGGTAAATGCAATGATAAATATAATGATGAATGTTTTGAGGTGCATTATATCGTTGTAGATATTTTTAAGTATATTTTTCAATGTCGGTATCCTCCGTCAAAAGTTTTGTTGTAGATGCCGCAGAAGGGTATTTATTAAGAATCTTAGTATAAATAATACAATAGATTAAATAAAATTGAAAGGGGTAGAAAAATTGAAGGAAACAAAGAATGAATTGTTACAATTTGTTGGAGGGATTGTAATGCTTGCTGTGGGATTATTTATTTTTTCACAGAAAGTGATTGTACATTCAAGCTGGTTTGGTTATGGCGGATTTTCAGTAGCAGGAATCCGTATCAGTTCAGGTCTTGTGATAGTTCCGCTTATTATCGGAATTATATGGATGTTTGCGACAAGTTCGTTTGCATCGAAAGTATTTACTGCTATTTCTGTGATTCTTATACTTGCAGCAGTAATACTTAATACAGATATCCGTCTTGTAACAATGTCTTTATATGAGTGGGTTTTAATTCTTGTTCTTATATTTGGTGGGGCAGGATTTGTTGCCAAAGTGTTGTTTGCATCAAATAAAAACAATGGCGATTCAAAGAAAAACAACAAGTCTGTCAATGAATTTAAGAATGATGCAAAGAGCATTGATGATGAACTCGATGCTATGAAGAAGAATATTAAATAATTGAATGTAAATAATTGAACATAAAAAACTGCTGACCGTTATTTATCCGGGTCAGCAGTTTTTTTATGCCTGAAGTTTAGTACTGACAGTTAAAATTAAAGTACCTTTGAGAGGAAATCCTGTAATCGTGGTGTCTGAGGATTTTCAAAAAGCTCTTTTGGAGTATTTTCTTCCATGATTTTGGTGTCAGCAAAGAACATACAGCGGTTAGCTACTTCTTTTGCAAATCCCATCTCATGTGTAACTATAAGCATTGTCATGCCTGATTCGGCAAGCTCTTTGATAATTCCGAGAACTTCACCGACCATCTCAGGATCAAGTGCCGATGTTGGTTCGTCAAAGAGCATAACATCAGGATTCATAGCCATGGCACGGGCAATGGCAACACGCTGTTTCTGACCGCCTGAGAGCATGTTAGGATAAGTGTCAGCCTTGTCGGAAAGCCCTACACGTTCAAGAAGTTCCAATGCTTTCTTATTAGCTTCTTCTTCGCTCATAAGCTTTAACTGGACAGGAGCAAGCATGATATTTTTCTTTACTGTCATATTAGGGAAAAGGTTAAAATGCTGGAATACCATTCCTATTTTTTCCCTAAGTTTGTTAATATTAACATTTTTATCGGTTATATCTGTTCCATGAAAATAAATATGGCCTTCTGTAGGTTTTTCAAGGAGATTGAGTGAACGTAAAAATGTTGATTTACCGCAGCCTGATGGTCCGATAATTGCAATTACTTCACCCTTTTTTACTGTTGTATTGATATTTTCAAGTACAACATGGTCGCCGAAAACTTTTTTCAAGCCTTCAACTTTTAAGATAATATTATCGTTTGAGTTATTATCGCTCATTGCTTCTTAATCTCCTTTCAAGTTTTTTAACCAGTGCCGAAAGAATTACAACCATTACAAGATAAACTAATGCTACAACAAGAAGTGGGAGCATTGCATCATAAGTGATACTTCTTATAATATCTCCGCCTCGCGTAAGGTCTGTAAGACCGATATAACCACTGATTGAAGTCTCTTTTAAGAGAACAATAAATTCATTGGCAAGTGCAGGAAGTACATTTTTAAATGCCTGAGGAAGTATTACATATATAAAAGTCTTTTTGTATGAAAGACCAAGGCTGCTTGCAGCCTCAAACTGTCCGTTGTCGATTGACATAATTCCGGAACGGAAAATTTCGGCAACGTAAGCACCTGAGTTAATACCGAATGCAAGAATTGCTACAAGTATTTTGTTAATACTTACTGAACCAAATATTACATAATAAATAATCAGGAGCTGAACCATAGTTGGTGTACCACGGATTATTGTAAGGTAGAGGTTACATATAAAATTACCTATTTTAAGAGTTCCTGTCTTATCGTGTGTTGAACGTATAACAGCAACTACAAAACCTATCACGATACCCATAAGAGCAGCACAGAATGCAATTAAAACAGTATTTTTCAAACCTGTAAGCACAAACTGATATCTGTTATCTGTAAGGAAATCATTTTTGAATTTTTCAACTACATTGCCGGAATTCTTAATGGCATCATTATCTCTTACGATTACAACCTGTTTTGAAGTTGTATATGTATCAGAGAAATCAATATTTTTAAGTCTTTCGGCTGTTACGGTCATTCCGGCAGCACCGAAGTCGGCTTTTCCTGACTGGACAGCGGTAATGATTGAATCAAATTCCATATCTTCAATCTTTAAGTTCATTCCAAGATAATCAGCGACAGCCTGAGCCATATCGGCATCAATACCGACTATCTTACCGTTATCATAATATTCGTATGGCTTAAAGTAAGCGTTTGTAGCCATTACGAGAGTGCCGTTACGCTTTACACCGTCAGGTGAAATATAAGGTGTTTTTCCGGCATTTTCACCGATATAATTGTCAATGATTTTATCAAGAGTGCCGTTTGCTTTAATTACATTTAATGCCTCGTTAATGGAAGCTTTAAGCTCAGGCTTGTTTTTTGAGATACACATGGCGTAATCTTCTGTAACAAATTCTTCATTAAGTATCATAAGTTCAGAATTTGTCTTGACAAATGATTGTGCAGGCTGGACATCAATAACAACGGCATCGATTTTACCCTGTTTTAATGCAAGGATTGCATCGTTACCTTTATTATAACGTTCAACTACTGTGCCGGAACCATCTTCTTCATAGTCAGAAACTAATGTGTCACCTGTAGTTCCAAGCTGTACACCGATTTTCTTGCCGGATAAGTCATCAACGGAAAAAACAGTATTTTCCGGAACAGATGATTTACATCCGGTAAGAATAAAAAGCGACATTATGCAGCATAGTGCTGCGAGCATATATTTTCGCATTTTCTCCTCCTTTTGTATTGCGATATTCTTCTAAACATATTAACATTATTGCATAGTGTAAATCAAGTTAAGATTTGGATGTCAGGCATCGTAATCTTATGAAATAAATGGTATGTATGAAAGGCAGAAGTATGAAAATAGTTACACCACATTATTATAAAGATTTTAAGTGCATTGCAGGTGCGTGTACCGATACATGTTGTGCGGGATGGGACGTAGATGTAGATGATAAATCCTACAGATATTATAAGACTGTGGATGGAAATTTTGGCAAAAGGTTAAAGAGTGTCATGGTTCCCGAAAAAGAAGGAGGCTGCACATTTACACTTCAAAACGGAAGATGTCCGTTTCTTAACGATAATAATCTGTGTGATTTGTATATTGCATTGGGAGAAGACAAGCTGTGTGATACGTGTGCGGAATTTCCGCGATTTATTAATGAATACGGAAGTGTGAAAGAGATAGGAATTGCACCATCATGCAAGACGGCTGGCGAGATAATATTTAATTATGATAAAGTTCTGACATTTGACGAGGAAGAGGACGGTAAGCCGCTAACAGGCTATAATGATATAGATGGTTTTTTGTATATGCAGCTTCGTAATGCAAGGAAATGTGCATATGATATTATTCAGAATAAAAAATATACACCTGATGAAGTCTGTCTTATACTTATTGAATATGCTATACGCATACAGAAGCATATGGATGATGAAAGGGACGATTTGATTGCCAATGTTGTAAAATCTTTTAAAGATGAAAAAATACTTGATAAGATTATAGCTGATGCAAAGAAAAAGAAAACATATGATTCGTTCAGAGGCTTTAAAGATATAGGCAGATTTTTTGAAAAGTTTGACGGAATGGAAGTGATTAATCCGGACTGGCTGAAGTATTGTGATATTCAGGAAAAGTTTATGAAATCTTGTCATGATGGTTCATCATATGAAAAATATGTAATTGAGTTTGAAGAATATTATAATGACAGACAGTTTGAGTACAGGCAGCTTCTTATGTACTATATTTACCGGTATTTTCTGGATGCAGTTTATGATATTAATATTGTGCTTAAAGTAAAAAATGCGATAATCGGATATGCAGCATTACGACATCTTGATGTTGCAGCGTGGGCGGCTAATGGCAAAAAACTTTCAAAGACCGAGCAGGTTGATATTGCACATCTTTATTCAAGACAATTTGAACATTCATATACTAATTTTGAAAAATATAGTGAGAAATTCATGAGCATGAGATGTTACGGATATAGCAGCTTAAGAAGAATGATGGTATGAGTTATAAAAATAAATAAAAAATATAAAAAAAGACAATTATCAATAAAAAATGGATAATTGTCTTTTTTTATGCAAAAACAAACATTATGCGTCGTGAAAACAGCGTTCTACGTTGAATTACACCATTTTAGTTTTTGCTTAATATATAATAAAAACAGCAAAAAAATTATGAAGGGGATACTGTTAATGTAAAGTTTGAGATGGTATCAAATCCCGGAATTGTGGGATACGCATATGCACAGGCAAAGGATTGTAAAGACGCGGGAACTGTGTTTTCTATAACCTTTAAAATAAATCGTGAGAATGAGAAAGAATTAACTTATGAGTCGGTTTATATTGATGAGTTTGACACTTGCGATTCTAATCTTGAAGATGTCAATACAGACATAAAAGTACAGTTTTCAGATAAGAACGCAGATAAGAACGCACAAAATAAACAGAATTTACAGAATACGCCGGAAGAACAGGCTGGAGTTAAAGGTCAATCAGACAGTATAAATAAATCAGACAGTAAAAACAATGAGACTTTAAAAGATACGAATTCCAACAGCGGCAAACATGAGAGTATCAGTAAAGATATAAACGGTACAGAAGAAAATAGTGTTTCTTTAATAGAGGTAAATTCATCAGATACGGTTAAATCAACGAATATAGTAATTGTAATTGTTATAGCTGGATTTTTAAGCTTATGCCTTATTGCAACAACAGTTCTTGTGTCAACGGGCAACGCATTTGCAAGCGATGCAAACGTAGGAGAGCTTGCTGTAACTTCAGCACAGGGTTGTGAAGGGGATACAGTAAAAGTAACGGTATCATATAACAATAATCAGGGAACATCCGGATTTGAATTCAGAATGTATTATAATCCGGATGTATTGGAATTAGTAAAGACAACATTATCGGAAATGTATTTATCGAAGATGTAGTTATATTGGGAGATAAAAATGCTAATGAAAAAATGACAAATTTTGTATCTTATGCAGTTGCAATGGCAAAAGAGAACAAAAAGAGCGGAGAATTGTATACAGTAGAATTTAAAATTAAAGATGGTGCAGCAATAGGAAAACATACAGCAGTAACAGAGTCTTGAAAGAACATGTACTGTATGCGGCGAGACAGAGTTTGAATAAATTCAAAACGAATATGAAGAAAGCATTGGCAGGTATATTATCAACTGCAATGATTTTTACATATGGTGTTATTCCAAACACTTTGACAAGTGTTCAGGCGGCAACAGCCTATAATGATACCACCACAGCACTGTCATCACTGGCAGGCAGTACAGGGCTTAAGATGTATGAACTGACATCATCAGATGCAGGGGCACAGTTAAGTAATGGTATCTATTATATGAACAGTGATTTGACATTAAATGAGGACAAATCACATTATAATGGACTTAAAATTGCGGAAAATGCAACCGCATATATTTATATCCCGAAAGGAAGGACACTGACAGTCTATGGTCAGGACGGAGTCAATGCGGGAAATGGTGGTAATGCCACAGAACCAAGTTTTACATTCCATGATTATACACATGACGGTATTACATTTAGACGTACTGATGAGGTGTAGATGTTGTATTAACTGTAAAAGATGCTTCTGCTACAGTATCTAATGAATCAAAGACCGCAATGACAGATACCGCATCTAAGGCAGGCTGCACAATTGGTCAGTACATTGATATCAGCTTGTATAAATATATGACAGTGAATGGTGTAACCGATGATGGTGTACAGCTTCACAGCACAGCCGATAAGGTTAAAATTTTCGTACAGATTCCGGAAAATCTGATCAATAAAGACAGCAAGGTAAAGCGTACCTATTATATTATCAGATACCATGACGGAAAAGCTGAGATCATCGAAGGCACATATGATGAGAAGACACAGACTTTTACATTTGAGACCGACAAATTCTCTGATTATGCAATTGCCTACAACGATGTGAAGAAAGCAGATGCAACCGGAACTAACAATGCAGTAAAGACAACAAAATCCGTAGAAACCGGAGATACAACGAATGTATTTGGTTATCTCATTGCATTAGCAGGAGCATTTGCAGTGATTCTTGGATTACTTGCTTCAAGAAGAAAAAGAACAAATAAATAATAGCGTATCAGATGTGCACTAATGCATGAATGAAAGCGGGGGCGAGATTTGAAAGATTTCGTCTCCGTTTTTTATATTCAGAGGGGAAGTGAATTCTATCGGACGTCTGTTGGTGATTGATTTTGAGTAGCATGAGGAAGAAATATTTGAAAAAATCATTGAGGTTTTGCGGGAATATCCAGTAATTGAAAAATATGAGCTTCCACATGAAAAGAATCTTAATTGAGGGACTTGAAATCAATTATGTACAAAGAAAAGTATTTTATAAAGGAAGGGAAATTGTACTCATGTGCGTTCACCGAGAAATAAATTAAAAGCAGCGGGGGTGAATTTACAGATTAGATGTATAAGGAAAGTTGGGTATTGTATGGAAATAATAAGAATATAATGTGAAATGCAGTCCAAATTAAAAGGACTGCAACAACCCGGATATATCATTGTGGTATGTCCGGGTTGGTATTGTATATTGCCAGACTATAGCTATTGCTTATATGACAATTCATGAAATATTATATGTTGACGACAGAACATGTTCAATTCGTCAATTCATACTTTTCTTTAAGCTCTTTGATTTGAGCTTGAAGCTCGGCAACTTTGGCATCAGCTGCAATTCTGGCCTTAGCTTCGTTTTCAGCTCTTTCATTGGCAGCTGTTGCTTCCTGTTTAGCAGCATCCATTTCCTGTTTAGCAGCATCCACTTCCTGTTTAGCAGCATCCACTTCCTGCTTGGCGGCATTAACTTCCTGCTTGGCGACATTAACTTCCTGCTTGGTGATTTTTAATTCCTGTCTGGCTGCTGTAACTTCCTTCCTGGTAGTTTTTAATTCGTGTTTTACAGCCTTTACTTCAATTTTGGCATTTTCAAGCTGTGCCTTAAACCTGTCAGCCATCAGTTCGGCAGTATTATTATCCAATATCCTTAATGCTTCAGAAAACATGTTAATCACCTCCTTCGGGCGTGTAAGATATTCACGTATTTTCTGGCGTATTGGGAAAAGTTCCGGAAATA
>OGCM01003188.1_pt1 | contig 13172 bp, 13 predicted proteins | sample 1570151 | NCBI WGS metagenome assembly OGCM01 (sample SAMEA4370582, study PRJEB24528) | human gut metagenome
ATCGTTCCTACTGATGTTCCCATGGCAAGTGAAACAAAACATGCCACACCAAATAAAACGGCCACAGAAAACCTCGTCGGAATGATCGACAACATAAAATATGCGACACTTTCCGCACTGCTGCGACCAACCACACCGACAAACACGCCTGCAGTCAGAAAGATCAGCAGCATCGTAATAATATTTTTGTCTGCCAGTCCCTGTGCCATAATGCCAAGCTTTTCTTCAAAACTGACCTTTTGATTTTGCAGACATGCCACCAGAATTGCCACCAAAAAAGCAAACACAATCGGTACATTATAAAATCCCATTGGAATCTTCATAATATATTCAAATAAAATACCCAGTCCCAAATACAGAACTAAAAACACTGCAATTGGCAATAACGCAATTGCTCTCCCTTTTTTCACTTATATATTCCCTTCCTCTCTTTATTTTTCATGAAAAAACTCAATTTCTTCGCCAACCGGTCCGCAGCAGAACGCAATACGTGCCGGGAACGGAATCTCAGATGCGATTTCGATATCCTTCGGCTTTACAAATAGAATGCTACCGCATAAATTTCATGCGATAGCATTCTTCTCGTCTTTTACAAAAATGAATTTTTTTAAATATTCAACAGATCACTGTACACTTTCAGTGCTCCTTCAGTTTCATGTGCAAGTACACGTTTTGCAAGTACTTTACCAAGCTGTACACCTTCCTGATCAAAACTATTTACATTCCATACAAATCCCTGGAACATTACTTTATTCTCGAAGTGCGCCAGTAATGCACCCAGTGTCTTCGGTGTCAACTGCTCACCGATGATGATGCTGGAAGGACGTCCGCCCTCGAAGTTTTTATTGCGATTTTCATCTTCTTTACCGCAGGCAAATGCAACGATCTGAGCAGCCACATTTGCACACAGTTTCTGCTGGCTTGTGCTGTCCTGAATTACGACATCTGTACCGATCTGGTTGTTTTTGAATCCGATAAACTGAAGCGGTACGATGTCTGTTCCCTGATGCAGTAACTGATAGAAGGAATGCTGTCCGTTTGTACCAGGCTCACCAAAGATCACCGGTCCGGTTACATAATCAACCGGCTCTCCGAAACGGTTGACAGATTTTCCGTTGGACTCCATATCAAGCTGCTGTAAATGTGCCGGGAAACGGCTCAGTGCCTGAGAATACGGAAGAACTGCTGTGGACGGATAACCAAGTACGTTACGCTCGTATACACCGATCAGTGCATCCAGCATTTCCGGGTTCTTTAACAAATCTTTGTTTTTAGCTGCTTTATCTATTTCTGCTGCACCGGCAAGGAACTCTGCAAATACATCCGGTCCGAATGCCAGAGATAATACAGCACCGCCAACTGCGGATGTAGAAGAATAACGACCGCCGATGTAATCATCCATAAAGAATGCTGCCAGATAATCATCGCTCTTAGCCAGCGGAGATGTCTCACTTGTTACAGCGATCATATGCTTGGAAGCATCCAGACCTGCTTTTGCAAGAGCATCTTTTACAAAGGATTCGTTTGTAAGTGTCTCTAAGGTTGTACCTGATTTGGAAACCAGAATGAAGATGGAGTGTGCCACATCAATGGAATTTAATACGGCTGCTGCATCATCCGGATCCACATTGCTGATGAATTTTGCTTCCATTTTGAATTTGTTATTTACTTTTGCCCAGTTCTCTAATGCAAGATACATGGCACGCGGACCTAAATCACTTCCGCCGATACCGATCTGAACAACGGTTGTAAATTTCTCGCCTGCTGCATTTGTGATCTCGCCTGCATGTACTTTGTTTGCAAAATCAGCGATTTTCTGCTGCTGTGCTACATAAAACTCACGTTTGTTTACGCCTTCAGCCACTACGTCATCGCCTAACTGGCCACGGGTAAGCTGGTGAAGTACCAGACGGTTCTCTCCTGTATTAATCACTGCTCCGTTGTACAGAGACTCATATTTTTCAATCAACTGTGCTTCCCCGGCAAGTTTTGCCAGCGCTGCAAGCACTTTATCATCAACTGCTTTTGCAGCATAATTATAAGTAAGACCATCCATCATCGGAATGCTGTAATTTTTTACACGTTCTGCGCCGTTTTCTCCGGACATTGCCTCTGCCACATTGACAGGCTCTACTTTTTTCAGCTCCTCGTAGGAAGCAAGGGTATCTAAATTTTTCCAGTTAAGCATCATAGATTCCTCCTCATATCTGTTTTCCAGTTTCTTTGTTATAATTCTAACAATCTACGGAAATTATACTATTAAATTCGCTGAAATTCAACTAAGCAAAGGTATTTTTTTACGCAAAATCGCCTGAAATTTTATCATTACAGTTCACTCAGCATATTTCTCCATATATCGATCATGCTGACATACAGTAACACCAAAACTTCAGGCGATAAATTTTCTATTTTTATCTGGATACAATCTTATAATATGCTCTGGATGTAATCCGGAAAACCAGATAGTAAATCGCGGTAAACACCAGAATTGTAACAAGCAGGCAGGTCACAAACAATGACACATTCGTCAGGCTCAGCATTGCCAGCAGCCGTCGGATCATCGGAAACGCTGCTGCCACATGCACAGCTGCCATCACCAGCGGCAGGAAAAATACGATTCGGATCTGTGACTGGATCGATGCCTTTACTTCTGCATTGCTCATACCTACTTTTTCCATAATAATATAACGCTCTCTGTCATCATACCCTTCGGAAATCTGTTTGTAAAAAATGATCATAACCGTAACCATCAGAAACATAATGCCAAGGAACAGCCCTAAGAAAAACAGTCCTCCATATAAAACATAAAAACCTTTTTCATTTTCGGTTCTGCTGCACAGATAACCGGAATCATCCAGACCATGAGCGGAAATCGCCTTACTGACGGCATCTTCACACGCCAGTTTTTCTTCTTTTGTTCCATCATATTCAAAATTCATTTCTGTCCGATAAAGCGAATACATACCGGAACCATCTGCATTTGCTCCTGCCGCTATTTGCAATTCATACATCCGGCTCAGGGTAGCTTCATCCGCAACCACATAAAGACTATCCTTCACCGAAAGATGAGTATCCGCTTCTAATTCATACCTGAAACTGTGATCTACTGCAAAATCCTGTCCGAGATAGCAAAATACACTTTCATCGTACCCGTTTTTACTATAAATGTCGATTTTGCCAGCTTCCGGTTCCGGAACATCTGCTGGTTTCAGGGAACTGTCATAGGCAAGCAGATTTTCTCTCGTCAGAAAAGTGATTTCCGACAAATCCGCAAAGTCCGTATCATGATCAATGAACTCAAACATGGAACCCTCTCTCTTCATAAATAACTGAAAGTAACTGAACATCGAAGAATCCGTCATTTCCCTGCCCTGCTTTGCGATTGTATCTGCAATCGTCTGATAAATCTCCTGACAGTCTGGATATTCCTCTATTTTATCTGCATCTACGCTATAGGATAACTCATACGGATACCGCTCTTTCAGCTCATCATCCACACCGGCAAACATACTGACCGTCATGGAGATCATCACCAGCACCATGGTAGACAACACACAGATGCTTGCCAATCCGGCCGCATTCTGTTTCATACGATATAACATACCGGATACCGCCGTAAAATGCTTTTTATTATAGTAAAACTTTTTGTTTTTACGCAGCATTTTCAAAATAGCAATACTTCCTGCGGTAAACAGAAAATAAGTTCCAACAATTACTAGAACAACTGCAAGGAAAAATTTCATCAGCACTTCCATTGGATTCTCTGTGGTAATTGCAATATAGTAAGCCACAGCCAGACATGCGGCTCCTGCAACTGCCATCACACCTTTGGTCTTTGGTTCTTTTTCTCCCACATTTCCTCCGTGCAGTAATTCGATCGGATTTGCCAGACGGATCTGCAGCAGATTGTAGAGCAACGTAAGCATATATAATACACCAAAAACAATGACCGCCCACGCAATTCCTGCTTTGGCAATATAAAATGATACACTCTCCTGAAATCCCAGCATACGGTAAAGCAGCATCAGGATCAGTTTGGAAAATATAATACCTGATAAAATACCACCTACGATGACAAGCATTGCCACAAAAACAGTTTCCAACCCAAGAACTCTCGCAATGTGTCGTTTTTCCATACCCAGGATATTGTACACACCAATCTCTTTTTTCCGGCGTTTGCTAATGAAACTATTGGTATAAAAAATGAAAATATAAGCAAAAATAGTAATAATACCAACACCAAGCGCCATAATTGTTTTCAGGTTTACAGATCCCGGAATACTTTTCAATCCCGGATTATTGTTGATAAACATCATCAGGTAAAACATCATCACCGTAACGATGCCTGAAATAATGTATGGCAGATACAGCTGCCGGTTATTCTGAATATTTGTCTTTGCCAGACGTACATAAATATTATTCATGCTCTTCACCACCTGTCGTCAATACGGTCAACGCATCGGAAATCTTCACATATAACTGCTCATTTGTCGCATTTCCCCGATAAATCTGATGGAACACTTCACCGTCTTTTATAAATAGAATGCGGTTTGCGTGGCTTGCCGCCTTTGTACTGTGAGTTACCATTACAACGGTCTGTCCTTCTGCATTGATCTGTGAAAAAAGCTTCAACAGTCCGTCCGTTGCCCTGGAATCCAGCGCGCCCGTCGGTTCATCCGCAAGAACCAGTTCCGGGTTGGTGATCAGTGCACGGGCTACTGCTGCACGCTGTTTCTGCCCGCCGGACACTTCATATGGATATTTTTCCAGAAGTTCGGTAATCCCAAGCTTCTGTGCAATCGGACGGATGCGTTTTTCCATCTCCTTGTAATCCACACCGGAAAGTACCAGTGGGAGAAAGATATTATCTTTTAGGGAAAAATTATCCAAAAGATTAAAATCCTGAAATACAAATCCCAGATGATCCCGGCGGAACGCAGAAATCTCTTTTTCCTTTACAGATACCAGATTTTTCCCGTTCAGCAGAACCTCTCCTGAGGTTGGTTTATCCAGCGCTGCCAGAATGTTCAGCAAGGTTGTTTTTCCGGAACCGGATTCACCCATGATCGCCACATACTCGCCTTTTTCTACGGAAAAGTTGATGTTACTCAACGCCTGCACCTGATTGCCGCCAAATCGTGTCGTATATATTTTTTTCACATTATTTACTTCCAAAATTGCCATGATGGTCACTCCTTTGCTGTGTTCTGTCCGACATTTCATAATTTCATCTTTTGCAGAATATTTTTATCTCAATCGAAAAGACTCCCATTTCTGCAAGTGGTGAATAATAGAATCTTGTTTCAGCATGCTTGTTTCTTTGTTGAGACTATCATAACAAATCGGTGGGCTTCAAGCCATCGATTTGACTTACAGTTTTCTTACAAAATTGTAAGATACGGATTTGAATCGGTGAGATAGCGAGAGAGGGGATGTGTTCAAACGGTAGGGAATGAAACGAGACTGTCAAAAATTTGCAACAAAAAAATAGCCAAACATCAAGAATATGCAGAATCTGGTTATCCCCTCATTCTCAATGTCCGGCTATTTGGTAACTCATATCCCTTCCGTGGCTCGGTACAAAGCTCAGTTATTCAGTTGTCTGCTCAATCTGTATTAATTTTAAATCCCCGAATCTTGACACTTCCTTTCCTTAAAGAAAGGTCAATCTCTTTGGCATATTAAGATTTAATTCTGCCAACACTTATAGCAAACCTTGAGTTTCCGTAAACTGCAATCAAAAAATGTATATGTCTGTCCCAAGTACCAATCTTCCGATTTTTTGAAGAACTGAGAATGGAAGTTTCATGAATAGTGGCACTTTAATAAGCCCCGCCGGAAGCGGACTATGGGAAACATATTTTTTTATCTATCTAAGCAGTCAGTTTAAGGCAGAGTTGACGGTATGCCGGACGTTTTGTCCGGAACCATAGCCTGACGCCTTCTTTTGCATACGATAGTATGCCGGAGATACCTTTCGCTAACCGGTAATAGCAGAAATATACTTTTTCTTTTATAGAATCTGCAGTTTGTATGATTGCAACCTTTAGGGCATTGGTTTCTGGTTTCATGGAAATATGAGCCAGAAATGCCATGCATAAGGTAATATAAAAATTTAACGCATTGATTGCTGACAGCTTTCGAACACGAAAGTTTTCAAACTGGAACAACTGCTTTTTGCTGCGGAAATATTCTTCAATCTTCCATCTCGAAAAGTAATGCTTTGCAACAGCTATCACATCTTCTTTCGATCTGATAGGCTTATTGGTTGCAAGCATCATCGGATGTTCCGTAATGCCGTAAACGAGAACAAAATAAATATCTTTTTTGGAAGCAGTGATCTGTACTTTAACATGTGAAAGATATGCATCATGGCGTTTTCCCTTGTAAATCAGTGACGTTTTGATTTTGCCTTTTCGCTGGTTTGAAGCTGTGTTGCAGGAATCCATTTCCCATGAAAATAAAGTTTGCGTTTAGCGGTGAGACGGATCACATAATCTTGTCCCAGTTCATCAATTTTTAAAAACATCTTGTTGTCATCGTAACCTCTGTCCATGACAAAGGTGGCTTTGCCAAAAAGAGCTTTCGCGCGTTCCATTGCGGAAAAGGTTACATCATTGATGGATGTAAAATTCTTTAGAGGAATGGATTTCTGAGAAGATACTGACAGGATGGTTATTTTTTGTTAGTGCACAGGCTTCTGTCACATGATATCCTTTTTCATAAACATTTTTTGTATTGGTACTTTTTGAGCCATCCCTGACAATACCGAGAGCCTCAAATTTATAGCCATCAGGCTTTACAACATCACTGTCATCAATGAAGATGACAGGCTCGTCCGGAACCCATTTCCTGATAGTGGACAGATACGAATTTAAAGCTTTTTTTGGGGTACCTTTATCCAAATGTCTGGTAAGACCTTCCACGAAATTTATTTTTTTGGTATCTTCGTGAAGCTGATCAACAATATCTGTAAGGAGGCAGCTTTTGGAAGCAAGTATGCCGTAGGTCATATCGGCAGTAAACTTTTTGTCGGGTTTAGAAAGTTTCCTGGAAATTTTATTTGAAAAAGTTAAAATTTCCCGTTTCAAAGTATAAGTGTTTGTTGTAGAATTAAGCATAAGGAATCCTCCTGATTTTGTTTAATATCATTTTGATTGGACACCTTAATTTTACTACAAAAAAGGCAAGGATTCCTTATATTTTGGGCTTTTTTTAAAGTTGTATATTATGGTGTTTAAGAAAACGAAGTTCTGTGGATAAAACTGCGGAAACTCAAGCCAGACCACTATTGAAATTCCGGGAATAACACGTTAAAATAAATCTAATATACAAAAAGCAGGAAAGGAAATGGGTGAATCATGGAAATACGTCAATTAAAATATTTTGCCGCTTTAGCCAAATACCAGAACTTTACAAAAGCTGCTCAGGAACTGTATATTTCCCAACCCACACTCAGCCAGCAAATTTCTGCTCTTGAAACCAGCCTTGGATGCAGTCTTTTCTATCGTTCCAAAAGAATGGTGGCTTTAACTGCTGCCGGAGAAGCTCTGCTTCCAAAAGCAGAACAATTAATTGAATACTATAATCAATGCCTCGATGAACTTGATATTTACCGCACTGCTTCAAAAGGCTCTGTAAATCTCTCCACATTGAACCATGCAGAAACTACTTTTTTATTTGAATTTTTACATTTATTTCATTTAAAATATCCAAATATTAAAATTAATATTCAGTCTGCAAATAGTTTTACAGAACTAATGAATCGCATCATAAATAAGGAAAATACGGATGTGACTATAAATTTGTTATCCGAAAATCAAAGATATCCCAACATGGATATTCTGAGAATTCCAACAGATGGCAATGACCGGCTGTCATTGATTATTTCTAAAAACTCTGTTTTTGCCAATATAAATTCATTTGATGAGCCGAAACTTTCAGATTTGTTTAAAAAGACTTGTTTTCTTTATAATGGATGGCATAGTTATGAAAAACCCCTGGAATTAATACATAAATATAATCCGGATGCAAAAATTGTTTATTACGACAATGTACACGAATTTTTCTTTCAAAACTTGAATCAGGACGGTTATACAATTCTTCCGGAAATTTATTTTTACAATGTAGAGGGTAATAAATGGTGTCACAGCATACCTCTCCCTGATGACTACGGAAAGCTGACCCTGACATTGAACTACCACAAAAAGAGTTCAAATCCATGCTTGGCCGTATTCATAAAGGAAGTGGAAAATTACTGGCATCTGGCCAAAAAAGGAAATGCGTTTGTATCATAATAGTAATTGGCTATAATAAAAGCAGAGGACGGTTTCCCGTCCTCTACCATCATATCCAATGGATTCATTTCATATACTCTCTGACCAGTTCTGCCGTAATATGTCTGCTCTTACGGATTCGTCGCAAATTTTTACCGGTAGCCTCTAAACTGTAGTGCGCTCTGATTTTCATACTCTCAAGTTCCTGGTCCTATGTCAAGAAAAAATACAAATTAAATGTAACCAATTTCTCTCTTATGTAATTATCAACATGCAACATCTTTTGTAGCCGTTTCTGCTTTCCTTAAATATTGTTGCTCATAGTCATTGGAAGATAAATATCCGCAATGGCTATGAATACGAACTGTATTGTAAAATGTTTCAATATATTCAAAAATCAATTTATATGTATGAGTGTAATCAAAAACTTTAAAACGATTAAGCCATTCTCTCTTTTAAAGGACGTGAAATGATTCTATACATGCATTGTCCCACGGATAGGCTTTCTTGGAATAACTGTGAATCATTCCTGTAGTCGCTTTGTGAAATGCCTCTGATACATATTGACATCCTCTATCGCAATGAAAAATTAGTGGATTCTCAGTATTTCTGGTCTTTTTGGCTTTTTCAATACATTCTACTACATGTGATGCTTCCAGTGTTTTGCTAAGTACCCAGGAAATAATTTTCCTGGAATACAGATCCATAATACTTGTAAGATATACAAATCCTTCATAGTTCCAAATATATGTAATGTCAGAGCACCATACGGCATCCGGACGGGCAGGGTTAAGTTCCTCATTTAAAATGTTTTGTAATTTCTGGTTAAAATCATAGTCTATGGTCGTTTGGATATATGGCTTTATCCATTGTGCTTTTATTCCCATTTGACGCATATAGTTTCCTACTGTTTTTTCTGCAACGCATTCTCCCGATTTTCGTAATTCTACTGTAATTTTAGGAGCACCGTAGTTTTGAGGGGAAGCGTCATAAATCTTTTGAATTTTGTCCTTTAAAACGGTTCGACGAATAGACGTGTCCGAAGGAACCCGTTTTTTCCACGCATTATAGCCAGATCGTGAAACACCTAATTTTTTCAGTATCCCGCTGACAGCAACTTGGCGTTTCACCGGCAGGTTATTAATTTCTTCCACATACTTTGATGTGGAAGAGTATAGAGTTTTTGTCATTTTCCCAGAATACCGATTGCTTTTTTTAATACTTCTAATGCATCCTTTGTATCGCGCAATTCTCGTTGCAGCCGTGCGATTTCTTTGGCTTCATCACTTGCATAATTGCCTGATCCACGGGTTGGAACACTTCCTTCATGTTCTTTTGCCGACTTCATCCAGGTCTTCAGTGCAGACTGACTGATTCCAAGGTTATCCGCACATTTGCGCAATGTTATTTCTGGATGCTCCAATCGATATCTGACTGCATCTTCTTTGAACTCTTGTGAATATTTTGTACCTTTTGCCATAACCATTATCCTCCAATCTATGACTATCATATACTATTTATTGAAAATGGTCATGTTTATTTTGTACTATATTTATTCTAGCATCAAATCGGATTTCTCACAAACTATATCTGACCGGTGATGGGCGCAAATTATACGAATACGCCCAGCACATTGTCACCTATAACCAATTTATCGAAGAATCCATGGCGGAAAAAGAGGGCAGCCTGTACCTGCGATTAGGCTCCGTAAGCGCATTTCTGCTTACAGATTTGGCCAATGCGTTTCAGGCAGAATATCCATCTATCAATATCATAATGACTAATGATGTGCGTGATAAAATAGATTTTATGCTTCGCTCTTCGGCTTTAGACATCGCCATTGTTGACGGGCTGTTTACCCTGGATGAACATGAGTTTTTCCCTCTGGATTCCACTCCAATGTGTTTTATATGCCGTTCCGACACACATTTTGCATTACTTCAAGATGACCATCCAAAAATCACAATAGAGGAATTATCCCATCTTCCTCTGCTTGTCTGGAAGACTAATCCGGATGCTGTCTATCGTATGGAGACAGCATTTCGTGAATGCGGACTGTCCTATCTTATTAAAGGACGATTCTTGCATTTTGACAGTATCTCGCGGGCTGTCATTCACGACCTGGGGGTAGGCCTCGTCAGCCAGACAAACATCGATATGGATAACAGTATTTATAAAGTCATCGAAGTAGAGGGATTGGATTTATATTATAATCAGTTTCTTGTATATCACAAACAAAAAAGAAATGTTCCTGTCATCCGCAGTTTTATAGAATTTGCGCAGGCAAATATAGGCGCTCTGAAAGCAAATTGTATGGATTACGAAGTTGATATGCATGGCGTGCACTCCATTACATCATTTAGCTGATTTATTCTTTAGTAGATAAAAATGCCGTTTCTACATATGCAGAAACGGCCTTAAAATCCACGTTCTATCCTGTCCGATATCTCTGCTTATACCGGCATGATAGGCTTATTAAATTCACCGTCTACAATTCCGGAAACAGCCATGCAATCTCTGACAGTCTTAATTTTTATAACCAAAATCTTCCTCATAAAGCTTCTTCGCTTCTTCCACGGAAAAGGGGCCGCCATGTCCCGAATAAATCTCAGCCGCACGCTCCAGCACAATTTCTATGCTGTTTTTCAGAGCCGGAACATCATCCGCAAACCACGATATCTGAACAGAACCATCATACGGACAGATTAAAATCAAGTCTCCGACAATCGCTTCGCCCGAATCCAGAAAAATGCTGTATGAGCAACGTGAATGTCCCGGGGTCGGAATCATAACCGCATCCACACCATATGGATGCAAATCCACCTTGCCCTCCACCAAAATATCCGGTTCCACCGGATATACAACCGGAACAGGGTCTTCATTCAATGTCGCTTCCCATATTCTTTCCCCCAATGCATTGCGGGGAACCATTTTAGGCCTTTTGGCTAAACGAAGCACATCTGCCGCCAGCTTATGTACCATAACAGGCGCACCGGTAAGATTTTTAATTGCCTGCGCATTTGTATAATGGTCTACATGACCATGTGTAATAATAATTAAAGAAATATCTGACGGCTTTATTCCATGTTCCCTGCAGATATCAGAAAACGCCTCTCCGCCTCCGCCGCTTCCGGTATCGACTAAAACCTTTTTCTTCCCTTCAAGTATAAAAATATTAGACATCCCTATCGTATACTGAGTAATTGTGGTCATAAGTATATTTATTCCTTTCACTTACACCAGTCAAAACTGGTTCTTTTCATCAAATATGGATCAACTTTTTTGGCAAAAGCGATATGCACAGGATGTGCAAGATATTGATTTAAGGCTGCTTTGTCTTTGAGCTGCAATATGATAAGGATATCCGCATTGCCATCTCTTTGTATACAATTCGAAAGCACCTGCGCATCTTTGATATAATCTGTATCCTTGCATAATCCGGAAAAAGTTTCAGTCGCCAAATCAAATACCCACTTTGCAGTCCTGCAGCAGTCTAATTTCAGCATCAAATAATGTACCATATTTTCCCTCACCAACCCCAGACTATTCCCAATATTCGTTGCAGGTATCACCCGATGGGCCGCAGCGGTTATTGGCGTTCAATGCACTGATTTCAGCAATTTCTTCCGCAGTCATCTCAAAATCAAATATATTAATATTGTCAAAAATATGGGACGGTGTTGCCGCTTTCGGCACAGGAATAATGCCACTTTGACATTCCCACCGCAAAATAATCTGCGCCGTAGTTTTATTATATTTTTCAGCCATCTTAAGCAGTATCGACTCTTTCATAATCTGCTCCTTAAACGGATTTGGCTGGCCATCCAGTCTAACCGTTGGTCCTCCCAGAGGAAACCATGCTTCTGTCACAATCTCATTGTTTTTCAGATAATCCCGAAGCGGTTCTATGGTGAGATAGGGATTACATTCAAGCTGGTCTATGACCGGTTTAAATTCACACATATCCAAAATTTTTTCAATATGCTCCTGATGAAAATTAGATAATCCAATGCTACGCACATAGCCTTCTTTACGCAAATGCTCCAATGCTTTCCACGCCTGCGTATATAGACCGTGTTCCGGACACGGAAAATGAATCAGATACAAATCCAGATAATCTACTCCCAGTTTCTTCATACTCTTTTCACACTCAAAACAGGCATCGTCAAAACGATGATGTCCATTTTTCAGTTTTGTACTGATAAAAAGTTCCTTCCGGGAGATTCCATTGTTTTTCAAAGCTGCTCCAATTACTTCCTCATTCCCATAAAAAGCCGCATTATCAAAAAGACGATATCCTGCTTCAATTGCGGTATCAACCGTATTTTGAATATTTCCGCCCTCGTCAAGAAACACCACTCCCATTCCGATAGCGGGAATACTATTTCCATCATTCAGGGTAATCATCGGTACGTTTATCATATCTCTCCTTTCCGCTTTATCAGCTGTACAAAATGGTCGGAAGCCATGTAATAATTTTCGGGAACACAAAACATACCACTAATGTCAAAATTGTCACGGCAATAAACGGTATTGCTCCTTTATATATTGTTCCAATAGGTGTTTCCCGTGACACACCTTTCAATGTAAATAAATTGATTCCCACCGGCGGTGTGATTGTACCAAGACCAATTACGATGGACAGCATAATAGCAAACCAAATCGGGTCAAATCCCAGTGATACAATAGCCGGATGAACTACCGGAACCCCAATAAGAATCAAAGGCATCATATCTATTACAAATCCCAGCGCAAAGAAAATCAGGAAAATCACAACCGCGGCCATATAGGGGCTGACAGCCAGGTTTTCAATAATAGACGAGAGGAGATACGGAAGTTTTGCAAGAGTAATTACCCGGCTTATCATCTGCGCCCCAATAAGTATAAGCAATATCA
>OGCM01003191.1_pt1 | contig 13152 bp, 10 predicted proteins | sample 1570151 | NCBI WGS metagenome assembly OGCM01 (sample SAMEA4370582, study PRJEB24528) | human gut metagenome
TGCGCATGGAATGAATCCGCAGTTTCGGTATTTCTCAACATTCAGTAATTATGTGAATCGTCTGATGGAATTGTTCAGAGACGGAACACACCCGGCGAAGGTCGGAGTACTCTATCCGGCTGAGCAGGAATGGGGCGGAGAGTATATGCCAATCGAAAAACCGGCAAGAGCACTGACGGAACATCAGATCAGCTTTGATATCATTTCGCTGGATTATCTTGCAGGAGCAGAGGTAAAAGAACAACAATATGTCATCAATGGACAGAACTTCGAGGTAATGCTTGTTCCTTACAGCACCTTCCTGCCACAGCAGGGCAAAGAACTTCTTGGAAGATTAGAGCAGTCGGGAGTTCGTGTGATCTATCTTGAAAAAGAGATTTATAACTTTGATATGCAGAAAGAATTGGGACAATATCAGGCAGTAAAATTTACTAATGTGTATCCGGAGCTTGTAGTCGGAGAATATATGAAAAATAATGTGTATTGTCTTATGTTATTTAATGAAAATATTGGAAATACAATCGACACAGAAATGACAATTTCAGACGGAAATGCAGTCTACCGTTACGATGCATTTGCCAATACTTTGACAGAAGTATCACAGAAATCACAGCTCATTCTGCAGCCATATGAATCAGTGGTATTTCTTCAGGGAGAAGAAAATCAAGTGAAGGTGATCGCGGAAGAGTTGGAGGCCACTTTCACTGAAGGATTTGATAGAGGAAGTGGCAAGAAATCATTTGGTACAGATGATAGAATGGAAGACAGAACAGATCTGCTTCCGAAAAAATGGAAAGTAACATTTGCAGACAGTTGCTCCTATCCAGAATTCATAGAAACAGTTCCGACAGAAAAGCTGGATCTGATCAGCAGCATTACAGGATTTGAAAATAAATCCGGAACCGTGCGTTATGAAGGAACAATGCAGCTGGAAAAGATAGATACAGAAAGAAGTATTCAGCTTGAGCTTGGAAATACTTATGAGACAGCAGAAGTGTTTGTAAATGGACATTCCGAAGGAGTTCGTATCTGCAAGCCATATCGATTCCATCTGACAGGACTTCTCAGAGAAGGAGAGAATCAGCTGGCAGTCGAAGTGACGAATACACTTGGTACACAGATGAGAGATGCAATTAGCCATTATCTTCCAATTGAACCGTTTGGTGTTGAAGGAATGGTGCATCTTTACATGGGAAAATAAATTTGAAAATCAGAAAAATTCAGCAGGAGGCAGTAAGATGAGTTTACCGGAAAATTTTTTGTGGGGCGGCGCAACAGCAGCGAACCAGTGCGAAGGTGCATATAATGTGGATGGAAGAGGACTGGCAAATGTCGATATATGTCCGGCAGGAAAAGATCGCTTCAAGGTAATGCTTGGACATGGAGAGACACTAGAGCCGGATACAGAACATATCTATCCGGCAATGGAAGGAATCGACTTCTATCATCATTACAAAGAAGATATCACACTTCTTGGTGAAATGGGATTCAAGACCTTCCGTCTGTCGATTGCCTGGTCAAGAATCTTTCCAAACGGTGATGACGCAGAACCAAACGAAGCAGGACTTCAATTCTATGAAAATGTATTTAAAGAATGCCACAAATACGGAATTGAGCCGCTTGTTACGATCACACACTTTGATTCCCCGATTCATCTGACGAAAGAGTACGGAGGCTGGAAGAACCGAAAACTGATCGAGTTCTATAAGAAACTCGTAACCGTACTTTTTACACGCTATAAAGGTCTTGTAAAATACTGGCTGACATTTAATGAGATCAACATGATCCTTCACCTTCCATTTATGGGGGCAGGACTTGTCTTTAAAGAAGGAGAAAATGAGACACAGGCGAAATATCTTGCGGCACATCATGAGCTGGTAGCGTCTGCAGAAGCAACAAGAATCGCTCATGAGATCGATCCGGAGAATAAGGTCGGATGTATGCTGGCAGCTGGTCAGACTTATCCATACTCCTGTGCGCCGGAAGATGTATGGAAAGCGATGGGAAAAGATCGCGAAAACTACTTCTTCATCGATGTACAGGCAAGAGGTGAGTATCCGGCTTATGCAAAGAAATTTTTCGAAAGAGAAGGAATCCAGCTTGATATTACAGAAGAAGACGAAAAGCTCTTGAAAGAAAATACAGTTGATTTTGTTTCATTTTCTTACTACTCTTCCAGATGCGCAAGTGCGGATGCGAGCGTTGATACAACAGATGGAAATGTATTCGCAACAGTCAAAAATCCATACCTGAAAGCAAGCGAGTGGGGATGGCAGATTGATCCGTTGGGACTGCGTATTACAATGAACACTTTATATGACAGATATCAGAAACCACTCTTTATTGTAGAAAATGGACTCGGCGCGGCAGACCAGCCGGACGAGAATGGCTATGTGGAAGATGATTACCGTATAGAATATTTGAAAGCACACATTTTGGCTATGATGGATGCCGTAGAGATTGACGGTGTGGAAATTATGGGTTATACTTCATGGGGATGCATTGATTTAGTTAGTGCTTCAACCGGTGAAATGAAAAAGCGTTATGGCTTTATCTATGTTGACAAAGATGATAATGGAAAAGGCACGCTGAGACGTACAAAGAAGAAATCATTTGACTGGTATAAGAACGTAATTGAAACCAATGGACAATGTTTAAAAGAAAGAGGCGAGAAGTAGGTATGTTTTCATTTTTCAAGAAAAAACAGGCTCCTGCAGAAGAGAATAAGCCATTCGTTGTAAAGGCTTATCTGTCAGGAAAAGTAGTACCAATCGAGGAAGTAAAAGACGAGGTGTTCTCATCTAAAGCATTAGGTGACGGACTTGCAATCGAGCCGGAAGAGAATGTGATCGTGGCACCATGTGACGCAACAGTATCTGTGCTGATGGAAGGTTCCAGACATGCAGTTGGACTTACACTTGCGAACGGAGTAGAGATTTTGATCCATGAAGGAATCGACACTGTGAACATGGAAGGTGACGGATTCGAGTACTTCGTAAAAGAAGGAGATAAGGTAAACGCAGGAGACAAGTTGCTTTCATTTGATCCGGAGAAGATCAAAGAACACGGATATGAGAAAACATGTATTCTCGTAGTTACAAACGGAGACGATTATCCGGATATGAAGCTGCACACAGGTATGGACGCAGTACAGGGCGAGACAGTGATCGCTGAATTTTAATATTGATTCTTAGGAATGACCGACCGTTTTGAAACCGTCCCCTGGCGGTCTTTCTTTTTTTTGTAAAAACGAAACGTTTCGCTTTGAAAAAATAGAAAAACTTATAAATATAACTCAAAATGGCAGTGCCGATGGCTAAAAAGAAATGCAGGATAAGCCGTATAAAAGAAAAAAATAATACAAAATACATAATCTATTTCTAGATAAAACATAATAATGCGTCTAAAATACGAAAAAACGATAAAAAAACTCGAGAAAATAGGTGAAAATTGCTAAAATGCAATTGACAGATAGAATATCTGTATACTATAATCTGCTTGACGTAAAAAAGAAGGCTAAAGTCTTAGATTTGAACGAACCGTTTCATGAAGAGAAACAGGAAATCAAGACAAAGGAGTCGATGATGTATGAAGAACGATTTGAAGCACCTAAGAAGAAGCGAATTGATTGATCTGATTTATGAAATGAAGAAGCGGGAGATAGAGCTTCAGACCAGGCTGGATGAGGCAGAGGCAAAGCTTCAGGCCAGAGAGATCACGATAGAGAAGGCGGGATCGATCGCTGATGCGGCAGTGCAGCTAAGTGGCGTATTCCAGGCGGCACAGGAAGCTGCTGATACTTATCTTAAATCGATAAAAACAAAGGAAAAAGAATTGGCACGCCTGACAAAGCAGGCCAAGAAGAATATGCGAGATTAGAGTAGTGAAGAAGAAAGAACATTCAGTTAATATCCCTACAATAGAAGAAGTTGAGAACGAACAGAAGAGGCTGAGACACCGGGCTGTGTATCAAAGAACACTCCGTGGTACGATCGCAGTGCTGCTTGTAGTTGCGGCAATCTCTGTTTTGGTGGCAACCTTGTGGATGCCGGTTCTGCAGATTTACGGTTCTTCCATGTCACCGACATTGGAAGCCGGGCAAATCGTAGTATCAGTGAAGACCAATCAATTAAAAACCGGAGAGGTGGTTGCATTCTGGCAAGGAAATAAACTTCTTGTGAAGCGTGTGATCGCAGGTCCGGGACAGTGGGTTGATATTGATATGGACGGAAATGTGACGGTTGACGGAAAAGAACTGACAGAAGACTATTTAGATGTGAAAGCACTGGGAAATTGTGATGTAGATCTTCCACATCAGGTAGAGGAATCACGTTGGTTTCTTATGGGAGATAACCGAGACGTATCCGTAGATTCAAGAAGTGCTGCGATTGGTGATGTTTCAAAAGATCAGATTGAAGGAAAGATTGTATTTCGAATCTGGCCATTGAATAAAACAGGAAGTATACAGTGAAATAGTAAATAATTAGTTTAGTTTATAAGGTATCGAAGGGAAGACTGACAAAGGAAGGCAGCAGATACACACCAGAAAAAAGAAGGTGGATTTGTGCAGAATAAAGGAACGGATTATATCAGAAGATTATTAAAAGACAAAACCCGGTTAAAACGGTGGAGAAAGATGATTCTGTGTCTGTCCTGTGTAGTTGTTTTCTGTACGGTCTATGCGCTGATTCTCCCGGCGATCACGCTGGAGAGAAAGACAGTCTGTGGTCAGGAAGAGCATAGCCATACAGAAGAATGCTATTCGAGTGCCGGACAGTTGACTTGCGGAAAAACAGAACATACACATACCGAATCGTGTTATGCAGATGATAAGACATCGGAAGATCAATCAGGGGAAGACTCACAGCAGACACCGGAGCAGAACCAGACAGAAGGACAGGAGCAGAATCAGGGACAAAGTCAGGAACAGAATCAAGACCAGAGCCAGGATCAGCTTCAGACATCGGATGATGGGAATGTAGCTCAGAACGGAGAAAATGGAGATACGGCAGGAACCACAGCGGATGAGACAGCTGGGGGACAGGTGAGTATGTGCTGAATGATCATAAGGATAATATTACGTATGTTAAATTGACATACAGAGAGAAGGGTGTTGAAAAAGAAGTTCCAAGTGGAAGTGGAGAAACTGCTATTCAACCAGACGATTCGAGTATGATGATCAAAGTTGGTTTCAAAGGAATTCCAGTAACAGAGTTGAAGAATTCCGGTGGTTCCTTTACTTATCAGCTTCCGGATGTTTTCCGCATTAAGAATACAACTATAAGTGATATGAAAAATAATTCGGATAAAGTGATTGGAACTATTACTGTTTCTACAGATGGAAAAGTAGTCGTTAAATATAACGCAGAAGATTTAGAATCTCTGGGTGAAAATCAAACGATTGATGGAGAATTTTTTGTGTCTGCTCAACTTAAATTGAGTTCAGTAGATCCAGAAACTAATCAAACAACAGTTCATACACCAAAAAGTGACATTACAGTAAAATTAGATCCTGATTATTATGAACGTTACGGAAATGTTACAGTAGACAAGCAGTTCAGTGAAAAAGATAAGAATAGTGAATACATTAAATATACAATCACAGTTACAGCAGGTGATGATGGATGTAAGAACGTCTATGTAGTGGATCAATTTACACAGAATAAAAATCTGGTAAATTATGTTGGTATTGATAAAAATGAAACACCACTTACCACTACTGAGAATGCTCAAAATCCATATGAAACAATTACTGGTAATTCCAGTCCGGTAGCCGGAAAGATTTATTTGACGAATGCATTGACAGAGCAAGCGATTCCGGATCCAATTACAGATTCTACTGCTATTAGTGAACCAGGTAGTTTTGTCTGGAATATTGCTAAAATGGAAGCAGGAGAGAGTCGTACATTAACTTATTATGTAAAGTTAAAAGAGAATGCTATATTTAGCAAAAATATGAATTCTACATTCATCAGTGAAAATCTTATAAATAAAGCGAAAGCATATACAAGAAAAGATAAAGAATTAGAAACGCATTTAAAAGGTGAAAAAGAGGTTACATCTAACGTGCGTATTGGTTATAACATGACGAAAGCAATAAGCGATCAAACGAAAAATGCTGATGGAAATTATGAGATAAAATATGAAATAAAGTTTGGTGTGAATTCGGATAGTAATTATCCTATACAAAAATTTGAATTTAGGGATTATTTAGATTATTCAGATATTTATACAGATCCGAAGATGCTCCCGTATATTTCTTATGATCCTGATTCTGTAGAACTCCATGTAGAAAAAGCGGGTGTAGCAGAGGAAGTTTATTTCCACGACAGACTAACAATATCATGGGCAAATGGTAATGATAGTTACCAAGAGGATTGGACTGATACAAATAGAAAACCTACACGATTCAAAGTAAGCAAACTGGATGATAGTCCTATCACAATCTATCCGGGAGATTCTTATTACGTAACATACAAGATAACAGTTAAACCGGAAGTGTATGCAGCAATGCAGTCGGATAAGGTGACTATTAAGAATCGTTATTTAGCATATGTTGATAATGAACAAGGTGGGAAAAAGATAAACCAAGTTTGGCAGCCACTTGATCTAAATGAATATTCATGGGTTCAGAAGACACAGCCTAAAGTTACGGATCAATCCGAAAAGATTTCAATGAAGGATCAAAATGGTACTTCGGACATATACTGCTATGATTCTTCAGGAACAATAAAAAAAGATTCCATAGCAACTGAATTTACAGTTCCGAAAGGAAGTTATCAGTATATAGTTAAAGTTAATCAGACCCAGGGGCAGTTTAATGTAACCGGAGCTACTTTAACTGATAGTTTAGATAAAGATGTTATGAAATATGTTGGATATGTGAAGATAACAGCATATGATAGTTCAAATAATGCAGTTGAAACGAAGTGGGTTAAAATTGATAACCAAACATCATTCAGCTTAAAACTGTCTCAATTAGGATGGAAAGATAACAACCATTCGTATCAATTTGAATATTATGCAAAGCCTGTAGATTTAAGCACAATTGGTGAAACAAAGGTTACTAATACATTCAAATTAACGGATGAAGTTAAAAAATATGGATCAGATAAGACATTTAAATTCGACAATGTGAATTCTTCTGTAAAAGTTACATTGCAAGGGGATTATCATTTGAATGTTGCAAAAAAAGCCTGGTATTATGAAGAACCAGAAGAAAATGCAACAACGTGGCAGAATGGTAAGCTTTATTGGATTATTGAAGTAAATGGTTCTGCAATAAAAAAAGATACTGAAATAAAAGATGCAATCTCATGGGATAATGGATTGACAGATTCTTTTATACATAAGAATGAAGCATCAATTGCTGGTATTTACAAAGGAAATTTAGGTGAGATAAAAGGATATAGCAGCTTTGAAGAATTTGAAACTCAGAATAGAGGTTCTGATAAGCAGGACATAGATTCTTTATTTGAACTAAGCTATGAACAAGATAAAGATGGTTTCAATAATGATAATTATAATAATTTGATTTTCAAGGCAAAAGAAGATATTACACTTGGAGAGGATCAAACACTTTATATCATTGTCAGAACAGAGCCGCAGAGTCTACCGGACCAATATCGTAAACCGTACACTTATAGAAATGAGATATATAAAACAGAGCCGGGAGAAACTCAAACAAAAATAGGTTCTGCTGATCAGAAGCTGTATCATGGTGGAGAGATTTTAAAAGAGTTAGGACAGGTATTCACTTATGATGGAGCAAAAGTGACGACGGATTCATCAATAGATGGGGCAGATAAAGGGGATTCTGGTAAAATTTGTAGTGATTTATTGAAGGATACCGGCAGTGGCATATATGCAGCATGGGCGTTTAAAGTGAATCATGGCGGTGAACTGAATAGTAATTATCGCGTTTTGGAAGAAATTCCGGAGGGGATGGAACTTGCATACATCCGCATAAAATGGAAAGGTGCAAATGCTACCAGTGTTGAATCATCAGCGATTGCAAATCTTGGAAGTGAGTGGACAGAAGTAGAGAATGACACGACGAATGATAATCAGCAATCACAACATACAATCTATTATGTAAGTAATGATAAGAAGCAGGCAATGATTCAATTGGGAACATTTCGAGCAGATCATATAGAAGACAAAGGGTCTGTTGATGTTCAGGTTGTCTGTAGAGTGACGGATCCGAAGGTTTTACTTGGTGGTGAAGAAAAGATATTTACAAATAAGGTTGTTCTTCAAAGTGCAAATGGAGAAGATTTGGCGACAGCTACGGCAGATGCAAAGATAAAAGATACGAATCTGACGAAAGAAAATGGTTATTCAACTACATCATCAAACGAAAGTCAAAAAGTAACTTATACAATTGTTGCGAACTCACGAGGTCAAAAGCTATTAACTGCAGAAGGAGAGAAACTAACATTAGTTGATGCGTTGGGTGAATATTTAAGTTTCGACAGTGAATCTTTGAAAGCAAAAAATATAAAAAACGGAAAGCAAGTTGAAATCCAATCGTCGTATAACCCAAAAGATAAGACAATTGAAATTGTGATTCCGGATGAAACACCTGTTGAGATTACGTATTCCGTAACCGTGAATATTGCTCCGAATAAAACAGTACCACTACAGAATTCTGTTTATTGGAAGTCTTATAGTGCAAAAGGCGGAACAACTAATAAAATCGAACAATTTTCCTATCAGTTAAGTGCGGGTGGAAGCAGCGGAACTACATTACATCCGAACTTGACAATTAAAAAGATTGATCAAGATAATACAAGCAATAAATTGAATGGAGTTGAATTTGAAGTTTCTGAATGTGAATTAAAAGATAATCAGATTCAACTTAAAAGCGAAACCCAAAAGGTGAAGGCTACAATAACAGACGGTACTTGTGAAATTACTACAAAACAATTCACAATGGAGTTTAATACAATCTACGAGGTGAAAGAAACAAAGGCAGCAGATGGATATAAATTGGATGAGACGCCACATTATATTATGTGCGTTAAGCAAGAAGAAGGAAGATATCCAGATGAGGCAAATGCATATATTGCGTATTGTGAAAAAAAGAAAGATGATACGAAATATAAAGTTGCATACGATACCAAGAATTTCTTTTTAGAAATTTATAATGAACAAAAAGGTATTGTTGTAGAAAAAGCTTTTATTAATGATGCAGCTGGAAATTCTCGCAAGCCAGTAAGTGGAACCTATAAGTTTGGTCTTTATAACAATGCGGGAGGAAGCGGTTCACCGCTGGATACAGTTTCTATTACTTATAGTCCGGGTGACACTGAGGCAAAAACAGCGAAATTCAAGAATCTAGATCTAAATACAACCTATTATGTCTTTGAACTTGATGATAAGAATCAGCCAATCAAAGATTCGTCTAGAGTTGCTATTGTGAACGGAATGGAATACTTTACGTCATATACGACAACAAAGAATGGCGCAACAGAGTCGAACAGTGCAACCAACGGTGACACGGTAACCGTTACAAATCAAAGCCGTGTGAATAAACTGCCTTCCACAGGCAGTTGTGGGGTTCTTATTTACAGATTGGCAGGAGCGATATTAATACTCTTCGCAGTAGTGCTTATGCTGATGAAATATAAAGAAACAAAAACAAGAAACTAACAAAAGAGGGTGTGCTGTACCCCGGAAAATTCCGGGGGGCAGTAACAAAAACAAGGAGGAAGAAAATGAAAATAATCAAGAAGATTGCCGCCATAATGCTCTCGGTTATGATGGTATTGGGAATGTGTAGTGTGGTAGGAGCTGAGGGGACTACAACGAGTGGGACGTCAGCAACGAACGATGGAAAGATAACGATTAGGAATGCTGTACCAGAACAGACGTATACAATTTATCAGATTTTGGAACTGGAGAGTTTTAGTGATAAAACAGCAACAGAACCAAATTCAGGAAACTATGCTTATAAAGCAACAAGCAAGTGGGAGAGTTTTGTTAAGTCAGATACAGGAAAGAAGTATTTGAAAACTGATGGTAGCGGATATGTTACATGGGTGGAAAAAGCAGATCCTGCAGCGTTCGCAAAAGAGGCATTGGATTATGCAAAAACTTCAATAAAAGCAGAAGAATCTAAGAGTGCCCCAAAAGCTGAAGATGGAAAGACTACTTCAACGTTAACATTTGATAACCTTTCACTTGGATATTATCTTGTTGATTCTAGTGTTGGAGCTCTTTGCTCTCTTAATACCACAGCTAAAGAGGTGGAAATTCAAGAAAAGAACGGTGTACCTTCAGTGGAGAAAAAGGTAAAAAGTGGTTCTACTTATGAAGACAAAAATACAGCAAGTATAGATGATAAAGTAGAATTCAAAACAACAATTACAGCCAAAAAAGGTGCTGAAAATTATGTATTGCATGATACAATGAGTGCCGGGTTGACATTTGATAATAAGGTAGATGTTACATTAAAGAAAAATAATGGTGGATCGGAGACAATAGTGAGTGATACTCAGTACGAGTTAGTTACACCAGGAACAGAGATAGAAGGGCCACAATGTACATTTGAAGTGAAATTCGAAAAAGCGCTCTGCGATACATTAGAAAACGATGATCAGCTTATCGTTACATATTCTGCAACATTAAATGAGAAAGCTGAGATTGGAGATACGGGAAATAAGAATGAAACAAAATTAACATATGGAGATAATAATAAAACAGAGACAGCTACAACAACTACAAGAACTTTTGAAATCCCAGTGTTCAAATATACAGGTACAGATACTCCACTTCCAGGAGCAATATTTAAATTGAGTACGGATGAAAAAGGAAATGATATAATTAAGCTTGAAAAGAAGAAGGGTACAACAACGGAGGAGTATTTGGTCAATTCATCAGGAACAGTGACAAAAATAACAACGGGAGATACCGGTAAATTCACAATCCAGGGTCTTGACGCAGGTACATACTACCTCACTGAGACACAACAGCCAGCTGGATACAATAAGCTGAAAGACCCGATAAAGATTAAGATTGATGAGGCAGGAGTTATTAAAGTTGTTACAGATAAAGAAGACGAAGTAACCGAAGTTAAAGTCCTCAACAAATCCGGCTCTATCCTCCCATCCACAGGTGGAATGGGAACAACATTGTTCTACATTTTCGGTGCAATCCTTGTAATTGGATCAGGAGTTGTACTGATTACAAAGAAGAGAATGAAATAATTGTTGCTCGATTATAGGTATGTAAGTGAGATAAGAATGAAGTAATTTTGCTGTACGGGGAATGTGTTTTATCATTCCCCATACAGCAGCAAGGAGAGGATTGTAACATGAGAAAGCATATTTCAACAATAATTGCGGGAATCATCTTTCTTACAGGCTTGTCCTTACTGCTGTATCCGACAATTAGTAATTTCTGGAATTCGAAGCATCAGACGCAGGCGGTTGCGGATTATTCGAAGCAGATAGAGAAGATGGATGATCAGGAGAAGGAGCAGGCGCTGGCGGCGGCAGAGGAGTACAACCAGACGTTGATTACGAATGGAGGACGCTTTACACCATCAGAAGAGGAAGATACTTTATATGATAGTCTTCTGGATGCAAATGGAACCGGAATGATGGGATATATCACGATTCCGGAAATTCGCTGCAAGCTTCCAATCTATCACGGTGTAGAGGATTCTGTTCTGCAGGTTGGTATCGGACATATTGAAGGTTCGTCTCTTCCGGTTGGAGGAAAGGGCACACACTGTGTGTTATCCGGACACAGAGGACTGCCGAGTGCGAAGCTGTTCACAGACCTTGATAAATTGGAAAAGGGAGATATCTTTCTTCTGCACATTTATGATAAGGTATTGACGTATGAGATTGACCAGATCAGTATTGTCGAGCCGGAAGATTATGGCCTGCTTGAGATTGAAGATGGAAAAGATCTGTGTACACTTCTTACATGTACACCATATGGAATCAATACGCAGAGACTGCTGGTGCGTGGACATCGGATTGAAAATCGTTCGGGAGATGACTCCAGAGTGACATCGGATGCGGCTGAGGTAAGCAGTTTGACAGTTGCGGTATGTGTTGCGATTCCGCTTTTAATCATTAGTTTTCTTGTAGTGGATCTATCAATCCGGCGTTCAAGAAAGAAGCAGAAAAAATAGAGGAAGATAAATAGTTACTGTTCACTCCCGTGTCAATCACTCCGCTGATTGACACGGAGGATGCGTGTTTTGACTTGAATGCATCTCGCCCCATCGCCAAAGGCGATTTAAAATGGCGAGATGCGTTGCTGGTCGCACATCGTGTGAACAGTAACAGATAAATTGATCAGTGGGAGGGAGAACATGCGAAGTCCAAAGAAAAGAATCCGCCACAGAGACAGGAATTATATGATATATGTGTTGACATTTCTCATTGCGCTGACCGGGATACTCGGAATCTCAAAGGGCAGTCCGGTTCTGGCAGCGGAAGAAGAGAGTACACAGAAGGGAAGCATCTCGATTGTCTGCCCGGTTGAGAGGATGGAATTGTCTCTGTACCGTGTGGCAGAGTATGAGGAGTCAGGCAGTTTTACATTGACGGAACAATTCCAGAAGTATCCGGTCTCACTGGAGCAGAAGAGCCAGGAGGGCTGGCAGGGTGCAGCGGATGCACTGGCGGACTATATCAGACGTGATGGAATCACAGCAGACGCAGTGCTTGTATCAGGTTCGGACAGGAAAGTATGTTTTACAGAGCTTAATCGGGGACTTTATCTTGTGCTGGGACAGACAACAGAGCTGCAGGAAGACGGTAAGACACAGATCTATGAGCCGCAGACAGCATTGATCGCATTGCCGGAGGATTCAAAGGAAACTTCCGAGGGAACGGATCCGTATCAGGTGACAGCGGTTCTGAAGTTCGAGAAGAACGACAAACCGGGAAAATTCATGTATTGAAAGTGTGGAAGCAGGATCAGGAGAAAGAACGCCCGGATTCTATCGTGGTAGAGCTGCTGCAGACAGATGTGGAAGGGAATACAACAGTCGCTGACCGCCAGACACTTACGAAAGAAAACCAGTGGTCCTATACATGGAAGAATCTTTCCACGCTGATGCGCTGGAGCGTGTCTGAGGCAGATGTGCCGAATGGGTATACCGTTGCTGTCACGCGTGAAGGAAATACA
>OGCM01003197.1_pt1 | contig 13129 bp, 6 predicted proteins | sample 1570151 | NCBI WGS metagenome assembly OGCM01 (sample SAMEA4370582, study PRJEB24528) | human gut metagenome
TGGCCCGGATTCCCAGCGCGACGCTCTGCGTGATGCGTCCGTCGTCCTGAATAGGATTGGGCGGTGTCGTCGGCAAATCGGGCGCGGCCTCCTCAAGCAGGTTCACGATGTAATCAATACATTCGTCCACGGGTTCCCGGTATACCATCGTCTCTTCGGTAGGGGTCGAAATATCCAGATTTCTGTCAACGATGGCGACCGGGCCGTACAAAGACACCAGCCAATAATGGTAGTAAGCCTTCAGGAATTTCACTTCGGCAATCCATCGTTTCCGTTCATATTCCGGAATATCCCGGGGCGTGCCGATTCCTTCCAGAAAGATGTTGCAGTAACGGGACTGTTGGCATTCTGCTGCCCGTTCGCTATGGCATACGCCGCAGTTCCGACAATCCAGTGCATGCTGCCGATCTCGAACTCGTCGTGGCTGGTAAAATAGGCCGGATAATCGTATGGATTCGTCGGGTCCGGCAGGAACGAATAGCAGGTAAAGAGCGCCTTTTCGGCCGCAGCCCTGTTCTTGAAGGCGTCTTCGATCGTCGGAGCATCGTCCGGCACGACATCCAGAAAATCACAGGCCGTCATCAAGGTGATAGCACCCAGAAGCGATATAAAGTATCTATAATGTTTCATGGTCGTTTTCTATTAAAAATTCAAATTCAGGCCAAGATTGAAAACCCGCTGAAGAGGATATCCGAGACCGTTTCCGGCCATTTCCGGGTCCCACATCTTAAAGTCGGACAGGACGAACAGGTTGGTCGCATTGAAATAGATCCGCGCCTTATCCATCTTCACCTTTCTGGTCCACTTCACAGGCAGCGTATAGCCGACTTCGAGTTTTTTGAGCCGCAGGAAAGATCCGTTCCGAAGCCACCAGGTACTGTTCACCGTATTATTGGGCACTACGTCGTCAGCCAGTCTCGGCCATAGAGCGTCCAGCTTACGGTTGTCTTCCGACCAATGGTCGTCGGCATAATATTTCAGCAAAGCCCGCTGCCCGTTATTGAGGAACGGCGCCGTCTGCGTCGGACTGATCATAAATGAGGAGCGGCCCGATCCCTGGAAAAAACAGGAAAAGTCGATACTCTTGTACCCCAGCGAGAAGCCCACTCCATACACGACCTCGGGGGCCGTCGGGAATCCGATCGGGACCATATCGTTGGAATCGATCACCTGGTCATTGTTAATATCTTTGTATTTGATATCGCCCGCCCCATACTGAATGCCGCTTCCGGACGATACGGTCTGGACGGGAGAATTCTTCACATCTTCGTCGTCGATGAAAAGACGCTCCGCGATATATCCGTAAATCTGATTGATCTTTTGTCCCACATGCGAACGCCAGGGCGTATCGGAGAAATCGGCCTCTTCGTATTTGGTATATTTCCCGATCGCATACGTATAGTTGAACATCGCCGTAAGCCAGAAATCCGGATTAAAGGACTTGTTGAAATTCATCGAGATTTCGAAACCCTCGGAGTGCGCCTCGCCGACATTGGAGGTCGGCGTATATCCCAACCCCATGGTGCTCGGTATGTCGGCCCGCGTCTGAAGGATGTTCTTCCGCTTGTCAAAAAAGTAATCCGCCTGAATGTCCAATGCGTTCCAGAGTCCGAGTTCCACGCCGAAATCCGCTTTCCGGGCGATCTCCCACGTGATGTCGGGATCCGCATAGCGGTTTATGGCGATTCCGGGACGCGAATAGGTCAGATCCGTTCCGAACGTGTACCCGCCGGCCTTCATGTTGATGTTCGACAAATAGAAAAACCGGTCTTTGAGATTTCCGATCTGGTCGTTTCCGACAAGTCCGTAAGTCGCTTTCAGTTTCAGTTTGGTCAGCACCTTTTTCACCGGCTGCATGAATTTCTCGTTGGAAATCATCCAGCCGAGACCGATCGACGGGAAAAATCCGAACCGATGGCTCTTTGCGAATCGTTCGGAGCCGTTATAACCGAAATTGCCCTCGATGAAATAGCGGGAATCGTAACCGTAAGCAAGCCGCCCGGACAGCGAAATATTCCGGTTCGGCAACGACTCGTACAACGACCACACCTCCGTGGTGGAGGCATTCCGGATCGTACCGACCAACATCGCCGTAATATTGTGTTTCTCCGCGATCGTCTTGGTGTAATTGGCGCGAAGTTCCCCGTACAAGGTCGAAGTCACGTATTTGTTTCCGCCGTTAAAATCGAGGTATTCGGTTCCGTCGTCGGGATTGAGCGACTGCAACCGGTATTCGTCGTTGGACAGCCCGGCGACGGGTGCGTAATAAAACGGCACGAACCCTCGCTGCAAATCATAGTACGAATCCCGTTTCAGATTGAAAATTCCCGATAACACCAATCCCTCCAGCGCATTCTCGAACGTATGGGTCAATTCGACCTGGCTCGTCATCATCGAAGACGAACTTTTCTTGAATCCGCTTACCATTTCAGCATACGGATTCGTATAGACGAGTTTGCCGTCCTGGGTCTGGTTTCCGAAAAGGGTATGAGTCGTATGGCTGTGCTCTTCGTCCGGTTCATAAAAAGGGAGGAACATGACCGAAGTGGCATTACGCGCAGCGCTGAACATCTCGCTGCCCTCTTTCTTGGGTCCCGTGCGCTCGTCGAACGTCCCGTAGAAGCGGATGACCGCCTTGGTCCTGCGCGTCAGTTTGATGTCGACGTTAGAGCGCAGCTGAAACCTGTTCAGCTTGATATTGTTATCGAAATTATTCCGGCTGTCCTCCTTCAAAATGCCCTGATCCCTCAAAAAATTGGCGGACAGATAATATTGTACGGCCTTACCGCCTCCGGTGATATTCATGCTGTAACGCTGATTGATGGTAAAATCCTTCATCATGTAATCGTACCAATCGACAGACGGATAAAGCACCGGATTCTTTTTAAGTTGCGTATTCAGGATCTTCGCGGTAGAATAGGGCATCATCTTTTCCGCACCCCATCTTGTCCTCACAGCCTCGTTGTGCAGTTTCATATAGGTAACCGGATCGGCCAGCTCCACGAGGCTCGTGTTCATGGAGGTCGAGATTTCGGCCCGGACCGAAAGCCGCACGCTCTCTTCCACTCCGCGCTTGGTTGTCACCAGAATAACTCCGTTCGCACCGCGCGCACCGTACAGGGCCGCAGCGCTGGCATCTTTCATAACCGAAAAACTCCCGATGTCATCCACATTGAGACGGGCCAGATCGGAGGAGCTCATTTCGATTCCGTCGATCAGAATCAACGGGTCTTTTTTACCGGCGCCGAACGAAGTCACTCCGCGAATGAAAAATTCGGCGTCGTCGAGTCCTGGCTCTCCCGAACGCTGGTATGCAATCACACCTGCCAGCTGACCGGCAAAAGCGCTCGTAAGGTTGCTGGCCGGAATACGCAGCTTCCCGGGGTCGACGGTCGACACGGATGCGACGACGCTCTCCTTCTTCTGCGTTCCGAAAGCCACGACCACAACATTCTCAATCTCCTGCGACTCGGGCTGAAGGACCACCGCAAAGCGGTCCGCCTCTTTTGCCAGAATCTCCTGGGTCTTATAACCGATATAGGAATACACGACGATGTCCTCGGCATTTACATCCAATTCATATTTTCCCTCGGAGTCCGTGGTGACACCTTTGGTGGTGCCCTTTATCGTAATGGTGACGCCCACCAGCGAAAAGCCGTCGGGATCGACCACCCGGCCGGTCAGTTTCATCGGCTTCGCCGCCTGTGCCGCGGCAAAAGCCGACATGACGAACAACAAAGAGAGACAAAAGGCCCGGAAGGCCACTGTTATTGGCTTTCTTTTCATAGGTTTATCGTATTAAAGATCGGATTAATCGTTCATCGAATGGGCATCCATTCCACGAACAGCATTCAACGTAGCATCCGTTTGGCTGAGATAAATGAGTATGCCGCGGCGCACTCTTTTGAAATAGGAAAAATTGCTGTCGTAATTGTCGAAATTCATAACAATCGCATTGATGTATTCGCGCGCTTTCGCCGGATTTTTCCGCTCCAGCATTTTCAGCAATTCATAATCATAAATGCCGTCCCTCATCGCTTCAAGCCGGATCGAAGAGTATAGTTTGCGGTATCCCGGATAGGTTATGTTGGCATCGCCGGCCGGAAGTTTACCGCGGTCGCGCGAAGCGTCGGACGTCAGCGGGTCGCTGCCCCAGAAATTCAGCCCCCAGTGAAGATAGCCGACAAGTCCGTATTTGTAATTGATCCAGTGCAGGATACGGGTTTGCACGAGCGGCTGCTCCAGAAAACGGTTGGCGTAATTTCCCCGGGGACCTACGCAGGTGTAAAACCAGATTTCTTTGCCCTGTTTTTGAGGTCCTGGTAAAATTTCCAGTCGCGGTGTATCACGTCCAGCACCGGAACCCACACGTCTATCGTTCCGGCAAGTTCCCGGGAGGTAAGCACGGCATCGAAGACCGGAACCCCCGGCAGGTGTTTTTTCACATATTCGCTGATCGCCCCGTAAGACGGTGCATTCCGCGCCGTCGGCTCGTCGGCAATATGCTGCATGTAGCGGCCATACCATCCTTTCTCTTCGAGATGGGCTTTCAGCGCGGGCAGATACTGATCCAGATAGTTCTTCGTCCGGGGGTCCGTGATGGGCAGAATCACCCGGCGCAGTCCGTTTTCCACCTTATTGGGAGCGGCCGTCCCCTTGTATTTCCGGGTTTCCTCGTTGTCCGGAAGCAGAATCTCGACATGGAACGGTTCGTCCCAGGCGCCGGAGCGCCAGGCGAGGTGCCCGCCTTCGATTCTCTTCAGAGGGGTCTCTCCCACCGCATCGAAAAGTTCCACTTCCCGGTCGAACCGGCTGAAGTCAAAAGTGTATTTACCGTTATCATAGGTCGCCAGCACATGCCAGGAAGGAAATATCCGAAGAACGTTCTGTTTGTGCGAAACCATCATTCGAGCATGGACGCCGATCAGTTCCCAATATAAGTCGCTGTACAGTTCGACCGGAGCCATTCCGTTGAGATAGCTCAATGTCACCGGCGAAGTGTGTGCGGACCAGTTGCTCACCAGAAGCGAAGTCTCCTCTATTGTGACGGGAAAAACCCGTACATAAAAATCCTTGCTCCACGACTGTTTTTTCCGGTCGACCTGTCCTTCTATAACGAGCCTCCCCTTATAAAGGCCCGGTTCCGTATCCCTGGCAATCGGAACGGTGACCCACACCGGCTGCACATCGTTCACCTCCATATCCATTTCGACATCCGTCAGAATCGGGTCGGGGAAATAATCCGACGGAGTTCGCAGCAGATCCTTGGACGTCGGCTGATACTTCCGGCCGGCCCTTACATATCCGACCCAACCGGTCTGCGCGCCCTCGATCTCTCCGGCTCCTCCGGCGACAGATTCCACATAGGCCCGCATCCCTTTTATCTCACGATTGGACTTGATGACCACCTGAAGCGTCGCATATTCGCCCCTGGCGACTGCAAGGGTGTCGATTTCATCCACGAAATAGCGCCGGTCCTTGAACACTTTATCCAAAGCATCCACCTGATAAAGATAGAGCGCCGGATCTTTCGCATGCAGGGCTGTCAGACAACAGAACACGCCGCAAAAAATTAGAATAAGTTTTCTCATACTGTTAATTTTAGATTGGTTAGTGGTTCACTGTTATTCAAAAAAGCCGGTTGTCGGCCTTTGCCGTAAGCGTCTGAATCAAGGGTTTGTAAAAATCCAGGGCCGTATCCGAAGCATACTCTCCGCGTCCGACCACTTCCAGAAACTCCTTTCCGTTCCGATGCGCCGTTTCATCTTTTTGTGCGGCAAACCATCCGTCAGCCAGTTTGCGGGCTTTCGTCTCGTCTCCGGCTATATGCCAGGCGGCGGATTGCAGAAGCAGGTATTCCGGGGTGTTTACATTCGAACCGACAAGGCGCTGCAAGAAGTGCTCCCGTTGCCCTTTCAGCCCCCCGCGTTCCGCAGCAACGAACGACAGCCAGTCTTCGAGTCTCGTGTCGATCACCTCGTCATACGGTTTGCCGACGCCGAGATTCCGCGGCCACAATTTCGCCTCTTCAATTTTATCCAAGGCCGCTTTATGCTGCTTTTTCCGCATTTTATCCACCGCCAGCATCAACTTGATATGTTTTTGCAGGTTGATTCCGTCCTTTGCCCCTTCGAACGGAAGGATGCGGGTTTTCGCAAGGACCCGTTCGGCTGCGCCATACTCTTCATTGCAAATCAAGGCTCTCACCAAAAGCGTTTCCGTCGGGAAATGGTTCCGCTTCCGCCGGCTGAACTCTTCGATCACGGACAACGCTTTCCGATTTTCCGAATGCCGCATGTAAAACCGGGTGAGCGCATGTGCATAGCGCCACTCCGCACCGTCGAGCGCCACGGCTCGCCTGTAATCCGCCTCCTGCAACGTCTTGTCGGGTTCGAGACTCGCCCTCGTTATGTAAAACGGCGCGAAATCGGGTTCCCGGCCTTGTTTTCGCAACAACTCCAAAGCCTCGGCATCGTTATTCCGGGAATAGTGGACAAGCGCCAGCAAATAGGCGCTCCGCCAATTTCCGCTCTCCTTCATCGCCCATTCGAATACCGGCACGCTCTCCTCGCGAAAAGGAAACACGAACGACACATCGGAAACATCGGCTTTTTCCAACAGCTCCCGATCCTGCGACAGATATGCGCGCCAATACGCAGTTTCCGCATCGCCCGGCGACATCGACAATACCTTTTCCGCCCGGCCGACCTGCCCGATCGAATAATACCAGATCGCCAGTTCCAGATAATTCTGCACAGCCATCTCATTTCGGATCAGCGACTGAAAGGCGGTCCGGTTCTTCTCGTCCGGGTCGGCCCAATAGCGTTCAAAGCGCACGAAGTCATTGAGCGGATCGCAGTTTTCGATCGCCGAAAGCACGGCTTCGGCGTCTTCCGAGAGGCAATCGGACGCCATATACAACATTTTCAGGCCTTCAATGTTATAGGCATTCCCGATCAAACTCTTCCGGGCATACTGAACGCCCTCTGCATACTGCCCGTCCCTGACATACAATTTGGCCAACTGCGTGCAGGCCGCACTACGATATTCATTCGTAAGCGCCGCGATTTCGAATCCGTCCATCGCATCGTCGGTCCGGCCGAGCCTCATCGCCGCACATCCCATCAGGTAATTGGCCTGTGCATCGTACGTATCGACGGCAAGCGCCCGCATCGAACAATCGAAAGCTCCCTGACAGTCGTTCCGGTTAAGCAGCAGGACGGACATCAGATTGAGTCCCGGCACATAGCACGGGTCATACCCGATACTTTTCCGGGCAAAAGGTTCGGCTTCGGCATAGTTGCGGAGCCATACGAGATACTGCCCCCGCACCCATTGTCCGTAAGCCGTTTCCCAATTGAAATCCCCGGGGGCGACCATCGGACGGGAGAGCGTCTTGTCCCGGCCCGTCCACAACTCCACCCCGGAAGCCATCACCCGCCCCAGAGAGTCCGGAGAGACCGGCACCTCCATCCGGAAGGGTTTTCCGGGAGACCAGTCGGTCCTCCGCTCCGCAATCTCTCTTCCCGATTTGTCATATACTTGCAATACGACGGATTCGCGGCGAAGCGGAGAGACGACGATCTCCGTACCCGATTCCGTCCCCTTCAGATTGACGACGCCTTTCAACGTCACGTCGGCCGCCCCTTCCGTCCCGTGATACGGGAACCAGTATTCCGTCCACATATCGGTTCCATAAGGGGCGAAACCGGTCTGTTTGTAAGGAGTCAGAACGCTCGTAACCATATTTTGATTGAACAGACGACCGCTTTGAAGCTCCACGTACTGCCCCGCATTATCCGTAAGCAATTCCTCCCAGATGTCGCCCTGATCCGACAATGCCCAACTGAACATCTTCCGTCCCGGCTTGTCGTCCCGCTCGCTGTAATGCATCATCCCGAAATTCCGGTCGGCCCACCATGTTCCGAAATATTTGTCGCGCGTACCAACGATGTGATACGATTTAGACCACAGAAAATTATTCTCGCGCCATTTCGAAAGATCCTTGCCGTACTCCCTGTCATAGGGCCAATCGTGAATAGTGCCGTCGTGCCGCACGACCATCGTTCCGGGATAAACGAATTCCAGATCTTCCGTCGCCGAAACGCCCGAATTGGCCCAACTGTAATAAGGCTGCGAAACGCCCGAGCTATTATGCCACACGGAATTCGTCTCAAACCAGATTCCATCGGCCGGCAGCCGTATATCGACGCTCCAGGTCGTCCGCGTCAGCAAATCGAGCATCCGGATGATACAGCTTGCGCTGCCGTCCGCGTTTTCGCGGGTCAGATAATCCACCGGATATGAAGTCGTAGGGCTGTGCCCCACCACTCCGTAATTAAACTCGATGCCTCCGCTCGTCCAGGGTCCGCGCAGGGAAATATCGCGGAACTTGACCACGTCGTTGTCATAAATATATGCGAGGCCTGTCGTTTTATCCGTAGCGCCCCACACCTTGCCTCCGATCTCCGGCATGATGGTGACAGCCACATAATCATTTTCCAGCACCACGACATTCCATGCCTTGTCTTCGGCCCGGTCCGTGAATCCGTCATACCGAAAATACGGATATATCTTTCCCCGTACAGCTATCGGATTAGGATCTGAAAAAGGATATGTTTTATACACCGTGCGCACCTCCCTTACCGTGGCCCGAGGCCCGCCTGCTGCAAATACGGCAGCAGGCTGCACAAGAACGTACAAAAGAAAAATCAGGATAACGTGTTTCATGGTCTTGTCGTTATGATTATGGCGGATCTCTTCCGGCTACTGCGCCATCTGCGGAACCATGTATTTTTTATCTATTTCCATCATATAGGCACCATCCCTGTATCGGAACATGACGTTGCTGATGAACATGTTGCGCGGATGTATTTTCTCTTTGCTGTTGTGTGCATGGAAGACGATACGCAACCGCCCCGTTTTATCTTTGAACATGGCGCTGTGTCCCACGCCCACCAGGTCTCCGGGGAACTGCAATAGCGGATTATGACCGTATTTGGTCCACGGGCCGACAGGAGAGTCGGCCATCGCGCATCCGACGCCGTAATTGGGGCTTTCGTAGCTGTTTGCCGAATAGGTCATGTAATAAATACCATTATGTTTTATCACGAAACAGCCTTCGTTCACCCGCGGCCACACGGTCTCCCATTCCTGGGAAACATGGATACATTTTTGCATGGTCCCGGGTTTAATCCGGAGCAGATCATTTTCGAGTTCACACATCCAGATATTGAGACCGTCGTTAAAACGATCGAAATACATGTATTTCCGTCCGTCATCATCAATGAAAAGAGTGTTGTCGATACACTTCTCTCCTTCGATCATCGGTTTCTTCTCCTTCTGCACAAACGGACCCAAAGGCGAATCGGACACCGCGACGCAGACATGCGATTGCGCGGAGAAAAACATATAAAACGCTCCGTTGATACAGTAAACCTCCGGAGCCCAAAACCAGCGGTCTCCGTATACGTCGTCCTTATGCAGGGCCAGGCCTTCGGCAGCCCGCCCGGAAGCCTGGCGCCAGGTTTGCAGATCATCGGATTCGAAAACGGCGATTCCATGCTCGGCCTTTGTTCCGTAAGCGTAATACGTACCGTCATGCAACAGAATAAAAGGATCGGCCAAAGGCACATGCACCACCGGACGTTCCTTCTGTGATTCCGAAACAGACTTTTTCTGTCCGGGAGTTATCAAGCCGCATCCGTTCAATAACATCAAAGTCATCCATGCAAAAATCGCTGATTTCATTTTCATTCGAATTCCGTTTTTAAGGTTATAGCAAATGTAGCAGAGCCTCAATCCTTTTCGGGAAAGTATCTCGTCAAAAAATACGACAGTCCGGCACCTGTCGCACAAAGCAAATACACGCTGATTATAAGATAGTTACATAAAATAAATGTAAGTTTGTAGCATAATTTGACCGAAATGCGTCATTAATGACGAAGCGGAAGCGGCGTAAAACGGCTTCTTGCGAAATCCGATTTAATTCCTATCTTTGCCTCACCGGTTGATCCACAGATGACAATTTGCATCCGGCGGCACCGATTTTACCTCACAATCGTTATCCCAAACAGTACCACGAAGGTGAAAAGCAGGGTTTTATATCGCGTATATCACGCTGCAAAACGACACCGGACGGTAAAAACAGAAAAGACGTTAAATCTGCGTTACACACCCTAATATGTCCGAACTATACGAACTTTTCAGCCAGCACCCCCGTATCTCGACCGACACGCGCCGGATCGAGCCGGACTCCATCTTCTTCGCCCTGCGGGGCGATACCTTCGACGGCAACCGTTTCGTCGCCGAAGCGCTCGAAAAAGGCGCGGCCTACGCCGTCTCCGACGATCCGCAGGTCGCCGCTTCCGACGAGCGGCAGCGCATCGTGCTCGTCGACGACACGCTGAAAGCCTTGCAGGACCTTGCCCGCTGCCACCGCCGGGCGCTCGGAATCCCGATCCTCGCCATCTCGGGCAGCAACGGCAAAACCACCACGAAAGAGCTTGTCAGCCGCGTGCTGGCCGAGCGGTTCGAGGTCTACGCCACCCGCGGCAACCTCAACAACCACATCGGCGTGCCGCTGACGTTGCTCGCCATGACCCGCGACACGGAGTTCGGCGTGGTGGAGATGGGCGCGAGCGCCTGCGGCGAACTGGCTCTGCTGGCATCGGTCGCCGAGCCGAACTACGGCATCCTGACCAACATCGGCCTGGCGCACCTCGAAGGTTTCGGCGGACCGGAGGGGGTTCGCCGCGGCAAGGGCGAACTGTTCGACTTCCTCGCGGCGAACGGAGGCCACGCCTTCGTCCCGGCCGACGACGAAATCCTGACGGGCATGGCCGCCGAACGCGATTCGCTGGCCGCCGAATATTACTCCGCATCGCTGGCCGACGGCATCGAAAACCATCTGGAAGGCAGCTACAACCGATTCAACATCGCGGCCGCCGTCGCCGTGGGACGCTATTTCGACGTTCCCGACGAACGCATCCGCCACGCCATCGCCGGCTATGTTCCCGACAACAACCGCTCGCAGCGCATCGGAACGTCCCGCAACACGCTCGTCGCCGACTGCTACAACGCCAACCCGTCGAGCATGCGGGCTTCGGTCGGGAATTTTCTCGCCGAGCCGCTCGAAGAGCGTCAGCGCCGGGTGCTGATTCTGGGCGACATGCTCGAACTGGGCGACTGGTCCGAACGCGAACACGCCGCAATCATCGAGATGGCCGCACAGGCCCCCGAAGCGGAACTGCTGCTCGTAGGTCCGGAATTCGCCAAGGCCTACGACGGACTCGCGGAAAAGCCGGCCAACGTCACGCTCTGCCCCACGCGCGACGACCTGATCTCGCTGCTGAAAGTCTCCCCCGTGGAGCACTCCCTCGTGCTGGTCAAAGGTTCGCACGGCATGGGGCTGGAGCAGGCGCTGGAGGCGCTCTGACCGTCCCCGGAAACCGCCCCGGAGACTGCACCCGGAGACTGCACCCGGAACCGCACCCGAAAACAACCGAAAACAACCGAAACAAACCGACCCAAAATAAACGGACCATGAAAAAACTACTCGCAACTCTCCCCCTGCTGGCACTGCTCTCCTGCACCGGCATTCCCCCGCAGCATGCTCTCTCGCATTTCGACTGGACGGAACCCGCCGACCCGCAGGGAGAGAAACCCGAAACCTGGAACGGAGTCGAAAAACCGATCGTCACGTTCGGCTCGACGGATGTCCGCTATCCCCGCGCGACACCCTGCGCAGCAGCCGTGACGGATCAGACGACCCTCACGGGCTGGCGCGGCGAGAAGGTCTCGGCCCAGGCTGTCATCTCCGCTCCCGCGGCTGTCGGCGGCCTGACCTGCACCGTGGGCGACTTCGTTGCGGACAACGGCGCGAAGCTCCCCGGCATCGCCCGCGCACGCTTCGTCAAATACGTCGTCAGCGACCGCTTTCTGACCGACCAACCCTGCGGCGCACGGCCGGAGAACAACCCGGCGCACCTCGAAGCGGACCTGCTCGACGAGGCGGCTTCATGCGACGTGCCCGCCCGGTCGACCCGTCCCGTCTGGATCACGGTAGACATCCCGCGCGACGCCACCCCCGGCCGCTACACGGCTCCGGTTGCGGTAAAGGGCGAAGGCGTCGCAGAAACGCTGACGCTGCACCTGAACGTCACGGAACGCACCCTGCCCGCGCCTTCGGAGTGGACCTACCACCTCGACCTGTGGCAGCATCCGGCGGCCGTGGCCCGCGCCGAAGGGGTAGAGGTCTGGAGCGACGAGCATTTCGAACGGATGCGGCCGACGATGCGGCAGCTCGCAGACGCCGGGCAGAAAGTCATCACGGCAACGCTCAACAAGGACCCCTGGAACAACCAGTGCTACGACGCCTACGCCGATATGATCGTCTGGACGCGCCTGGCCGACGGCACGTGGGAGTATGACTTCACGGTCTTCGACCGCTGGGTGCGGTTCATGCTCGACCTGGGCGTCGGCAAGTACGTCAACTGCTATTCGATGCTGCCGTGGAACAACATGCTCCACTACAAGGATGCCGCGACGGGCGAATTCGTCGACGTCAAGGCCGATCCGGGCACGCCGGCCTTCCGCGAAATGTGGGGCCCGTTCCTGCCCGCCTTCGTCGGTCACCTCCGCGAAAAAGGATGGCTCGGCATCACCAACATCGCTATGGACGAGCGTTCGCCCGAGGTGATGGCCGCCGCGACCGCCCTGCTGAAGGAGGTCGCGCCCGAACTGGGCATCGCATTGGCCGACAACCACAAGATCTTCAAACAGTATCCCTACATCAAGGACATGTGCGCCAGCATCTTCGGCCCGATCGAACAGACGGACATCGTCCAGCGCCGCAGCAAGGGGCTGACGACCACCTTCTACGTCTGCTGTTCGTCGGGATTCCCGAACACCTACACCTCGTCGGCGCCGGCCGAGGCGACCTATTTGAGCTGGTACGCCGCCGCCGAGGATTACGACGGATTCCTGCGCTGGGCCTACAACTCGTGGGTCGAGGACCCGATCCGCGACTCGCGGTTCCGGAAATGGGCCGCCGGCGACACCTACCTCGTCTATCCCGAAGGCCGCTCGTCGATCCGTTTCGAACGCCTCGTCGAAGGCATCCAGGACT
>OGCM01003239.1_pt1 | contig 12978 bp, 8 predicted proteins | sample 1570151 | NCBI WGS metagenome assembly OGCM01 (sample SAMEA4370582, study PRJEB24528) | human gut metagenome
GCCGCCGGCTTCAAAAGCTGCTGCTGATCGTGCTGGCCGCACAAATCGATGGAAGGCGACACCGTGCCCGTCAGCTCCCGCACGCTTGCCATGCGGCCGTCAAGCGTGACGCGAGAGCGCCCATCGGCGCCCACGCGGCGCACGGCCACCAGCTCATCTTCGTCTTCACGCAGCTCACCGCCATCCGAGGACGCGCGGGAAAGCCCGAAGAAACGCCCGCTGACCTCCAAGCCATCCTGGCCATCCCGCACGGAATCCTTGTCCGCGCGGGAGCCCATGAGCAGCTTGAGCGCCGACAGCAACGCCGTTTTGCCGGCGCCCGTCTCGCCCGTGAGCACGGTCAGGCCTTGCGCGGGGACAAGGGAGGCCTGCTTTATCAGCGCCAGGTTCTTAACTTGCATCTCGTCGATCATGGCGGTTCCTTCTGCGTGCGGATCATGCGGCCGCAACACGTACGGCTGTTCTATATGGCACAGTATACCAGCCTTGCCGCGCAACAAGCGCGCACGTGGAGGCTTTTCGGGGCATCCGACATAAGTCGGCAGGAAACCTCCCCATGTCCCCGAAACCTTGCACACCCATCCCCCCTAAAGGGCGAACTTGCTCCTCAAGCTTGCAGACGCGTCCTGCTCGCCGCCCTTGTCGGCTTGCGCGCCGCTGCGATGCCGCCGCTCCATAAGGAATGCCACGCAGTCCATTCGGTTGCCCTGGCGCAGCAGCTCGATCTGCGCGTCGAAGCGTTTATCTTCCATAAGCCCTAGATCGGCCAGCTGACGCACCATCTCCAGGCTGCCCTCTCGGGCGATGCGCACAAGCGCCTCGCGACCCGCGGCGCGCACTTCGTCGGCGAAGGCGGCCTGCATCTGCGCATCCAGCCCAACGGGCCGCTCCAGGCGATGCAGCAGCGCCCCTAAACGGTCCGGCACGTTCTTTCCCGACCTGAGCACCTCGTCGTAGCGAGGCAGGTCGAACGGGTCGCACCCGGGCTCGGCGTCAAGGGTGAAGCAGCTCAGCAGCTGGTCGGCGGGCACATGCACCGCCACGCCCGACCACGCCAGCCGGCACACGGAGAACTCAAAGCTGCCCTCGCCCACCGACCGAAGCGACTTCGGCAGGGCCACGGGCCCTTCGAGCGTACGCGAGCAAAAGCTGTGCGCGCCCACGCGCTCAAGGCCCTCGGGAAGCACCAGGCGCTTCGTTCCACGACACGCGTTGCCGTCTCCCACTTCGCGAACCGTTGCGGGGATGATCAGGGTCTTCGGCGCATACGGCAACGCGCTCGGGGCGATGCGCGTCAACTCCGCGCCCCGCACCTGGGCAGGCAAAGCAAGCGTTTCGGCGACCTGGGGCTGCGTGAGCACCGCCGCCGACGGCCCCTGACCGACCGGTCCCAACCTGCCGCCCGACACGAGCCCGCCGCAATCGTTGGCCTCGGCGCGCGCCGCCGCCTGCTTCGCATCCACGGCAACGCCCTCGTCGCTGGCTGCAGCAGCGCGCGCACGCGCCGCCACGCTGGCGAAGCGCTTCGATGCGGACTTCGGAGGCTGCGGGCCCGCCACCAGCAGTGCCGCGCCGTCGCGGCAGTCGAACCAGCAGCCGTCCGCCTCGATGGCGTCGGGGCCGCACACGCGCACGCCTCGGCGGCGCAGGCGGCGCGCGCCGTCGCACCCGGCCGGGCACATCCACAGCGCGGCATCCCATTGCTTGGCCCTGACATGTTGCAAACACGCCGTTGCCGACACCACATGCGGCGGCTCGCAACCCTGCGCGAACGCCGTCTCGCCGACCACCTCCACGCCGTCGGGAAGGGAATAGCGCTCCTCATAGGGCGGGGCGCAGAACAAAAGCATCTTCCCATCAGCGGAAAGCAGGCTGCCATCCTGCGCTTGATAATGCTCGTTCTCCCCGCTCACTGAATAGGTGCGGCGCTCGAGCGGCGGCGTGACGCCGGAGAGGTCGCAGGCCTGGGCGCCGCCGGCGCGCACACCCGCCCCCAGATGGATATGACGTCCGGGCAAGGCCGAGAAGGCGCCGGCGCCGATGCGCTGCACCGTGTCGGGCACCACCAGCACGTCGACGCCCACGCCGCGCACCAGGCGACGCGCGAACGCGCCGGGCGCGATGCGCACCACGGGAACGCCGTCCACGAACGAGGGGAGCACCACGGCAAGTCCCGATTGCACTCCGGCAGCTTGCGCAAGCGCGCGCAGATCGAAGCCGACCAGGGCATAGCCCGCCTCCTCGCGCTGAACCGACACTGCCGGCGCGTCCTGCTCGTCGGGCACGTCCACGGCCGCGGAGCCGCCCACGCCCTCTTGCCGGGCCGCCATGGCAAGCAAGCGCGCGCGGGCGTCGTCGTCCACGCCCATGCCAAGCGACCCCGCCGCCAGCAGATCGCCGTCGGCATCGCCGTCCACCTGCCCGGCGCGCGCGGAGCCGCCTTCCCATGATTGATACGGCAGCAGCTGCGGCGACCACACCTCGCCCGCCTGCGAACGCCCCGGGCTCACCTCTCGCACCTGATCGGCTGCAAGGCTCACCGGCGCCGCAAGGGCTCGCGCCACCACCTCCTGCGCTTTCGCGCCCTGCGTTGCGAACACCATCTCCTCAGCCGCTGCCATCGAAGCACCTCCCGTATCTAGGCCCTGTGTTTACCCGCTTTGCCGCCCATGCTACACTGCGCGAAGCGACGAAATCAAGCGACGGGAGGCCCTCAATGGCACATAACGCCTCAGGTCGGCTTGCCCAGCAAGCCCTTGAGCTCACCCGCAACAAGCTGCTGGTCAGCCTGCGCTTCATGAACGCCGCGTTCGCTCATCTCAAACTGCTGGCGCAACCCGGGCAGACCATCGCCACCGATGGCACGTACTTGCGCTACAGCCCAGCCGACGTGGCGCGCACCTTCGCGTCAAGCCCGGAGGAGCTTGCGCGCACGTACCTGCACATCATGCTGCACGACGTGTTTCTGCACCCCTTCCCCAACCCGATCATGGACGCCGCGCGCTGGGATGCCGCATGCGACATAGCCGTCGAAGCGGTCATCACCCAGCTGGCATTGCCCGCCACGGCAAGCCCGCGCGCCGCGCGTCAAACGGCAGCGCTCGCGCAGCTTCAGGCAGAATGTCCGCAGCTCACGGCCGAGGCGCTATACCGCTACTTCGCCGACAAGAGGTTAAGCGACCAGGAACTCGCGCAGCTTGCCGCGCCCTTCTTCGCCGACGACCACGAACCCTGGCACCGCATGGCGGCCAAGGAGGCGGCACGCCGTCAGGCCCAAACGGGCGAGAAGCAGGAAAACGCCGCCGATTCCCCCGCCCCCGCCGCCGGCGAGGCGGGCAAGAACGGCACGGACATGCCCATGCCCGACGAGGCGCGCAAGGCCAAACCCAACCACAAGGCTCACCGCGGCCTGTCGCTCGACGACATCACCGAGAAAGAGGCGCCCGAGCAGGCGCGCGGCGTGCAAGCCAACCGCTTCGCCGACACCGTCAACCTCGACCGCTCGCGTGACCAGTGGAAGAACGCGGCGCTGGAAATGGGCGTGCAGCTTGACTCCTATATCAAGCTCTGGGGCGTGGAAGGGTCGAACCTTTCCATGAATCTGCGCTCGGTCACGCGCCGCCAGCAGGACTTCACCGCTTTCTTGCGCAAGTTCGCGCGCATGGGCGAGCATGTACGCGTCAACGACGATGAGTTCGACTACGTCTATTATTGTTACGGCCTTTCGCGCTATGGCAACCTGCCGTTGATCGAGCCTTTGGAATACGTCGAGGAGCGGCGCATCCGCGATTTCGTCATAGCCATCGACACTTCCGCGTCCACCAAAGACGGGCTGGTCAGGCGTTTTCTTGAGCGCACATATTCCATCCTGTCCAACGAGACGGGTTTTTTCACCCGCATGAACGTGCATCTGGTGCAATGCGACGCCGCCGTAACGGCCGTCGACTGCATCCACAGCTTGGACGAACTGGACGATTTCCTAGACAACGTGCAGGTCAAAGGCCTGGGCGGCACCGATTTCCGACCCGTGTTCGCCTACGTCGAAGACGCGCTCGAACGAGGCGAGTTCCAAAACCTCGGCGGCCTTCTCTACTTCACCGACGGCCAAGGCACCTACCCTGCCCACAAGCCGTCCTTCGATACCGCCTTCGTGTTCTCCGACGCCGAAACCGCCGGCGCAAGCGCACCGGTGCCGCCCTGGGCCATGAAGGCCGTCCTCGACGAAACGTTTACCGAGCAGGCCGGCGACCTGGCCTAGCACCACCCCATCGAGCAAGGAGCAGCCATGGACATCCAACAGGCGAAACAGCAAATCAAGTACACCATGCAGGCGTATTTCGCCAAAGACGAGTTCGGCGGCTACGCCCTGCCGCCGCAGCGCCAGCGCCCCATCTTCCTGCTGGGCGCGCCCGGAATCGGCAAAACCGCCATCGTCGAGCAAATCGCACAAGAGCTTGAGGTGGGCTTCGTTTCCTACTCCATGACCCATCACACGCGCCAAAGCGCGTTGGGCCTGCCGTTCATCGCCCAGAAGGAATACGGCGGAAAAACCTACGACGTGTCCGAATACACCATGAGCGAGATCATCGCCGCGGTTTACGACGCCATCGAGCAGACGGGGCATCGCGAGGGCATCCTGTTCCTTGACGAGATCAACTGCGTATCGGAAACGCTCACGCCGGCCATGCTGCAGTTCCTGCAGTACAAGGTGTTCGGCCGCCACAAGGTCCCCGAGGGCTGGATCGTGGTGACGGCGGGCAACCCGCCCGAATACAACCGCACGGCGCGCGACTTCGACCTGGCAACGTGGGACCGGTTGAAGCGCCTTGACGTGGAGCCCGACTTCCAGGCATGGCGCGAATATGCGCTCGGCCACGGCGTGCATCCGGCGGTGATCACCTACCTTGACGTCGAACAGGACCACTTCTACCACCTGGAGACCACGCCCGACGGCAAGGAATTCGTCACGGCCCGCGGCTGGGACGACCTGTCGAGCGCCATCAGGCTCTACGAGGCGCAGGACCTGCCCGTCGATGAGGTGCTCATCGGCCAATACGTGCAGGCGCCCCAGATCGCCAAGCGCTTCGCCGTGTACTACGACCTGTTCACGAAGTATCGCGCCGACTACCAGGTGGACCGCGTGCTTGCGGGCACGGCCGGCCCCGAAGTGGTCGAGCGCGCCCAGGCCGCGCCCTTCGACGAGCGCGTGTCGGTAGTGGGCCTGCTCTCCGACGCGCTTGCGGGCGTGCTGCGCGAGGCGATGCTCGAGGAGGGCGCCGTGGAGTTCGCGCACCCGCGCCTGGCGGCCATGCGCGACAAGCTTGAGGCAGCGGGCGCAACCGATGCTGCCGAGGAGGTGCGCACGCAGGAGGCCGAAGTGCGCCGCCTGCTGCGCACCGACCGTGCAAGCGGGCTTCTGTCCGAGCAGAAGTATCGCTCCTACGAGCGCGCCATCGACATGCTGCAGCAAGCGCAGCACCTGGGAGCGCAAAGCGGGTCGCTTACGTTCGACCAGGTCAAAGAAGCGTTCTCCAAGATGCTCGGCGGGCTTGAGAGCCGCGTTGAGCAGGGCGAGCAGGCCCTTGACCGCGCATTGGCGTTCGCCGAGCAGGCGTTTGGCGAAGGTCAGGAGATGCTGCTGCTCATCACCGACCTCTCCGCGAACCGCTACAGCATGGCGTTCATCAACGCCCACGGAAGCGAGCGCTTCTTCAAGCACAACAGCGCGCTTCTGTTCGGCGATCGCGGCGCCGACCTGGCGGCCCGCATCAAGCAAACCGCGCTCGACGAGGAATAGCGCCAACAATGGCGACGGGCTGCAAACGTTACATCGCAGCCTGTCGCCGTATCCCCCGATCGGATGCTGATAGCCAGCGGGCGCCGAGCGCTCATCGAGCCAACGTCGGCGAAGCCTTAGCTCGATGCGTTTTCCCACTAGCTATCAACAACCCGGGCGATAGCCGCGACATAACGGAAAGCCTCCGTTCGCGATGAAGTGCGATTGCCAACACGGCTCAAACCGCTCTTTTTTGCGCATACGCATAAAAAGAAACGGGCATCGCCAAACGAAAACGACGGGCTGCAGCTTGCAAGCTGCAGCCCGTCGCGTTTACCGACACCGGTTTCCGATGATGGATTGCACCCCTGGAATCGGCTATGCCTCCACGTTGCCCTCCAACACATCGGCAAGCGTGATGCGGTCGATATAGGCGTTGATGGCATTACCCATCCCCCGCCAGAAGCCGCGCGCCTCGCAGCCGCCCGCAAGATCGCATTTGCCCTCATCGTCCACACATGCGACCGGCATGCAGGAACCTTCCGTGGCGCGCAGCACGTCGCCGATGCGGATTTGATCCGCGGGCTGTGCCAGATAGTATCCGCCGCTCACGCCGCGAATGCTCTTCAGCACCCCTGCACGCACGAGAGCACCGCCCAGCTGCTCCAAATACTTGACGAAAAGCCCCTGGCGTTGCGCGGCTTGTCTCATAGTGACAAGCGCGCCCGCCTCCCCCTGCTTGGCGATATCGATCATAAGCCTGAGGGCATAGCGCCCCCTTGTCGAAACCATCATCGTAGCGTCCCATCCTCACCTTGTCGCGCCCCGCTTCCCCAACGAGACGAACACCCGCTTGTTTGCGCACATGCGCAAGCATCCCGAAATCACGCGCAAAAACACCTACAAGAGCGTGCGCATCAGGCTAAAACCAACAATGAGACGAGCATATTAGAAGTAAGTTAGTATCAATTGGATTAACGCCGTTAACGTGCGTCAGCGGCGGGAAATCACTATGAGCGGCATTTGAAAACCCCACGTTCAAACCATGGACGGGCACCCCGCGCCCCACGCCGTTTGCTACCATAACGCCTATGAATAGCAGAAACCGCAACGGGCGACCCGCCCGAACCCCATCATCAACGCGCAACCCTTCCACGAAGCCCCGCGTCTCACCATCGATGAACAATGGCTCCGCGCGGCCCCGCACCTCTTTGCCAGCGCGCAACGCATCCACGCGACCTGGATCGACTCGCCCCCAGCAACGCCCACGTCGTAGCACCAGCGCCCGCAAGCCGTTCGTCATCCTTGCGTTCGCGCTTGCGCTCATCGTCGTCGGCATATCGGCATGCAACGCAACATCGGCGCTGCTCAACGGCTCGTCGCAAGAAGAAACCTCTCGCTCGGCCAACACAAAGCAACCCTACGTCAGCCCGTACGACTTCTCGGGGCTCTCCCAGCAAAACGGCAGGTTCTCGTACTCCGAAAACGGGGTCGAGAAATCGCAGACGGGAATCGACGTGTCCGAAATGCAAGGCGCCATCGACTGGAAGCAGGTTGCAAGCGACGGAATCCAGTTCGCCTTTGTACGAGCTGGCTACCGCGGCACCACCGAAGGCGGTCTGTTCGCGGACGCTCGCCTGAACGAGAACCTTGACGGAGCAATCGAAGCGGGCTTGCAAACCGGTGTGTACTTTTACTCGCAAGCCACCAGCGCCGAGGAGGCGCAGGAGGAGGCCGACTTCGTGCTTGACCAGCTTGGCGGCCGCAAGCTCGACCTTCCCATAACCTTCGACCACGAGAAGGACACGACGGTGAACGCACGCGGCAACAACGTGGACCGGGACACCCTCACTGCCGCTGCGCTGGCGTTCTGCCAACGCATCGAGCAAGCAGGTTACCGCTCCATGGTGTATGGCAACAAAGTGGATATCGCCCGCATGAACCTGGATAGCCTAGGCGATCGCCCCGTCTGGTTCGCCGAATACAACGCGCTGCAGCCCTCCGGGCAGTTCGATTTCGTGCTGTGGCAGTACAGCAACACCGGTAGCGTTGCCGGCATTTCCACCCCCGTCGACATGAACCTGTGCTTCACCGATATGCTCTAAACGCGAAATCTCGCAGCTCGGCAAAACCTGAAGCTAACTTCATGTGCTAGCGTGCGTAACGAAACCACCCGCAACGCGAAAGGCCTTCCATGAGCACCGACGCCCCCTCCCCGCTGTCCGCTGAGCTTTCCAAGAAGCACGAAGCGCTGAAAGAACATCTGATAAAACTGGGGACGGTTGCCGTAGCGTTTTCCGGCGGCGTGGACTCCACCCTGCTGCTAAACGTTGCAGCCGACGTGCTAGGCGACAACGCCGTCGCCATCACCGCCCGCGCGCAGATGATCCCCGCACGAGAGATTCGAGAAGCCAGCGATTATTGCGCCAAGCGAGGCATCCGCCATGTGGTGATGGACGTCGACGCCTTGACGATTCCCGGCTTCGCCGATAATCCGACCGATCGCTGCTACCTATGCAAAAGCGCATTGTTCGCCCGCATCATGGATCAAGCCGCGCGCCTGGGAATACCCTACGTGGCCGAAGGCACCAACACCAGCGACCTAGGCGATTACCGCCCTGGGCTTAAGGCTCTTGGCGAGCTGAAGGTGGACAGCCCCTTGCTGGCAGCAGGTTTATCGAAAGCCGATGTTCGCGCCCTGTCCCGCAAGCTTGGCCTTCCAACCTGGGACAAACCCTCTTACGCGTGCCTTGCAAGCCGCATCCCCTACAACGAGGCCATCACTGCCGAAAAGCTTCGATCCGTCGAGCATGCCGAGGATGCGCTTATGAACGCAGGCTTTCCCCAGATACGCTGCCGCGCCCATGGGGACCTTGCGCGCATCGAGGTAGCGCCCGACCAGCGAGCGGCACTTATGGACGCGCTGATATCCACCGACCTGACCGAGCGCATACACGATGCGGGGTTCGTCTACGTGACCGTTGACGCCGACGGCTATCGCACCGGCAGCCTCAACCAAAACGTTCCCGAATAGACCAAAGGCAATGACGGCGCCTTGCGAACCGTATGCGGCATCTTCAAACGCGCCAACCCCCTCCTGCGCAGCACAAGTTACCGCGCAGCTAAGCTAAATGCTAAGCAGACACCCCACCACAACTCCACGCCGCGGCACGTGCGGCAAGGGGGGGGGCTACTGCCAGCGCCCTGCACCACACAAGCCGCAGCCGCGACAAATGCCATAACCGCTCCCGCCATCACCCCGCTCTGCGGCATACGGGGCTAGCGAGTTGCCGCCAGCGCCCTGCGCTGGGCAAGCAAGCCGCCACCGCCATGTCCATCAACCAGCGGTCGACGGACAGCAGGGTTCTACGACCGACGCGAGCTGCCGTACGCTGCGTTCTTGCGATTGCCGAAGGCGCTGCCTTTGCGCGCGCTCTTCTTCAGGTCCTTGAGCACATCCGCCTCGCTTTCGCCCTCCACGCCGGCACGCAGGCGCACCACCTCGTCTCGCAAGCGCGCCGCCTCCTCAAAGTCCATGTTGCGCGACGCCTCCGCCATATCTTCCTCCATGCTGGAGATAACGCGCAGCACCTCTTCGCGCGACAGCTCGGCAAGCTGCATGTTCACCTGCTCAGATGACACATCGCCCATTTCCCCGTGCACGTAGCTCATGATGTCCACGACGGCCTTCGTGACCGTTTGAGGCGTGATGCCGTGCTCTTCGTTGTAGGCCATCTGGATGCTGCGACGGCGCCGCGTTTCGGAGATTGCCAGGTCCATGGAGTCGGTGGTTTTGTCGGCATACATGATTACCTGGCCGTTCGCGTTACGAGCAGCGCGGCCGATGGTCTGGATCAGGCTGCGCTGGTTTCGCAGGAAGCCCTCCTTGTCGGCGTCGAGAATGGCTACCAACGTTACCTCGGGCAGGTCCAGGCCCTCGCGCAGCAGGTTGATTCCCACCAGCACATCGAACTTGCCCAAACGCAGATCGCGCAGGATGTCCACGCGCTCAAGCGTGCCGATGTCGCTGTGCATGTAGCGGGCGCGTAAGCCGCGGTCCAAGAGGTGGTCGGTCAAATCCTCGGCCATCTTCTTGGTAAGCGTGGTTATGAGCACGCGCTCGTTGCGGCCGGCGCGCTCCTTCGCCTCGTCGATGATGTCGTCGATCTGGCTTGCACTGCCGCGCACGATGATCTCGGGGTCCAGCAGGCCCGTGGGGCGGATGATCTGCTCCACCTGCTGCTGGCTGACCTTCAGCTCGTAATCGCCGGGCGTTGCCGACACGTAGATGAACTGCGGCACGCGCTCCTCGAACTCGTCGAAACGCAGCGGACGGTTATCCAAACAGCTGGGCAGCCGGAACCCATGCTCGGTCAAGGTGATCTTGCGGCTGCGGTCGCCCTCATGCATGCCGCGGATTTGGGGCACCGTCACATGGCTCTCGTCGATGATGCATAGGAAATCGTCCGGGAAATAGTCGATGAGCGTGTACGGGGGCTCTCCAGGCTCGCGCCCGTCCAAATGCCGGGAATAGTTCTCGATGCCGCTGCAAAAGCCCATGGTCTCCAGCATCTCGAGATCGTAGTTCACGCGCATCTCCAGCCGCTGGGCCTCAAGCAGCTTGCCCTCCTCTTTAAACTGCTGCAGGCGCTCGCGCAGCTCCTCTTGGATGGTTTTGATAGCGTGCTCCATCTTCGGGCGCGCCGTCACGTAATGGGAGGCCGGCCAGATGGGCAGGGCCTCATAGGCTTGCAACACCTCGCCCGTGACGTTGTCGATCTCGGAAATCTGCTCTATCTCATCGCCCCAGAACTCCACGCGCACCGGATTGTCCGCGTACGGCGGGAACACATCGAGGTTATCCCCGCGCACGCGGAACGTGCCGCGTTTCAGCTCATAGTCGTTGCGGTCGTACTGGATGTCGATAAGGTCATGGATCATCTGATCGCGATCCATTTCCTTCTGCTTGTCCACGAACACGGCCATGCCCGCGTAATCCATGGGGCTGCCGATACCGTAGATGCAGCTGACCGACGCCACCACGATCACGTCACGCCTGGAAAGGAGCGCGCTGGTGGCGGCATGGCGCAGTTTCTCCACCTCTTCGTTGATGGAGGCGTCCTTCTCGATGAACGTGTCCGACGAGGGCACGTACGCTTCGGGCTGGTAATAATCATAGTAGCTGACGAAATACACCACGGCGTTGTCGGGGAAGAACTCCTTCAGCTCGCTTGCAAGCTGAGCGGCAAGCGTCTTGTTCGGCGCCATGACGAGCGTGGGGCGCTGCACCGTCTCGATGGTTTTCGCCATGGTGAACGTTTTGCCCGAGCCCGTAACACCCAGAAGCGTTTGATACCGCAGCCCGTCCTCAACGCCCTGTGCCAGCTTCTTGATGGCTTGCGGCTGATCGCCCGAAGGCTCATAAGGGCTGACCACTCGAAACGGCGTGTTCGCAAGGCGCACTTCGGGCAGCTTGCCCTCCATTGTCATGCCCTCGATGTTCTTCAGATGGCTGCTCATATGCAATCACGTCCTTCGCAGGCGCTTCTTTCGAATCAGTGCCCGAAGTCTATCACGGCATACGGAAAAGAACAAGTGTACGTTTTCGCTTCACATATATGGCAACGCAAAAGGCCCCTGCAACACGCGGCGCCCGGCAAAACCAGGTGACGCGCTGCAGGGGCCCGCAACGTTCCGAACGATCGCGCCCATCAGCGCAATGCCGCCCTAGTCAAGCGTCTTGCTGTACTCACGCCACCACTGCTCGACCTGCTCGCGCAGCTGCTCGGGCGTGCCGTCGTTGTTGAACACCACGTCGGATTGCTCGATGCGGTCCGCGTCGCTGATCTGGCGGGCGATGCGGCGACGCACGTCCTGCTCGTCCCAGCCGCCTGCAACGGCACGCTCGATGCGGTCGTCGAGCGGGGCGAGCACGGCGATGACCACATCGGCGCCGTTGGCCATGGACACCTGGCGGTTCTTGAACACGGAATACTCCACTACCACGGCCTTGTTACCCTGGCACTCAAGCTCGTCGAGCCGATCGGTGAACGCCTCCTCGATGCGCGGCATGGTGATGCGGTTGAGCTTGCGCGTCTCCGCCGGCGTGGCGAAGGCCTTCGCCGCCACCTTCGAGCGCACGATTTGGCCGTCAGCGCCCAGGATATCGGCGCCGAACGCCTCTACCAGGTCGGCTTTGACCGTATCCCACAGCAGCACGTCATGACCGACCTTGTCGAGGTCGATGTACGGGACTCCCTGCTCGGCCAGGACCTTGCGGGCCGTCGATTTGCCGGCACCCATGCCGCCGATGACGAACAGCTTCTTCATACCCATGCCTGCCTCCTTTGTCGGCATCGCAGCGTTACCTTCACGCATATCTCCTTCATATGATACACGCACCGCACAGCCGAAACGGACGGCACGTGCCATCATTTGCCAACAGGTTACGGTAGGCGGCACTGGTATACTGAGGCGATGTGCTGCGGATTAAGGGAGCGCAGCAGATGAGAAGGGAACTATCATGCCGGAAACGCCGGCTGGGAGCCATGCACGCAACCGTTCGCGAAGCGCATACGCAGGCCCCACATCGGATTCTTACACGCAACACCGTTCCAATGTGCACGGCCGCGCCTCAAGCGTCGCAGCCACCGCATCGCATGGCACCCGCCGCGCAAACGCCGTAACGGACGGCCGTCACGACAGTGCGCACGGCGCATCACCGCGGACCTCGCGCGCATCCGGCAGCGTAGAGCAGCCCAAGCGGAAGAAATCACGCTACATCCCTGCCCTCGATGGCCTACGCGCACTTGCCGTGCTCGGCGTCATCGCCTACCACATGGGCATGGCCTGGATGCCCGGCGGCCTGCTCGGCGTCACCGTGTTCTTCGTGCTGTCGGGCTACCTGATCACCAGTCTATTGCTCATCGAATGGGACTCCACGGGCACCATCGACCTGCCGCAGTTCTGGCTACGGCGCGTGAAACGCCTATTCCCGGCCATCGCCTTCGTCAGCATAGTCACCGCCGTGCTCTGCACGTTGTTCGACCACAGCCTGCTCACGAAGCTGCGCGAGGACATGTGGGCGGCGCTTTGCTGGGTGACCAACTGGTGGTACATCCTGCGCGACGTATCCTACTTCGACGCCCTAGGCGCCCCGAGCCCTGTCACGCATTTCTGGTCGCTCGCCATCGAGGAGCAAT
>OGCM01003259.1_pt1 | contig 12902 bp, 10 predicted proteins | sample 1570151 | NCBI WGS metagenome assembly OGCM01 (sample SAMEA4370582, study PRJEB24528) | human gut metagenome
ATGAATTTGAATATGCGCAGGAAGCAGTACACCTTGAGATTAAGGAATATATGCTGAAACCGATCAATGCATCGGAATTATCCACAGGTCTGACAAAATTGAAAGATACCCTGGATCGTGAGCGTGAAGAAAAATTAAATGTGCGTAAGCTGGAAGATTATTTTAAGGAAGTACTGCCTGCATTGCGTTCAAATTTATTCGTGTCATTAATAGAAGGTCGGATCAGCGAACAGGAATATCAGAGATTTCTTTCTGCATATCGAGTGGAAATGCAGGGACCGCTGTATTGCTGTGTAATCTTCCATACATCCAGCACTCATGTGCCGGATGGTGTAGATCCTGTGCTTCTGTCAATGTCAGTTGAACGGGAAATCAAGGAGCGCCTGGCAACAGAATGGAAATGTCAGGAATTGATATATCTGGGAAATACACTCCTGATCGTGGAACTGGAGATGGAAGAGAAAATTGCGGAATTAACAGATGCGTGTGACCGGTTCTGCAGATGGGCATATCGGATTATGGGAGCAGTTGTAACTGCAGGAATAGGAAGAACAAGTGATAGTCTGTTTCATATCCATCTTTCTTATGAAGGTGCACGGGAAGCGGTGTCTTACAGAGTTCTGTATGGAACGAAACGTGCGATCAGTATCGGAGAGATTGTACCGAAGGAACAGAATCTGACCATACAGGCAGAAGAGACCCGGATGCAGGAATTATTTCGGGCAGTGCATGTAGGTAATCAGGAAAAGATTGAAAAGGCGGTTAAAAAAGAAATTGAGATATTGCATAAAAACGCAGATACGATCGAACAGTATCGTTTGGCAACAATGGAGATTGTGAGTGGCTTTTACAGATTCTGTGTAAATAATTCAATAGATTTTAATGGAATATCCAAAGATATGCAGAGCAACTATGAAAAAGTACCGGAGATGGATGAAAGTACACTTGCAGCATGGCTGATAGAAGTATCCATGACAATTAGTGATATGTTAAAGAATGCAAGGAACAGTACATCCAGAAGGCTTGTAACAGAGGCACAGAATCTGGTTAAGAATCGCTATATGGAAGCAGAAATATCACTGGATGAAGTGTGTTCGGTACTTGGGGTATCTAATTCCTATTTTTCCTCGGTGTTTAAAAAGGAGACAGGCAAGCCATTTATTACATATCTGACAGATTACAGAATGGACATTGCGGCAGATCTGATGGTGAATACGAATGATAAGAGTTATACGATTGCGGAGAAGGTCGGATATCCGGATGCTAATTACTTCAGTTATGTGTTTAAAAAGAGATTCGGAGTATCACCGTCCAAGTACAGAACAAAGTATCTGCAAAAATAATCTGGCTATGAGGGCTGAACAGAATGAAAGATATGAAGAATGATTCCGGAATAAGGAAAACCTTTGCCAAATTTAATATACAGTCGATTATTCTGTCTGTACTGATGACATTGTCGCTTGTAACAGTTACGGTTATGGGCTTTCTGCTGTATCATCGTTTTAAACTGGCATCGGATAAGAGCGCAGTGGCGAATACAGAGATGACGGTAGAAAGTACAATAGACAGATTGAATTCATCGCTTCTGGATCTTCGGCAGATTTCGGATGCGGCAAATTATAATATTGTGCAGGAATATGATATTTCCAGTCAGGAATTTACCAGACAGTTCAGTATGCTGTATGAAACTAATGTAGATAAGATTCAGAGCCTTGCTCTGTATGGATATGATGGGAAGCTGATTGAGTCAGAACCAGTGGCGACAGTTAAGGATAATGTTAAAGTTGACGATCAGAAATGGTACCAGGACGCCAGATCTGAGATAGAAAATATTCACTTTTCGACACCGCATGTTCAGAATCTGTTTAATGACGGAACATTTCGCTATCATCAGGTGGTGTCGCTGAGTCGTTCGGTGGATATTAATGATGGCAGTACATCAGGCAGCGGTGTGCTGCTTGTGGATATGAAATATTCAGTACTTGAAGATATGCTGGATCGGATCAATGAGACATCGAGTGGAATCTATTATTATCTGTGCAGCAGAGATGGAGAGATTATTTATCATCCCCGGTGGACGGAGATTAACAGGGGACTTTTTAAGGAAGAGAATAACAAAGCGGCATCTTATGAGGATGGAATCTATGAGATGAAGACGGACGGACAGAAAGAGAATATAGTGGTGGGAAGCGTTGCATATACGGGCTGGAAGCTGATCGGCGTGGTGCCGGAGAGTGTGCAGGAAACCAGTATTAATAAATTTCGATATTATATTATTACAACAATCCTTATTCTGGTGATGATGCTGCTTCAGGTCAACCGTTTTATTTCCAGAAAGATATCCAGACCGATCAGAGAGTTAGATGAATCTGTTAAGGCATATGAAGCCGGAGCAATGCCAGATATTTATATCGGTGGATCGGCAGAAATTCGTCATCTGGGATATTCCGTACAGAAATCATATGAACAAATTGAAACGCTGATGAAAGAGATTATTCAACAGCAAACAGAAAGACGAAAAAGTGAGCTGGATGCACTTCAGAGTCAGATTAACCCACATTTTCTCTATAATACATTGGAATCCATCACCTGGATGATCGAGGCGCAGAGAAATAACGAGGCGGTCGTGATGATCTCAGAGCTTGCAAAACTTCTTCGTGTAAGTTTATCCAGGGGAAAGACAATTATTTCTATTGAAGACGAATTGCAGCACGGCAGGAGCTATATGAATATTCAGCGTGTACGCTATAAAGAACGATTTAAGGTAGAGTTTCTGATAGATGAAGAGATTAAAGACTACTGTATTGTAAAACTGGTGATTCAACCGCTTCTGGAAAATGCGATATATTACGGAGTAGGTAATATGGATGAGGATGATGATGGTCAGATTCTTGTACGTGGGGAGAAGAAGGGCGAAGATATCTATATCAGCATAGAGGATAATGGAATGGGTATGCCGGAAGATATAAGGGATAATATTCTGACAGATAACAGTAAAGTTCCAAAACATGGTTCCGGGGTAGGGGTGATCAATGTTCATTCCAGAATCAGGCTAATGTTTGGTCCGGAATATGGACTGGAAGTATACAGTGAGTTGGATGAAGGGACGAAAGTCGTGATTCATATTCCGGCTATTCCTTATACAAAAGAAAATGCGGAACAATTAGAAAAGCAAAACTATGGACAGAGGAGGATGCCGGATGAAGAAGAGTAAATTCAGATTTATGGCAACAGAGGTGCTTCTTCTTGTTTTAACGTTGTTTTTTGTATATAAGATATTTAATCAGAATATCGAAGAACCAAGGGTGGCAATTATTCTTCCGGAGTCAGGAGATCAACGCTGGGATGCATTGCTCGAAGGAATGAAACAGTCAGCAAGTCTGAATAAGATTCATCTTATTATTTGTAATACAGATGAGATTGAGGATGCTGATGCTGAGCGGGAGGCAATCAGAGAACAGTTGGATAATCAGGTAGATGCATTTATCATATGTCCGTCGCCTGGAAGTGAGACAAAGGAAATGCTGGAGAACGAGTGTGCAGACATACCGATATTGCTGATCACAGAAGATATCTATGATGAAGAACAGAAGGCATCTGGTCTGCCGGTGATTAAGCCGGATTATTATGAAATTGGTCAGACATTGGCGGCGCGTTTGCAGGAAGATGGACAACGGCGAATTGGCGTAGTGGGAGGATGGAGAAAAAGTGATATAAGTGACAATGGTGTCAGAGGACTGAATGATGCACTGGAAGGCACAGATTGTGAAGTTGTCTGGTACTATTACAATCAAAAGGAAAAGAAAGCATCTGAAATGGTGAGCGTGAAGGAGAAGGTAGATGCGCTGGTCGTACTGGATCCCGATGCATTGGTTGAACTGGGGGAACAGGCGGAAAACGGCACTTATTACGGAGCAAAAATATATGGTATCGGCAGCAGTGTTAAATCTATCGCATTGTTGGATTATGGATATATTACAGATATTGTACTTCTTGATGGATATGAGATTGGTTATAAGAGCATAGAGGAAATTGCTGAAAAATTAAATCACAGATTCTACCAGTTGGAAAGCTGTAACACAGGAGTCAGAGAGCTTGATGGGGAAGAGTTGTTTTCGAATGATGACATGGAAAGGTTGTTGTATTCTTATGAGTAAAAAAGGCAGGATGGCACAGAGTATACTGGTTCTTGTGAGCACAATGTCATTTGCTGTTACAGGGTGTCAGCAGAACCAGAGGATACAGACAGACAGGGATGTGCTTCGGGTTGGTGTGGTGACATATACACAGGATGATCCGTTTATTAATGCACTGACGGATAAGTTAAAAGAAGATCTGAAAGCTATGAGTACCAAAGATGTGAAAGTTATAGTTTCCGTTAAGAATGGAGACAATGATCAGAAAAATCAGGATGAAACGATAGAAGAAATGATTGATGCCGGATGCGATGTGCTGTGTGTGAATCTGGTAGACAGAACGGCTCCGGCAAAGATTATTCGACTGGCAAGGCAGGATGATATCCCGATTGTTTTCTTTAATCGGGAACCGGTTAAAGAAGACCTGATGCAGTGGGAATATCTGTATTATGTGGGATGCAAAGCTGAACAGTCAGGTGTCATGCAGGGAGAGACGGCAGCAGAGTATATTAAGAATCATCCGGAAGTTGATAAGAATCAGGATGGGAAGATACAATATGTGCTTCTGGAAGGAGAGGCAGGGCATCAGGATACGATCAGCAGAACGGACTATTCTGTCAGAACAGTGCTGGAAGCGGGCATATCTCTTGAAAAGCTCAGTTATCAGTTTGCTGACTGGAACAGAGGACAGGCAGAAAACAGAATGAACCGTCTGATCAGTCAATATGGAGAAGGGATTGAACTGATCCTTTCTAATAATGATGAAATGGCTTTGGGAGCCGTAGAAGCTTACCGAAAGGCAGGATATGAACCTTCCCAGAGACCGGTTATTTTTGGTATTGATGGGTTGGATGATGCACTGGAAGCAATTGAAGCTGGGGAAATGCAGGGAACCGTGTATAACGATAAAGAGGATCAGGCGTTGCAGATTGCGAAGCTTGCATTTGAAGTGTTCAAGGGTGAACAGCAGGTGAGAAAGGAACTGAAGGAAGGCAGATATTATGTATCGCAGTATCAGCAGGTAGACAGCAGCAATGTGGAGGAATTTTTAGACAGATGATCGGAGTAAAGCGAATGGATAAAACATGGACAGATGAATTTTACCGGGAGATGGATGCAGATAAACGTCTGGTATTACTGAAAGAGAATATTGAGAGTAATCCAACAGAAGAGGATGCATTTCGAAAAAAGCTGTGGATTGCCAGATATGGCAGAAAAAAACCGAAGAAAGACGCATATGTTGGATGTCTTATGGAGTTAAAATATCTGGCTGAGGGCGGTACGCTTGATATTGGCGGGAAAAAGAAACGACAGGCTGCCAGGATCGCAGCAGATATGTATCTGAATAGTCCGGAAGTACAGGAGGACAGATACCGGGAAATCTTACAGGAAGAACTGAAACATGTGTTTTTAAAATTCATGGAAGTAAGCAGTCAAGGAAGAGGTTTTACTTCACTGGTTTTTGGTATGGGACAGTTGTCGGATGAAGGAGTGATTAAAAAAATTGCAGAGCAGATCAGCACGATCGCATTTCAGACTCCGCACATGTTTCATATGGACAGGGAATTTTACATTTTACAACGAGCAGCACTTTCAGCGTTCCGGGAGGAATATCCGAACCGTGAGCATTTTCTGAAAAAATAAAAGAAAGAGGAGAACGAAAGCTATGAGAACTTGGAATGATCTATATAAAATGTTGAAGAATGGGGAGATGGATCAGTCATTGATACAGACTGGATGTGAAGATATAAACGCATACAGGACACGTGCGACAGAAGTCATGAATGGATTTGAAAAAACATTTGGTGTAAAAGAGGATACTTTGGCAGCATTGTGTTCTGCTCCGGGACGTACAGAAATCTGTGGGAATCATACGGATCATCAGCATGGACATGTTCTGGCGGCAGCAGTAAATCTGGATTTTCTTGCATGTGTGTCACCGAATGGGACTCAGACCGTTCACTTCCAGTCAGAGGGCTGGCCGATGACGACAGTAGATCTGTCAGACCTGGAACAGCAGGAAGCAGAAAAAGAGACGACAGCATCTCTGGTGCGGGGAGTAATGGCAGAACTTGCGAAAGCAGGATATACAATAGGCGGATTTGATATGTATGCCGTTTCTAATGTCCTGCCAGGTTCGGGACTGTCTTCCTCAGCAGCTTGTGAGATATTGTTGGGAGTGGCTGGCAATCATCTGTTTTGCCAGGATGAACTGGATGCAGTAACTCTTGCGAAGATTGGACAGAAGGCAGAAAACCAGTATTTTGGAAAACCGAGTGGGCTGATGGATCAGACAGCTTCTTCTGTGGGAGATGCAGTGGCTATTGATTTTGCAGATCCGTCTGCACCGATTGTGCGTTCAGTTACAGCGAATCTGGAAGAACTGGGTCTTGCGTTGTGCATTGTTGACTGTGGCGCAGACCATGCGGCATTGACCGGAGAGTATGCATCTATTCCTCGGGAAATGGAAAAAGTGGCTGCATTCTTTGGAAAGAAAGTGCTTCGTGAAGTGCAGGAAGAAGAGGTATTAAAAGCAATGCCGCAACTTCGAAGAGCGGTTGGAGACAGGGCGGTTCTCAGAGCTTTACATTTTTATGCAGATGACAGAAGAGCGGTGGAAGAGGCAGATGCGCTGGAGCGAAGAGACAGGGATGCATTCCTGCAGCTGGTAAAAGAATCCGGACGTTCATCCTGGGAATTGCTGCAGAATATTACACCTGCCGGAGCTGTAGAAGCCCAGGATATGGCGATTGCACTGGAAGCGGCAGAAATTGCATTGAATGGAAAGGGAGCCTGCCGTGTACATGGAGGCGGATTTGCCGGTACAATCCAGGCATTTGTTCCGACTGAGAGTGTATCTGAATTCTGTGAAAAAATGGAATTGATGTTGAGAAAAGGTTGCTGCCACGTGTTGAATATACGACCGACCGGCGGAATTGTACTTTAAAATATGTGATGAAAACAGAGGAGGCGCGTCATGAATAGAAATGAGGCAATTACCGGTCTGGCAGAGTATGCGTTGGATAAGGAATTGATTCGACCGGAAGAAAAAATATGGGCAGTGAACAGCCTGTTGGATGTATTGGAAATAGATACCTATTCACTAGAAGAACTGCAGGAAAATGAGACAATAAATCTGACAGAGCTTCTGGATGTATTGTTAGATGATGCATATGAGCGAGGAGTACTGACAGAGAATTCGGTTGTATATCGGGATCTGCTGGATACGAAGCTGATGGGGTGCCTGACCCCACGTCCGTCGCAGGTGATGGACCGATTTGCGATGCTTCGGAAAGAATCTTCACAGAAAGCGACAGACTGGTATTATCAGTTCAGTCAGGACACAAACTATATTCGAAAAGACCGTGTGGCAAAAGACATCCGGTGGAAGACAGCTACAGAGTATGGTGATCTGGATATATCGATTAACCTGTCTAAGCCAGAGAAAGATCCAAAAGCTATAGCGGCGGCAAAAATGCAGCCGTCATCAGATTATCCGAAATGTATGCTTTGCGTTGAGAATGTAGGATATCCAGGAAGGCTGAATTTTCCGGCACGTCAGAATCATCGTATCGTTCCGATAGAGATTAATGGGACAGCCTGGTATCTGCAGTATTCTCCATATGTATATTATAACGAACATTGCATTTGCTTTAATGAGAAACACACGCCGATGAAGATTGACCGCGCCTGTTTCGCGAAACTTTTAGATTTCGTAAGACAGTTTCCACATTATTTTGTGGGATCAAATGCAGATCTCCCTATTGTAGGTGGCTCTATTCTGGCACATGATCACTTCCAGGGAGGACATTATACATTTGCCATGGAGAGGGCACCGATTGAGACAGATATAATTTTTGATGGGTATAAGGATGTCAGGGCAGGAATTGTGAAATGGCCAATGTCCGTTATAAGACTTACAGCGAAAGTTCCGGAACGCCTGGTAGAACTGGCAGACAGAATCCTTCTCAGCTGGCGCGGATATACAGATGAGAAGGCTATGATCCTGGCAGAGACAGACGGTGAGCCACACAATACGATTACTCCGATCGCAAGACGTCGTGGTGAAGACTTTGAACTTGACCTGGTATTGAGGAACAATCTGACTACACCAGAGCATCCACTGGGAGTGTATCATCCACATGCAGAGCTTCATCATATCAAAAAAGAGAATATTGGTCTGATTGAGGTGATGGGGCTGGCAATTCTTCCTGGCAGGTTGAAGACAGAATTGGCAGCGGTAGCTGATAAGCTTGTATCAGGTGAAGATATGACGAAAGACCCGCTGACAGCTGTACATGCGGAATGGGCGAATGATATTGCTGCCCGCTATGATATTACAGAAGATAATGCATGGACGATTGTTCAGGAAGAGACTGGACTGATATTTGCAAAAGTGCTTGAACAGGCTGGCGTATACAGCAGAGATAAAGAGGGAAAAGAAGCTTTTCTGCGATTTATTCATCAGGTATAGCAGGTGATTTCTCTGTGCTCTACGGAAGTGGAGAATACGATCAGCGTTCGGGTTTTGCCAAATTGCTGAAGTGCATTGACAAACTGATCCAGCTCATCAGTGGTGTGGAACAGTCCTTCAATAAGCATGGAATAATCACCGGTAACGCAGTTACATTCAATGACATGCTCCTGGTTCTGGATAAATGGATAGAATTCTTTTTTGTCCTGCGGATCCAGTTCCAGGCAGATAAAGGCTTTGATATAGTAGCCGAGTGCCATGGGATTCAGGACGGCATGGTATCCGGCGATATATCCATGCTTTTCCAGATTTGTGATACGTGCTGATACAGCCGGCGATGACAGAAAGACATGTTCAGCGATTTCTTTAATCGGCATTCTCGCATTTTCACGAAGTAAATTCATAATTTTTCGATCTATTTCATCAATTTCGTATTCTTTCATGATGGACACCTCTACACTTAATTTTATTAAGTATTCTAACTCCAATACTTACAAATATCAAGTATTCTGCAAAATAATATAAATATACAAGCTCCTGACTCGAAATTATTGACTTCGTTTTTCGACAGGTTTATAGTCGCTATTGTGTTTTGAACAACACGGAAACGACAGGAATTTGAAAGGAGCACAACCAATGAAGTCACCAGCTAAGAATTACGATCCATATGAAAATGTTGTTGATGTTATGGAGAAAGCAGTAGAGATTGGGCATATCAACAAATCCATGTTTGAGATTATTAAGAATCCACAACGAGAAACAAAAGTATATCTTCCGATCGAAATGGATGACGGGCATGTAGAAGTATTTGAGGGATACAGAGTCCAGCATTCAAATATCCGCGGACCTTTTAAAGGTGGTATCCGTTTTCATCCGGATTGTAATCTGAACGAGGTAAAAGCACTGTCTGTATGGATGTCACTGAAATGTGCAGTAGCTAATATTCCGTATGGCGGAGCGAAAGGTGGCATCAAGGTAGATCCTTCGAAGCTGTCAAAAGGAGAACTCCGGAGATTGACAAGACGTTATACATTTGCGATTGCACCGATCATCGGAGCGGACACAGATATTCCGGCACCGGATGTTAATACTAATGCACAGACCATGGCATGGGTACTTGATACCTATAGTCAGCTGGCAGGAAAACCGTCGCCGGGGGTGGTAACTGGTAAGCCGGTAGAGCTTGGTGGATCCAGAGGACGTAATTCGGCAACCGGGCGAGGCGTATATTTCAGTACGAAATTCCTGCTTCAGGAAGAGGGAAAAGATATCAAAGACGCATCTGTTGCAATTCAGGGAATGGGTAATGTAGGAAGCAATGCAGCCAGAATTTTTTACCATAGAGACATTAAAGTCGTAGCAGTCAGTGATGTGTCAGGAGGTCTGTATAAGAAAAGCGGTCTCGATATTACCGATATTTCAGACTATTTGGAAACGAAAGGAAATCTTTTGAAAGATTATAATGCACCGGGTGTGGAACATATCACCAATGAAGAGCTTCTTACTTGTGAATGTGATGTGCTGATTCCGGCGGCATTGGAGAATCAGATTACAGCAGAAGTGGCCGAAAAAGTGAAATGTTCTTATATTATAGAAGCAGCCAACGGACCAACCAGTGAGGCAGGAGATGTTGTGTTGGAGAATAGAGGCATTCCGGTAATTCCTGATATTTTTGCAAACTGCGGTGGCGTGATCGTATCGTATTTTGAGTGGGTTCAGAATATTCAGGAACTGACCTGGAGCAGAGAACGAGTTAATGAGATGTTGGCAGATCTGATGAGTAAAGCATTCATGGATATTCTCAGCGTGAAGAAAGAATGTGACTGTACGTTCCGAATGGCAGCATATATTGTGGCTCTGCGAAAATTAGTATATGCAGAAGAAATCAAGGGAATCTTCCCGTAAGAAAAATAACGGATGAGTAGGTTGTACATCAGATGTTGCACATTAATCGGCATCTGATGTATTTTTTTGTATTTTTCGTCAATTGTATTCGCCCAGAAAAGCATCTATAATGAATCGGGTTAAATACAAAAGAGTAAAAGAAAGTCAAGAAAAGAGGCAAACATGCAGATAAGTATATTATTGGTGAAGCAGATCCTGGAACTTTTTCTGATGATCCTTATGGGATATATTATTGTGAAGACAGGACTCTTGAAAGATGAAGACAGTAAGGTAATCTCTAAGATTGTATTGTATCTGATCATCCCATGTGTGATTATCAATGCATTTCAGGTGGAGTATACAGATGATAAAGTAAAAGGGCTGTTTCTGGCACTTGTGGCATCCGTGTTGTTACAGGTATTGCTGCTTTTGATTGTCTGGGGGATTGGAAGAGTATTCCATATGAATGAAGTAGAGACAACATCCATTTACTATTCGAATACGGGAAATCTGATCGTGCCGATCGTTACTTATGTGTTGGGCGAAAAATGGGTGTTATATGGATGTGTGGCTATGTGCGTTCAGCTTGTATTTATCTGGACTCACTGTAAAAGCGTGCTTGGGAAAGAAGAAAAAACAGACTGGAAAAAGATTGTGTTTAATATCAACATGATCTCAGTATTTCTGGGAGTAGTGCTTTTTGTTACCAGAATACGTCTTCCGGAACTGGTCAATCATACGCTTAGTTCTGTAGGTTCCATGATCGGACCAGCCAGCATGATTGTTACAGGCATGCTGATCGCAGGAATGAATCTGAAAGAGATATTTTCACGTGGAAGAGTCTATGGGATTGCATGTATGAGACTGATCATAATTCCGCTGATTGCGCTTCTGATACTGAAAATAAGCGGACTGGCTATATGGGGACAGGATAGTACAAAGATTCTTCTGATTGTATTTCTTTCTGTTATTACACCGTCTGCTTCAACTGTTACACAGATGTGTCAGGTATACGGAAATGATTCGCAGTATGCGAGTGCGATTAATGTAATTACTACAATATTTGCAATTATTACAATGCCATTGATGGTACTTGTATTTCAGATGGTGATATAGGAGAAGTGCTTGTATGAGCGCTTCTTTTTTTGAATAACTGCAGATGTATTGTTCTGTTATACAGGCTTCTGAAAAATGTCGCATACAATGCGACCATTCATTCTTCTGCTTTTCTTATAATGAAATCACAATAAAAAAAGGAGGAGTTCAAAATGACAGAACTTGTATTTATCTTAGACAGAAGTGGTTCCATGTCGGGACTGGAAAAGGATACTATCGGAGGTTTTAATTCTATGTTGGAAAAGCAGCGTAAGGAGCCTGGTGATGCCGTGGTATCCACCGTGCTGTTTGACAACGAAACAGAGGTTATTCATGACCGTGTTGTTATTGCAGATGTACCGAATCTTACGGACAAGGAATATTTCGTGCGTGGCTGCACTGCACTTCTCGATGCGGTTGGAGGTGCAATCCAGCATATCGGGAATGTTCATAAGTATGCCCGCAAAGAAGATGTGCCGGAAAAGACCCTCTTTATCATCACAACTGATGGTATGGAAAATGCCAGCCATCATTACACCTACGATAAGGTGCGCAATATGATTGAACGTCAGAAGGAACGTTATGGTTGGGAGTTTCTTTTCCTCGGTGCAAACATTGATGCGGCAGCTGAAGCCAAAAGATTTGGTATTGATGAATCTATGGCCGCAAACTATCATTGTGATGAGGTTGGAACAGTACTCAACTATGAAGTCATCAGCGAGGCAATTACCAGCGTAAGAACGAGCGCAGCACCATTGTCGGCTGACTGGAAAAAGAAGATTGATGCGGATTACAAGAAGAGAGGTGGAAAGAGATGATTGGAGCAATCTTAGGTGATATCATTGGTAGTCCTTATGAATTTGACCGTGGTAACAAGAGTAAAGAGTTCCCTTTATTCTCTCGCAAATCCGCCTATACGGATGATACCGTAATGACTTTGGCTGTCGGTCTGACTTTTCTTGATGCACAGCCGAGTGCTTCAGATGATTGGATTTTGCGAAATTTGGCTAATCGTATGCGTCAATTTGGAAAGATGTATCCGAATGCCGGGTATGGAGGAATGTTCCGACAATGGCTTCGTAATCCAGAGTGCAAGGCTTACAATAGTTTTGGTAATGGCTCTGCAATGCGTGTTTCTTCAGTTGCGTGGTTATATAACGATATCGATTCTGTCAGACACGCAGCAAGGCTTTCGGCAGAAGTTACCCACAATCATCCGGAAGGAATCAAGGGTGCTGAAGCAACTGCCAGTGCTGTTTTTCTGGCAAGGACAGGACATAGCAAGACAGAAATTAAGGAATATATGGAATATG
>OGCM01003262.1_pt1 | contig 12887 bp, 10 predicted proteins | sample 1570151 | NCBI WGS metagenome assembly OGCM01 (sample SAMEA4370582, study PRJEB24528) | human gut metagenome
TTTGAGGCGTTCCACCATGTCTCAAGAAGCCCCGCCCGTTCGTGAGAACGTGCGCCGGGAGCATCACAATCCTGTATCATCAAACTGTGGAATAAAGCTTTCCTTTGCAGTCTCACCTTCTTGTATAAATCCATTTTCCACACCCAAATCAATTGCATAGTCCACAACCTCATCATATTCCTTCTGTGTGATCGTGCGGCCAAGATTTTTAAAACGCTTCTCAATTCCCGGCATCGGTGTGTATTGGTTCATAATACTTATATAGATCTGATCACCGTATGTCTCATATAGATAACGAATGGCTTCTTTTGACTCTTTTATATGGCCTGGCAAAATCAAATGACGCACAATCACACCTCGCTTCATCATATCTCTCTCATCAAATTTTGCATCTCCAGTTTGCTTTACCATCTGTGCAAGAGCACGCTTTGCTACCTCTGGATAATCTGGTGCATTAGAATAGCGCGCAGCCATCTCACTGCTTATATACTTAAAATCTGGTAAAAAAATATCCACAATTCCATCAAGTGCCTCAATTGCCTCAACCTTTTCATATCCGCTCGAGTTATAGACAATTGGAATTGTCAATCCACTCTTCCTTGCTCGCTTTATGCTCTCAATGACAATTGGCAGATAATGGCCTGCCGTCACGAGATTGATATTATTTGCCTTTTTTTCCTGAAGCTCCATGTAAATCTCGCAAAGCCTATCTTGTGTAATTGTCCTGCCAGAATGACCAAGCGCAATTTCTCTATTCTGACAATATACACAGCCTAAATTACAGCCTGAAAAAAATACAGCTCCTGATCCCTCATCACCAGAGATGCATGGCTCCTCCCACATATGAAGGGCAGCTCTTGCTGCCGTTATTGTGTTTCCAACTTTACAGGCGCCAAAACCACGCGTACGGTCAGCACCACACTCGCGCGGACACAGCCTGCAATTAGTCCAGTCTATCGTAAAATGCTTATTTTCTTCCATTTTTTTGTCTCCATATTTAACTTTTTCTTACAATTCCCAAAAAGCAGTTGTGTTTCTCCCAAAAAGCTATATGATAGAATTGATTGTAATGATTTTACTTTATTACCACTTACCCATTATAATTTATCATGGAGGTGCTATCATGTATTTTGATGCACATTTTATTTTTAACACCTTCCGATCTCGTGGGGTTTTTATGTTTGTGCTTTGTCTTATGATCCTTTGCTCTGTGCGTCCCTCTTTTGCAGCAGAAGCCGAAGCTACGCTGCAGGCGGAAACTACAGACGATTCTGCTATTGAGGCAGCTGGTATTGTCAGCGAACATGGTCAGTTAAGTGTCTCGTCATCTGGATTTGTAGTGGACAAAAATCAATCTGTCTTCCAAATTCAGGGTATAAGTACACACAATTTGGCTTGGTATCCGGAGTATGTAAATGTCGATACATTTCGCAAACTTCGTGATGAGTTCAATATCAACACAATCCGCCTTGCCATGTACACAGCAGAAGATGGCGGCTATTGCGTCAGCGATGACACTGCAAGACAGCAAATGCTTGCCTGTCTGACTTCTGGTATTGAAGCTGCCATACAGTTAGATATGTATGTGATCGTAGACTGGCATATTCTTTCAGATTCCAACCCAAATCTCTACAAGGAAACTGCCCTTTCTTTCTTCGAAAGGATTGCTTCCACTTATGGTGACAAACCAAATATTTTGTACGAGATCTGCAATGAGCCAAACGGTGACACCTCATGGGACGAAATCAAAAGCTACTCTGTTGACGTGATTGACCGCATTCGTATGTATGCACCGCAAAGCATTGTAATTGTTGGTACCCCAACCTGGAGTCAGGATGTGGATATTGCTTCTTCATCTCCAATTGAGCGCACCAATCTTCTTTATAGTCTTCATTTTTATGCGGCAACCCACAAGGAAGATCTGCAAAGCAAGCTGCAGACTGCACTCACAAATGGTCTTCCTGTCTTTGTATCAGAATTTGGCATCACTGAGGCTTCCGGAAGCGGAATCGTTGATACCACAAGCGCTGATACCTGGATGAAACTGTTAAATGAAAACGGCATTGGCTACATTTACTGGAATCTTTCAAACAAAGACGAAGCCTGTGCTCTTCTTCGTTCCTCGTGCACATCATTATCCGACTGGACTTTTGATGATTACTCGCCTGCCGGACAATGGTTTTTACAGAATCAGCAAAATAATGCTTCAATTTATGACAAAGCAGTTGCCGCTCCAACAGCGGCTGTCGACACTCCTACTACACTTTACGCAAGTGATGATTATTGGAGCTTTAGCAATGGCTGCAATGTTTCTGTAAGCCTTACTGATACCTGGGCTGATACATCCATGCAGTATGCCTCTTATGATGTAACTGTTTCAAATACATCTTCTTCTGATGTAACAAACTGGCGTTTTCGCATCACATGGAATGAGGAAATTTCACCAAAGGAATACTGGTCATGTGAAATCGGCGGCTCTGGAAATAATCGTCTTTTCATTCCAGTAGACTATAACACGACCATCCCGGCAGGCTCTTATATCACCTTTGGAATGATCGTGTATGGTGTTCAGTCACCTGAACTGACAAATATCACCTTTGAATAAAACTAGGAGCTTTTTGATGAAATCAAAATATACAAAAAAACAACGTGTTCTTGCCATTTTAGGCATCATACTTTTAGTCGGACTTTATCTCGCAGCACTTATCGCTTCGTTCTTTAACAGCCCGACTGCACAGGGATTTTTATGCAGTGCTTTATTCTGTACATTCTTTATCCCAATCGTTATCTATCTTCTTCAGTTTTTTGCAAAGAAAAATTCTTCGTCACCAGATGACGACGATAAATCATTTAGGAAATAAATTTCCGATTAAAGGGGTCTTCGGACCTCTTTTTTTTCGATTTTCCGCAATCACTTCATCATCAATATCAATATAATAACGCTCATATGCATTCACTACACGTGTTTCATTATACTTACACTCTCTTTTATAACGTCCTCCGTAATTGGCATGCACATGACCATGTACAAACAAAAGTGGCTTATAACAGTCCATTAAGTCCCTAAATACCTGAAATCCCTTGTGAGGAATGTCATCACCGTCATTTAACTGATATGCCGGCGCATGCGTAACAAGAATGTCAAAGCCATCTTTCTTTCGCAGCTTAAAACGCATCTTATTCACACGCTTTTTCATCTCCTTTTCCGTGAACATGTTACTTCCCTCTTTGTAGCGCATTGATCCCCCAAGACCAAGCAAACGTACACCATGAAACTCAAAAATATCATCTTCAATGCAGATACAGCCATCAGGAGGTGTCATCTCATATTTTGCATCATGATTTCCCCTCACATAAATCACAGGTGCCTTTGTAAATGTTGCCAGAAAGGACAGATATTTGGGATTTAAGTCTCCGCACGAAACAATCAGATCCACATTTTCAAGCATCGACTTATCAAAATAGTCCCACAGCGCCTTCGACTCGATATCTGCAATTACCAGTATTCTCATTCCTACCTCTACCTCTGCCATAATCCAGCGCAGCCATACTTCGCTGCGCATTCATAACCGCTTTTTCTACTCTTCTATATTATCTACACCCTGAACCTCAACTACAGCCTTTGCATCCTCATTTAATTTGTTCCAATGCGGCAGACTGCCATTCACATTATCGGCCAGCCATCTCATGTTAATAATTTCTTCTGGTGTCAGTGAACGATTGTCATCGCTTTGTACAATACCATCCTGTGAATACAGCTCTCCTGAAAACGGACTAAAGCCACCTTCCATAATTTGATGCTGCATAAACTCAACCAACTGTCTTGTTTTTACCGGAACCTTAGGCGAACAAATGAAATCAACAACACCTGCTGACATTCCCCACCAGTAATTAAGTGCAACACCGTCTGAGCCTGCACTGTCCCAAGCACCATTTTGCACAGTCTCGACAAGCTTTTTATAAAGCGCACCCCAGTTCCATATCACAGCTGTCAAATTTTCCGGCTCATCTTTTTCTATATTAACTAAACCAAAATAGCGTGACGGTGAATTAGGTACAATCATCTCAAGGCATGATACAAGATTTACTTCATTTGCCTTAAAGTCCTCAAGAATTTCCTGTTTGCTGCGCACTGTCGTCCACTCCAACTGAATCGTTGCATTTGGATTAACCATCTTCACGCCAATCGCAAATGCATTGATATTGGCAATCATGCCACAGATCGGATAATCAGCCATATATCCAATCTTTCCATTTTTACACAATGCGCCTGCTACAAGTCCTGATAAGAACTTTGCCTCAAACAAGCGTGCATAGTAGGTGCGTATACACTGATGATTTGTATCAACAGAACAATTCAAAATCTTGACATCTGGATTTTTTATTGCAGTCTTTATGCTACCTTCAAGAAACTGCGGTGTCGTTGTAAAAATGATGTTGCATTTTTTTTCAATTGCATCATCAAGTGTATTTTCAAGTTCTGCTCCCTGTGAAACATCATTATAAGAGATTGTTTCAACCTTTCCCTTAAATTGTTCCTCAAGATACATGCGTCCAAGTTCATGACCATATATCCATGCAGAATCCTGTGGATTTTTATCATGTACAAATGCAATCTTTAAATACTTTGTTCCTGGAGACAACAGATAATCAAACAGATTTTTCTTTGGTGCTTCCTGTGGCTCTGTTTTAATCTCAGAAGGATTTCCCTTTGCCTGAAGCAAAATCTCATCCCACATCTTTGCAAGTTCTGATTTAATTTGAGACGGGAGTTTTTCCTCCTTATGAGGATCACATGGATATAACTCTAAATACATCAAAAAGGCATCTGCTGTCGGAATCGGCGGTCGTTCTCCTCCCTTTTCCTTATATACCTTTTCAAAGCGGACATACAAAGAGCGGACCTCCATGCGATCATCGTCTGTCCATCTATAATCTGCCTCAAATCCAAGTTTTTCCAATAAAATCCGATAGCTTCCAAGCTTGCTGAATATAATGTAATTAACCTTAGAGTATTTATAAAATGCCAGAAACTCAAAGTACAGGCGGTTCTCCGGCTCATCTGTCCTCTTTGGAATAATACGAGTTACATTGCCCTGCACACTAGGTGCACCGCAAAACTTTAACACACTTACACGCTTATTACCCTCTAATACATAGTAGCGGTTCATAAACTCATAACACTTAATTGGATCATGTATTCCTTCTTCCAGATGGGCATTATAGAGTGCCTGCCACTTGGCTGCAAACTCTGATTCCTCATCGAGCAGCGGCATAAAGTTCGGTGCAAATGCAGTACGTCTTCCTGCCGTAAAGGTTCCCACAATCAATTCCGATGGAATGGAACAAATTCCCAGATCTTCCTCTGCCACCACATCCGTATGAGACAAAAGTTCCTCAAGCACTTGCAAATACGGATATTTTCCTTCCGACAGATATCTTGCATAGCTTCTCTCACCCTTTTTCAGCGCCTTCTGATAATCCTCTCTTGCCATATTCAGCCACACACCTTTCTGTTCTCTAAGTCTCTTGCTCTTTGCAGCTTTATTTTACATCATTTTATCTGCTGTTACAAGTATTCTTAAGAAAACCTTTCAATCCTTATGAATCCGTGTTTTTTCTTGCTTTTTTTTTAGAAACAAAGTACAATAAAATTAACTTATGCATCAGGAGGACTTATTATGAAAAAATCTCGTTTCATTCCTGCTTTTTTACTTTCTGCAGCACTTTTATCTGGACTTGCAGGATGCAAAAAAGAAACTGAATATTATAATCCAAACGCACAGACCTCATCTGTGACAGAAACACAAACTGAACTGCAAACAGAACCTTCCACACAAGCTTCTACAGAAGAATCTACTGAGGCATCCACTGAGGCTTCTACTGAAGAAAGCACTGAGGCTTCAACCGAAGAATCCACTGCTGTTCCTGTCGTTTCCAAAGAACTTGCTGTAGGTGACATTTGGTATGTAAATACCGATTCCCTTAATATCCGCGATTACCCTTCTACTGAAGGCAATAAAATTGGGGAGCTTTATCGCGGTGAGGAAGTTCGAATCCTTGCTCTTGCAGAAAATGGATGGGTTCAGATTCACAGTGCAACAATGGACGGCTATGTAAAAGCAGATTTTCTTGTATCTTCTCCAGATCAGGTAGATGGTGCAGCGGCAGATGTCGCTGCATCTGCTGCGCCAACCTCAAACGAAACATCAAATGCAAACACATCTTCTTCAAACGGTCATATTGTATGCATTGATGCAGGTCATCAGCAGGCAGGCATCAGCGAACAGGAACCAAACGGTCCTGGCTCTTCTGTAATGAAGGCTAAGCTTACTACTGGAACGAGCGGCGTAGCTACTGGTCTTGCCGAGTATCAATTAAACTTGGATGTCTCTCAAATGCTCCAACAAGAGCTTTTAAACCGTGGCTATCAGGTTGTAATGATCCGTACAACAAATGACTGCGCTATGAGCAATGCTGAGCGTGCTGTATATGCAAATGAAAGCGGCGCTGAAATCTTTGTCCGCATCCATGCAAACAGCTCCAATGATCCTTCTGTAAATGGCGCTATGTTCTATGCTCCATCATCAGCAAATTCTTATCTGTCTGCTGATGTAATATCTGCAAGCAACACACTTGCTTCTACGATGCTTTCTTTTTATTGCTCCACAACAGGTCTTGCAAACAAAGGAGTTCTTCAGGATGATAATATGACAGGTATCAACTGGTGTACTATTCCTGTCACAATCGTAGAAATGGGCTTTATGTCTAACCCTGAGGAGGACCAAAAGATGGCAAATCCTGAGTTTCAGGCTGTAATTGCACAGGGTCTTGCAAACGGTATTGACGCTTACTTTGGGAGATAATTAATTATGGCTGTTCAGATCTATTACCAACTGATCCGTGACATCGTAATTGACGAACAGCTGCTTTCCATGCTGCAGCCGCAGCGCAGAAAGCAGCTGTTTTCTTTTCGTTTGGAATCTGATCAAAAACGCTGCGCAGCAGCCGGGCTTCTTCTTTGGAAACATATTTATCATAAGCACCCAGAGCACTTCACCGTCTCTTACAATGCATCCGGAAAGCCCAGTGTAGCAAATGCGCCTTTTTTCAATCTCTCACACAGCAATGACTTTGTCATGCTTGCCATCAGCGACACGCCTGTTGGATGTGACATTGAAAAACTTCATAAAGCGGTTCTTTCACACCATGTTTTTCACCCAAATGAACTTAATGCACTTTCTAATCTTCCTTCAGGAGATATACAAAACCATGAATTTCTTCGCCTGTGGACAGCAAAAGAAGCCTTCTTAAAAGCCATAGGCACAGGTATTGATGCAAAAGCTTCCTCATACGATTTTAGTAAAAGCAATACCATCTCTCTCTATGATGGTTCATTTTGGAAACTCGAACATCATACAGTTTGCGATTTTCCTGACTATCTTTCGTGTGTTTGCTATAAATGCTTGCAATAAAAAGAAATATCATTTACACTTTAAGCATTACAAGTCAGGCGTTCACATTACACCTGCCCTATGTTTTATTATTCAGAAACGAGGATTGTTTTTATGACTGCTTATGCTCATCTGTTACTGTATTTCTTTTTCTACAGCTTTGTCGGCTGGATTTGGGAATCCAGCTATGTATCTATTCTCACAAAACGGCTGACGAACCGAGGTTTTTTAACTGGTCCAATGCTTCCGATCTATGGAATCGGCGCTGTAGTCATGCTCTGTGCCACCTACCCAGTGCAATCGTCTGACGTTGGTATTTTTCTGCTTGGACTTATTGCAGCCACAATGCTTGAATACGTTACCGGTGTCGTTATGGAAGCACTTTTTCAGGTGCGTTACTGGGATTACAGTGACAAAAAGTTTAATATACAGGGACATATCTGCCTAAGCTCCTCGCTTGCATGGGGTGTTTTTACACTTCTTTTGATCCGTGTCGTTCATCCGCGCATATCGGCTTTATTAGAAAGGATTCCTCAAAGTGTATGCTTTGGCGCTCTTTTTGTGATCACTATAGTTTTTTCAATCGACTTTGCTTCCTCCTTCCATGCTGCTATGGATCTGCGTCAGATTCTTGAATCTATTACTAATCTAAAATCAGATGCAGAAAAGCTTCGTGAACGCTTTATTGTACTTACTGATTCCGTAAGCGAGACGCTTCGCGATAAGATTGGCACTATAAAAAAGCCGGAGAGTTCTCGTATTGAGGAATTTCAGACTTCTGTTTCTGAATACCTCGAAAAGCTTTACTCTCTTGTTCCAAAGGAAAAAACAGCCGATGTTATTCGACTCAAAGAACGCTTTGCCTATTTAGGTGAACTGAAAAATGCTATCTCAAAGCGTATGGATTTTCGTAAGATTATCCTTTTAAAAGGAAACCCAATGCTTACTTCAAAAAATATGCCGATGCCCTTAATTCCTTAAAAGAGCAGATTGGACTTAATAAAAATAAATAAGAAAAAGGCCACAAAAAAACGATGACGCATATCTTAAAAAGCGTCATCGTTTTTCTATAAGCTTACTAAATCTTTATAAAGTAATTCCAATATAAGCTGCTGCAAGTTTTACAATATAAGTTATAAACTTGATCAAATACTCTTCAATACGCTCTAACAAGCTATATTGAACTGTCGATTCTTCTTGTACAGCAACCTCTGTCTGTGAAACACTTTCTTGTGTCTGTGCTTCAGTTTCCAACATCTCAGGATCATTTGATTCTTCTGCTTCATGAGATTCCTGCACCTGTTCTGCAGCCTGTGTACTTTCTGGCTCTGTATCAGCTGAATAAATATTTGTTTCATCAACAGTTATTTCCTCAGCCTGACCCTGACTAAGCGCTACATTCATCAAATCTACTGTATAGCTTGCACTGCTGTAAACTGCTGTTGAATTGTATTTCCAATTCAACACACCTTTTTCAACATAATATGATTTACCATTGTATATGCAGCTTCCAGTATAATTCCAGTTGACCTGTCCCTTTGTAATGTAATACCATACTCCGCTGTGCTGACAAAGACCTGTATAGTTCCAGTCTAACGCACCATTTTTTATGTAAAACCAAATCGTATCATACTGACAAAGACCAGTATACTCCCAATCAACTGAACCTTGTCTTACATAATACCATACTCCATTATACTGAGCTAACCCAGTATAACTCCAATCTGCTGTTCCACCCTTCACATAATACCAGCTGCCATTATAAACTGACAAACCTGAATATGCAGTATTACGTACACCTTTTTGAACATAGTACCAGTTTCCACCATTATAAATAAGACCTGAATAGCTTGTATTCTGCACACCATTGATTAAATACACCTGATCACTTCCAGATGCTGCAAAACCAGTATAGCTTGTGTCAACCTGATTATTAGTATAATAGCGCCATACCCCATCCGAATCCTTTAAAAGACCATTTTTACTGGTAACAGTATTTTGTCCTGCATATGCAGTCTGACTAAAGACTGGATACAAGAATACACAATCTGCACTAGTCGTCCATTTTCCACTTGGAATATGAGTATTTCCAAATTTCTTTGTTCCAAATGCTGCTGATGAGTATGTTTCTGAACCTACTAAGAAAAAGTCGTACATAGTGGTAGACTGATCATCCCACGTAGCATCCACTGCGTACCATACGCCATTTTCCATTTGAACATAATTCCACATATGATATTCTCCACTGTCTGTTACACCAGTAACAAGCACACATGGAATACCATATTTATTGCACTGGAGCTTCATCATCTTTGCATATCCAGCACAAACAGTTTCAATCTTTCCATCACCATCTGCGTCATAATATAGACTATATGGCGTCTGATAATACGGATTTCCAATATTTTGCGTATTATTTTCATAGCTGACCATACTGCAAATCTTGTCATGAACTGCCTTTACTTTATCATATGTAGTTGCATTTGCTGGAAGCATAGCATCAATCTGTGATTTTGTTCCATCAAACAATGGATTTACTTTACTTCCTGTAAGTACCCCAGTATCCTTAGTAGGTGTTATGGTAAATGTACTTCCTGCAAGCTCAAGATCTGTTATAATACTTGTTTCGCCTGACTCGAACAGCGGTGTATATACGCTATAACCAATAGTATATTTTGCACCTGAAAGCCATACTAACTCTGGATGATCATATGTCAATGCTAAATATGCTGGAGTTACATAACTGCCAAGCCATGCAAAAATTGCCTGCTTTGTTTCTTCTGAATATACAGCCTTACCATTGGCTCCCTTTGTTACCTTCTGATTTTCAAAAATTTTTGTCAGGTTCAACTTCATCTTTGCTGTACTGGCACTACTTTTATTTGCTTCGTAAATCGCATTATAGATACGCTTAGATGTTGCATCAAGCTGATCATAATAGTTTCCAGTTGCTGTACTGATTCCTGCCATTCCTAAATAAATTGGATTTCTGTCTACTATCATATCAAATGAAAATGTCTTTACAAACTCATCTCCAATTTCATAAATATCAGAATCCATATCTTCATCAGTTGAATCTACAAATGCATCCGTTGAGCACTCAGTTGTCTCATCCTCACTATTAGACTCCTGTACCAGTTCTGGCAAATTCTCATTTACTGTTTCCTGAGTCTGTTCTTGTGTACTTTCGCTTTCTGCTTCCTGAGTCTGTTCTTCTATACTTTCACTTGCCGTTTCCTGAGTCTGTTCTTGTGTGCTTTCGCTTTCTGCTTCCTGAGTTTGTTCTTGTGTACTTTCGCTTTCTGCTTCCTGAGTCTGTTCTTCTATACTTTCAGTTATCGTTTCTGATGTCAGTTCTAATATCTCGGGATCAGTACCATTAACTAGTTCCTCTGATAACTCAGAAGATGATTCTGACAATATTTCCTGACTTAGTACTTCCTGCGATGTTTGTTCTTCTTGTGCATAAGTTGCCGATCCTGCCAATATAACAAAAGCAGTAAACAACGATGCGGCTCGTTTCAATAATACCTTATTTTTTCTCATCCAGTACTCCCTCTTCCTATTGTATCTCTAGACAATTACTTCTTAATACTAAAAAATCACAGAGTTTCCCCTGCAATTTTTAACTGCAGCTGGCTGACATTTTACAGTCCCTATAGCTTTGCGTCACTGCCTTTCGACAGTTTTGCCAAACTATTTTTTTGTGAAAAATCATCAAATGACTCTCCATTGTAACCTATCTCCATTTTTATTAGTATCACGCATCGCCTTTTCTGTCAATAACTTTCTTCCAGATTCTTAATAATATGACTCTTTTCAGTGCTTGACAGGCAATTTAAGCTTGTCTTATAATAAATTATAATACAAGCGCACACTTCACTATGGGGCAAAAAGTTTCACCCTATTTTTTATTATATCATTTTTCCCCTGTGAAAAAAAGTCTTATTTGCGCGGAAATGAGGTTTTTATGAAACATTACGATATTATTATTATCGGCGCCGGTCCTGGCGGTATTTTCTCCGCATACGAACTGGCAACCAAACGCCCTGATTTAAAAATCGCTGTATTTGAGGCTGGAAATCGTCTTGAGAAAAGAAAGTGCCCAATTGACGGCAAGCGCGTAACAAAATGTATACACTGCAAAACCTGTGCTATCATGAATGGCTTTGGCGGTGCCGGTGCTTTCTCTGATGGAAAATATAATATTACGAATGAATTTGGCGGCACACTTTACGAGTACATCGGAAAAAACAAAGCAACGGAACTTATGGAATATGTTGATGAAATCAATATGACCTACGGTGGCGAGGGCACACGCCTATACTCTTCTGCAAATTCCAGCTTTAAACGTGTCTGTCTGCAGCACAACCTTCACCTTCTTGAGGCATCTGTTCGTCATCTTGGAACAGATAAAAACTATGAAGTTCTCAGTAACCTTTATAATTTGTTAAAAGACAAGGTTAGTTTCTATTTCATGACACCAGTTCAGAATGTTGCAATCATGGATAATGGTGACTATGAAATTATTACAGAGAACGAGACATATACATGTGAGAAATGTATTATCTCCGTTGGTCGAAGTGGAAGCAAATGGATGGAGCAAATCTGCCATAACCTTGAAATTCCAACAAATTCAAGCCGTGTTGACATTGGTGTTCGCGTAGAGCTTCCTGCTGAGGTATTTGCCCCGATCACAGATGAGCTCTATGAAAGTAAGATTGTATACCAGACTGAAAAATATCAGGATCGTGTGCGTACCTTCTGCATGAATCCAAAGGGCGCTGTAGTTACAGAAAATACAAATGGTATTATCACAGTAAACGGGCACAGCTATGAAAATCCTGCCCTCCACACAAAGAATACAAACTTTGCTCTACTTGTTTCCAAACACTTTACTGAACCGTTTAAGGACAGCAATGAATACGGTGAGAGTATAGCTCGTCTGTCTAACATGCTTGGAGGCGGCGTTATGGTTCAGCGCTTTGGTGATTTAATCCGCGGTCAGAGAAGTAACCCTAAGCGTATCGCAGAGTCTTTCCTTACACCAACTCTCGATGCTACGCCAGGCGATTTAAGCCTTGTAATGCCAAAGCGTATTCTCGATGGCATCATTGAGATGATTTATGCGCTTGACAATATTGCTCCTGGTACTGCAAACGATGACACACTTCTCTATGGTGTCGAAGTTAAATTTTACAACATGGAGGTTCAGATCGACAATCATCTTGAGACTCGCCACAAAAATCTATTTGTAATCGGTGACGGCAGCGGTGTTACTCACTCTCTGTCCCATGCATCTGCAAGCGGCATCTATGTTGCACGCCATCTGCTCGGTGAAATTGAATAATTAAAGAAAATAGCCTCTGGGGACATGTATGGTATGCTCCCCGTCAAGAGGACAATAAAAAATAATAAATTTTTGTATCGTCA
>OGCM01003274.1_pt1 | contig 12855 bp, 11 predicted proteins | sample 1570151 | NCBI WGS metagenome assembly OGCM01 (sample SAMEA4370582, study PRJEB24528) | human gut metagenome
AGATCTACGTCAAAGGTTCTTTGAACATCTTCAACCATCACACCAACGTGGACATCCACAACCGCATCGTCTGCTTCGACATCAAGCAGCTGGGCAAGCAGCTCAAAAAGCTGGGTATGCTCATCGTGCAGGATGCCGTGTGGGGGCGTGTGACCGCCAACCGCAGTGCCGGAAAATCCACCCGGTACTATGCAGACGAGTTCCATTTGCTCTTGAAGGAAGAGCAGACTGCTGCTTATTCCGTTGAGATTTGGAAGCGTTTCCGTAAGTGGGGCGGCATTCCGACAGCCCTAACGCAGAATGTCAAAGATCTGCTGGCAAGTCCCGAAGTATCGAATATTTTTGAAAACTCGGACTTTGTGTATATGCTCAATCAGGCCAACGGAGACCGGCAGATTCTCGCAAAGCAGCTCAACATCTCGCCCCATCAGCTTTCCTACGTCACTCACTCTGGTGAGGGCGAAGGGCTGCTGTTCTTCGGCAACGTGATCCTACCCTTTGTTGACCACTTCCCGAAAGACCTTGAACTCTACCGCATCCTTACGACCCGCCTTTCCGAAGTTGCGGAGGCTCAAAAGCATGAGTGAGAAACAGCCAAAGCTGAAATTTGAGGAAGACAAGGAGCGCACGGCCACGCGCTCTCCTCCGAAAAAGTCCAAAGTGGAGCAGTCTAAGCCCAAAAAGCAGAAACTGAAGCAGGATGCAGACAAGGCAGCGGAAAAGGCGCAGCACCTGCGTTTTGGCAAAGCAGAGATCACCCCGGATGAAGCATCCCGCATGACAAAGCAGCAGAAACGTGCTATGTATGCCGCTGCCGCCGCCCGGTCTGCGGTGCATCGGGAGGTTGACCAGTACGAGGACGATAATGTGGGCACGCAGGCTTTAAGCGAGGGCGAAAAGGCAGCAGGAAATGTCCGGGATATTTCCAAGAGCATCTATGCCCGGAAGCTGAAAAAGAAAGCCAAGATGCAGGGCAAGAAGGGTGCCAAAACCGCACAATCTTCCCCACAGAAGCCGACTGCGGCACAAGATGCAGGCGCATCCGGCACCGGCGAGGGCGGCTCCAACTGGCTCTCCCGATGGCGGCAGAAACAGGACATTCGGCAAAGTTACTATGCCGCCGCCCATTCGGGCACAGCGGCGCAGACCGCAGGCGGCAAAGCGGCATCCAACGGTGCATCTGCCACCCGATCCGGCGTGGAGCAGGTCATCGACAAAGGAAGATCGGTGGTCAGCACCGCAGTCAACGGCATTGCCAATTTTGCAAAAAGCAACGCGCACGTTCTTTTGATCGTGGGCGTTTTTCTTTTGCTCTTGCTGCTGGTCATGTCGGCATTTTCGTCCTGTTCCATTCTGTTTTCCGGCACCACGCAGGTATCCGGTCAGACCATTTACACCGCAGAGGACCGGGACATCCGGGGAGCCGAAACCGACTACAAGAAGCTGGAAAAGGAACTGGATAAGAAAATCAAACGCACCCCCGCCGACCACCCCGGCTATGACGAATACCGATACCATCTGGATGCTATTGAACATGATCCTTGGCAGCTCACTTCGTTCCTGACTACTCTTTATGACGACTACACCCGCAGCGAGGTGCAGGCAAAACTCAAGGAGACGTTTGCCAAGCAATACAAGCTGACCACATGGGTGGAAGTCCAGACCCGGTACCGCACGGTAGTGATGATCGACATTTTTACTGGCATCCCCTACACCGTGCAAGTCCCCTATGAGTATCGAATTTTTCACACAAAGCTGGTGAATAAAGGGCTGGAGGTCGTTATCCGGGAGGAACTGGACAACGACCAGTGGAAACGCTATGAGATCTTTCAGGATACGTTGGGTGGTCGGCCATATCTGTTCAAAGGTGGACTGCCGCCCGGTGGCTCCGATGGCTCTGGCGCGCCGGGCATTGATTATCAGGTTCCAGCGGAAGCCTTGACGGATGAGGAATTTGCCGCCATCTACAAGGAAGCCCAAAAGTATGTGGGTACGCCCTATGTGTGGGGCGGCTCTACCCCGGAAACTGGCTTTGACTGTTCAGGCTACGTTTGTTGGGTCTACAACCAGAACGGCTACGATGTGGGACGCACCACCGCCAACGGCCTGTGGAACAAGAGCCAGCACATCAGCGAAGCCGAAGCAAAGCCCGGTGACCTTGTTTTCTTCGAGGGAACGTATGATACTCCGGGAAAAAGTCATGTGGGCATCTACCTTGGAAACGGGATGATGGTGTCCGCCGGCGACCCCATCAAGTACGCAAACATTCACTCGTTCTACTGGCAGAAATATCTGTCCGGTTTCGGGCGGCTCTCAAAATGATTGGAGGAAAACATGAGCGAAAAACTCGATAAGCTGCGCGCTTCTCTGGAAAAGGAAAGGGAGCGTCGCATTAAGATCAACACTCGCATTGAAAGCCTTGAACGACGGATTCAGGAAGCAGAAGCTGCCGAGGTGAATGAGATGGTGCGCACCGCCAAGGTTACGCCGGAACAGCTTGCCGCCCTGCTGCGCCAGTCTGCAACTTCCACTCCGACCCCGGCTGCGTTGTCCGCAGTCGGTGCTACGTTCAACAAGGAGGAATCTGATAATGAAGATGATGAATAAGTTCTGTGCCCTGATGTTGTCGGTGGCACTGTGCGCTGGCATGGCGGCTCCTGCTTTTGCCTATGGCGGTGCTACGGAGGAAGTGGAACAGCCTGTCCTGACTTCTACCACCGATGAAGAAGATGTAGTCACCGTGACCGATGAGGAAACCGGTGCTCTGACCCCGGAGGGCAACCTGACACTGGTGGACGATTACCACACCAATTATTCCGATGGCAGTGGTCAGCAGTTCATTACGCTGGTGTCGAAGTCCGGCAACACATTCTATCTGGTCATTGACAGGAATAGTAAAGGGGCGCAGACCGTCCATTTTATGAACCTTGTGGATGAAGCCGACCTGTTGGCTCTGATGGAGGAAGAAGATGCGGACGCTTATACCGCCGAAAAGGAAGCGGCGGCGCAGGCTGAACAGGACAGGCTGAAAGCCGAGGAAGAAGCCAAGAAAGCCGCAGAAGAAGCGGCAGCATCCGGCACGGAACAGCTCAAGGAAAACAAGGTCACAAAGATCGCATCCGGCTTTCTGGGTGTGGTCGTGCTGATTGCACTGGCGGCAGGCGGCGGTTATCTCTATATCAAGATGAAGGGCGTAAAGCCTGCGTCCAAGAAAAATCAGCCGGACCCGGATGCGGATTATCACGATGAGGATGAAGATACGCTCCAGCTGCCGGAGGATGATGGTGACGAGGACGAAGAAGTGGATGTCAACGAGGATTATGAAGCGGAATCGGACGATGAACCTGTCTGATTAACGCAGCGTTGACCGGTGGGGCGGCTGAAAAGCCGTCCCCTTTACATAGCCAAATGGTTGGTGGGTGAGCTGTTTTGAGCTATGAAGCTATGGACTCTGTAGGCGATATCTGATAAAATAGAAAGTAAGAACAGCTCAACAACTCGGAATTTTACCATCCAGCATCTCTCAAAAATAATAGGCATATTTTCATATAGTGTTGATTAAATGTCTATAAGTGCTCATATTCTGCGCATTTTGATCTGCATTTATTCATATCTATAAATCATCAAATACGTATTTATATTGGTATCTGGATTTTCGCCCTTCACACCCGTTCTCGTACGATCATGAGTGCATACCCCAGCAGGTTCGTTCCGTGCCACTTTTTCACGTCGAGTCGATCTGGGTCCTTCATCGATAAGCCGATGCCCCAGATGTGGTCCTTGACGGCGCACTCTGCGAGGATGGCGTCGCCGGTGGATTTGAGCTGAGCCTTCAGGTCTTCGTTCTGCTCAAACTTTGCGAGGAGGCCTTCGTAGACGAGGATCTGGCGCATGCCGTTCCATCTGCTTTCATCATAGTTTGAAACCTGGCGGCCCAGTTCCTTGATGCGGCCGACGTCATCGGTTTTCAGGATTTCTGCGGCGACCTTCTCGTCCCGAAAGCAGCGCGCCTTCTGGTACATCATGTACTGCTCCATGGATGAAAACCGGATGCCGTCCTTTTCGAAATCCGACCGATACCAGTTACTCAAATATCCGTATTCCTCATCCGGGTTGTGAAAGCCGATGATCTGCTTTGTATTCATAATCCGTTCCTCCTGTCTATATGCTGCAGATGGTTTTCTGCACTATGATCATAGCACTGTTCTACGACAAAATTTTTCACATCATACGCCTGATTTCGGCTGTCTTTATATAAATCCGTACTTTTTTCCCAGGTTCTCGGCTACCTGGGCGCCGGTTTTGCACTTTCCATCTGCGATATCCTGTCTCGCCTCCGAAAGCTGACTCAGCATCTCCTATTTACGGATGTTCTGGTAGTACCGGACCGGTTTCCCGTGCTCTTCGGCGTACTGGATTTCCGAGCGGGTGCTGTCACCGATGTAGCCGCCGACGTTGATGACGTAGATTTCGTCAGCCATGTCGATTTTCCGTTTGTGCATGTCGTCGAGCATTTCCTTCGTTTTCGAGAGGGTTCCTTCGTCCATGCCGTCCCAGACTTCCTGATCGCCGGCGTGGCCGAAGAGCCCGACGCTGATGACGATATAACCCGCAAGCGTCAGCCGCTTCTGGGCATCCATGAACTGCTCTTTGAAGCGGGTGCTGCCACAGAGCGTGACTACTTTATATTTTCCTACCATCTATCTTTCTCCATACTTCGCTCAGCAGTTCTTCCACTGCCTGTTCAACACGTTCATCTGTATCGTCTTTTAATGTCAGAGCCAGCGAGAGCGCGTCAACGCTATGTCCAGTAGCTAAAATCCGAGGATCGTATCTCCACATTTCTACCGCCACCTGAGTCTTCGAATCCTGAAGTCTGTTTGTCATAACGTTTTTCCATTGAGATATTTTATCTGTCGCATAGCACTCGACGGCTGGTGCGCTCAGCATCGAATATTCTGCCAGTGCCGAATATCCGCTTACCAGCATATCCGCCCCAATATACTCCTTCGGAACATAGACCGTTCGCTTTACCGGATTCAACAGAGTCTCTTCCGCTTTCTGAAACAGCACTTCCGGCGGATCTTCGGACAGCAGAATTTTCTGCACACCAGCTTTCTTTATCTGCAACAGCCCCATCTCCTCCAGCTGTCTCGATGCTCTCGATATAGACGTAGCTGTCAGCTTTAAATCCTTCGCTGCCTGGCTCGACGGCAGTTCTTTCGTGCCGCCGTAAATAAAATGCAATAAAAGCAGCTGCGCCGACGGAAGCAGATCTTCTCTTGGCTGCTTCTCCGCATCGCACCGCTCCTGCAAATACACGCTCATAAACGGCAGATAGATTTGTTTTCCATCTACGATAAACGGGATCTTTTCACGAAGCAGATATTCCTTTTGACGATAACTGAGTTCGTTTAGCACCAGCACGACAGGCAGGTTCTCTTTTTTCTGTATACGGGCAATATGCTTTTTCAGCACTTCGATCTGCTCCAACTCTGTCTTTGGATAAAGAAAAATCACTTTCTGTCCATCCATGGATACCTTCTGTAAACGATACCTTACAGCTATATAATTGGGCAGATGGTCAAACTCTGCGCGCTGAACTGTCGCTTTAATTCCCAGAACTTTATAGAGATATTCCATATGTTCTCCTTCTATTTAACTCTATTTTTGTATTATAACTTGTTTTAAGTTAAGTTTCGATATTAAAGTTAAGATAATTCAAAAAAATCATCAGGAAGCGGAAATATCATAAGAATAATTTAACACCATGGCACCTTCTTTTTCCTCTCAGATTTCCGTGCTCTGCCACTTTTATGAGCGTTCTTTTCAGTATTTTGCCACTTTCATGAGGGAATAATCCGTGCTTCATTACACTTTCATGAGCGAATTTATGCTGTAATATGACATTTTCATGAGGGAATTGGTGCTTCGACGCGACGTGAGGAGGTAGTGGGCGGAGGCATGGGCGCGATAAAGGCAACGAGTGCGAATGGGTGGACGCGACGTGAGAAGGTGGAGGGTGCGGACGCGTGGGCGCGGAGTGAGCAGGCGGAGGGCCGAGACATTGGCCCGGGAAAAGTGAGCAGAAATATACGAGTGTCAACGGGAGGGTTTTATGGTACAACTAGAAGTAGTTTTTTGATGGAGGTGCCTATGGAGCCGAAGGTCAGTATCATCGTGCCGGTGTATAACGCGGAGAAGAGTCTCGCGCGCTGTGTGGACAGTATTCTGAATCAGGAGTTTCGGGATTTCGAGCTGATCCTCATGGATGATGGAAGTAAGGATCGGTCCGGGGAGATCTGCGACGGATATGCGCGGGCGGATGCGCGCGTGGTGGTCGTGCATAAGGAGAATACGGGGGTGTCGGATACGCGAAACCAGGCGATCGCGCGGGCGCGGGGTACGTTTCTGCAGTTCGTGGACAGTGATGACTGGCTGACGGCGGATGCGACGAAGCTGATGGTGCGGGCGGCCGAGGAGACGGGCTGCGACATGGTGATCGCGGATTTCTATCGTGTCGTCGGAGAGATGGTGTCGCGGAAGGGGGATATCGACGCGGACCAGGTGATCGGGCGTGAAGCGTTCGTTGGCTTCATGATGGAGAACCCGGCGGACTACTACTATGGGGTGCTGTGGAATAAGCTGTACCGGCGCTCGCTTGTGGAGGCGCACGGGATCCGGATGGATGCGAAGCTCAGCTGGTGCGAGGATTTTCTGTTTAATCTCGAGTATGTGCGCTATGCGACGACGTTCTATGCGCTGCGGACGCCGGTCTACTATTATGTGAAGACGAAGGGTTCGCTGGTGAATCAGAAGATCAGCTTCGCGCGGACGGTGGAGATGAAACTCGCGATGTTCGAGTGCTACAACGACTTCTTCAAGCATGTGCTGGATGAGGATGCGTATGAGCGGAAGCGGCTGCAGGTCTATCATTTTCTAGTGGATGCGGCGAAGGATGGTTTCGTGTTCCCGGCGACGATTCCGGGGACGCAGAAGCTCGGTGAGGAGCGGAGCCAGGCGCTGCAGGAGGTGATTTCGGAGGATGGGATCATCGTGGAGAAGTACCGCGACCGGAAGCTGCTCGAGCGCTATCTCGAGTCGGTGGCGCTGAAGTATGATATGACGCTGGCGGAGCTGTCGCTGCTGCTGTATCGGAAGGACGCGGGAAAGGCGCTCACTCGAGGGGCTGAAGCGCAGATGCCTGCGCGGGAAGATGCCGTGGAGGCGACTGATCGAAAGGATGCCGGAAAGGCGCTGAGCCGGAAGGATCTCGCGGAGCTGATGCATATGAGCCTCGGGGATCTGCGCGCCGCGCTGCAGAAGCTGGTCTCACGCGGGATGCTCGAAGTGGTCGACGTGCCGAGGAAACGACGTGAAGCGGCGGAAATAGCCGAGGCGACCGGTCTTTTCGGAAAGCGTGGCGAGGCACAGGATGCAGACGCGAACGGAATGACGAAGAAAAAACGCGAGCCGCGGAAGATTCGTCTCGAGCTGCTGCCGGCGTCGGATGCGGTGCTGCAGGATATCGCGGCCGCGGAGCGTGACTACGAGCAGGCGAAGTTCCGGGGATTTACCGAGGACGAGCTCCGGCAGTATACAGCGCTCGAGCGGCGTGTGCAGGAGAACGAAAAGCAGATACTGCAGAAGTGAGGATGGGCAGACGAACACCATCAGCGATGCCTGGCGATGAGTCAGCGAGGGGCAGAATGCGTTGCGGCGAGGCACAACGCATGCGCGGAGTGATGATGTGGAGGGCCGAAACATGGGCACAAGCGAGTAGGAGGCGGTGACTAGCCGCCGTCCTCTCACACCACCGTGCGTACCGTTCGGTACACGGCGGTTTCAACAGTTGACGTGCATAGACTGATAAGCTGTGGCAAGATCATAAAAGCCCCAGTTTGTAGACCTAAAACAGAATACCGTTCCTTACATAGCAGTCATGCGCTTCGGTGCCTGGCTGCTAATTTTTTGCGAAAGGAGCAGTATCGAATGAAGCTTGTATTAGCGGAAAAGCCCTCGGTTGCCATGAGTCTCTCGAAAGTGATCGGGGCAGATCAGCGCGGGGACGGTTATATGGAGGGCAATGGCTACCTTGTCAGTTGGTGTGTGGGGCATCTGGTGGAACTTTCCCAGCCGGAAGCCTATGATGAAAAGTATGCAAAGTGGAAGTATGATGATCTTCCGATTTTGCCGGAACATTGGCAGTATCAGGTGTCCGCCAGCACGAAAAAGCAGTTCGGAATCCTGAAAAAGCTCATGCAGCGGAAAGATGTGGAGAGTCTGATCTGTGCAACCGATGCAGGGCGCGAGGGAGAACTGATCTTCCGCTTGGTGTACCAGCAGGCTGGGTGCAAAAAGCCCTTTTCCCGTCTGTGGCTGTCCAGCATGGAGGAATCTGCCATCCGGGAAGGCTTTGCCCACCTCAAACCGTCAACTGAATACGATGCGCTGTACAACGCAGCACTCTGCCGGGAACGCGCCGACTGGATGGTCGGCATCAATGCGTCCCGGCTTTTTTCGTGCCTGTACGGTCAACCGCTGGCGGTGGGGCGTGTTATGACCCCGGTGCTTGCCATGACGGTGGTGCGGGAAGCCGCCATCGCCGCCTTTGTGCCGGAGAAATTCTACACGGTTGCCCTGACCCTTGCAGACGGCGGCACCGCATCTAGCAAACGGTTTGCTCAGAAAGCGGATGCAGAACTGCTGCTTTCCAAATGCCGAAAGGAGGAGCGTGTCACGGTACAGAAGATGGAACGCAAGGAGAAATCCGAAAGCCCGCCGCAGCTCTATGACCTTACCGCATTGCAGCGGGATGCAAACCGTCTGTTGGGATTTACGGCGCAGCAGACGTTGGATTATGCCCAAAGTCTTTACGAAAAAAGGCTCATCACCTACCCCCGCACAGACAGCCGGTTTTTGACGGAGGATATGGCGGCATCCCTTCCGGGACTGGTGACGGCCACGGGCAAGGCGTTTGCAGTGGAGGAGCAGATTCCCATCCATGTGCAGCAGGTCATCGATGGCAGCAAAGTCACCGACCACCATGCACTGCTGCCCACGAAAAGCATGGCAAACGCAGACCTTGCCGCACTCCCTGCCGGGGAGCGGAATATCCTACGGCTGATTGCTGCACGGCTGCTCTGCGCCGTGGGTGAGCCGCACCGCTATGCTGAAACCACGATTATCACCATCTGCGCCGGGGAGGAGTTCTCCGCAAAGGGCAAGGTGGTGCTGTCCGAGGGATGGAAAGCTGTGGAGCGGAAAATGCTGGGGGATCTGCTGGGCAAGCAAAAAGAACCGGCGGTTCTGCCGGATGTGAAGGAGCAGAGCCAGTGCAGCATTGCCGGTGCCGAACTGAAAGAAGGTCAAACGTCCCCGCCGAAGCATTTCACCGAGGACCTTCTACTTCATGCGATGGAAACCGCCAGTGCAGACAGTATGCCGGAGGGTGTAGAGCGTCAGGGCATCGGCACTCCAGCAACCAGAGCTGCCACCATCGAAAAGCTGGTGCAGAAGGGCTTTCTGGAGCGCAAGGGCACCAAGAAAACCAAGGTGCTGCTGCCCACCGACAAGGGAAAAGCCCTCATCACCGTGATGTCCGAAGAAATCCAATCACCGGAAATGACCGCCGATTGGGAAACAAAGCTGCTGCAAATCGAACGTGGCGAAATGGAGCCGAGCGAATTTATGACCGAGATCAATACGATGATTACCGAACTGGTAAAGAACACGGAAATGAAAAAAGGAGCGAATGCACTTATGAAAAGCAAGATTATTGGTGTCTGCCCGAACTGCGGTAAGCCTGTCGTGGAGCGTGAAAAAGGCTGGTTCTGCGAGAACCGGGAGTGCCGTTTTGTCCTGTGGAAGGACAATGCGTTCTTCAAGCGTCTGGGCAAGCGGCTGGACGCTCATGTGGCGGACAAGCTGCTGCGGGATGGTCGTGTCCGCTTGAAGGACTGCAAGAGTGCCAAGGGCAAGACCTACAATGCCACCGTGCTGCTGTCCTGTGAAGCCGATGGCCGCAGCAAGTTTTCTCTGGAATTTGAAGGTGGGTGCTGATGGAGCAGAAAAAAGAAGCGGTCTACCTTATCAACGATGAACGCTATCTCCACCTCCGGGAAAACGGTGCAGGGGTCGGCTTTGCCACCTATAACAAGGTAACTGGCGAGCCGCTGGAAAGCGGGCAGATCTCGGAAAAGAATCTGCCGCCAGATGGACAAAACACCATCCCTGCCGCCCGGAACTGGTATCTGTTTGAACTTTCGGACGATGACCGTAAGGCCATCCAACAGGAAAGCGTAAAGATCCTCGAAAACATCCCGCAGGCGGGCATCGGCAGGCGGCGCATCTGGGAGCCGGAAACGCTGCCGAAGGATATTCGTCTCATCAACAGCCACTATGATGACCTCTATCGCATTCCAGATGGCGGCGTGATTCAGGTGGATTACCCGGATGGGCGCAGTTTTACGGCACGGGTGGAACATCTGGATGATTATCACTTTGACATGGGCGGTCTGGGCAATGTGTTCCACATCTGCCAGTTTGCCGAGGTCATGGAGCGGAACCATGCCGACTTCTACCCGGAGATTCAGACACAGGACGAGCAGGCGGCGTGGGAACTGGGCGGCAAAGGCTACCTTGCAATCCAGTCCTGTGAGGATGGATGGGACTACACCCTCTACCACAGCGATTATTCTGTGATGGACGGCGGGCAGCTGAATGCCCCGGAACTGACCATTCAGGAAGCCCGTGAGCAGATTCTGGAAGCACACCACATGGAAAAGGGCCGGCGGCTACTGCAGGACTACGATGCAGTCATGGATAAAGTTGCGGAAGCCGAGGAACTGAGTGCAGACCATCGCCCTTCCACACTGGAAAAGCTGGCAGAACTGGCAAGTGATACGTCTGCGCCAAAATCGTCTGCACGTTCTGCGCCAGAACTGTGAGGTGGACGATGCAGCAAAAATGGAACCAGAATTTTGACGGTGAACCCATGACGGACATCCCGCAGAAATTTCTGAACGCAGGGTGCGATGTTTATATGGTGATGCAGCTGCGGCATGACGAAAAAATCCTCGATGAAAGATTTGCTTCCATGCGGGAACTGCATCGTCGTGGCAAAACGCCCGACCCGGAGCATTACGAGGTCACCTACTATGCTGATTTGCCCGTCATGTGGCAGGATGTGCCGGACAACGAGGTTCTGGAAGAACTGTTTCAGATGTTCAACCTCTCCCGTCCGCAGGATTTTGAGGGGCACAGCCTGTCGGTCAGCGATGTGATCGCACTCAAACGCAATGGCGAGGTGTCTGTGCATTATGTGGACAGCATCGGCTTCAAAGATTTACAGGGGTTTCTGGACAAGCAGCCGGAACGCCCTTCGGTGCTGATGAATCTCAAGGAAAAGTGCGATGCCCCGGAGTGCAATCCTACCGTCTGCCGGAAAGCGAGGGATGAACATGAACTTTGACCACGAGGAATTGACCCTGATGATGCTCTACAATACCGGCACCCGACTGGGGCTTATCCACGAGTTGCGGCTGATGCAGTGCTACCTGATGCCCGACGAAACCGCCCTGCGGGAACTGTCGGTGGTGGTTATCGAAAAGCTGAAACTGTTGACCGATGCGGAGTTTGGCGAGTTGGAATTTCCCCCGGACTGATTATTGCCGCCTGCGGGCGGCGTACATATTCTCTTTTACAATGCCATTTGGTGTGGTATACTGAACTCGACAACTCGGAAAGTTGCAGGGGTAACAGAAATGAAAAATAGAATAATCGGTATTATATTTTTAACTGTCTTTGTGTCAATCAACCTTTGGGCCATTCTGACAAAGAACTATTCCAATTCATTTCTGGCAGGAATTGCAGGAATGTGTCTTGTTACCGCAATTCTTTATCTCCGAAAAGGAAAAAAATAATTAAATTTCTGTTTAAGAGGATCAGCCGATGGACAAAACATTTCAGAAATTATTACAGACTGACATTGATCTTTCATCCTTAGGCGTAGAACGCCGTACAGATAACGAACCATATTTTTGCACACCAAAGGGTGCGTCTGTATTTGGTTGGACCGGTGTGGATGGAATCCACTTCTGTTTTGTTCGTGGCTTTGGCGGTATGGTTTTTGCTGTCAGCCCGGCGAACACATTTCCAAACTATGTTCATCCGTTGGCAAAAAATTTCGCTGATTTTCTGCGGCTACTGCTTGCCTGCGGCGATGTGGCAGCATTGGAGCAGGCATGGATGTGGGATAAGGCACAATTTGAAACCTTCTTACAGGACAACCCTCCCACGCAGGAGCAGCAGGAAACCCTTGCGCTTGTCGCTACGAAATTAAAGCTGATGCCAATGGAGCGGCCATGGGCATATATCAAAGAGCTTCAGGCATCTTTTGATTACAGCAAAATCAAGTACACCAAAGAATATTACGATGTTGTGGACCAGAACGCAAAACCAGCTATCCCGGAGTGGAAAGTCTACTTTGAGGGAAACTTCTGGGGACATTCGGGAAAAGAACGTGCCGGAACAGAAGTCCCCTTGAATCAGCAATTTGAATGGGCCGGGCATCATTGGATCATTCCTGCGGCGTATTCGTGCAGCAAGGGGTTCGTTGTGGACTTTTGTATGCGTACCCCGGAGGAAGACATTCGCAAGTTCATGACTAAATGGGATTTACACCCCGAAAACGACTCTTGTGAATACTTCACGCAGGAGCAGCAACTGCAAATAGATTTAGAAAATCCACTTTGTCTTGACTTTATTCCTCGTTTGGAATTGAACGGGAAAACAATGCCGACCTCCCACGGTTGCTCGGTGGTCTTTAATCCATGTTTGCCAGACGGGATGATC
>OGCM01003277.1_pt1 | contig 12837 bp, 10 predicted proteins | sample 1570151 | NCBI WGS metagenome assembly OGCM01 (sample SAMEA4370582, study PRJEB24528) | human gut metagenome
ATACCCATATTTTGCGCAGCGGTATGCCGGGATTACCGGCTTCGGACCTATATTGATATTGCTCTTAAATTTTTATTATTTTGAAAGCTGCGCCCGGCCGCCGAGTGTTCTACGGGATATTCTGAAAGGTGAGCCTAGACACTGGCGATACGCAGAAAGCGCATTCCTCCCGGAACCGGTGCAGCGGTTTTATTATAGCGCCGGGAATGAAAAAATGCAACGCTACAGCAGCTTTTTTATGGCATCCATGAGATAGAAGAACCATGCCAGCATCCTGCATCACTCCGCCTTCTGATAGTAGTATATGCAGAAAGCGGGATTCTTTCCGTGACAGAATGGGAACAGACTGCTATAATGGGGAAAAACGAAACGCATTTTATGCGGAGAAGAGGAGAGTCAAACATCATGATTCGTTTACACAATGATTACAACCGCGGCGCCTGTGCCAAAATTTTAGAGAAGCTGGCAGAGACCAATGCCGAAAGCTATGACGGATACGGAGAGGATACCTGGTGTGAAAAGGCAGCGGACCTGATACGGAAAAAATGCAAAGCTCCGGAGGCAGCCGTTCATTTCTTACCAGGTGCAACCCAGGCAAACTTTATTGTTCATGCGGCAGCGTTAAGCCCGATCCAGAGTGTCATCTGCCCGGATTCCGGCCATGTGTATGCCCATGAAGCTGGTTCTATTGAGAACACCGGACACAAGCTGGTTCCGCTCCCATCTGCAGACGGAACCATTACGGCAGAGCAGATCCGCAAGGCAGCCGCAGCTTATTATGAGGCAGGAGAACCGAACTATCTCTGTGAGCCGAAGCTGGTTTACATTTCATTCCCGACCGAGTGGGGAACGCTGTATTCTGAGCAGGATCTGAAGGATATCCGCAAGGTATGCGATGAGTACGGTATGTATCTGTTTGTGGACGGTGCACGCCTGGGTTATGGACTTGGTTCTGCGAAGAATGATGTGACACTGGAAAAACTGGCAGAACTGACAGATGTATTTTATATCGGCGGAACGAAATGCGGCGCTTTGTTTGGTGAGGCACTGGTCATCACAAACAGCGGACTGGCACGGAAATTCCGCACCTATATGAAACAGAATGGTGCGGTGCTGGCAAAAGGCTGGCTTCTGGGTCTGCAGTTCTGTGCGCTTCTGGAGGATGACACTTATGAGAAGATGACGGCCCAGGCCGATGCCTACGCTATGGAAATCAAGGCAGCCTTCAAAGAAAAAGGTATCCCGGAATTCGTGGACAGCTACACAAACCAGCAGTTTGTGATCGTGACGGACGAACAGGCAGAGAAGCTGGCGAAGGAGTATACCTTTGAGCAGGAGCGGACCCTGGACGATGGAAGAAGGGTCGTACGGTTCTGCACAAGCTGGGCAACCACGGAAGCGGAGAAGAATCAGTTGATCGGAGATATTCGGAAACTGTAAGAATTCTATTGGAATTACGCTTCCTGACCGAATTTATGCCGGTATTTTAACGGCGACATTCCGTAGCTTAACCGGAACTGCTCTATAAAATGGCTGATCTGATTGTATCCCACATCGGCACTGATATCGGAGATGGATCTGTCGGTGTGGAGGAAATGTTAAGACATCAGGGATTTCGCTTTTAAGAAAAAACTCCCCATTTTGCCAATAGTTTATGAGGCAAAACGGGAAATCACAATACGAAATAAAAATTACTGTTTTTTTATGTATAAACAATCAAAAAGGACACCTTTTCTTGTATAATTATGTTACCACAACATAAAACGAAAGAAGGTGTCCTTAATGAAAAATTAGCATTAAAAAAACTGTTAACTTATATGACAAGTGTATATAAAATTCCGCAAAAAATCAAGAGTTTAGCGGATCAAAGAGAAAGAAAATCAATTCCGCTGTTTAACATCGTTATGCCGGTACTACTCTTTCTGATGTTGCAGTATGAAAGTTTTCACACTGTTTTTTCTGCACCAGAAAGTATGTCCAAACGGTTGCGGAACTGTATTACTGGAAAAATTCCAAAGGTGGATGCAGTCAGGGATCTTTTGTCCAGAATCAGTCCGGAAGAAATCCAGAAGATCCACGAGGAGACAATTGATATATTAAAAAAGAACCGCGTATTCCGGGAAGAAACCGCGCAGGGGAAACGGAACATTTCCACCGGAGTATAGTCTGTATGACTGTTGGAAAAGCACCGCATGTAATTCTGGGTCAGGAAATGTTAAAACCGAGAGACGGAGAGGAAAAAGATGAAGGGGAACTGACAGGAGGAAAACGCCTGATCAAACGGCTGAGGCAAAGACATGGCCACTTTGCAGATGTGATCGTGGCAGACGCATTGTACCTGAATGCACCAGTCATCAATACTGTAAAGGAAAATGGACTGGATGCAGTTATCCGTTTAAAAGATGAAAAACGGTTAATCTTTCAGGATGCACAGGGGCTTTTTAACCAGGGAACAGGGGAAAAGAAATCATTCCAACATGGAAAAAAGACGATCGAGGTATGGGATCTATCAAAGTTTGAGATTGAAAACTGTCCATATAACCTTCGTGTAGTGAGATACCATGAAAGCTGGCAGGAAAATGGAAAGAAAGCAGAGAGGTGGATGTGGCTGGTAACAACGTTGGAACAGGCAGCCCCACGGGTTTTATGGGAGATGATGAATTGCAGGTGGGATATCGAGGAAAATGGATTCCATCAGTTGAAGACGTACTACCATGCAAAGCATTGTTATTGTCATGCGGCAGTAGAAACCATATTTAATTTGATGATCATAGGATTCAACATGAGGGAACTATACTTGTATCGTCGGATTCAGAGGTTTGAAAGAAGTGGAATTACCCGAAAGAGTGTAAGCCGAATCTTCAGAGATGATCTGCTGACAGAGAAAGTAAAACAGATCCTATACCAAAAAGGTGGATAGGCTCTATATAAAAGGAATCAAAAACAGCATAAGAAAAAAGGCAGAAACAAAGCACAGGGGGAACTTTGTGCGCATTGGGATCCAAAGGAGTAACAGTTGTGAGTAGAATGACTTGGCAACAGATTTTATATAAAAATGCATAAACCTCAAAAGCTAAAAGCGAAACCCCTGTTAATTTCTTAAACTGGTTGTATAAGAATGTAGAATGATGTAGAGTATTTGCGAGAGGCACCTTCTTTCGTAAATGTTGCAATGTTTGTTTCGTCACTTTCATTATACAACACAAACGATTTAAGGTGTCTTTCTTTTTATGCAAAATCACGAACTTGCTCATTTATAGATTATGAAAAAGAAAAAAATATTGAACAAAAAAAGGTAAATAAAATTAGATAAATCAGATAATTTTACCATCTAAAAATAGCGATAACTTGACGCTAAAAAGGTATTATGATATTATGAATAAAGATTTAAGATCTTTTACAGGAATCGATTCTGATTTCATATGTAATCATTAGATCAGCAAAATGTTATATGGTCAAGTGATGTAGAGCTATTTAAAGGGTTGCAAAAAATTTCGTATAATGCAGACAAGAAAGTACAATCGGAGCAAAAAATTGTTCTGAAATATGAGAGGAGAAAGATGTATGAGAAGTGATCATGTCAAAACAGGAATGCAGCAGGCACCGCATCGTTCTTTATTTTATGCATTGGGGTTAACAAAAGAGGAACTAGAGCGTCCGCTCATTGGAATTGTAAACTCTAAAAACGGAGTTGTGCCGGGCCATATGCACCTGGACAAAATTGCGGAAGCCGTGAAAACAGGTGTGCTTATGGCAGGAGGAACACCAATAGAGTTTCCGGCGATTGCAGTATGCGATGGAATTGCAATGGGCCATGAGGGAATGAAGTATTCTCTTGTCACAAGAGAATTAATTGCGGATTCTACGGAAGCAATGGTAATGGCACACCAGTTTGATGCGCTGGTAATGATCCCTAACTGTGATAAGAATGTTCCGGGGCTATTAATGGCGGCTGCAAGGCTAAATCTTCCTACCATCTTTGTTAGTGGTGGACCAATGTTAGCTGGAAAGGTTTGTGGAGAAAAAAAGAGCTTGTCATCTATTTTTCAGGCTGCAGGTGCATATGCGGCTGGAAAACTGGATGAGAAAGATATGGAAGAGTATGAAAAAAATATTTGCCCAACGTGTGGCTCTTGCGCGGGAATGTATACGGCTAACTCCATGAACTGTTTAACAGAAGCTTTAGGAATGGGACTTCATGGAAATGGAACCATACCTGCAGTGTATTCAGAACGCTTGCGTCTGGCCAAGCATGCGGGAATGAGAATTATGGATCTTTATAGAGAACATATCTGCGCGCGTGATATTATGACGAAAGAAGCTTTTATGAATGCATTGACCGTTGATATGGCAATGGGGTGTTCTACGAACAGTATGCTACATCTTCCAGCAATTGCACATGAGGCAGGGGTGGATTTCGATTTGGAGTTGATTAATGAGGTAAGCGGAAAAGTGCCGAATTTGTGTCATCTGGCACCAGCTGGCAACTATCATATTGAAGATTTAAATGAAGCGGGAGGAATTCCAGCAGTCATGCATGAGCTTGCCAAGAAAAACTTGATTTGCTTGGAGGCAAAAACTGTAAGTGGAAAGACAATAGGAACCTTGATTCAAGACGCTGAGAAGAAAAATGCAGAAGTGATCCGCCCGATCGATCATCCTTATAGTGAGACAGGTGGACTGGCTGTACTTTGGGGAAATATCGCACCGGATTCCTGTGTAGTCAAGCAGTCGGCGGTTCTTCCTCAAATGTTAGTTCATGAAGGGCCAGCACGGGTATTTGATTGTGAAGATGATGCCATTGTAGCAATTAAGAGCGGGAAGATTGTTCCTGGTGATGTTGTAGTGATCCGTTACGAAGGGCCAAAGGGAGGGCCGGGAATGAGGGAGATGCTGAACCCGACCTCTGCAATTGTAGGAATGGGATTGGGTGAGAGTGTCGCATTGATCACAGATGGTCGTTTTTCCGGTGCTTCCAGTGGCGCGGCTATTGGTCATGTCTCACCGGAGGCTGCAGTAGGAGGCCCGATTGCGCTGATTGAAGAGAATGATATCATTGCTATTGATATTCCAAATCATTCCATTAATGTAAAGGTCTCTGACGAAATACTGGCAGTGCGGAAAAAGAAATGGGTTCCGAGAGAACCGCGTATCACAACCGGATATCTTGCCAGATATGCTGAACATGTTACATCAGGAAATCGGGGAGCAATTCTGCTTCCATTAAAAGAACAGGAGAGATAGGACAATGAGTAGTTTTCAGACCGCGTTGACTGCAGTATTACCAATGTTTATTATGCTGGCACTGGGATGTTTTCTCAGAAAGATTGATCTTCTGGATGAACATTCCCTGAACAAAATGAATAAGATGTGTTTTAAAACATTTCTTGCCATCAATGTATATTATAATATTTGCAATGTAAATATCGCAGAGGTATTTAATGCAAAACTTTTAGGCTATGCAATATTAACGCAATTTGTGATCTTGGGTATTTCTCTGATTGCAGCATTATTTACTGAAAAGACAAAGAAGAGAAGAGGAGCACTGGCTCACGGCATTTTCCATACAAACTTTGTTATTTTTGGAACCCTGATCGGAACCGCTTTGTGTGGTGAAGGAAATATTGGATCAATTGCGCTTTTAATTGCAATCATTGTTCCGGTACAAAATGTTTTTTCTGTTATTCTTCTGGAATTATTTCGCGAAGGAGGAAAAATCAGTTTCAAAAAGACTTTTGGTGGCGTAATTAAAAACCCCTATGTAATAGCAGCATTGGCGGGATTTGCGACTCAGCTTATCCATTTCCATTACCCAGCCGTTCTTGGAAATGTTTTACGTGATCTTGGCCGGTGTGGAACACCAGTTGCTTTGATTGTTATGGGCGGTCTGTTCAATTTTGGTGCAATACGTGACAATGTGAAGCCGATTATTGTTGGAATTGTATTTCGCCTGATCATTGTTCCAGCTATTATGATCGCAGTAACCATAGCACTTGGTTTCCGTGGTGCAGATTTCATTGCATTGATGTGTATTTTTATCGCACCGTGTGCAACTACATCATTTAATCTTGCTAGTGCGATGGATTCTGATGCAGATTTGGCCGCACAGCTGGTAGTCTTTACGTCACTTGTTTCGCTTGGTACAATCTTTATGTGGATTTTTATGTTGAGCAGAATGGGTATTTTTTAGAAGGTTTGTAATATTATAGCAACAGTAGCTATCAGAAGAGATCCTGGGAAACTTGGGATCTCTTTTTATTGTGAAAGAAAGCGGATTAAGATATTTTGTCGAAAATCTGTAGAATCGAATTGGTAAAATAAATATGTTGAGAAATGTATAGTCAATAATTGTGTATTTAATCTTGAATAAAAATAAAATTAAAAAATATACAAATTAGACAATCTTATTTTTGACGGCAAATGGCATCTTGACGCTTGAAAGGTATTATGATATGATGAATTCATATTAAAAATGATGAAAAAAAAGGTTGGAATTAAAATGTATAGTGCAAGAACAACAAAAACAAAATGTGATATGGCAGTTGATGAGATCTTAGGGATGATCATAAAAGGTGAGTATAAGGAAAATGATAAGCTTCCGCCGGAACAGTATTTTATGGATTACTTTGGGATGAGCCGTGTTACTATTCGTGAGTGCTTCAAAAAATTGAGTATATTGGGTGTCGTAGAGATTTGTCAGGGGAAAGGAACATTCGTAAAGAAAGTGGACATCAATACTCTACTCCAGCCTCTCTATTCTACTTTTGTGGTAAACAATTTGAGTATTTCTCAGATTTTTGATGCTCGTATTTGTATAGAGTATGGAACAACCATGTTAGCTGTGGAAAATGCAACAAAAGAACAACTCATTCAGTTAGAGGAGCTGATGAAGGAATTTGATAAAACGATTATAAGACGTGATTCAGAGGAATTTTCAAGACTGGATGTTATGTTCCATGAAATGATCGCAGATATGTCGGGAAATTATATTATGGCAGCAATGTATAAGATGATTAAAGAAATCCTGTCGCAGTATATTTGCAAGATCAATTTGACAGCTGGTGTGATTGAAAATTCACAGAAGCAGCACAGAGATATTCTGAAAGCAATGCAGGAAAGAGATGCTGATCGTGCCAGTGAACTTATGAAACAGCATATAAAGAGTGTGGAAAAACGCTTGAAAAAGCAGGTGGAAGATGGGCTTGCACCGGCTTATATAAAATAAAACTAAAGAGAGGGGGATGAATATGGGTACATTTAGACTTCCATATGGAAAGACATATATTGTCTGTGAAGTTCCGGATGAGCAGATTGTGGATGTGCTTAACAGCAATATTCAACACTATGTTCCGGAAGGAACACCAGATGAGTTGGTGGCAAATGCTATGGCGAATCCGATCGGAAGTTCAACCTTGGAAGAGATGGCCAAGGGGAAAAAGAAAATAACGATTATTGCAAGCGATCATACAAGACCAGTTCCGAGTAAGGTGATTATTCCACCAATGCTGGCAGCAATTCGTAAAGGCAATCCGGATGCCGAAATTACAATTCTGATTGCAACTGGATGTCACAGAGAAACTAAGCTGGACGAGCTCATTGATAAATTTGGATCAGAGATTGTAGAGAAAGAACACATTGTGATTCACGATTGTGATACTGAAGATGTTGTGGATCTTGGAAAACTTCCATCTGGAGGAGCGTTGGTAGTGAACAGTGTTGCGGTAAATGCTGATCTTTTGGTAGCGGAAGGGTTTATAGAACCACATTTCTTCGCGGGATTTTCCGGCGGCCGTAAAAGTGTACTGCCAGGTGTTGCTGGAAGAAAAGTGGTTCTTGCAAACCACAATGGGGCGTTCATCGATGATGTACATGCTAGAACAGGTAATTTGGAAGGAAACCCAATACATCGAGATATGATCTATGCGGCTAAGAAAGCAGGACTTAAATATATCGTAAATGTAGTCTTGAATGAAAGACATGATGCTATCTATGCAGTAGCCGGTGATGTGGAACAAGCACACCTGGAAGGGTGCAAATTCCTTGCGAGTCAGTGTCAAGTTCAGCCCGCCGAGGAAGCGGATATTGTAATTACTACGAATGGTGGTTTCCCACTGGATCAGAATGTATATCAGGCTGTAAAAGGAATGACAGCTGCAGAAAATGCAGTCAAAAAAAATGGCGTCATCATTATGCTTTCTAAGTGTAATGACGGGCATGGTGGTGAACATTTTTATAAAACTTTCGAAGAAGAGAAAAATTTAGAAAAAATGATGCAGACTTTCATTTCTACTCCACCGGATGAAACGGTGATTGATCAATGGCAGTCACAAATTTTTGCACGGGTTTTGATGAAGGCCAGAGTAATTTTTGTGGCAGATGTTGATGAGACAATGATAGAAAATTTCCAGATGATACCGGCAAAGAATGTAGAAGAAGCGCTGGCGAAAGCAAAGGAAATTTTAAAAACAGAGAAGCCAAAAATTACTATAATTCCAGATGGCGTAGGCGTTATCGTAAAACCGGTAGGATGAGTGGTATATATCAATTTTGGGTATATCAGCAGTTGTGGGCTGGCTGATTTATCATACATACAATAAGGAGGGGTTTATTATGAAACGTAAAGTAGTAAGTATGGTTCTTGCTGGGGTTATGGCAACATCTATGTTAGTGGGATGTGGAGCTAAGAAAGAAGAGACTTCTACTCCCGAAGAAACAGTAGCTCAGGAACAGACTGCTGAAGAAAAAACGGAGGAGAAAACTGAGACAACAGATGGTGCAGCAGAGACAACAGCAGGGGATGATTCTCACGAAGTTAATTTCCCAGATGGATTTCCGAAGAAGGAAATCAAACTGATTGTTCCGTTTGCAGCAGGCGGAGCATTCGATGTTATGGCTCGTACCCTTCAGCCAATCGTAAAAGACATGTATAATGTTGATCTTGTAGTTGAGTGTGTGTCTGGTGGCGGATCTGCGGTAGGTGTGACCCAGACTCTTACATCAGCACCAGATGGATATACGATTGGTTTTGGCTCTACTTCCTATCTTGGCCTTATCGCACAGGGAAAGATGGAGATGGATCCGGAGGCAGCTGAATTCCTTTGCACGATTTCTTCTGACCCAATGGTATTGGTTGCCAAAGCAGGTGGTGATTATGATACTTTAGATAAATACTTAGATGCGGCAAAGGCAAATCCTGGCACGGTTACCCTTGGCAATCCAGGAAGCAACAACACTAACCAGGCATTTTCTAAGTTTCTTGATCAGGCGGTAGGTGAAGGTACATTCCAGATGATTCCTTACAGCGATGGCGATTCCCGTGTAGTTACGGAACTTCTTGGCGACCATCTTGCAGCAGGTGTTCTGAAACCAAATAGTTGCAAAGCTCAGCTTGCAAGCGGAGAGTTAGTTATTATCGGTTCCTTTACCCATGATCGTCTTGAATCATTCCCAGATGTTCCTACTTTTGAGGAAAAGGGACTGGATGTATTCCCATATGGTGATGTAGCTCAGACTGTATGTTTTGCATTTGCACCAAAGGGAGTTGATCCTCAGATTAAAGAGGCTATCGGAAACATGCTGTGGAATGCAGTTATGTCTGATGATTTCCAGAAACTGGCAAAAGAGTCTGCATTTGAAACTCCGGCACAGACTGGTGATGAGTTAAGATCTTTCGTTCTTGATGATCTGTATGGTGGCGCAGAAGTTCTTGCGAAGAAGGTATTTACAAACTAATCTTTTTGGAAGAAATATTTAACGACGAAGACCGGGAGGTTTTCTCCCGGATCTTCATTGTGAAAAGGAAAGGATCAGGCGTTTATGCGTAGGAATAGTAAAATTTTCGAGATTGGGGTATCTATTTTCCTGATGCTTTTCTCCTGCTTCATGCTTCATGTTGCGATCACTAAGGATCAGCCTGCGGGAGATGGCAATTTAAGTGCGATGGCGTTCCCAAAAGTCCTCTATATTATTATTTTAATGTGTCTGTATTTGATTGTAACGGGTGTTTTGGCACTAAAAAAATATTCGCTAGAGAAAGATGCAGCAAAAGTGCCAATGATACCGTTAAAAAGCATTGTTACTTTTGTAGCGATTGTAATTTATGCCGCAATGTGGAAAGTAATCGGTTTCACCCTCAGTACCTTCTGCTTCTTCTTTTTTGAGTCCTTTTATCTGGATCGCAAAAAACCGCTTTGGCTGACGATCGTACTGTCAATTGGTGCAACTGTTATCATGTATGTTGTATTTGGTATGTTCTTTAAAGTATCCTTCCCGGATAAATTTATGAACATGATCCGCGGAATCTAAAGAAAGGGGTTGGGAAAAATGGCAAATATTTATATTCAGGGCATTTTAAACACAATTACTGACCCGTTGACGCTGGTTATGGTCTTTGTAGGTACTTTCATGGGTCTTATCTTTGGCTCACTTCCGGGATTAACTGCATCTATGGGTATCGCACTTTTGATTCCTTTGACTTTTACAATGGATCCGGTTCCGGCTATTGGCGTTATGTTAGGATGCTATGTAGGTGGCATGGCGGGTGGTGCCGTTCCAGCTGTATTATTAAATATTCCTGGTACCCCTTCTGCAGTTGTAACTTGCACGGATGGTTATCCGATGGCTAAACAGGGAAAAGCAGCACAGGCGCTCGGATGGGCTGTTATTGCTTCTGGATTTGGAAGTATCATCAGCTGGGCGATTTTAGTTTTAGCGGCTCCGTCGCTGGCTTCTTTGTGTACTAGTTTCTCATCTCCAGAGTATGCAGCACTTGCGCTTTTTGGCCTGACGATCATTGCCGCAGTAAGCGGAAAAAATTTGGTCAAAGGCCTGATTGCAGGATGTTTGGGTCTGGTTCTTTCTTTTGTTGGCGTAGATCCGATTTGGGGTTCCTTACGTTTTACCTTTGGAAATATCAACCTGATGAGTGGAATCAATCTTCTCCCTGCTTTAATCGGTTTCTATTCCATTCCTCAGATATTATCTTCAGTAGCTGACGATCCAGATCAGGCAAAGGATCGTAAAGTTACTGACCTTAGCTTGAAAAACTTTATTCCGAAACCGAAGGAAATGTGGGCTGCAAAGGTAAATATTCTCCGTTCTTCCCTGATTGGTACTGCAATCGGTATTATTCCAGCAGCAGGTGCCAATATTGCAGCATTCTTGGCATATGACCAGGCAAAGAGATTCTCTAAGGAACCTGATACCTTTGGAAAAGGAAACTATAATGGAATTATTGCTTCCGAAGCATCTAACAATGGTGTTTGTGGTGGTGCGTTAGTTCCGCTTCTTACTCTTGGTATTCCTGGTGATGCGGTAACTTCTGTACTGATTGGTGGTTTGATGATTCAAGGCCTGACTCCTGGTTCTCTCTTATTTAAAGAGCATATGGACGTTGTAATCGGTATGTTTACAACATTATTTATTGCTACCATTCTTATGGTTTTGATTCAGCTGGTTGGTATGAAATTGTTCGTGCAGGTACTGGCAGTGCCGACAAATTACCTGAATGCAGCACTTGTTATTTTATCTTTGGTAGGCTCTTTTGCATTGAGAAATAATATCTTTGATGTTGGAGTTACCATTGTACTTGGTCTTTTAGGATATCTTATGACTCTAGGCGGCTTCCCGATGGCTCCTGCAGTACTTGGCCTAGTACTTGGCGTTATGTTTGAGCGTGAAGTTCGAATGACTTTGTATTCAAGCCACGGAAGCTGGGCAGTATTCTTCAGCCGTCCAGTATCTTGTGTATTTATCATCCTTTCAATTGGTTTTGTAGCTAATTCCCTGTATAAAGCATGGAAAGAGAGCAAAGCCGCGAGAGCAGCAGAGGGAAAATAAAATATGAGTAAGTCTGTATTGATCAGAAGGATTTCTTATGGTTTGATTGAGGGACTTCGTTCGGAAAAGACAAATACTTTGTGTTGGCTGGGGGTGCCATATGCGGCACCTCCAGTTGGTGCACTTAGGTGGCGTGCGCCGAAACCTCATGAAAACTGGAATGGAGTAAGACCGGCGAAAAAGCTGGCTTCTATGAGTTTACAAAAAGGAAAACAGGGCCTTATTGGAAGTGAGGACTGTTTGTATTTGAATATCTATCGTCCGGAAACTGAAGAAGAAAATTTGCCGGTTTTATTTTTTATTCATGGTGGAAATAACCAGACAGATTCTGGAGCAATGCTGGACGGGGAGATACTTGCAGAAGGCATTCATGCAGTTATTGTGTCTATAAATCTGCGTTTGAATAGTCTTGGCTGGTTGAATCTGCCAGCGCTAAAGACAGGAGACCCGCTGGAAGATTCTGGAAACTTTGGCCTTTTGGATATTTTAGCTGCACTGAATTTTACGATTGACAACATTGGCGAGTTCGGTGGTGATGTTTCCAATATAACGGCCTGTGGCTATTCTTCTGGCGGAAGGGATTTACTTTGTATGCTGATTTCTCCTCTTTTTGCTGGAAAATTTGTCCGCGCAATTACGTTTAGTGGTGGATTTACTACTACGAATCCAGATTTTGGTCAGAAAAGAGCAGCAAAAGTTATTGCCGCTCTTGCTGTAGAAGACAGAAAAGCAGAAAATGAAGAGAAAGCCTACGAATGGCTAATGAGTGCAGAACCTGAGGTCAGGGAGTGGCTGTATTCGGTATCCGGAGAACGTTTGGCTGGACTGATGGCTGGTGCAGCAATCAGGATGCGAGTATTTCCTCATCTATTTGCCGATGGTGTTGTGATTCCGAAAGAAGGATTTAAGGTATTGGAAAAAGGAAAATGCAACAATGTACCAATGCTGTGCTTTAGTGGTGGTCATGAGTTTGATTTTCTGGCTAACAATGACCCGTTG
>OGCM01003283.1_pt1 | contig 12817 bp, 10 predicted proteins | sample 1570151 | NCBI WGS metagenome assembly OGCM01 (sample SAMEA4370582, study PRJEB24528) | human gut metagenome
CGGATATCTACAATGCAATCAAACGTAACGCTCTGCTTGAGAACGTTACTCTGGATGCAGAGGGCAAAATTGATTTCGCTGACAAGAGCGTAACAGAGAATACTCGTGTATCTTATCCGATCAACCATATTGAAAATATTGTGCGCCCGGTTTCTTCCGCACCGGCAGCTAAGAATGTAATCTTCCTGTCCGCAGATGCATTTGGAGTACTTCCGCCAGTATCTGTTTTGACACCGGAGCAGACACAGTATTACTTCCTGTCTGGATTTACAGCAAAATTAGCTGGTACAGAGCGTGGAATCACTGAGCCGACACCTACCTTCTCCGCATGCTTCGGACAGGCTTTCCTTGAGCTTCATCCGACAAAATATGCAGAAGAGCTTGTTAAGAAAATGGAGAAGAGCGGAGCAAAAGCTTACCTTGTAAATACAGGATGGAACGGAACAGGAAAACGTATCTCCATCAAAGATACCCGTGGAATTATTGACGCTATCTTAAATGGTGACATCAAAAACGCTCCGACAAAGACAATCCCATACTTCAACTTTGAAGTACCGACAGAGCTTCCGGGCGTAGATCCTGCAATCCTTGATCCGCGTGATACTTACGCAGATGCTTCTGAGTGGGAAGCAAAAGCAAAAGATCTGGCAGAGAGATTTGTTAAGAATTTTGCAAAATACGAAGGAAACGAAGCTGGTAAAGCACTTGTTTCAGCAGGTCCTCAGGCATAAGATCCTTATAAAGACAAAAATTTGAATATTTGATTTTTCAAGATGTGGAAAATTCGCATGATAGTGGATTTTCCACATCTTTTTCTGTGATCGTTTGTAAATACATTTTTCTATAAGAAATTCCTTGCAAATTTTTAAAATTTCTGGAAACAGACTTTTCACCATGGAAGAAAAGGTCGAAATATGTTAGAATCAGACAGTATTGTCATTGCCCGGAAGCAGAGGTTTATTTTCTGGTTGGCGGAACACAGACCAATCAGATTGTGATTAGCACGATGCTACAACCATTCGAAGGGGTAATTGCGGCAGATTCCGGACATGTCAATGTACATGAAGCAGGTGCAGTCGAGTACACCGGACATAAGGTATTGTCCCTTGCAGGAAAAGATGGCAAGATTGCAGCTGCCGATTTGGAAAATTATGTGGCGCGGTTTTATGCGGACGACAGTTACGAACATATGGTATTTCCGGGAATGGTTTATATTTCTTTCCCGACAGAGTATGGAACGTTGTATTCCAAAAAGGAACTTCAGGAAATCTATGAGGTATGCAAGAAAAGAGATCTTCCGTTATTTGTTGACGGAGCGCGGCTTGGCTATGGACTTGCCAGCAGTGAAAATGATGTGACATTGGAAGAACTGGCGCAGTTGTGTGATGTTTTTTACATTGGCGGTACAAAAGTTGGTGCTTTGTGTGGAGAGGCAGTTGTATTTACCAATCGACGTGCACCGAAGTATTTCGTGACACAGATCAAACAGCATGGCGCGTTACTGGCAAAGGGACGTCTGCTTGGGATTCAGTTTGATACGCTTTTTACGAACGATCGGTATTTTAAAATCAGTGAACATGCGATTTATATGGCAGAAAAATTGAAGCAGTTATTTGCAGAAAAAAGGTATCGTTTTTACTTGGATTCTCCGACAAATCAGCAGTTTATTATTCTGGAAAATGAGAAGTTGCAGGAATTGAGCGGAAAAGTAGATTTCAGCATCTGGGAAAAGCAGGATGCTGAACATACCGTTGTTCGTTTTGCAACGAGCTGGTCTACTCAGGAAGCAGATATTGAATATCTTTCAACTTTATTATAGAAGCAGATTTTAAAAGAAATATATCTGTAGTGATGGTGGAGAGAAGAAAGTATCTTTCACTGATAGTAAGCAAGTCATAGTCGAAAAAATCGACTGTGAGTTGAAATAAGGAGGTATTGGATAACATGAATGAGATAATAAAAAGTTTATATGAGAGAAAATCTATGCGTGTCTATGAGGACAGACCGATTCCGGAAGAAATGAAACAGGTAATTCTGGAAGCGGCAGCGCAGGCTCCGACAGCAGGTTGTCAGCAGCTGTATACCATACTGGATATTACAGATCAGAAGTTAAAGGAAGCACTGGTGGATACCTGTGATCATCAACCTTTTATTGCAAAAGCGCCGTTGGTTCTGATATTTTGTGCGGATTGTAAAAAGTGGTATGACGCATTTACAGAAGCAGGAAGTGAACCACGCAAACCGGATGTTGGTGATCTGATGCTGGCAGTGTCAGATGCTGTGATTGCAGCACAAAATGCTGTTGTCGCGGCAGAAAGTTTTGGTATTGGTTCCTGCTATATTGGAGATATTATTGAAAATTGTGAGGAACAGCGAAGATTATTACAGCTGCCGGAATATGTATTTCCGGCAGCAATGCTTGTGTTTGGATGGCCGACGGAGCAGCAGAAGCAACGACCGAAACCACAGCGTGTAGATCAGAAGTATATTGTACATGAGAATACGTATCGGAGTATGGATGGAGCTGAACTGAGAGAGATGTTTGCGGGACGCTGTGATAACAGGTCTTTTGAGGATTGGATGACAGCATTTTGCAAGCGGAAATATAATTCTGATTTTTCAAAAGAAATGTCACGTTCCGTACAAAAATATCTGGAGCAGTATGCAAAGAAAGAAGATGCGGATAAGTAAACGTTTATCCCAAAAAACGACGGCAAGTTTGATTATACTGGAAAAAACCAAGAGCTTGGGCTGTCGCACTAAGTAATTAGTGCGCAGCCTCTTTTTGGTGCAAAAAATAACCTCTTTAGTAACTAAGGCAAGTACAATTGCTACAATCGGTGGAATAATAGATAGAAACCCCGCATCTACCATAATAAAATACCTCCTACGTATTATATGTACTCTCGGAGTCTTTCTAAACGAGTCATTCTGGCTATATTTCTGATATACTGCTTCCATTTTCTCGTCGTACACACCGTGTACGCACTGCGAAAATGTCATTGTATATCAAAAATCTATCTCAGAATTCTTCATTTAAAAGATTCCGAGAGTACATTTATATTTGCCTGACATTACGATTGCTAATATCTTTGTATCATAAAAAAAACTTCTTATAAAGCGTAAAAAAAACTGGGAAATGTTACCAAAAAGTCACTGGTTCATACTGGCAAATATAGATAACTAACCAGGCAAAGTCTTTGTAGGAAAGAAGAGTGTCCATTACAGTCGCACGAAAAACAGCGAAACATACAAAAGAAACAAAAGAAAGAACTGTATTTTGTGCAAAAATACCAATTGACAGAGAAGTTACCAGATGGTAACATGCAAGCATCAACAAACGAAATAAAAAAGTGTTTATGAAAAACATAAACAAATACGCAAAACATAATCATAAACATTATCAAGCGTGTATCATATATGAAAAGGAAGGACGCCTGAAGATGGAATTCAAAGAGCTTACATTAGAGGAGTTAACCAGAGGCTATGTCTGGTCGGAAGAAGAACAGTTGTATCAGTGCATTTTCTGTGGGGATAAAATGGAAGAGGGATTGATTTATTCTTCCAGAGGGAAATCTGTGAATGCACTTCGTGCAATGCAGGAGCATATTTTTGATGAGCACGGCAGTGTATTTGAGTGTCTTCTGAATCTGGACAAGCAAATGAACGGGCTTTCTGATGCGCAGAAGGATGTACTGGAAGGTTTATATTATGAAAAGGACAATAAAGCAATCGGTAAAGAAATGGGGATCAGCGATGCCACTGTCCGGACATATAAATTTAATCTGCAGAAAATGAAGCGAAGGGCGCGGATTTTTCTGGCAATGATGGAACAGATAGAAAATGAAGATTTCATTGCTTTGCGCAAACGTCTCGAACCGGAACAGAATGTGGAGAATATCCGTAAACCACACTTTGATACGCAGTTTGGAGCAAATCTGCTCCATCCGTTTTTTACGCAATATAACCTTAAATAACTATGGAACGGCTTTTTGTAAAGGAAGGTAAAATCATGAATGGGGACATACATATACCGCAGGTTCAACTCAGACAGAAAAGAAATTTGATACTATTTATTATCAGTTATGTTATTAACAATCTGGCCAGCGGCATTTTATATGATACTTATGTAAATTATCTACAAGAGGTGTCATTGCCGACGGCGACATCTTTTTGGGCATTTTACGGATATGCAACATTTTTGAGCGCATTGATTTTGTTGCTTGTCCCGAAAAGTGGATATAAGAAATTGTTGCTGTTCTGTGCAGCATCGACATCCGCAGCATTTTTCTGCGTTGTGTTTGTCAAGTCAGCAACCATTTTTTACTTATCAACGCTTCTTGCACTGACCGGAGTACAGCTGCATTTCATTATGCTGGCTCCTTATGTGGCAGCATATGCCGGCAGCGCAGGTGGGAAGAGTATTGACTGGTATACACGTACGTATTATATGGGATATGTTGGATATTTCCTGACCACATTCCTTGGAGGTGCAGCAACCGTTAAATTATTTTCTTCACATGCAGGTATATCCTTCGAAAGAGCAAGAAAATTGACCGAGTATATTACAGAAACGACCGGAAGTACCCGTGATGCGTACCTGGCAGGGAACAGAGATGTATTGATCATTACCGGTGTCGTGACATTGTTATCGATCGTACCGATTCTCTTTATCCGTGAAGAAAAATCAGATTATATTTCTGTAGAGGAACAACAGACAAAGAAACAGAGCCTTCCGGAAAGAGCCCGTGATATCTTAAGTGTGCTGTTCCGGAAAGATGCCATGATGTATTTGATCTACTGGGCACTGATTTCCTTTGCGATGGGATTATTTACTTCTTACTATACCGTATTCCTGAACCGTAACCTGCACATAGATAAAGCAACATCTTCGCTGTTGGTATCTATTTCCTATGCGGCAATTGTGTTGTTTATGCTGTTTACACCATTTGTTGTAAAAAAAATGGGAACGGTGGGAACCATCTGTTTTACGGTACTTTTATCGATACCGTTTATGCTGATCATTGCAAACGGCAATCGTTTCGGAAAAGCCATGATCCCAATGGTAGGAATTGGTCTGTTTATGAGAGCCGGTCTTGCCAATCTCGGAAGTCCTGCAGACAGCGCACTTTCGATGATGCTTGCACCGAAAAATCTGCGCCCGGCTTTCACTTCGGTTGTGAACTTTATTGCCGGGATTGTCAGTATCATCAGCGGTCATTTTACAGGAAGCATCCTTTTTACGACACAGGAAGGATATCGGACAGCCTATTATATTGCCGCCGGTTTATATTTTGTTGCAGCGCTTGTAATCATTACTTTGTTTAAGAAATATAACAGAAAAGAGGCAGAAGAATGACCTATCAGTCACAGCTTACAGAGCTGAAGGGAATGATTGAAAAAATAGAATATTACAAATATACCACAGATGCGCTTATTTACTGGGATAAAATCACTTATATGCCAAGAAATGCGATTGAATATCGAAGCAAGGTCATGTCTTTTCTGGCAGGAGAGCAGTATCGGCTGCTTTCCGATAGCAGGTTTCAGAAGCTGATTCGATTTTTTAATGGAAATGCGAAAAATGATTTTGTCACCAATGCCATGATCAGAAGATTGATCCGTAATTCTGAAAGTATCCGAGCTGTACCGGAAGCAGAGTATCAGAAGTATGTGCAGCTGATTGCTGTTTCGGAACAGGTATGGGCAGAGGCAAAAGAAAAGAATGATTTTAGTTATTTTCGACCGTATCTGGCCCGGATTTTCAAAACATTCCGTAATTTTGCGGAATACTGGGGATATGAAAAAGATCCGTATGATGCTCTTTTGGGTTATTACGCAGAAGATCTTACGACAGAAACGATCGATACGATGACTGCTCAATTAAAGCCGGTTTTGATCGGACTTCTAAATCAGGTTGAGGAAAAAAATAAAAACGGGTCAGCACCGAAAAAGATTGACATCGGACCGGTCAGCCGTGAACAACAGCAGGCCGTATGGACGATGATCTTAAAAAAAATTGGTTTCAACTTTGACAGCGGAAGGGTGGATATCGGTTCACATCCGACCATCCTGGCAAATTCTCCTGATGATATAAGAGTAGTCAATACATTTTCCGAAAATGGTTTCTGGGGAGGAATTTTTAATATATTACACTGTGGTGGACGAGGGGTCTATAAGCAGTCAATCAGCAGGGAACTTATGGGAACCCTGCTTGCCGAATCACCGACATTTGCGGTAGAGGAAGCAATCGGAAGATTTTACGAAAATATCATCGGACGGAGCAAGGGATTCTGGCAATATATTTATGAGCCACTTACAGACATCCTTCCGCAGTTGAAAACATATACATCGCAGGATTTATTTGAAGCGGTCAATCATGCACAACCGTCTCTGATCCGGCTGGAAGCAGATGAGCTGACCTATCTGCTCCATATCATTATCCGATATGAGCTGGAAAAGGATCTGATCAGCGGTGCACTGGATGTCGATGATCTGCCAGATGCATGGAGCAGTAAATATGAAGAGTATCTTAGTATCCGACCGGAGCATGATGGGGAAGGCGTGCTGCAGGATATTCACTGGGCTGCAGGATATGTTGGATTTTTTCCGTCTTATTTTATGGCAAATGTTACAGCTGCCCAGATGGCGGCAGTCATGGCGCAGGAAATCGGAGATCTCGATCAGCTGATGCAGCAGCAGTCATTTGATAAGATCAATGATTGGCTTACGCAGAATATATATTGCTACGGCGCAGTTTATTCTGGTCGGGAGCTGATGGAAAAAGTCTGCAGAGGAACTTTTTCATCCACTTATTATATTGATTACTTACGGAATAAATATTCCGAAGTATATAAATTGTTCTAAAAATAAACAAAAAGGAGAAGAATTATGAACAAGTTACTTGCAAAAATCGGCTTGGGCGAAAAAATGTCCAAAAACTTTCTGGCAATCCTGATTGTTGCTTTTGGTGGTGCAATTATCTATGGATTACCGTATTTCCGTTTTGACTACTATGATGTCTATCTGGAAACGTACCATCTGACCAATACACAGATGGGTGTGTTCGGTAGTGTACTTGGGGTTTTCGGAATGATTTCTTACTTATTTGGTGGTGTCGTAGCTGACCGTATTTCCACACGAATTATCCTGACGGTATCTTTGATCGGAACAGGTCTCGGTGGATTCTTACATCTGCTTCCACTTGGTTTTAAAGCACTTGTATGTCTGTATGCATTCTGGGGAATCAGTTCTTTGTTTGCATTCTGGCCGGCTTGTGTAAAAGCAGTTCGTATCCTCTCAGATTCCGGAGATCAGGGAAAAGCGTTTGGTTTCTTTGAAGGTGGAAGAGGTATCGCTGCTGCTCTGATGGCAATCGCTGCTGTTGCTGCATTCAGAATTGGTGCAGGAAAGATGGAAAATCAGGCACAGGGTATGAGATATGTTATCATTTTCTATTCTGTACTGACAATTGTAATGGGTATTCTTGCATTCTTTACTGTAAAAGATCAGAAAATGGAAGCCAGCGAGAGAATTTCTTTTAAAGGTATCGGAGAGGTTCTGAAACTTCCGGCAGTTTGGATCATCGCATTTGTTACATTCTGCAACTATGTATTTACACTGTCTCTTTACTACTTCACACCATATGCAACAAGTATCCTTGGCGCAACTGTAACATTCGCAGCTACACTTGCAGCAATGAAGAGATGGTTCTCTCTGTTTGGTAATGTTGGTGGTGGTTTCATCACAGATAAAGTTGGTACAGGAAGAATGTTACTGATCTCCTTTATCGTTATGGTTGCAGGTACTCTGGGAATCGTACTCCTTCCGACAAATGCAGGAAGTATCATTGCATTTACAATTCTGTTTATTGTAATTTACATTTTCTATAACGTAAACTATGCAATGACATGGGCAATGATGGATGAAGGTGCTATTCCGGAGAAATACTCTGGTACAGCTGCAGGTATTATTTCAACCATCGGATTCCTTCCGGAAATCTTCTGCTCTCTGTTAGCAGGTTCACTGATCGATGGTCATCCGGGTGTAACAGGATACAGACAGTATTTTGGATTCCTGATCGCAATGCTCGTTTTAGGTGTTGTTTTTGTATGCATCTGGATGAAATTTTTGAAAAAAAGAAAAGCAAAGGAAACTGATAAATAATATGAATCAAAAACCTTATATCATAGAAAAAGTATATGTTGAAACACCGGTAGATACCGATGGCGACGGAAAAAAAGATCTGATTGCCGTATATCTCAGACTTCCGAAGGAAGTAGAGGAAGGCAAAAAAGTTCCGGCAATTTATGTTGCAAATCCATATATGCTGACATGTAACGAAGACTGGTATGTGCCGTACAATGTAGATTGTGAAGTGAAAGCTTTTCCGGCACAGGATATCAAAGAAGAAGATATCTGCTTCGATTATGAGGCTTATGAGAAAAAAATTACATCCACTGTATTTGAGGAGCGCCCGACGATGGGATGCGTAGAGCATGCTCCGATTGATGCAGAACCGGAATTTGAATGTGTATGCGAAGCATATGAATACTTCAATGAAAGAGGCTATGCGACGGTTCTTTGTGGTGGTCTCGGAACCCGTGACTCGGAAGGATTTACACTGACCGGATCCAGAGAAGAAGTACTTGCATTCAAAGCAGTTATTGACTGGCTGAATGGCAGATGCCGCGCATTTACCAACAAGACAGACAATATTGAAATTTTGGCATCCTGGTGTACAGGAAACGTGGCAATGACTGCAAAATCTTATCTTGGTACTATGTGTATCGGTGTGGCTACTACAGGCGTAGAAGGACTCAAAACAATTATTCCGGAAGCCGCCATTTCCAACTGGTATGCATATTATCGTACCGGAGGACTGAATCTTCCGGCTATTGGCTGGCAGGGAGACGACGTGAATATTCTTGCAAAATACTGTTTCAGCCGTGCAAAAGATCCGGAAGACTATGAAAATATCAAAGAAGCATATGCAAAAGCTCAGGATGAAATGATCCAGGCACAGGATCGTGCAACCGGAAATTATAATCGTTTCTGGGATGAGCGTAATTATCTGAATCTGGTAGATAAAATCAAAGCATCTGTTTTTATTGTTCATGGAATTAATGACTGGAATGTAAAGACAAATCAGTGTATTCCGTTCTTTGAGGCACTGGAAAAGCAGGGAATTCCTGCAAAGATGATGCTGCATCAGGGTGAGCATGTTTATATCCATACACTGAAAGATTCCAACATGCTTGATATTATGTACCGCTGGCTGGAGCATTATCTGAAAGGGGTAGATAATGGTATTGAGAAAGAGCCTGCAGTTCTGGTAGAGAGCGGTAGTGACCAGTCCGTATGGATGGCATCTGACACATGGCCACCGAAAGGATGGGAGGCAGAGACATTCCCAATCAGTGAAACCGGTGAAGGCATGATCGTGGATGATCTTTCCAGCACTGTATATGACAGATCAGCAGATAATCTTGGGGCATGGCTTGATGAACTTGTATTAAATGACGATGCTGAGTACAAAAACCGTATGAAATATATCTGGGATCCGTTTGCGGAAAAAGGAACATCTGCTCATACAAAAGAGTCAGGGGAGAATATCAGAATCTCCGGTACAGTAAAAGTATCCTTCGATGCTGCAATTGATCGGGAAACAGCTATCCTGAGTGCTATGCTGGTTGATCTGGGGGACGCAAAGCGTATTACCGCAGAAGAAATCAAACATCCAGACGGAACATATAGCTTTGGTCTTGAAGCAGAACCTTCAAAATATAAAGTCATCTCTCGTGGATGGATAAATGCACAGAACAGATCCTGCATCTGGAAAAAGGAAGAAATCAAACCGGGTGTATTTTATCATTATGAGATTGATATGGTTCCGACTGATCACGTTCTGGATGAAGGACATGAACTCGCATTGATCCTCTATGGTATTGATGCACAGGCGACACAGAGACCGGATACGGTAACAACCATTACCGTTGATCAGGCAAGCATTCATGCAATGGTGCCAATTGTTAGATAAAAAATCAAGTCGAACGCACGCGAGACTTGGTGTGTGATTCTGGTCAGCGAAAGCTGACATATTCTTCTGAGATAAAATTACTGTTTTTTAAGAACGACTGACCGCTTTCGCGGCAGTCGTTCTTTTTTCTGTCCTTTTATGATTAGATTATATGATACATAATAAGAAAAGTAAAACGATTGTATCTTTGCGATATGTTAAGTAAAACTTAATAATAGAAATTTTGAAAAATAAATGATTTTCACTATAATATCAAGGATCGTATTTATCCTGCAATTTTATTCAGCAATCCAGTGGACTGAAGGAACAGAATAAACATAATAACCGGCATAATATAACGAATCATCACATTATAAAGTTTTTTTCGGCGGAATGTTTTACCATTTAACTCCATCTCCGCAGCAATCCAGGATGGCTTTACGATCCATCCGATCAAAAAGGATGAGAGCAGTGCGATAAACGGCATCATAAAACTGTTACTGATATAATCCATGATGTCCAATAACTGTCCGGTGCTTCCGCTTGGCAGCCGCACTTCAACATAAAACGTGCTGTAACCCATTGCAATGATTGCGGTTGCAACCAGATAAATGACCGTCAAAATGCTCGTAACTTTTTTACGTTCGGCATGGAATAATTCCATGCAGTTTGCAGTAATAGATTCCAATACGGAAATACAGGATGTCAATGCTGCAAATGCTGTCAGTATGAAGAACATCAATCCGATGAGTCTTCCTGCCAGTCCCATGGAATAAAATACGTTCGGCAGGGAGATAAACATCAGACCGGGTCCTGCAGACATTCCGTCCAATCCGGAAAATACATAAACTGCCGGAATGATCATAACACCTGCAAGCAGAGCAACACCGGTATCCATCAGCTCAATCTGGGAGATAGATTTGTTTAAGTTTACATCTTTTTTTACATAAGAACCATATGTGATCATAATTCCCATAGATACGCTTAAGGAGAAGAATAACTGGCTCATTGCATCCAGGGAAATCTGTAAAAATCGTGTTACCGTAAGTCCTTTTACATCAGGTGTCAGATATACTTTTAGACCCTGCAGACCGGTTCTGACCGTTCCATCTTCCAGCGGATGTTTTAATGTCAGAGAGAAGATCGCGATTCCGACTACCATCAGTAAAAGTATGGGCATAATAAATTTGGATACACGCTCAATGCCTTTTTCCACTCCGTTATATACGATCAACGCTGTTAAAAACATAAAGATCAGACCAAACCATACGGAAGAAGGAGAGGAGATAAAGTTTGTAAAGCAGTTACTTTCTACCGCTTCTTTTCCGGAACCGGTCAGATAGATGGTAATATATTTCAGGATCCATCCACCAATGACAGCATAATAAGTCATGATCAGTACGGGTACAAAAAAGGTCAGAATACCTAAAAATTTCCATTTCTTTTTCATTTCCTGATATGCGTAAATTGCACTTTTTCCGGTTTTTCGACCGATGGCAATATCGGTAGTAAGCAGTGTGAAGCCGACCGTAAAAACCAGTATCAGGTATATGATCAGAAACAGGCCACCGCCGTCTTTTGCTGCAAGGTATGGGAATCTCCATAAATTGCCGACACCAACGGCACTTCCGGCAGCTGCGAATACAAATCCGAGCTGGCCACTAAATCCATTTTTTTGTTTCATAAGCTCATTCACCTCATAAATTTTAAAATCACAGAAATGCACAGAAGATTCAAGTCGAACGCACGTGAGACTTGGTGCGTGATTCTGGTCAGCGAAAGCTGACATATTCTTTTCAGATTTCTTATCAAAAATTCCAGAGCATTCCTGAAATGTGGCAACGAAAAAATCGTCACTTAAGCATAATAGCACTAAATCTCTGCAAAGTACAGTAATTTTACAAGAAAATGAAAAACATTTTCAAATCATATTGACATTTGAAAAAATGGTGATAAGATGAAAACGATTTTCAAATTAGAGAGGGATAACAATGGGAAAAGCACAATATAAAACAAAACAGATGAGTGAAATTTTGAATTTCCTTCAACAAATGGAAGGAACGCATGTTACAGTAGCTGATATCTGTGACTATTTTAAGAAAAAAGGAATTGCAGTCGGTATGACAACGGTCTATCGTCAGTTAGACAAAATGGTCAGTGAAGGAATGGTTGCTAAATATGTGATTGACGGAAGCAGCAGTGCGTGTTTTGAATATACTGGTGATAGCAGACATGAATGTAAAGAGCAGACGTATCATTGTAAATGCGAAAAATGCGGGAAACTCATTCATTTGCAGTGCAGCGAAGTGGAAAACCTGACGCAACACATCAAGGAGCATCATGGATTCAAATTAAATCCGTTACGTACCGTTTTCTATGGAATATGCAGTGACTGCCAAAAATCAGAAATATAATGAGGTAGTGGAAAACATTCTTAAAATTTTTAACTTTGGATTCCATGCAGTCTACGACATCTGATGATGTTAAAAACGGAACTACATATCTGTCTGTAATGCAGAGTAATCTGGATGTCTTAAAACAGGCTTTGCAGTAGGAGGATGGTATGGCACAACTTATTGTAAATATTTAACAAAAGTTAGCAAGAATTCTCCTTCCTCTACAGGACGCCACTGAAAAAGTCCTTATTTTGTGCAAAACAGCACAAGATAAAGTATATTTGTATGTTTTGTGCTACTATATATTGTATGCAAAAACAGTTTTTCAGTGACGTCCTACAGGTGGGAGCTTGAATGAAAAAGTAAATTCTACTTTTTAGCTTTCTTGAATTTATGCGGGATT
>OGCM01003284.1_pt1 | contig 12806 bp, 10 predicted proteins | sample 1570151 | NCBI WGS metagenome assembly OGCM01 (sample SAMEA4370582, study PRJEB24528) | human gut metagenome
AGGGCGGCTTCATCTGGGACTTCATCGACCAGGCGATCTACGCCACCCAGCCCGATGGAACCACGAGCCTTCGCTATGGCGGCGACTTCGGCGACAGGCCGAGCGACTACGAGTTCTCCGGCAACGGCCTGGTGTTTGCGGACCGTAAGCCCACGCCGAAGGCCCAGGAGGTCAAGCAGCTGTATTCCAACGTGCATATCGATGTCGCCGAGGATTCCGTGACCATCAAGAACGATAATCTGTTCACCTCCACTGGCGAATACACGTTCGTGTTGCGTGTCCTTGCGGATGGCGAACCGGTATGGCAGTCCGAACGCCGTTTCGACGTGCCGGCCGGTTCGACGGAGAAGCTCGATGTCGACTGGCCGTTGGATCTGTACCGCGACGGCGCGTCCGAACTGGTGCTGGAGGTATCCCAGCGTCTCGCCAAGGCGACCAATTGGGCGGTAGCCGGCTATGAGCTGGCATTCGGCCAGACCGTCGTCGCCGGCTCCAAGAAGGCCTCTGCTCCGATGAAGCCGGTCGACGGCATCGTCACCGTTGGCCGTTGGAACGTCGGCGTGCAGGGATCCGGCCGCGAGGTACTGCTTTCCCGCACCCAAGGCGGACTGGTCTCCTACACGTTCAACAATCGAGAATTCGTGCTGCGCCGTCCGGCGGTCACCACGTTCCGCGCGCTGACCGACAACGATCGCGGCGCAGGCCACGGCTTCGAACGCGCCCAGTGGCTGGGAGCAGGCCGTTACGCCCGCTGCATCGGCAACGAGATCGAACAGATCGACGAGAACACCGTCAAGGCCTCCTACACGTACGAGCTCGCCACCCCGCAGCGCACCAAGGTGACCGTCAGCTACACCGCCGACACCACCGGACGAGTGAATCTGCACGTCGAATACCCGGGCGAGCCGGGCGACCTGCCCACCATCCCCGCGTTCGGCATCGAATGGACCCTTCCGGTCCAGTACTCGAACCTGCGTTTCTTCGGCGCTGGTCCGGAGGAGACCTACCAGGATCGCAAGCATGCCAAGCTCGGTGTGTGGAGCACCGACGCGTTCAAGGACCACGCCCCGTATCTCATGCCGCAGGAAACCGGCAACCATGAGGACGTGCGTTGGGCCGAGATCACGGACGAGAAGGGCCATGGCCTTCGCATAAGCCGCGCCGAAGGCGCCGAACCGTTCGCGATGAGCCTGCAGCCGTACTCCAGCTTCATGCTTGAGGAAGCCCAGCATCAGGACGAGCTCCCCGCCCCGAAGCACATGTTCCTGCGTGTGCTTGCCGAGCAGATGGGTGTCGGAGGAGATGACTCCTGGATGTCCCCGGTCCACCCCCAGTACCATATCCCGGCGGACCAGCCGATCAGCCTCGACGTCGATCTCGACCTGATCTGACCGGCGCGCCCCGGCGGAAACCGGGACTTGGCTTTCCTTTCGCCATACGCGGAAACGTATGGCGAAAGGACGGTGCCGTCGTCAAGGGTGGACCTTGACATCAAACCGGAGACGGCGCCTTGAAAGGGTACGGCACGTCTTCCATGTTTTCCCCGTGCCGTGCCCTCGTTTCCATATCGGGAACAGGGCTTGACAGACTTTCCTTCGAAAACACCTCACAGATGCAAAAAAGGGTTCGGTCCTCGTTGGCACGTATTACGCGTGTCAACGAGGACCGAACCCTTTCTTCTTAAACCCTACCTGGCTTTCGGGGTGAAACTGTCCCGGGCGACCAGCTTGGTTGAAATCCTCATATGCTGGTTGACGGAGCGCCCCATGGAAATGGCCTCCGACAGCATGAATACCGCGGCCTTGGCCAATTCGTCCTTGTTGATGTCATACGACGAAAGCGTCGGCGAAGTGTAATTCGCGATCTCCTGGTTGTTGATGCTCACCAGTCGCATGTCGCGTGGAACCAGAATGCCGGCCGCCGCGAACGCCTGCAAGACGCCTACTGCGATGGGGTCCGCCGCCACAATCAGAGCATCCGGGAGCCTGTCGCCACATTCGGCCACGAACCTCTCTCCCAAGGCACGGCCGTTCTCCACGGTGAAAGGCCCCTCATCGAACACCAGGCCGTCGACGTCAAGACCGAGACGGACGGTCCAGTTGCGGAACGCGAACGCACGCGGATCCTCGGGATACTCATGGTCGCCCATGATGTTGCCGAACCCTCCGATGAACCCGATTCGCTTGTTGCCGGCGTCCATCAATTCGTCCAAGGCGTCCAGAATGGTCTGCTCCAGATCCGGCTGCACCGAATCGAACAGGCTCGGCGCGGGATTGATGTCGATGAACACTCCATGCGGAAGGACCGCGTGCAGACGCTTCAACATGTTCCTTTTGAACGGCGCCGGACCTATTGAGATGAATCCGGCGTATTTGGACGCGTCCTTCATCAGGGATTTGACATCGTTGTATTCCGTCACTCTCATGCGCTCGTCCTTGGCATGGCGACGTAATGAAACTTCAAGCTCGTCAAAATAGGCGTCCTGAAGCCCCTTGTCGTGGATGGAGTTGTTCAGCAACGCGATGTCTTGCGGAATGGTGACACGTTGGTAGCGGGGGACGTTCTCGTACCCCATCTCAATGCTGGTGCTCAGAATCTTCTGACGGGTGGCCCCCTTCACCGAGAACGAGGGGTCGTCATTGAGTATTCTCGATACGGTCGCCTGGGAGAAGCCCGCCTTTTCCGCGATCTCCCTGATCGTGGCCATGGAAACCTACCTCCTTGGAAATTCAGCAACTAAACGTGTTTAGTAACGAGTTTATCATGTTTGAAAGCGTAATTGCCATCAATGTCGGAAATTTCGTTTTCAATGAAAATGGATTGGCTACAATGTATTGGACAGTCCGATGAGGCCATTCGTGGATTCAAGCTCAATATGCTGCTGTACGAATTGCTATCGCTGCTGTATTCGAGGTTCGTTTCCGAGGTGCGGCGGCCGGAATTGGTCAGATCCGGAAGAAACATCACCATGCAGATCATCGGATACATGACATCGCACCGCAAACAGCATCTCGAAGCGACCGACGTCGCACGGGAATTTGGATACGGCAGGGAACATTTCTGCCGCCTATTCCGCAAGGCGACCGGCAAAACGTTCAAAGAATTTCTGACCGACCTGCGATTGGACGACGCCTGCAGAAAACTGTCAGGTTCCTCTGCGTCGATAGCCAGCATCGCAAGGGAATGCGGTTTCCCCGATACGCGCGCGCTGCAGACGGCCGTGCAACGCAAATACGGCATACGCGCGCAGGAATATCGCGAACGATACGAAAATCGAAACTAACGTTCAACGAGAGAAGGAGGAAATATGACTGGGCCTGCACCAACCATCCGTCGTATGAAAATTGAAGATTATCCGCTGGTATACGGGTTGTGGACGCGATGCACCGGTTTCACCATGAGGGACATCGACGATTCCGAGGATGCGATAAAAACGTTCCTCAAACGCAATCCCGACACCTGTTTCGTAGCCGAGGACGATGGCGGAAGGATTATTGGAGCGATTCTTGCCGGTCACGATAGCAGACGGTCGCGCATCTACCACACGGCGGTCGATCCCGACGCGCGCGGTATGGGCATTGGCTCGCTTTTGGTGGGCCGAGTGGTTGAAGCGCTTCGTGCGATCGGCCTGCCAAAAGTCGCCGTCGGTGTGCCCGCAGACAACGATGCCGGCAACGATTTCTGGGAGCATCAGGGGTTTGCTGTCCGTGACGATTTGGTCTATCGGGAACTACCTCTCTAATACGACCCGTCCGACAACGAACCGTCCAATACGCTCGCACTTTGTCTCTATAAGCCCGGTTCCGCACTTGCAGTCCGCAACAAATATGTTCTGTATATCAAACGTGTTCAAAGACCATGCAGTGGAATATCAGACGGAGGAAGACCCGTTCGGAGCGCTTAAGAGAGACGAGCTGCTGTGACGAATGGCGATACGGCGATGTGGTCATCGCTGACCTTGCCATCGTTTTCTCTGAAACATCCGGCATCCTCATCTCACACTTTTATGAGCGAGTTTTTACCCTTCCGTCACATTTCATGAGGGAGAGCCGCCATTCCATGGCCACCTGTGCACCCTATGCACCTCTTAAAAAACGGCGCCATTCCGCCATGAAATCACCCCTTCGTCCGAGCATGGCATTGCGCACCCCGTCAAAACATGGCCGTCATCCCTGGTTTCCCGATTTCCGCACTTTTTGAAAACCCGTTTTACCCGATTTCCGCACTTTTCCGGATACCGAGCGGCACTGTTCCGACCGCGCGACTGCATCAAACGCCGATTCCGACGATTCTACAGATTAACGGTAAAACGTCGCGCGGCGACCCGGCCGGCTTGCGGAATGGAGGTCAGGCTTATTCCGCGGCGCCCTTCAGCAGCATCGCGCCAATGCCCTCACCTTGGTGACGCAGGTCTATGGCGAGCCTGCCGTTCCCATCCATGGTCACAATGGTCCGCACGGCCGATCCTTCGCCAAACGCCGGCGACATATGAACATATTTTTAGGAAACGACTGTTCAGCGCTTGCCATCCGCTTCATTCAGATACCGATATACAGTGGATTGCCCAACGCCCATCATCACCGCAATTTGACCGACCGTACCATTACCCGTCAAAGGCATGGAGTTTCGGAACGTTGATTACGGGACGGGTTTTGAGACACTTTCCGCCGGAGTGTCGGAGACAACTCCCCCAGTCCGGTTTACGCTCCGAAAACGTCCGTTTTCGAAATGGTCCAAGACGCATTCCGATGGTCCTAGTCGGATTCACCAAGTGTTGCATGTTGCATTCGGTACAACATTTAAGAATTCACAGGACCACACTCATCCAACAACGAACCGATTTCGCGACATGGCGACATGACAACAGATAACGCCCAGACACCGCGCGACCGGTCTCATTCCCATCACCCGGCCACGTCAAACCGTCGTCGTTCCACGAAGACAGCCGGACCCGCAACCCTTCGTCGGACTCCACGTCCACCTGGCAAGGAGCCAGCCGGTTCCATAATCCTCATCATCAAGACGCTAGACTGTCTTACAAACCGGAAAATCATACCGTCCGGCGGCAATCGGGAATGGAAAGGCGATGGCAATGACGCGCATCGAAGACGGAATCCAGGATACGGAACCGATCCGGTTCCTCGAACTATTGGGACTCGACGAAGAGGACCTAGCCGGCTATAGCATTCGTCTGAATGGCAGCAACCCGGAATGGGGCAAATGGAGTGATCTTCCCGACGCCTACTATTCCTCCTATGATGACCTGATGAAGTGGATTTTCACGAAGAAATGGCCAGATAAGGATAAGGCAACAGCGCAGATTCACACACGTAAAGTCCTCCAGTTCATTCAGCTCAAGCCAGAGAATCCCCACCCCACACAATGGCTGTTCGTCGGAGCCTACGACGTCCTCGACGAGTACACGGAGAACGACGGCAAGATTCTATACCGTTACAATGAGATCCCGGAATACGCCTCGCTAAAGGCCAGGGCGGTAGTGTACTACAAAAGAGATCCGGGTTACACGGGAGTCGTCTTTAACCTGTCCAACAATGAAGAACGACGCCGGGATTTTCTCAAGACGATGACCCTTGAGAAAATCGCTCAATCCCCCGTATCCGCGTTACCGTTCTCTGGATACGAGAACGTTCGGTTGACGCACCGGCAGCTCGTGGCGGCCGTGAACAACGAGGAATGGCGGGCGGCCCTCGGCAGCGTCCAGGCGGTCTATCTGCAGACCGATAGACGAACGGGATGGCATTACGTGGGGTCCGCCTACTCACGGAAAGGAGCCTCGCACGGTCTGCTGTCGCGTTGGAAGGAATACGCGTCCGGAGACCACTCCGGGGGAAACAAGCAGCTCAGAAACCTCGGCGCCGGATACATCGAGAAGAACTTCCAGTACTCGATCCTGGAGATCTTCGACATGAACAAGTCACCCAAAGAGATCATCGACCGCGAACACTGGTGGATGGACACCCTCGGATCCGTCCGTAGAAACAACGACGAAGTACCCCACGGATACAATTCCGTCGCCGAACGAGAGAACTCCGACCAACACGAATGATCCTGTGGGTAGCTCCTACCGGCTGAGGCTCGCGGTGCCGGCCGTGACCTCGCCGAGGGTGGGAAGCGGCACGCTCGCCGAAATAGGCGACCGTGTTCTTCGAATCGTCATGTTCGAGGTCCTTCCCGCACCACGGCCCGTATTTATCGCCCGCGGCGCATCCAAGGGATTCCTGTCTAAATTCCGACATATCCGAAATGATTACGGACTGTCAATCTGAAAAAGCAAAGCCCATCCCCTGGTCGAGAAACCTTCGAACGAATACGGATATCCGTTTCCAAGACGCGCAAGGACACGTTCCGCCGGACATCATTTCGGTTCGCTAAGCGTTTTATGTAACGCTGGTGCAAACACTTAAGAATTCGGCCGCCATCCGCGTGGAGATGCATTCCATCCTCCGTCCGGCTTGGAATACGCATCAAGTCATTCCATTGTGGCTAGACATCCAGCGAATCGGGTCAGACCGAGTTCGCGCAGGCGTCCAGCACGCCCCTCCCCGCCGGCCCGCCATAACCCGGCTATTTTCTCGAGTTGAAACGCACTTGGCCGACAGGGCCACTCGGGAAAGGCAAGGAATGACGAAACCGGCGTCGATACAGCAACGTATCAGGAGACGCTTGACACGTTAAGGGAGATGCGACCTTACGGGAACAGCAGTGCTGCGTTTTCGGCGTATGCCAGCCGCGAGCATCGGCCGCCGGACGGACATGTTCTTCCAGATCGAGGGCTATACCCGTTTTCTATTGAATCCGCCAAATCAAACGAAAGGGCGCACGTTTCAAAACGTGCGCCCTTTCATGTAATGGATGGAGAGGAAACGGCTTCTATCTGGCCATGACCCCCGTTCTCGCGATTGATCCCAGCCAGTCCAGGGATGGCTTCGGATGGCGTTCGAAGGTGTCCCTGTCCCAGGAGGCCAGGCCGAACGTCGGGGTGAACGAGCCCCATTCGTAGTTGTCGAGCAGGGACCAGTGGAGGTATCCCCTCACGTCGATGCCGTCGTCCATCGCGTCGTGCATGCCGGCTATGGCGCCGAAGGTGTAGTCGATCCTCCGGCGGTCATCGGCAGTGGCGATGCCATTTTCGGTGACGATTATCGGCGTGCGTTTGGCGACGTTCCAAGTATGGCGGATGGCGATGCCCAGCGCCGGCGGGAAGTACTCCCAGCCGGTGAGGGTGCGTTCCGCGTCCTCGGGGATCGGTACGGGGCCATCCTTGCCGATGAAGGTCCTCAGATAGGCCTGCACCCCAATGAAGTCATCCCCGGCCGCGGCCTCGGTGAAGTAGTCCTCGCGCGGGTACTGGTATTCCTCCATCTCCCGTTCGCATCCGGGCATGGCGTGGAACGCCTGGCAGGCGATGGTCCACCCGGACTTGATACGCGGGTTCTCGGACAGTATTTCCCTGGCTTTCCTGTGCGCTTTGACGAGCGTGGCGGAGATGTCCGGATCGGGCGCAGGCAGCGAGGCGGCCACGAAGTCGCTGCCTTCGGTTCCGCCACGGGTCAGCGCGACCATGTTCGGCTCGTTAATGGTGCAGACCCAGGTGACGTCGTGGAGGATCGGCATCACGTACCGCACGTACCGGGCGAAGTAGTCGACGGCATCGGCGTTGAGCCATCCGCCCTTGGTGGCGAGCCACAGCGGCAGTGTCATGTGGTTCAGCGTGACCATGGGCTCGACGCCGTTCTCGTGGCACGCGTCGATCATTTGGCGGTAGTGCAGCAGCTGCGCTTTGGAGAAGCAGCCCTCCGCGGGCTCGATGCGGGCCCATTCGATGGAGAAGCGGTACATGCCCAATCCGGCGTCGGCGAGCATTCTGATGTCCTCGCCGTAGCGGTGGTAGCTGTCGGCCGCGTCTCCCGACGGTTCGCTGAGATCCGTGCGTTCGGCATGCTCCCTGGCCCACCAGTCGCTCGCGACGTTGTTCCCTTCGATCTGGTGCGCGGCCGTGGACGCGCCCCAGATGAATTCCGGCGGGAACTCGTATTGTTCTTTCATGACATGTCTTTCTATTTGATGCCCGTTCCGGCGACGCCCTGGATGAAGTAGCGCTGCAGGAATACGAACAGGAGGAGGATCGGGGTGACCACCAGTACCGCTCCGGCGAGCAGGACGCTGTAGTTCGTGGCGTTCTGGCCGGTGGAGTAGAGGGACAGTGCCACGGGCAGCGTGTACTTCTCCTCGGTCTGGGCCGCGACCAACGGCCACAGGAAGTTGTTCCAGGAGGACAGGAACGTGAGGATGGACAGCGTCGCCAGCGGCGGCCCGCACTGGGGCAGGACGATCTGGAAGAATATGCGCAGCTCACCGGCGCCGTCGACCCTCGCGGCCTCCATCAGCGCGTCGGGGATTCCGGAGATGAACTGTCTCATCAGGAAGACTCCGATGGGCTGGCACAGGAACGGCAGGATGAGCGCCGCGTAGGAGTTCGCGAGTCCCATGTTCGAGATGATCACGAACAGGGGGACGAACGTGGCCACGCTCGGAACCATGAGCGTCACCATGACGGCGCCGAACAAGATGTTCTTGCCGGCGAAGTCCATCTTCGCCAGGGCGTATCCGACCATGGAGCAGAGCACCATGTTCCCGAGGACGGTGATCACGGCGACGACCATGCTGTTGGTGAAGTAGGTGCCGAAGTTCAGTTCCCCGAACCATTTCGCGAAGTTTGCGAGCGAGGCGTGCTCGGGCAGGAGCTTCGGCGGTTTGGCGAGGATCTCCCTCTGGGTCTTCAACGAGCCCAGCGCCATCCACAGGAACGGGAAGATCCAGAAGACTCCGATCACCGCGAGGACGCAGTAGGAGAGTCCACGCCCCTTGACGAATCGGCGCCAGAGCGACTGCTTGTTGCTTTGCGGCCTCGAGGCCGCGACTGTCGTGGCTGTCATCTCAATCCTCCTTGAGAATGCGGAACTGGAGCACGCTGACCAGCGCGATGATGATGAACAGCACCCAGCTGGCTGCGGAAGCGATTCCGTACTGTCCGAAACCGAACTTCTGGTACACGTAGTACGCGGCGGAGAGCGTCGAGTCGAGCGGCCCTCCCTGAGTCATCACGAAGGATTCCTCGAAGAACTGCAGGTAGGCGACGGAAAGGAGCACGGCTCCCAGCAGCAGCGTGGGCTTGAGCAGCGGAAGCGTGATGCTGCGGAAGGTGCGCCATTTGCCCGCGCCGTCGATGGCCGCGGCCTCCTTCAGCTCCTCGGGGATGGCCTGCAGGCCGGCGAGGAAGATGATCATCAGCGTTCCCATGTTGCGCCAGATGGTCATGACCATCAGCGCGGGCAGTGCGTAGCGGGTGTCGTGCAGCCAGTCCGGTCCGGCAATGCCGAAGACGGCCAAGAGCGAGTTGAGCAGGCCGTCCTTCTGGAGGATGTACCTCCACACGACGGAGACTGCGACCACACTGGCGACGACCGGCGCGTAGAACACCGCCCTGAAGAACGCGTTGAGGTGCTTGGATCCCTTGTTGAGGGCCACCGCGAACGCGAGGGCGATCACCATGGTGATCGGCAGGCCGACGAGCACGAAGATTCCGGTGACGCCCAACGCGTGCAGGAAGCGACGATCGTGGAACAGTGCGATGTACTGGTCCAGTCCGACGAAGTTGACGTTGAACGGGGTGCGGAGGTCCTTGGAGGTGATGTCGGTGAAGGACATCGCCATCGAGGACAGGAGGGGGATCAGCATGAATACGCAGAACACGACCACGAAGGGCAGCGCGAATCCCCATGCGAGAATCGTGCGACGGCGGCGGAGAACGTTGCCCGAGCCCTCCGTCTTCGTCTTTCTTGTTCCGAGGCTCATGGGATCAGTTCCCGGTTCCGATGGAGTCGGCTTCGGACTGCAGGTTCTTCAGCCCCTCGTCGACGGTGACCTGTCCCTTGTTCATCTGCTCGAGGATACGATCCGCGGCGGAGGATACCTGGGCCCAGGTGGACAGCGCCGGCGGAGCCATGGTGTTCTTCAGCTGGTCGCCGAATGCCGAAAGCTTGTCGTTGCCGGAGAGCGCGTCATCGTCCCATGCCTTCTGGGAAGCGGGCAGATCGGAGGACTTCTTGTACCATTCGGCCTGCACCTCGGGTTTGCTGGCCCACTGGATGAACTTCCACGCGGACTGCTTGTTCTTGGAATCCTTGAACGTCACAAGGTCGCAGCCTCCGACGAAGGACGTGGCGGGACCCGAGGATTCGTCCATCGACGGCAGGACGACGGTGGCGTACTTGGATTCGAATCCGTCGCCGCCCAATTCGTTGATCTGGCTGACGGCGGTCGGCCCCCTGCAGCATCATCGGAGTGTCACCGGACACGAAGTTCGCTATGTCGGCACCGGAGCTTACGTCGGCGTTGACGTTCGCGACGCCGTCCTTGTAGAGACTGGTGGTAAAGTTCAGTCCCTTCTTTATGCCAGTATCTTCGAAAGTCCATTTCGTCTGTTCCTTGTTAGTCAAGGACGCCCCGGCCGAGTAGGAGAACGGCAAAGTTCCGAGGAACGCGTCAGTGCCAGATGGGTTGAGGTTCATGCCGTATTTGACCCCATCGACCTTCTGCATGTCCTTAGCCATCTGCTTAAGCTCATTCCAAGTCTTCGGAGCTTTGTTCCAACCAGCCATCTCGGCGATGTCGGTACGGTAGTACAGCACTCTGGTGTCGATGTACCAAGGCACGCCGAGCTGTTTCCCGTCGACCTGGCCAGTAGCCCTAGACCCGTCGGAGAAGTCGGACATGTCGAGGTTGTCAGGCACGGTGGAGAACGAGTTGGAGAAATCGGCCATCCAGGTGGTGCCCATCTGCGCAAGGTCGGGACCGTTGCCCGCGGCGATGGCGGTCTGGAGTTTGTCGTGCGCGGAGGACCACGGAATCGCGGTGACCTTGACCTTGACGTCGGGGTTCTCCTTTTCGAATCCCTTGACGAAATCGCCCAGCAGATCGCCCTCGTTGCCCATGGCCCAGATGGTCAGGTCGCCGGTGGCCTTGCTTGAATCGATGGTCTTGACCGCATCGGAATCGGAATCCGCGTTGTTCGCGGACCGTCCGCACGCGGACATACCGGCAATCATCGCCACACTGGCCATGCCGGCCACGACCGCTTTGAAAAATGGCTTCCTCATTGAAATCTCCTTTGATTCATATCAATCTAACCGCTTAGATTGATATTACAATTTAAGCGCTTAGATTTAAGGAAGTCAAGGCGACACGCCCATATGATTTATGCGCTTAGATTTTTTGATTGCATCCGCAGCTGCCGCGCACAATGAGGCGAACCGGGAGTACTCGTCTTTCAGCCTTCTCCCAAGGCTCCCCGTTCCTGGAAAGCAGCATGCGAGCCGCCTCGCGCCCCATGTCCTCCATGGGCTGGCGGACGGTCGTCAGCTGCGGTTCCATCAGCCGTCCGGCGAGGATTCCGTCGAATCCGGTGACGATGACGTCGTCGGGAACCCGGACACCGGCCTCCTCGAGGAGTCTGATCACGCCGAAGGCGGTCTGGTCCGTGCCGCAGACCAAGGCCTGCGGCAGTCTGCCGGATCCTATCGCCTCGCACAAACCCACCATGTATTCATCGGACGTGGCGAAGGAGTCATCCAACAGCGCGTCGCTGGAATCGAGACCACGTTCCTCGAGGCATTTCCGGAAGGCGACGTAGCGGGCGACGACGTCGTCCGAATCGAAGCCGCCGACGAACGCCATCTCGTCGACATGATGGACGTCTACAAGATGGTCGACGATCTGCCTCATGCCCGATGCGTTATCGCATTGCAGGTATGCGGCAGGCAGTTTTTCATCGCCCACACCCACCATTACAAGCGGAATGGTCTTCGCCAACATGGAAAGAGGAAGCGTATCGTTATATCCACTTGGCATCAGCGCCAGACCATCAACGCGACCGGCGATATCCGTTACCGATCTGTGATCATCCCTTTCCGAGGCGGCTCCCATAAGTATTCCCTTGCCACTCTTCCAGCATTCGAGTTCGAAACCGCGAAGCACCTCATCAACGTATAACGGATATACAAGAACGTTGGGTTCGTCACCGTCCAGAGGCTCGTCGATGGATCTGGGGGAAACATCAGGCCAATCATCCTCAAGGTTGCTTCCCTGAGGTCTTTCCAGCAGCATATCGAACGCGTACATGCCCAACGTGCCCGTCCTGCCTTTGGCAAGGCTACGTGCGTTGCCGCTGGGAACGTAGCCAAGCTCCTCGGCGACCCTGAGGACCTTGGCCTTGGTATCATCCTTCACTTTGTCGGGATGCCTGAAGGCGAAGGAGACCGTCGCGGTAGACACACCCGCCTTCTCTGCAACGTCATACACCGTAACTCTTGCCATAAGACCAGTCTAAGCGCTTTGATGCATGGGACACACACGAGGTCCCAAAACCATAGTTTTTCCGGTCTTCTAACAGGAATCCGCGGCGCCGAAGAGAAAAAACCAGGAGTGGAAAGGATTTCCATGCCCCTGCGGGAGACCTGGGAATCAGATGGAAATCAAGGATGGAAAGACGGGGTCCCCGGAAGCCAAGCCCCACGGGAGTCCCGGAAGGAAGAAGGAAATACGGGAAATAAAAAAGCCCTTCCGGGAACCCGCATGGGGGCAGCCGGAAGAACCGGGAGGAGGAACAAAAGATTCGGGGATAAAAAATGGGGTTCCCGGAGCAGGATGCTCGACGGGAACCCCCAACGTTTGAAGCGGCGGCGTGCTACTCTCCCACACCCTCTCGAGTGCAGTACCATCGCCGC
>OGCM01003296.1_pt1 | contig 12748 bp, 10 predicted proteins | sample 1570151 | NCBI WGS metagenome assembly OGCM01 (sample SAMEA4370582, study PRJEB24528) | human gut metagenome
GAAAGGTGTAGGTAGTTCGAAGAACGGACGTGAGTCGGAAAGCAAGCGACTCGGCATCAAACTGTTCGGCGGTCAGTTCGCAAAGGCGGGCAACATCATCGTTCGCCAGCGCGGCACGGTGCACAACGCCGGTGAAAACGTAGGCATGGGCAAGGACCACACGCTCTTCGCTCTCGTCGACGGAACGGTAGAATTCTGCAAGAAGGGCGAAGGAAAATCGTACGTAAGCGTTTCCCCGCTCAGCGAGTAAACAAAACAACGAAAACGATAAAAAGCGGTCTCCGTGAGGGGCCGCTTTTTTCGTGTGCCTGTTATCAATGAAGAATCGGGGACGGAAACCTTCCGCCGGGTGAAACTTTAGTATGTAGTGACGTATTGGCCGTCGGCCCGTCCCCGAAAAAAAGGGGCGGCGGATGGGACTCCTGTCGGAGATCTCTCCTGTGTGACGCCTCTATACACCCGTCGTTCGGAAACGAACGGCAAAAACAGGAATCCCCCGGGAAGAATGTTATCTGTGACGCCTAAATCACAGCCGCCGCCCCTAAAATCCAACCGAGACGGCAGCACGGGGATTTCGTCAGAAATCCCGACCGTGATGCAACGGCGGACGCCGCCCCGGAATAATGACCGCGCGGCTTTGTTTCCAGCAAAAAAGCGCAAGTCGGTCCCTCTCAATGCAGGCTTCAAGGAGCCGGAACAGGAAAATCGTCCCGTGCCCGTGCCGGCCCCAATCCTCAAATCAAGGCATAACACGGTGCTGACAACAGCCATACCCGGTTCAAACAGTCTCCTGATGAAGTTCCCTCGATTAGCCAGAGGGATAAAGAGTTGTTTACCTTTGTTTATTTGTACAAATATAAACAAAAATTCCGTTTCGACAACGTCTGAGGCCAAACAGAATAACATTGATCTCCTTTCGGCACACATATGCGGCCGATTCAGCGCATATCCGGACAAAAACGGGTTTGCCGGAGAGGAATCGACCCGCGCGGCGGCTGTTTGCGGGCGGCGAACTGTGGTGACGGGCAGCGGTGGCGGGAGGCAAACGGCGAGCGGAGAGTAGCGAATGACAAGCAGAGGTTAACAGAGGATGGGCAGAGAGTAGCAGGCAGCGGAGGGCGAACAGTAGGCACAGGCAACAAGCGACAAACCACGGGCAGCAAGCGGCGAACAGCAAACAGCGGGCGACGGACTGTGGAGGCGGGCGGAGAGTAGGCGGCGAACAGCAGACGGCGAACAGCGGGCAAGAGAAGGCCGGTGACCGGCGGTGCGCTGCGGACTTTTTGCAGGGCCGCGAAGGATGCGGCGACCGGGCTTCGGAAATTGCCGAATTTAACGTATCTTTGTACCATGCGGCGGAAAAACGAACGATATAACGAGCCTGTGGTCCGGGGCGTGGTCGCACAGCTGCGCGAACTGCGCCATGCGCGCAACCTCTCCCAAAAGCAGGTCTTCACCGACACCGACATCAATATCGGCCGGATCGAATCCGGACGCGGGAACATCTCGGTCTCGACGCTTGCCGACCTGTGCGCCTACTACGGAATCCCGCTCCGGGAATTTTTCGAACGGCTCGAAGCCGGAATCGCTTCCGGAGAATGACACCCCGCATAGGAGGGCGGCCGCGGGTCGCGGCAAAAAGACGAAAATCCCGCTTCCGACACTCGGAAGTGGGATTTTTCATTCAGGCCGGGATACGACTTATTTCTTTTGAGCCGCAGCGTCCTGCACGGCGCGGAACTCGGCAAGCAGCTTCTTGTCGTCGTAGAATTTCAACTCCTCGCCCTTGATCTCGTAGCCGTCCACCTCGTCGAGCATCTTCACGAAAGCGTCCTCGTACTGCATCTCGGGGCAGGCCATCCGGGTCATGCCGAGATTCTCGAACTCCAACTTCTGCCCTTTCAGCTCGTACTTGCCGAAGAAGCGGTTGCAGTTGGTACGGCCCGACACGAGCGTATCGGCGGCGCTGAATTGCAGGGTGAAGAAATCGGCCTCGGCGTCGACGGCCTTGGCGGGAATCGCCTCCATTTTGGCAAGTTTCCACGTCGTGCCCTCCAGCGGAAGGGCCTTTTTCTGCGATCCGCCGCAGGCGGTCATGGCTAAAAGCAGCGCTGCGGCTGCAAAAATCTTTTTCATAATTTCAAAATACGTTTGTTAACCGAACAATTCATTCAAAACACGCGCCAGACGATAACCGGCTGCCGGCAACTGCCCCTCGGCAGGAGGCTGTACGGCTATCAGACAGGCGTCCGCCCGGGCTTTGTCGAACGCATCGCCGGGTTTGATCCAGTCATGGACAGCGCGGCAGCCGCGGGTGTTCCCGTCGGCCCGTCGGCGGGGCGTGCCGGCGGCAAGGGCGCACGGCGTGCATCCAATCCGCAAGGCACAGCAGACGATCAAACGGCGGCGAGCAGAGAAAAGCGTTTCTTCGCCTCGGGCCTGTTTCCGTCAGACAAATATAGGCAATATATTCGGGTTGCGCAACAACCGGCTGCCGAAAAGGATGAAAGCACGGCTTCCAACGCCGGCGACGCTTCGGGCGTTCGCGGAATACCGCCCAAAAAAGGCCGCACCCCGTGTGGGATGCGACCCTTACAGCGGGAACAGACGGTTAGTACTCCATCTGCGCGAGACGCTTGTAGCCGTTGTAACGCCACTTGGCGTTCTCCTCCGCAGCGGCGAACAGTTCGTCGGCCTCGGCAGGGAACGACTTCTGGAGCGAGGTGTAGCGCACCTCCTTCAGCAGGAATTCGCGGAACTTCGACCAATCCGGCTCTTTCGAATCGAGCACGAACGGGTTCTTGCCCTGCTCCTCAAGCAGCGGATTGTAGTGCCACAGGTGCCAGTAGCCGCAGGCTACGGCCTCCTTGCCGACGGTCTGCGTGCGGGTCATGCCGCCCTTGATGCCGTGGTTGATACACGGAGCGTAGGCGATCACGAGCGAAGGTCCGGGATAAGCCTCGGCCTCTTTGAGCACGTTGAAGAGCTGCTGCTGCGAAGCGCCGATCGAAACCTGCGCCACATAGACATAACCGTAGGTCATGGCCATCGCGCCGAGGTCTTTCTTGCGGATGCGCTTGCCGCTCGATGCGAACTTGGCGACGGCACCCACGGGAGTCGATTTCGACGACTGACCGCCGGTGTTCGAGTAGACCTCGGTGTCCACGACGAGGATGTTCACATCCTGACCCGTGGCCAGCACGTGGTCCACGCCGCCGTAACCGATGTCGTAACCCCAGCCGTCGCCGCCGATGATCCACTGCGACTTCTTCACGAGCCAGTCCTTGTGCTCGAGAATCTCCTTGCAGTAGTCGCAGCCGCAGGCCTCCAGCAGCGGGATCAGGCGCGCCGTAACCTCGGCCGATTTGGCCGACGAGCCGCGGTTTTCGATCCACTCCTTCATCACGGCTTTCAACTCCTCGGAGCACTTGGTGCAGTTGGCGATGGCCTTCTCCATCGTCTCCTGGACGCGGTCGCGGAGTTTCTCCACGCCGACGTGCATACCCAAACCGAACTCGGCGTTGTCCTCGAAGAGCGAGTTGGCCCATGCGGGACCCTGGCCGGCGGCGTTGGTGCAGTAGGGCGTCGAGGGAGCCGAACCCGAGTAGATCGAGGTGCAGCCCGTGGCGTTGGCAACCATCATCTTGTCGCCGAACAGCTGCGAAATGGCCTTGATATAGGGGGTCTCGCCGCAGCCTGCGCAAGCGCCCGAGAACTCGAACAACGGCTGTGCGAACTGAAGGTTCTTGACCGACTTGGTCTTGTCGACGACCTGCTTGTAACCGATATTTTTGGTGATGTAATCCCAATTCTTCTGCTGGGGCATCTGCTCCTCCAGCGGGCGCATCACGAGCGCCTTATCCTTGGCGGGGCAGACGTCGACGCAGTTCGAACAACCCGTACAGTCCATCGGCGAAATCTGGATGCGGAACTTGTACTCCTTGGTCTCGCCGAGGCCCTGCTTCCACTCCACGCCCGAAGCGGCGGCCTCCTCCTCGGTGGCGAGGAACGGACGGATCACGGCGTGGGGGCAGACATAGGCGCACTGGTTGCACTGGATACAGTTCCCGATCTTCCACTCGGGAACGTTGACGGCGATGCCGCGCTTCTCATAAGCGGCCGTGCCGTTGTCCCACGTGCCGTCTTCGCGGCCGTTGAAGGCCGAAACGGGCAGCAGGTCGCCTTTCAGGGCGTTGATCGGGTCGACGATCTTCTTCACGAAGTCGGGACGCGCGGCATCGGCCGTGTGCTCCTCCTCCTTCACGACGATATTCGCCCACTCGGCCGGAACCTCGACCTTCACCACGGCGTTGCCGCCGGCGTCGACGGCCGCATAGTTCATGTTGACGATGTCCTCGCCCTTCTTGCCGTAGGATTTCAGGATGGCATGCTTCATCTCGTCGACAGCCTTGTCGAACGGGATGACGTTGGCGATCTTGAAGAATGCCGACTGCATGATGGTATTCGTACGCGAACCCAGTCCGAGCTCGGCGGCGATCTTCGTGGCGTTGATGATATAGAAATTGATCTTGTTCTTGGCCAGATAGGCTTTCATATGGTCGGGCAGCGTGGCGCAGGTGGTAGCCGCGTCGTGCACCGAGTTGAGCAGGAACGAACCGCCGGCTTTCAGCACGTGGCAGGCCACGAAGTCGGGCGTGGTGACCAGGTAGGGCGAAGTGATCGGCAGGTCGCCGAAACGCAGGTGCGACGAGGTGTAACCGCCCGACTTCTTCGAGTCGTACGAGAAGTATGCCTGGCAATATTTGTTCGTCGTGCCGCCGATGATCTTGATCGAGTTCTTGTTGGCGCCTACCGTACCGTCCGCCCCCAGGCCGAAGAACAGCGCCTCGAACGTACCGGGCTTGGCGAGCGAAATCTCCTCGCCCACGGGCAGCGAGCGGAAGGTCACGTCGTCCACGATGCCCACCGTAAACTGGTTCTTGGGCTCGTTGGCCCCGAGGTTGGCGAACACGGCCAGCATCTGCGCCGGCGTGGTGTCTTTGGACGAAAGGCCGTAGCGGCCGCCGATGATGAGCGGTTTGCGGTCGGCCGGAATATCCTTGCAGTTGGCGAATGCCTCGACGACATCCAGGTAGAGCGGGTCGCCGTTGGCACCCGGTTCCTTCGTACGGTCGAGCACGCAGATGCGCTTCACCGTTTCGGGCAGCACCTCGCCCAGGTATTTCACCGAGAACGGGCGGTAGAGGTGTACCGTCACGACGCCCACCTTCCCGCCACGGGCGTTCAGGTAGTCGACCGTCTCCCTGAGGGTTTCCGTCACCGACCCCATCGCCACGACGACATGCTCGGCATCTTCTGCCCCGTAGTATACGAACGGCTTGTACTCGCGGCCAGTGATCTTCGAAATCTCGCGCATCGCCTCGGCAACCATGTCGGGCACGGCGTCATAGAAACGGTTGGCGGCCTCGCGGGTCTGGAAATAGATGTCGGGGTTCTGCGCCGTACCGCGGGTGACGGGATGCTCGGGATTGAGCGCCCGCCGGCGGAACTCAGCCAGCGCATCGCGGTCGAGCATGGCGGTCAGGGCGGCCTCGTCGATCAGCTCGATCTTCTGGATCTCGTGCGAGGTACGGAAGCCGTCGAAGAAGTGCAGGAACGGCACGCGCGACTTGAGCGCCACGATGTGCGCCACGCCCGCCAGATCCATCACCTCCTGTACCGACGAGGTGGCCAGCATGGCGAACCCGGTCTGGCGGGTGGCCATGACGTCCTGGTGGTCTCCGAAAATCGACAGCGACTGTGCGGCCAGCGCACGCGCCGAGACGTGGAACACGCCCGGCAGCAATTCGCCGGAGATCTTATACATATTGGGGATCATCAGCAGCAAACCCTGCGACGCGGTGAACGTCGACGTCAGGGCACCGCTCTGCAACGAACCGTGTACGGCGCCTGCAGCACCGGCTTCGGACTGCATCTCGACAACTTTCACCGTTTCGCCGAAAATATTTTTGCGACCCTGTGCGGCCCACTCGTCCACGAGTTCGGCCATGGTCGACGACGGCGTGATGGGATAGATCGCCGCAACTTCCGAGAACATGTATGCAACATGTGCCGCAGCGTAGTTACCATCACAAGTGATAAATTTCTTTTCTGCCATTTTGTTGAAATTTTAGATGATATTGTGTGTTTTTCCTGGATTCGGGACAAAATGCGTTGCAAAGATAACAATTCCGGCGGAAAAATCAGTCCGATTTTCTGACAAATCATCCGGTTTTTTCACTACGCAGGATGTTATTGGAATAACAACGGGGTTGTTATTTATTTAACAGCGAACTCGCGGATAATCACCGACTTGCCGAACTTATTATCCGATAGCGGATTACCTGCCACGCCCTCGCGGGCACAGTCCGGGCTGTGCGTGCACGGGGCCGGAGCGCCACCCCTGCCGGCAAGGCAAATCCCGGGCCGGAAAAAGCTGCGGAATTTTTTCACAGGCACATTGGCGGTTGAGAAAACAGATAATTTTTTGGCCGTCAACAAATTTTACGCGGCGAAACACTGGGAAATAAAGGCCGATAAATAGGTTGTTCGGGCGCGGCGATTGCAAATCGGGATTTTTTTCCTAATTTTGTTCCATAATTCGTTCTTTACATATCATCGTGTATAAACGATAGTATTGGGGCCCTAAAATCTGGTAAATTTTTTGTTATCCCACAATACAGATCGTACCCAGAAGGGTGCGTGCTGTGATTTGTGGGATAGAGGCTGACCAGAGCCATGGGCCACAGGTTCGGCACCACTCTTCCCGTTTTCTGCCGAAGCGTTTTCCACACGCAGCGGCAGGGTAATGGATTCCAATCCCCAAACTTCATAGTCTTCGAATCCATCTTCAAATGAGGCGTCACTAAATTTTCCTGCCGCTGCTTTTTTACTATCTTTGCATCCATGATCGAATACAAGAAGAGAACACTGGCGAACGGCCTGACGGTCGTCGTCAACCGGGATAAGGCTTCGAAACTCGCCGCAGTAAACATATTATATAAGGTCGGGGCGCGCAACGAGAACCCCGCGCGCACGGGTTTCGCCCATCTGTTCGAACACCTGATGTTCCGCGGCACGCGCGAAATCCCGAATTTCGACCTGCCCGTGCAGATGGCCTGCGGCGACAACAACGCCTTCACCAACAACGACTATACGGATTTCTACATCACACTCCCGAAGGACAACATCGAGACCGCACTGTGGCTCGAAAGCGACCGCATGGAGGGGCTGGACATCACCCCCGAAAAACTCGAGGCGGAGAAACGCGTGGTGATCGAGGAGTTCCGCCAGCGCTACCTCAACCAGCCCTACGGCGACCAGCCGATGCTGCTGCGGGCACTGGCCTACAAAGTCCACCCCTACCGCTGGGCGACCATCGGGCTCACGCCCGACCACATCGCCGGAGCGACACTCGACGACGTACAGGCCTTCTACCGCACCCACTACCACCCTTCGAACGCCATCCTGTCCGTCTCGGCCGACTTCGACGAGGAGCGCATGCTCGACCTTGCCGAAAAATGGTTCGCCCCGCTCGCCGACCGCACCGTGACTCCCCAGCCCATCCCCCGGGAACCGCAGCAGGAGGCGCCCCGCCGGGAGACGGTCGAACGCGACGTGCCCGCCACGACCCTGTCGCTGGCATTCCACATGGGCGGCCGCACCTCGCAGGATTTCTATACCGCCGACCTGGTCTCCGACCTCCTGTCGGGCGGCGACTCGTCGCGTCTCTACAAACACCTGGTGCAGGAACAGCGCCTGCTGGCCTCGGTCAACGCCTACATTTCGGGCGACGTCGACCCGGGGTTGTTCGTCTTTACGGGGCAACTGCTGCCGGATACCACTCCCGAACAGGCCGAAGCGGCTTTCCGTGCCGAAATCGAGGCATTGCAGAGCGTCCCGGCATCGGACTACGAGGTCGAGAAGGTCAAAAACAAGTTCGAGGCCAACACGCTCTTCGGCGAGCTGAACGTGATGAACAAGGCGATGAACCTGGGCTTCTACGAGATGCTGGGCGACCTGCCGCTCATCAACGGCGAGGTGGCGGCCTACCGTGCCGTCACGACCGGCGACATCCTCGCCTTCAGCCGCCGCACCTTCCGCCCCGAAAACTGTTCCATCCTTATTTACAAAGCGAAAAAATGACACAACCACCCCTCGTAATACCCTCCGACGTCGAGGTCGCACAAGCCGGGAAGAGCCTGCTGGCAAACGGCTCGGCGCTCTACACGCTCGCCTCGGACGACTTCGAAGTGCTGCGCGTCACCTTCGTGTTCCGCGCCGGATCGGCCATGCAACGGGTTCCTTTCTCGGCGTCGGCCGCCGCCAACATGCTCGCCGAGGGGACACGCGACATGACGGCGCACCAGATCGCCGAACGGCTCGACTATTACGGCTCGTACTACGACGTCAACATCGACCGCGACTATGCCTACATCAGTTTCTGCATGCTCTCCAAATTCTTCGACGAAACGCTCGCCGTAGCCGAACAGATACTCCTGCACCCCGTTTTCCCCGAGGAGGAACTGCGCACCTACTGCGCCAAGCGCAAGCAGCGGCTGGCCGTCGAACGCACGAAGGTCGACACCCAGGCCCGCGAGGCTTTCGCCCGCGCCCTTTTCGGGCCCTCGCACCCCTACGGCATCTCGGCCGACGAAGCCCAATACGATAAACTCACGCGCGGGGATGTAGCGGCGTTTTATGAAAGCCACTACACGGCGGACAACGGGTTCACGATATGCAGCGGGCGCATCGGCGACCACGAACGGCAGGCCGTCGCGGCGCTGGCGGAACGGTTGCCGCGGCGCGAACCCCAGGCCGGCATCCCGTTCCCGGCACCCGTGACGCAGCACGAAGTGCGGGTCGACCATCCGGGCGCCGTACAGTCGTCGATCCGCATCGGAAGGCTGCTTTTCCCGCGCCAGCATCCCGATTTCCTCGGCATGCAGGTCGTGGCATCCGCCCTGGGCGGTTATTTCGGTTCGCGCCTGATGCAGAACCTGCGCGAGGAGCACGGCTATATGTACGGCGTGGTGGCCGCCATGGTCAACTTCGAACGGGAGGGCTATTTCGCCGTAGCGGCACAGGTCGGGACGGAGGTCACGCAGGAGGCCCTGCGCGAGATTTACGCCGAAATCGAACGGCTGCGCTCCGAGCCGATGCCCGAGGGCGAACTTTCGCTCGTGAAGAACATTATGGTCGGCGAGATGATGCGTATCCTCGACGGGCCGTTCGGCATTGCCGACGTTACGATCGAGAACATCCTCTGCGGCCGCGACCATACCGTCATCAACGAGAACATCCGCCGCATACAGGCCATGACGCCGGCCGACGTGCAGCAACTGGCTCGGAAATACCTCTCCCGCGAAGAACTGGTGACGGTCATTGCGGGAGACCTGCGAAAATAGACGCCTGCGCATTGCGGCTGCGGAGCAATACCCCGCCCGCCGAACGGCATGAAAAAAGCACCGGGATCCCGGTGCTTTTCCATTTCCGCATCCGGTACACACTGTCCGCCCTTCCGGCCCGGCATCCGACGGCTCGAACCCGCACCCAAACTGCGGTATCCGACGTCCACGACCCGCCGCGATTATTTCCGGTTGGCCGCGACCCAGTCGGTCAGCTGCACGAAATCGGCGACCGAGAGCTGCTCGGCGCGCTGCGTAAAAAAGGGATGTTCTGCGCCGCCGAAATCGCCGAATACCGCCCGCAGCGAGTTGCGGATCATCTTGCGGCGTTGGCCGAATGACGCTTTCACCACCTTCACGAACAGCGCCTCGTCGCAGCCGAGCCGTCCGACGCTGTTGCGGCGCAGGCGGATAACGGCGCTTTTGACCTTGGGAGGCGGGTTGAAAACCGTTTCGTTGACCGTAAAGAGGTATTCGATGTCGTACCAAGCCTGCAACAACACGCTCAGGATGCCGTACTCCTTCGACCCCGGGGGCTCCGCGATCCGTACGGCGACCTCCTTCTGGATCATGCCGACGCATTCGGGCACCAGGTCGCGGTGCTCGAGCACCTTGAAAAATATCTGCGAGGAGATGTTGTAGGGGAAATTCCCGATGATCTTCAGTCCCCGCGGAAAACGCTCGCGCAGGTTCATCTTCAGGAAATCGCCCTCGATCAGCCGCGGTGCGAACTCGGGGAAATGCGCATGCAGGTATTCGACGCTCTCCGGGTCGATCTCGGCGCCGTAGGTGGTGATGTCGCCGCGCCTGAGCAGGAACTGCGTCAGCACCCCCATCCCGCAGCCGACCTCCAGCACGTCGCAGGGGACTGCGCCGCTCCGTTCCTCTTCCGCGGCCGCCGGCGCACCGGCAGCGGTCGTATCCGCCGCGAGCCGGGCATCGGCACTTGCAGCTACACCCCTCCGGGTTTCCGCATCGGCATCGGCAGTTCCTGTCGCCTTCGTCCGGGCTTCTGCCCCGGCATCGGCACTTCCTGCCGCCATCGTCCGGGCTTCCGCCCCAGCTCCGGCATATCCAGCCACCCTCGTCCGGGTTTCCGCATCGGCATCGGCACTTCCAGCCGCCACCGCCCGGGTTTCCGCCCCGGCCTCCGGTCTTACGCCCCCCGAAAGCGCATCGCAAATCTTGCGCGCGATATTGAGGTCGACCAGGAAATGCTGTCCCAGCGCCTTTTTTGCCCTTACTTCACTCATTTTCGTCTTTCAGTAATTCGTAATAACAGCCGTCCACGAACGCCCCGTTCTTGAAAAAAGCCTTGCGGAACGTCCCGACATGCCGGAACCCGGCTTTCACCAACACCCGCTGCGATGCGGAATTGGTGGCATAAGCCGCGGCAAAGATACGAATTATCGGGGTATTTGCGAACATCCACTCCACGGCCTGCCGGACGGCCGCCGTCATCATGCCCCGCCCCCGGCAGCGGCTTGAGAGCCAGAAGCCGATTTTGGCGCCGAAGCGCTCGACATCCGTCCCGAGCACGAACCCCACGCCGCCCACGGCCTTGCCGCCTGCCACGACGGCGAAATCCAGCGGCAGGAAACAAGCCCGCTCTTCCGGAATAAAACTGCCGCCCCGGGAAAACCGCCCCATCGGAAACCGCAAGCCTCCGCCCGGAAACCGAACCGCCGGGCAACGATGTCCGGCGGATGAAGGTCAGCGTTTCGACCGGCGGGATTTTTTCTTTTCCTGCCGCTCCCGGGCACGGCGTTCGAGCCGCACGCGGCGCTGCGTGAGGCGGAACGTATAGAGCAGCCCCACGAAACCCACGCCGAGCAGCGTGATCCAGAACCACACGGCAATGCCGCGCTCCATATACTCCAGGGCGTAGATTATCCCGGCCACCGCCACGATCATCATCACGAGGCGGACTATCTGCATCACATTGGTTTTCATATCAGTCTTCGTTTTGCGTATTTTTGCGGCCCATGCTCCGGGCGCGGACGGCCAAAATCCCCGACGCACCGATCAGTACGAGCGGCACGTACCAGATATCCCGCCCGTCGTCGGACAGGATCCGCCACAGCGAAACGACGCCGCACACGAAGAAAAACACGGACATGATCGTCAGGAACCGTTGCATGGCACACATAGGTTACGGTATTTTGTATTTGTTCACCTCGTCGAGGTGCTTGCGTTTGCGCTTGTGGCATTCGTTGTACACCATCCCGACGCCTGCAAGCACGAACAATACGGCCACGACAAGGTCGAATATACAATTGCTGTTCGACAAGGCCCAGAATATATTGACTCCGAGCCACACGAGTGTCACGATCAGGAAAATCACGGCAACAGTAAAAGTCTTTTTGTTCATAGGCGTATTATTAAGTTAGTGTCAATCCTCGGAACAGTGACGCAACAGCCGTGGGATGGCAGGTGTCCAGGGCGTCAGTTGCCCTGCTCGCAAATGAATTTGATACGCACCAGACGTATCTCCTCCTCGGTATAGTCGGCCCCCAGTTCGTCGATGGCCGCATCGAGCGAGTCGCTCTCGGCGTCCTCCTTGAAATAGAGGTAAATGTCCTCGATCTTGTCCTCGTCCATAAAGTCCCTCAGATAGTACGAGATGTCGAGCTTCGTACCCGAGTTGACGATGCCTTCGATCTCGGTCAGCAGTTCGTCGAAATCGAGGTCTTTGGCGCGGGCGATATCCTCGAAATCCATCTTCCGGTCGATGGACTGGATGATGAAGATCTTGTTGCCCGACTTGTTGCCGACCGACTTGACGATCATGTCCTGCGGGCGGATGATCTCCTTCTCCTCGACATAGGCCTTGATGAGCTTGACGAACTCCTCGCCGAACTTGCGGGCCTTGCCCACTCCCACGCCGGTGATGTTCTGCATCTCCTCGATGGTGATCGGGTACTGCACGGCCATGTCCTCGAGCGACGGATCCTGGAAGATGACGAACGGCGGCAGCCCGTGCTGCTTGGCCACTTTCTTACGCAAATCCTTGAGCATCGCAAAGAGTTCCTCGTCCGCCGCGCCGCCCTTGCCCATCGGGACGACGGCCTCGGCCTCCTTCTCCTCCTCGTCATAGTCGTGGTCGAGCGTCACGGTGACGGGGAAAGGCATGGCGATGAAATTCTCGCCCTTGCGGTTCACCGAGATCAGCCCGTAATTCTCGATATTCTTGTCCACCAGCCCCAGGATCAGCGCTTGGCGCAGCACGGCGCCCCAGAAACGCACGTCGTGCTCGGCACCCGCCCCGAACCACTTGCTCTTGTTGTGGCCGTAGCTCTTGATGAGCGCCGTGGTCTTGCCCGTGAGCACGTTTATCAGGT
>OGCM01003300.1_pt1 | contig 12738 bp, 3 predicted proteins | sample 1570151 | NCBI WGS metagenome assembly OGCM01 (sample SAMEA4370582, study PRJEB24528) | human gut metagenome
GGCATTTGCGGAAGCTGGAATACCTACAACACTTGAATTTGAAACAGGGAAAATGTATAAGATAAGTGAAAAGCAAGATGCGTTTGCGTTGCTTGATTTGGATAATTTAAGTAACTTCACTATTGAAGGCAATGGTTGTACCATAGTATTTGAAAGACCTACAAACAGTTTTATAAATATTGAGGGCTGTACGAATATAAAGATTAATAACATATCAGTTGAGTATAATGAAAGAATTATTATCTACGGAAATGTTAAGTCAAAGAATATAGAAGAAAACTCCATAAACATAGAAATTCCTGATGACAGCCCCTTGCCGGCAGATGAAAGTTGGGCGCAGTTTTATTGTACAAATCCTATAGATGGACAATGGATTTTCGGGACTTTTATGAATTCAGAAAAAGCAATACCTGGATTTATGCCGTTTGATGCACTAATGATAAAAACAATTGAAAAAGTGCAGGATAGGGAATACAGAGTTACGTTTAAGGATTCAATCAGCAACTATGCTTCTTCTATAAACGTAGGTAGTCGGTTTGTGTTCAAGAGCCGATGGAATTCGTATGATTTTGGTGAGAATAATAAATACGGACGTCCAGATTTTTTGGTGGTAAGCCACAGTAAGGATATTACATTTGATGGAATAGAAACGAATGGTTCACTTCTGATGCTTGCTCCTGTATCTTACTGTGATGGAAGAATAACATTTAGAAATTGTAAAATGAAACCGACAAACGGTGATTTGATAACCTCAGCAGCGGATGGAATTCATTTGGGAACAAATAGATTTGGTGTTATAGTAGAAAATTGTGAATTGACAAATTCTCTGGATGATCTTATAAACACTCAAACATATTGCGGAAATGTTGAAAAGAAGATTGACGAATGTATTTTTGAAACCTCAAGAGATATGTTCTGTAGAATAGGTGATGAAATAAAATTCTTTGATACTGAAAATCACGAAGTAATAGGAAGCGCATTTCTAAAGACAATAGAACGAACTGATGATGGAAAATACAGATTAACTTTAGATAGAGCAGTTGATGGCATTGTTTCACTTGAAGAAGCAAATAGCCCAACCGTGGTATATAATATGAATGCCGCAAATAGTGGTAACATTATAAAAAATAACATATTTGCAAATTCAAGGAGGCATGCATATATAATTAGATCTGCAAACTCCATTATTGAGAATAACTATATGGAAAACAATGCCGGAGCGGCAACTGAAGCGGCAAATGAAATTCACGGCGGAGTTAACGAAGGACTGTTCCCGTCATCGCTTACGTTCAGGAATAATACCGTTAAGAGCGATGGTATCAGTTCAAAATATAGTCCGTTAAATATATATTCATGGTATGCGCGGCAAGGCGACCAAAAAGCCATAGACGGAGTGCTTATAGAAAATAATACAATAGATGTACCGAGTGTAAATGGTTCAATAAAAATAAATTCTGTAAATGATTTGTATATGCTTAACAATACTATAAAAAGCAATGCCGAGTTTGACAGAGAGGTATCGCCTATAACAATATTAAATTCAAACATAGCCCAAATAGATGGTGTAGATTTTTCATATAAACAAAATGTTTCTGCAGTTATAAATATTACAGGCTGTGAAGTAAACGAAAACGATATAACAAATATTAAACTAATAGGAGAGAATACGGCAATGCCATATTCAATAAAGTAGAATAATTATCAGAGAATAATTATATAAAATTTTATTACAAAAGGAGTGTTTTTTATGAAACAAAGTTTAGCAAAGCGGCTTTTAAGCACATCAGTGGCGATTATCGCCGCAATGCAGTGCATGGCTGCCACCGTGAGCGTGTCTGCTGCGGATATGGTATCTGTCTATAAAAAAACGGATGCCTATTCGTCCTGCAAAGGAGAACAAGGCAAAGACGGCTGGTATTTTATGTACAAGGACAGTAAGGGCGCATACATAGACATGACATGGACGGACAATCATTTTAAAGGTTTGGACGGAGGAAACATAAATGAACATTTTATAGTACCCGGTTATGATACTCCGACTGTAGTAGGTTGGAAAGCACCGTATACCGGTACGGTAACACTGACTGCTCAGGATAATACTGTGTATCGTAACGGACCATATCCGACAGGAGAAGATGTAATTGCAACAATGAAGTTGAATAATGAGATTTTAACAGATGATAACGGTAAAGAAACACGGTGGGTATTTGATAACACATGTTATAATGGTTCTGGAAATCAGTCATATACTGTGACAAACCTTCACATTAATAAAGGAGATATGATATACCACGAGGTAGATTGCGGAACAAACAATACCGGCGCGGCAATTTACTGGAAACCGATTATAACGTATACATATATGGAGCCTGATGCAGAAAAGCCTGACCCGACAGTGACACCAACGATAGAGCCAACAGCCACTCCAGAGGCTACCGCAACGCCGGAACCTGATACTGAAAGAAAAACAGTATTTAAAAAAGTGGATGCATTCAGTGAATGTAATGGGCAGCAAGGTTATGATGGTTGGTATTATTATTTCAGAAACGGCAGTGCAGGTAAACTTAAAGAATTGGAATGGACAGGAACACAATTTGGAACGGGCGTAAATATTAATACACACTTTATAAATCCTGACTATAATACTTCTGCAGTATTGGCATGGGAGGCGCCGTATAGCGGAATTGTGACTCTTAGTCTTACCGATAACACAATGTATAGAGTCGATTCACATCCGAATGGTGGAGATAGTATTGCCACATTAAAGCTGAATGATGAAATATTAAAGCTTAATAATGGACAGGAAGCACGATGGGTGTTTGATAAAAATTGTAAAAATGGTATTGGTAATCAAAATTATACAATAACGGATGTGCAGATAAACAAAGGTGATATATTATATCATGAGGTGGACTGTGGAGAGTTCAATAGCTGTGCTGGCATTTATTGGAAACCAATTATAACGTATACATATATGGAGCCATATCATCTTGAGGGAGATGGCAGTCAGGAGAACCCATATCTGATAGATTCGACAGATGGTCTTAATGCGCTTGCAGACGTTATAGCTACAACAGATAAACCAATATATTCAAAGTTTACGGCTGATGTTAAGGCGAGTGGAAATACAAGACCTATTGAGGAGTATACGGGAACTATCGATGGTAATAATCACAAGCTTACTCTAAAAGGACATACGCTTATAGAAAAGGCAAAAGGTGAAGTTATAATAAAAAATCTCATAATTGACGGAAGTGTAAACGGCAGTAATAATACAGCGGCATTTATCGGCAATACCGATGTTGATGCAAATAATAATATAATGATAGAAAATTGCGGAAATGCAGCAGTAATAAAAGCATCAGGAAATAATGCGGCAGGCTTTGTCGGATGGATAGGTGAAAATGACAAGCTCTGTATTAAAAATAGTTATAATTATGGCTCGGTAACAAGTAATGAAAACGGTGCAAATCCCTTTGTAAATTCTAACGAGTTATCAGAAATTATTTATGAAAATTGTTATTATCTCAAGGATAGTGCAAAAGCAAACGGAACCCCTGTTAATCCACAGATAAGTATATCAAAAACGGAACAAGAATTTACAAACGGCGATGTTACATATAATCTTGGTAATGCTTTTGGACAAAAGCTTACAGATCCAAAAGACAAATATCCTGTACCCCGAACAGCAGATAATGGAGTATATAGAAAAGGAAATGTTTATACAAACAAATTGATAGAAACTTCTGATCTTAAATTTAGTATGCAATCCTCATTTGGACAACAGAGCAAAGATGGATGGTATTATTTGCAATATAATGATGCTACGGGAGTATATGACGAACTATCATGGCTTGACAATTATTATGCAGCAAAGGATAATTCGGGCAATGTGACAAGTTATATAACACAGCAGGGAATAATTCAACCTACTCTTTCGGCATGTATAGGCTGGAAAGCGCCTATGGCGGGAAAAGTGAGACTTACAACAGGAACAAACATCTTCAAAATAGGAAAAGGCGCCGCGACAACAGTTAAAATAATAATAGACGGCAAGAGTATTTGGCAAGAAACAATACCGGGTGACCAGATAGACGAAAGTAAAGGTATTAAACATGATATTATGGTAGATGTTGGATGCGGAGATATGATATACTTTGACGTTTCAGCAAAGGATCCAACAAGCGCTGCTGTGTTTTGGACGCCGCAGGTTGAATATATCCAAACGGCAAAATTTACAGCGAATGATAAACAAATACTAAATATTTCTGAAATAAACAATGGTAATCGTATTGAATGTCTTTTTTATGACGCAGGAATACTTGAAAAGAAATCAAACGCGTATCTTGCGTTCTATGATAAAAACGGTACCATGGTGAAACTTTCTGAGGCTGCATTTGTTGGCGGAAATTCCAAAGGAAGCGGATGTATATTATCATTTGATATTGATTTTGTTTATGAAGATTATAAGGATTGTGAGCTTAGTCTAATGATAATCAATGGCGATGGTAAAAATATAAATCCAATAGTAAAGCATAATTTATACAGTGTTAAATAGAAAAGATTGACTTTACTATAGCCGTAATGGCAGAAAGGAAGTATGGCATGAAAAAAATTGTTTGTATATTGATAATGCTGGTTATTTTCTGTTCAACATGTAGTTTTGCAGCGGATAGTCCAAGCATAGCCTCGTATACGGCGGCATTTTCTGAAACACAGGGAGCTAATTGTTTTTATTTCTGTGAAAGTAAAAGCGGTCAGATTGAAGAGCTTATCTATAATGTAGAAGCAAACGGAAACAAAAGGTGGATATCTCAAAGCGGAGAATATCCAATGCTTACTACGGTCTATGCAACGCCCGGCGGAGCGTCAGACTATGAGATAATGTTTGTTTCGCCAATGAGAGGAACTGTTCAATTAAAGGGAGTTGTAAAACGCGCGCCGGATAATATAGGAGATTCAACGTTTGGAGATGGTGTAAAGCTTAATATTCTAAAAAATAGCCGTGTTATTTGGAGTGGAAGTATAGATTCCGATGAGGCTTCGGCGGAGTATGATGTAACAGCGTCACTTGCGGTGGGAGATAAATTACATTTTGTAATTAACTGTGGGCAGCATAATTATTATGATGCTACTGAATGGTATCCGACCGTAAATTACACTTCAAATGAATATATTCGTGATGAGTTTGATCCGGTTTATTTTCAGAAACGTGATGATACAATGAAGGAACTTGAATTTTCCGAATCAGCAGACGGATACATGGCAGATGACGGGGTTGCGTTTGTGAGCGATCAAGCGGTAATGCCGAGTGACCAATATTCAGTTGTAAAGAGGTTTAAAATCGGAGAAATGGGGCGATATCGTGTATATGCTCCTGTAACATCAAATAGCGCAACAGGCTTTGGCAATATTATAAAAGTATTCAAAAATGATGAAGAGATTTGGAAACAGCTAATTGTTCCGGGGAAAACAAATACGCTTGATATTGGTGTTTTTGCACAAAAGGATGATTATATTGATGTGGAAGTAGGCGTAAACGAATATGCCGGATTTAATCGGTGCGAATGGACTTGTGATGCGACTAAATATATGGGTAAACTATTTAAGACGTGCGATACAAGTGCTGGTGAAAAATATACCGTACAGAAGGAATATTCGCTTAGTTCGTTCATTCAGAAATCAAAAACTGATAAAGTCGGGATATACAGTGAAAAATATTCTAAGGTTCCTATGATATATAATAGTGCATCACAAAGATGGGAAAGTGGAGTTTCTGGAGAAAAAGATTATGTAAGTGAAACAAAGGTGGGACCTGGAGTAACAACAAACGCAATTATTGATATAAAACTTCCGGAGGACGGTATTTTGAAATTAGGTGGACTGCTCAATATTGATTCGGCTTCTGATGGTGTTTTGACAAAAATCTATTTAAACGGGCGTATTCTTTGGTCAAACCGCGTGGGAAGCGAGCAATCGCTGAGATGGGATGATAAATATGATGAAGTCTATTTCCTTAATAATATAAATGCAATGGCAAAGGTAAAATCCGGAGACACACTGACATTTGTATTTAATAAATGGCGAGACGACTGGAACGACAATGTTGATATAACAGATGTAAAGCTTATGTATGTCGAGGGTGATGTGCTTTCTGAAACAACCAAATGGAAACTAAAAAACAGCATGATTATTGATACAACTACAGGTAAACTTTGTAATAATGGTACAAGTGTTGGAAATGTTAATATTACGGTGAATAATGGGACATCTTATATAGCAAAATCTGATGTAAAAAAAGTATTCGGTAATAAGTCAACCGTAATTTTAGAACAGTACACAAATGATGACAAGATACCTGTAAGAGATGCCGCAAAATTGGCGGGAAAATCACTTTTTTGGGCGGCAGATAAAATGATAATACTTTATGACGGAATATCGGTATTTTACGGATATCCCGAAGAATGTGAGATAAGAACACAGTTAGAGTTAGGAGGGGATTTATTTGAATAAAAGGATTACTTCATTTATTTTAATGATGGCAATGTGTTTTTGCTCACTTGCGGCTTTTGCAAAATCCGAAAATGTAGAGAAAAAGGTTAAAATTGCAGAGGCGGCTTACGGAACACCTGTTATTGACGGAAAAATAGATAATGTTTGGGATAGTACGAACTATAATGTATTAGATAATGTTTTGGGAGGAGAAAATACATTTTATAAAGGTTGGTTTAAAGTCCTTTGGGATGATAACAATCTATATATACTTGCTAAGGTGTATTCGGAACAATTCAGTAATATGGACTCCTCTCCGTGGGAAAATGATTCTGTTGAATTTTTTATCGATGAGAATTGCATGCGTACAACAAAGTATTTTGATGATGATTACCAGCTTCGTATTGGATTTGATTCTGCCTTAACGGCAAGTAATTATGATGTCGGTAAAATGAACGGCGCGGCAAAAAAATCGGATGATTATTACATTGCCGAGTTGTCGTTTCCTTTTAAAACAGTGACACCTCATGAAAATATGGAAATGGGTTTTGATGTTCTGGCAAACGCTTCCAAAATGATAGGCTTTGCAAGAACGCTGTATACTTGGAATGTTAAATCCGGCTCACCACAAATCGATACATCAACTCATGGAACCTTGATTTTAAGAAAAAATGTTTCCATAAAGGATTTTGATGAACCGGTATATGAACCAAGAAAGATTGAGGTTGATTTTAATGGTATCAGTCAAGAAGAAACGATTAAGTATCTTGATAATATAACAACAACCTTTGATGGAAAAGAATATAATTATCCTATAGTTCTTGTAAATGAATATCCGAGTATGGAAATAAATAATCTGGCAAACGTAATAGGTGGTAAAACAAATGGAAACTCACTGATGATAGGCAATATAAAATTGACATACACGGAGAACAGTCGTCTTGCAGGTTATGGTGATGGACACTTAATGTTAGACAGAAGTCCCAAAAGCGTGAACGGAAAATTATATGTTCCGTTGAATTCACTTCTTCCGACGACGGGATGGACTGTTGATTATCGTAGATTTGATAATTTGATTACGATAGAAACAGGAACAACCTATCCTGAATCGCAGGTGACGATATATGTGAAGGATTATGGCGCTGTAGGTGATGGAAACATATATGACAGAGACGCGGTTCTTGCTGCATTTAAAGCGGCTGCTGCACTGGCAGAACAGGGGACACCGTCTAAGCTTGAATTTGAAGCAGGGAAAACATATAAAATAAATGAAAAGCAAGATGCATTTGCGCTCTTTGATTTAGATAATATAAATAATTTTACTATTGAGGGCAACGGAAGTACAATATTGTTTGAAAGACCGACAAATAGTCTTATAAATATTGAGGATTGTACAAATATTAAAGTAAGAAATCTGAATGTTAAGTATGATGAAAGAGTAATAATTTGGGGAACGGTTAAAGAAACAAGTGCGGAGGAAAATGCCATATATATAGATATTCCGGAGGACAGTCCTCTTCCGGCAGATGATGAATGGGCGCATTATTATTGTTCAAACCCATCTGACGGACCGTGGATTTTTGCTAATATTATGAATGCGGAAAAAGAAATTCCCGGATTTATGCCATTTGACGCATTGATGATAAATTCTGTGGAAAAGGTACAGGGCAGGGAATACAAGGTTGTATTCAGGGATTCAATCGAAACATATTGTCCGCTTATAAAAAAAGGAGACCGCTTGCCGTTTAAAAGCCGCTGGAATTCATATGATTTCGGAGAATATAACAAATACGGACGCCCTGATCTTTTGACCGTAAGTTACAGTAAAGATGTAACCTTTGAAGGAGTGAAAACTACAAATTCTTTACTTATGTTAGCGCCTATATCAAATAATTGTGGAAGAATAATATTTAGAAATTGTGAAATGTCATTAGCCCCGGGTGCGATTATAACATCAAGCGCAGACGGAATCCATTTAGGAAGTAATCGATTTGGAGTTATTATTGATAATTGTGAGTTTGGTAATTCATTTGATGATCTTATAAATACTCAAACATACAGTGGTGAAATAACGAAAATAATTAATGATTATACTTATGAGACATCAAGAGATATGTTCTGTTCTGTAGGGGATGAGATAAAATTTTTTAATACGTCTAATCATGAAATTGTTGGAACTGCATTTCTAAAGGAAATAGAAAAGAAGGAAGACGGCGGCTATAGACTGACAGTTGACCGTAAGGTGCATAAAGTGCTTTCACAAGAAACATCCAATACTCCTACCTCTATGTATAATCTTGATTCGGCAAATAAAGGAAATATTATAAAGAACAGTACATTTAAAAATTCAAGACGTCATGCGTATATCATAAGATCGGCTTGTTCTATAGTTGAAAATAACATTATGGAAAATAATTCTGGAGCGGCATTGGAAGCTGCAAATGAAATTCACGGAACGAGCAACGAGGGACTTGTGCCGTCTGCGCTTACATTCAGAAACAATACTGTCAGCGGCGAGGGTATCAGTTCAAAGTATGTTCCGCTGAAAATATATTCGTGGAATGCCCAGCTTGGTGAACAGGCTTGTATAGATGGAGTGTTGATTGAAAATAACACAATAGATGTACCAAGCATGTACGGTTCAATAAATATAAATTCTGTAACAGGACTTTATATGCTAAACAACACAATAAAAGCTGATAAACCGCTTAATGAAGCTACTCAACCAGTTGTTATAAGCAACTCCAGCATTAAAATGATTGACGGCTTGAATTTTGACTACAAACAAAATGTTTCTGCGGTAATAAATATTGTAGCCTGCGATGTTGATGAAAATAATATTAAAAACATCAATATAATAGGTGAAAATATAGCTATACCGTACTCAACAAAGTAAAATATTATAGAATTAGAATGGTGTCATATGAAAAAGTATATTTATAGAAGGATTTTTTTCAATCTAATTGTTTTGTCGGCACTTATACAAATTATAACTATTGGCAGTGTATTTGCGTCAGTAACATTACCTATTTATAAAAAAACAGATGCGTATTCCTCTTGCAACGGAAAGCAAGGCAAAGACGGTTGGTATTTTATGTACAAGAGTAACAGTACGGGCGCATACATAGATATGACATGGACGGACAATCATTTTAAAGGTTTGGGCGGAGGAAACATAAATGAACATTTTATATCACCTGGTTATGATGCACCTGCTGTTATTGGCTGGGAGGCACCGTATACAGGAACTGTAACCTTAACTGCGCAGGATAATACTGTGTATCGTAACGGACCATATCCGACAGGAGAAGATGTAATTGCAACAATGAAGTTGAATAATGAGATTTTAACAGATGATAACGGTAAAGAAACACGGTGGGTATTTGATAACACATGTTATAATGGTTCTGGAAATCAGTCATATACTGTGACAAACCTTCACATTAATAAAGGAGATATGATATACCACGAGGTAGACTGCGGAAAAAACTGTACCGGCGCGGCAATTTACTGGAAACCTATTATAACGTATACGGCAAGAGAAACAATACCCGACAAAACACAGACAATTTATAAAAAGACAGACGCATACATGGATGGTAATGGGGTACAAGGCTATAATGGGTGGTTCTATTTAAAAAGAAATAAAGAAAGTAATAAATATACATATCTTAAATGGGATGGAAATCAGTACAGCTTAGACGGGGCGTATGTGAACGAGCATTTTATAAGTCCGGGTTATGATACACCGGCAGTTCTTTGTTGGAAAGCGCCTTATTCGGGAAACATAAACTTGTCAGTGCAAGATGATGTGGTCTATCGAAACGGACCGAATCCTAACGGTAGTGATGTAACTGCAACATTAAGACTTAATGACGAAATATTAATAGGCAATAATGGTCAAAAGATGCAGTGGGTATTTGATAACGCATGCTATAATGGATATGGCAATCAGACATACAAGGTAACCAATCTTCATGTAAACAAAGGTGATATGCTATATCATGAGGTAGATTGCGGAACAAACATGACCGGAGCCGGAGTATATTGGAAACCGATTGTGGAATATACCGAATTTGATTCTGATGAAGCAGAACAAAACACATATTTCATTAATACTATTACAGATTACAAGAATTATGCTGATATAGTGAACAGCACAAATCCTTCAGCCTGCGCAAAGCTTATGACTGATATTGAATTTAACAGAAACACACCACAGTTGATTAATTTTGAGGGGATAATAGACGGAAATAACCATAAGATTACATTGCATGGTAATTCACTGATTGAATCGGCGAAAAATGGTGTCGTCATAAAAAATCTTACGCTTGATGGAACAGTGAGAGCAGAAAACAATGCGGCTGCATTTATTGGAAATATAGATGCTGCGGAGCAAGGTGTAATCATAAAGAACTGTGCAAATCTTGCAAATATTTATTCTTCATGTAATAGTGCGGCAGGCTTCGTTGGATATGTTGGCAGGAATAGTGTTTTAAAAATTAAAAGCAGCTATAATTATGGCTTAATCATCAGCATGGGCAATACGGCAAATGCGTTTGCAAATTCAGATGAAAGTGTATTTATTAATTGTGAAAATAGTTATTATCTATCGGATTGTACAAAGATAAATGAAACAACCGTTATAAATACACCGCGTGGAACACAAGCGTCAGCAAAACGATTTGCAAGCGGAGAAATAGCATACAACTTAAATAAGAGCGCTGGGGATATTGCTTTTGGACAGGATATAGGTAACAATTTATATCCTGTGGGAATATCGGATGCGAAAAAAGTTGTATATAAGTCAGACAATGAATACAAAAACGGAGAAGGATTATTTGCGGCATTAGGAGTTGATAGTGCGGCGTTCTGTGCAGATCAGAAAGCATTTATAGTGATAGCAGACTATGACTATGACAATGGCATGTTAGTATCAGTGCAATGTGCTGAGCTTGATGCAAATTCAATATACAGAACCAATTTGACTGAAAAAGCGGAAAATGTTGAGAGGAAAATGTTTGTTTGTAATAACAGCAATGAGATTATTCCACTTTGTGAGTCTATCGTTTATGAACCATTTATAGATGCTCCTGATAGTACAACAATAATGACGGTAAGTTTTGACGGTCAAAAAACGAAATGCCCTATTATGCTTGTTGACGAATATCCGAGCATTGCAATAGACGACATTGCCAAAATAGCAGGCGGTGAGGCAAGAGGATATAGATTAAACATAGGTGACATTCAGCTTGAATACGAGGCAGATAATAGGTTGGCAAAATATGGTGACGGACATCTTATGTTGGAGAGAACTCCAAGACTGTTAGGCGGAAAGTTGTATGTGCCGATCAGTTCACTAATGCCGACAACGGGGTGGACGGTTGAGTATAAAAGATTTGAAGATTTAATCATAATAGAAACGGGGACGAACTATCCCGAACCACAGGTGACGGTATATGTGAAGGATTACAGTGGTATAGGGGATGGCAGTGCATATGACAGTGAATATGACAGAGATGCGGTTCTTGCTGCATTTAATGCAGCTGTCGCGTTGGCAGAACAGGGCACACCGTCTAAGCTGGAGTTCGAGGCAGGGAAAACATATAAAATAAATGAGAAGCAGGATTCATTTGCGCTTTTTGATTTAGATAATATAAATAATTTTACGATAGATGGAAATGGAAGTACACTCGTATTCGAAAGACCAACAAATGGTCTCATAGATATTGAGGGATGTACAAATATTAAGGTGAAAAACTTGACTGTTAAGTATGACGAAGAAGTAATAAGTTGGGGAACCATCAAATCAAAAAGTGTTAATGAAAATGCTTTGTACATTGACATTCCAGAGGAAATTCATCTTCCGGCAGATGATGCATGGGCGAAGTATTATTGCACAAATCCAACAGACGGACCATGGATTTTTGGCTATATTATGCAGCCTGAGAATGTATCACCGAGATTTATGCCGTTTGATGCACTTTGGATAAATTCGATAGAACATGTACAAGGCAGAGAATATAAGATTACATTCAAGCATTCACTTGAACAGTATATTCCTATCATAAATATAGGCGATCGTTTTGTGTTTAAGAGTCGCTGGAACTCATATGATTTCGGAGAATACAACAAAGACGGACGTCCGGATTTTTTGGCGGTAAGCTACAGTAAGGATGTTACATTCGATGGGATAAAAACTAATGGAGCGCTTTTGATGTTTGCGCCTGTAGCTTATTGTGACGG
>OGCM01003306.1_pt1 | contig 12721 bp, 11 predicted proteins | sample 1570151 | NCBI WGS metagenome assembly OGCM01 (sample SAMEA4370582, study PRJEB24528) | human gut metagenome
CTTTCCTCTCTCACTATGCAAGCGCGACCAGATCGTAGTCGCGGCACTCGACGATGTCGGCATCAACGAGCGCGCCGGGCTCGCCGCCGGGGCCGCTGATGTACACCATACCGTCGATTTCGGGGGCCTGAAACCACGCGCGCCCGGTGTGCAGGCCGGGCCACGCGGAATGGGGCGCATCCACGAGGATGGACAGGCGGTCGCCTTCAAACTGAGAGAGCCACTCGGCGCTGATGTCGGCCTGCGCTTCCATGAGCAAATCGCGGCGCCATTCCTTCACGCGATCTTCGACCTGATCGGGCATGGCAGCAGCGGGCGTCCCTTCTTCTGCACGATAGGCGAACACCCCGAGATGCTGGAAACGCACCTCTTCGATGAACTCGCGCAGATGTTCGAAATGCGCCTCCGTTTCGCCGGGGAACCCGACCATGATGCTCGTGCGCAGGGCGGCTTCGGGGAAGACGTTACGGATGCGGTCAATGGCCTCGCGGGGATTGCGCGCAAAGGGGCGGCCCATACGGGACAGGACGTCCGGATGGGAATGCTGCACAGGAACGTCAAAGTACGGTACGAACGGCTTGCCCGCATCGCGCAGATACTTGAGCATTTCGTGCGTCATCCCGGCGGGGTAAAGATACATGAGGCGCAGGCGTTCGAGGCCCGGCAATGGCAGGAGGCCGTCGAGCAGTGTACGGAGATCCTGCTTGCCGTCGAGATCACAGCCCCATTCCGTGAGATCCTGCGCCACGAGATTCAGTTCCTTGACCCCCTGATCCAGCAGGGCGCGGGCCTCGCGGACAATCATATCCTTGCAGTGGGAACGGTGCCCGCCCCGGATATTGGGGATGGCGCAGAACGAACAGGCATGGCGGCAGCCGTCGCTGATCTTGAGCCATGCGTAAGACGGGCCGGTGCTCAGAATACGGCCCGGAACCGTGGGTTCGGGAAGGCCGAGCTTCCGCGCGAGCATGGCGGGCCACTCCTCCAGATCGCTGTTGTCCAGCCAGAGATCCACTTCGGGCAGCTCAGGGGCCAGATCTTCCGCGTGGTAACGCCCCACGAGACACCCGGCGACCGCCAGCAGCGGACGCTTGGGCAGATCCTCGATGTCGGCGATGGCCTGCGCAATCGTCCGCACGGATTCCTCCGTGGCGGGCTGGATAAAGGCACAGGTATTGATGAAGACAAGCTCGGCCTCATCCGGCGACTCGACGGGAACCAGCGCCACCCCAAGGGAACCGAGAAGACGCTCAGTGTCCACCCGGTTCTTCGGGCAGCCGAGGCTTGTGGAATAACAACGCAGGGAAACGGACATGACGCACCTCATTCTAGGACAACGCTGCCGCACAGCAGCGGGATGTCGTATAGCTTCAAAAACAGCAAAACGCACTCATAAAAGGGGGAGGTTCCGACCTCAACCTTAATAAACGTTTTCCCTTTACCGGGAAAGAATCCCATGTCTCTTCTTATCATTCCCCTTGAGCGGGCGGCAATGGGATGTTTTTCTCTCAGCCGGAGGCCTCCAGCGCGGCTTTGCGTCAGGAAACGATTTGCGGGGGGGGGCCGGACGAAGGAATACCCCGCGGCGGGGTTCCCGCCCTTTCCCAAAAAGCAACGCCCAACCTGTTGACGGAGCATAGGATTGGCGGCAAACTGCGCGGCGCGAGAGTTCGCCGCACGACCCGTTGGTGGTACGCAATATAGCGGCAATGCGCAAGGAGCAGACCATGAGCGAACAGCCTCACGATACGGAACCCGTTACCATCGTCCTCGCCACACGCAATCAGGGCAAAGTCCGCGAACTGGCGGAGCCGCTGCGCGCCTTCGGCCTGCGCGTCGTCGGACTGGACGCCTTCCCCGATCTTCCCGAAGTGGAGGAAACGGGCACCACTTTTGAAGAAAACGCCCTGCTCAAAGCCCGTGAGGTTTCCAAGCGCACCGGCCTTGTCGCCATTGCCGACGATTCCGGACTTGAGGTGGATGCCCTCAACGGCGCACCCGGCGTGTACTCCGCCCGCTACAGCGAGGACATGCCGGATCTGCCCGGCGCCACCAAGGACGAACGCAATACGATGAAGCTCCTCGCGGCCCTGTCGTCCGTGCGGCTGTGGAACCGTTCGGCGCGCTTCCGCACCGTCGTCGCCGTCTGTACGCCCGAAGGCGAAACCCTCGTCGCTCCCGGCACATGGGAAGGCAGCGTCGCCTGCTCCCCGCGCGGCAAAAACGGCTTCGGCTACGATCCCGTTTTCCTCGATCCCGAGCTGGGCCTCACCGCCGCCGAAATGTCCCCGGAAGAAAAAATGAGCCGCAGCCACAGGGCCAAGGCCCTGCGCGAGCTGCTGCGCCTCTGGCCCTCCTTCTGGGAAGGGTATCTCCGGAAGAGAGCTTGACTTTTCCGCGTCCGACTGTGACTTTGGGGCTGACAAAAACCCTACTTAAAGAGTATACTGATGCCCACGGGAAGGACGGCTTTTAAACGGAAACCGCCCTTGTATGGGCATTATGCCGCTATCCGACAGACAGGAGAACAGTTCATGGATCAAGCCACCCTCATGGATAAAATCAAGACCGGGACCACGCTCTGCAAGGCCATCATGCGCAACGGCTACGACGCCTATGCCATCAATGCGCCGCTGCAGGGCCTGATCTTCGAAAAAACCGGCGTATTCGACGTGGACATCGCCTGTGCCTGCGATACGGAAACCCTCTTCAAAATTTTCCCCAACGCCGTCCCCTACACTGAAGAAGGCGCTATGGCCATGCTTCAGGAAAACGGGGTCACCCTGCGTTTCTATAGTACGGATGTTGAGGACGCCTCCCATCCGGAAATGAGCCAGCTCCGCATCACGCCGCGCCTTGCGCGCCTCCTCGCCGAACTCCAGCTCAAGGGCCAGCTCAAAAGCTCCAACACCAACGACCCTGAAGCTAAAGAGTTCGAAGACTTCGACAAGGCCGGAAGCGTCAAGCTGGTGGGCCTGCCGAGCAAGACGCTCGCCAAGAACTACCTGCTCGCCATCCGTGCCCTGCGCTACGCCGCGAATTTCGATTTGCCCGTCAACCCGCACACGTGGGTGAGCATCATCCAGTCCGCCAACCGTATCCTCGACTACGTGCCCGCCCGCGAAATCATGGAAGAATGGCGCAAGGTCGCCGCCGAATCCATGTGGAAGTTCGTGCAGCTCCTTTTTGAAGCCCAGCTTCTGCACGGCCTCATGCCCGAAATCGCCGCCCTGTCCTGCATTAAGCAGGAACGCAACGACGATGGGGACATCGAAAGCGTGTTTGACCACACCATCGAGTGCATGAAGCGTTACCCCGAAGAAGGGTTCAGCATGGACTGGTACGGCACCCTCGCCACCATGTTCCACGATGTAGGCAAGCTCTACACCGCCGAACACCTCAACGGCCGCTGGACATTCTACCAGCACCACCGCGTGGGTGCCGGCGTAACCCGCAAAATCCTGCGCCGCCTGCACTTCACGTCCGAGGACATTGACCTTATCTGCCATCTCGTACGGCATCACATGATGTTCCACTTCATGCTGACGGACCGCGGCATCCGCCGTTTCAAGGCCCTGCCCGAAACCGAGCGCCTGATTGCCATGTGCCGCGCCGATATCGAAGCCCGCGACGGCAGCTACACCTACTTCAACCATAATTCCAAGTACCTCACCCGCGCCGAGACGGACGAGCTGTTGCTTGAACCGCTCCTCAACGGCAACGAAATCATGGAGTACACCAGTCTGCCTCCCGGACCTGCCGTGGGCACCATCCGCGAAGCCCTTCTCAAGGCGCAGGTCGCCGGAGAGGTCACCGACCGCGATTCCGCCATCGCTTTCGTCAAGAATTATGCGGCAAAGCTGAAGTAGTCCGATTCAGATTGATGATTGATTGAGGTTGGGGAGGGGGAGGAGAAACTTTCTAAAGAAGGGGCCCCCACGTTTCTCCTCCCCCTCCCCAAACCTGTCCACGCGGCTCGCGCCCTCCCTCTCCACTTCAAAGAGTTTCGTGTTTATCGAATCCCTGTTGCCGACTTTCCCGAGATTCGAAAAAAGGATATGCGGCGGCGGAGTTCCCGCCCTATCCGGCACAGGCCGGAGCGGGTACGGCTTTCGGCATACCGTCGGGGCGGCATAGCGATGCCGGGCTGTTCCCAAGCTTTTTATTCACCTTATCCGCAGAGCACGCAACGCGCATGATAGACATTCTGAACCTGACGTTCCCCGAGCTTGAACGCTTCATCGTGGAGGATCTCGGCCAGCCTAAGTTCCGGGCCGCGCAAGTCTGGCAGTGGATCTGGCAAAAGCACGCTACCTCATTCGACGCCATGACCGACGTTTCCAAGCAGCTCCGCGCCAAGCTTGCGGAAATCGCGGAAATCGTGCTTCCCGAGATCGTGACGGTGCAGACCTCATCCGACGGCACGGAAAAACTGCTGCTTCGGCTGCGGGACGGCGCGTTGGTGGAGACGGTCATTCTCCCGAGCACGGGGCAGGACGGTTCCGTCCGGATCGCCCAGTGCGTGTCTTCGCAGATCGGCTGCGCGATGGGCTGCACGTTTTGCAGCACGGGCACGATGGGCTTTATCCGCAACATGACCGCCGGGGAAATCCTGAGCCAGGTTCTCGTGGCCCGTATGCGGCTCGGCGACAACCGCATCGACCACCCCATTATCCGCAACCTCGTCTTCATGGGCATGGGCGAGCCTCTGCTCAACCTGCGCGAAACCACCCGTGCCCTTGAGATGCTGAACCACGACAAGGGTATGGATTTCTCCCCCCGCCGCATTACCGTTTCGACCTGCGGCATCAAGGCGGGCCTGCGAGAACTCGGCGACAGCGGCCTCGCCTTCCTTGCCGTCTCGCTTCACGCCCCCAATCAAGAGCTCCGCGCCAAGATCATGCCCAAAGCCGCGAATTGGCATCTCGACGATCTTATGGCGACGCTGGAAAGCTATCCGCTCAAGACGCGCGAGCACATCACCTTCGAGTATCTCCTGCTTGGCGGCGTGAACGATCAGCCCGAGCACGCCCGCGAGCTCGCCAAGCTCGTTTCCCGGGTCAAGGGCAAGCTCAACCTCATCGCCTACAATCCCTCGGATACTCTGCTCTACAAGGCGCCCACCGAGGCGGACATCCTCGCGTTCGAAAAAATCCTCTGGTCCAAGGGCGTCACCGCCATCCTTCGCAAGAGCAAGGGACAGGACATCAAAGCCGCCTGCGGTCAGCTAAAGAGTGATTGGGAGCGTGAAAAAGGAGACGGAGAGTAAGATTGGAGGGGGAAGGGGAACCTTTCTTCAGAAAGGTTCCCCTTCCCCTCCCAATCTTTTTTCCCCTTACTTCATAAACTTGTCTACATACCCCTGAATGAAAAGAAAGACCAGCACGCAGGGCAGGATGTACTGGAGATACGGCTTGAGCCAGTGGGGGAAGCGGGCTCCCTGCCCTTGATCGGTTTCGGCGATGAAATTGTTCCAGCCCCAGCCCCATCTGTGGCAGCAGAAGGAGAGGAAGAGCAGGGCGCCGAAGGGCAGCAGGTTGTTGCTGAGGAGAAAATCTTCCAGATCCAGCACGGAGGAGCCTTCCCCGAAAGGCTGGAAACCGGACAGGACGTTGAAGCCGAGCGTGCAGGGCAGGGAGAGGAGGAACATCGTAACGCAGTTGACCGTGGAGGCTTTTTTGCGGGTCCAGCCCCAGACGTCCATGCAGTAGGAGACGATGTTCTCAAAGACGGCGATGACCGTGGACAGGGCCGCAAAGGACATGAACACGAAGAACAGGGAGCCCCAGAAGCGTCCGAAAGGCATACTGTTGAAAATGTTCGGCAGGGTTACGAATACGAGGCCGGGGCCGGAGCCGGGGTTGACCCCGAAGGCGAAACAGGCCGGGAAGATGATGAGGCCCGCCATGAGCGCGACGACGGTGTCGAGCAGGACGATGTAGAGGGCTTCGCCGGTCAGGGAGCGGGATTTATCGATATAGCTGCCGAAAATGGTCATGGAGCCGACGCCGAGGCCGAGGGTGAAGAATGCCTGCCCCATGGCGGCGGTGACGGCGGCCCAGAGCCCCCCTGTCAGCTTTTCGGGATCGGGCATGAGGTAGAAGCTGATGCCCGCTTCGCCCCCCGGCAGGGTGACGGCACGGACCACCAGCGCGATCATGAGGGCGAACAGGCCGACCATCATGAATTTCACCACGCGCTCGACGCCCCGGCGCAAGCCCATGCCGCACACGGTAAAACAGAAGATCACCGCTACGCCCATCCAGAGGCAGGATGACGTCGGATCGCTGATCAGGCCGCCGAAAAAGCCGCCCACCTGCTCGGGGGTCAGGCCGGAAAGATCGCCCTTGAGCATGGACCAGCAGTAAGCCAGCATCCAGCCCGCCACCGTCGTGTAAAACATCATGAGCAGATAGCTGCCGATGAGGCTGAGGGGGCTGAACGTATGCCAGCGCGAGCCTTTGGGCTCCAGCTTTTGCAGGGCCGCGCCCAGATTTCGCTGCGCCGCCCGGCCCACGGAGAACTCCATGACCAAAATGGGAACGCCGACCGCCAGCAGGAAGCCGATATAGATGAACACGAACAGCGCGCCGCCGTAGGCTCCTGCGATATAGGGGAAACGCCAGACGTTCCCGAGTCCGATGGCGCAGCCCGCGGCGAGAAGAAGAAAACCGATGCGGCTGCCGAGCTGTTCTCTCTGCTGGTTCTGACTCATGCTTTTTTGAATCCTTTGTGTCCTGCGGGCACGTCCGTTTTTCGCGTGTCCCTGGTATACGGAAATCTCCCGCACCTCGCCGCGGTCACCACGGAAGGAGGCGGGAGAAACGCTTCGGTGGGGCGGAACAATGTCGCGCCGCCTTTGTTACAAAAATCGGAGGAAGCAGGGAAGAGGGAGAACCGTGCGGATAAAGCTTTTTTCGGAACGCTCTTCCTTTGATGTTTTTCTCTGGGCTCTTTTGGGGAGCCTGTCGTATCCCAATCCAATGGCAAGCCGTGGGGAAGGGGCATGGGGCTCTTCGACAAATACAGCCGCCTTTGGAAAAGGGAGACGCGGCCCCCACAGGTAGGCTCGGGGAAGGGGAATTTCCCTGAAGAAAAGGTTCCCCCTCCCCGCAATACGTTCTGCTCTAGTTGATCCTGTGATGGCACCCGAGGCTGCGGGGGTTGCGCAGGGCACTCTGGGTGATGCTGTAGGCCGCCTGGCAGCCGTGGAAAAGATCCACGATGGGCTTGGAGATGGCCGTATTTTTGTAGAAGTCGTGGAGATGACGGGAAAGGGCGCGCAGGTCGTCGAAGGCACGGTGCAGGCGGCTGGCCGTGCGGCTGATGCCCACATAGTTCCACATGGTATTGCGGATGGTCGCCCAGTCCTGCGCGATGAGTGCCGGGTCGTCGTTGCGCTCGTCGCCGGTGCTTTCCCAGTCGGGGATGGCGTCGGCAAGGCGCTTGCTGATGTAGCCGCGCTTGGTGATGCGCTGCGCGATGTCCTGACCGGCGCTGTAGCCCCAGAGCAGGGCTTCGAGGAGCGACGTGCTGGCGAGGCGGTTGGCCCCGTGCAGGCCGGTGCAGCTGCACTCGCCCACGCTGTAGAGGCGGGTCAGCGTCGTGCGGGCGGAAGCGTCGACGAGGATGCCGCCGCAGAAGAAATGCGCCACGGGAACCACCGGGATGGGCTTCTTGTTGATGTCGATGCCCAGCTCCATGCAGTGCTGGTAGATGGTGGGGAACCGTGTGGGGATGTCGTGCTTCACGCCGGAGACGTCCAGATACATGCAGGGCTCGCCGCTGTGAAGCATTTCGTCCATGATTGCCCGGGCCACGATGTCGCGGGGGGCGAGGTCGGCGCGTTCGTCATAGCGCTTCATGAAGAATTCGCCCTTGGCGTTCGTGAGGCGGGCCCCTTCGCCGCGCATGGCCTCCGTGATCAGGAAGCTGTGCGACTGGCGGGTATACAGCGCGGTCGGGTGGAACTGGACGTATTCCAGATTGTCGAGGCGCACGCCCGCGCGCTGGGCCATGGCGATGCCCGAACCGGTGCAGGCGGCGGTGTTGGTCGTGTGCAGATAGACCTGCCCGACGCCGCCGGTGGCAAGCACGGTGAAGTCCGCGAGCAGGGTTTCCACTTCCCGGGTGTCCTCGTTGTAGACGTAGGCCCCGAGGCACTGGTTGTCGAGCTGGTAGCGGTACTCCTTATAGCGCGCATGGTGATCCGTGGTGATCAGGTCCACGGCGGTGCGCCCGGTCAGGATGCGGATGTTCGGAGACATGCGCACGGCCTGCAATAGGCCCTCCATGATGGTCTTCCCGGTGTGGTCGGCGCAGTGCACGATGCGGTGCTTGCCGTGCCCGCCCTCACGGGTGAAGTCGAGCTTGCCGTCCAGCCTGTCGAAGGGGATGGGCGCACGCTCCATGAGGATACGTTCCACGGCTTCGGGGCCATGCTGGCAGAGGTGGCGGACAGCCTTGACGTAGTTGTGATGGTGCCCGGCAACCAGAATATCCTTTTCCAGATCTTTGGCGTCGTTAGGATCGGAACGATAGACGATGCCGCCTTGCGCCAACGCGGAATTGCCGCCGTCCAGCTCTTTCCCGGGGACAATGAGGGTTACCTCATACCCGGCGTCCGCCAGAGTAAGGGCGGACGTGCTGCCGCTGATCCCGGCGCCGATGACGAGAACCTGTGTTTTCAAGCGCTGCTGCTGTGTCATACTGCCTTCTTTTGAGAAAAGACCTTGTTTTGTGCATATAGGAAAGGGGGCGGCAAGGCCCCCTGAAACCTGTTCGGGATAGAGCATCCACTATGCTGAAATATGTTCAACGGAACTCCCGCCACGCGTTTTCCCCACAACGAGAAAACCCTGGGAAGGGATGGGCTCCGCAATAGCAGGGTTGGAGAAGGGAAAGCCCTTTTTCAGAAGGTTTTCCACTCCCTTCCCCCGACAAGCATTAAAAGTTACGCGCAGGCTTCGAGCATCCGTTCGAGGGAAGCCTTAGCCGGAGCGGAATCCTCGCTGGGCACGGTGATGGGATCCGTGTTCCCGGCAACGATGCCTTCCAATGTGGCGCGCAGCTTCTCAGGCGTGATTTTCGCCATGTTGGAACAGGCGCTGGAACGCAGGGCTTCCACGCGGATGCGGCCTTCCTGCTCACGGGCGAGGCGTTCCACCAGATTGATTTCCGTGCCGACATAAATATGTGCCCCGTCCGGCGCATTCCTGACATACTCGATGATGTAGGTAGTGGAGCCGGCTCCGTCGGCGGCGCGCACCACTTCGGGAGAGCATTCGGGGTGCACGATGACTTTGCAGGACGGGTCGGCCTTGCGCACGGCTTCAATCTGTCCGGGGTGGAAGCGGGCATGGATGGCGCACAGGCCTGGCCAGAGCACGAGGGCGGCCTTGTCCGCCGCTTCGAGGTCCACGGCTTCCCCGGTTTTCCGCACGTCGAGGATATGTATGTCGCGTCCGGTGATGCCGAGCTTGCGGGCGGTATTGCGGGCCAGATTCTTGTCCGGCAGGAACAGCACGCCGTCACCCTGGCGGAAGGCCCAGTTCATCATTTTTTCCGCGTTGGCCGACGTGCACACCGCGCCGCCGTAGCGCCCCACCACAGCCTTGACCGCCAGAGAAGTGTTGACGTAGGCGAGCGGGACCAGCTTGCGGCCCGAGGCGGTGAGGCGGCCGAGCACGCGATCGAGCAGCCGGGCGGGGGTCATCTGGGCCATCACGCAGTCGGCGGAATGGTCGGGCAGGAGCACCTGCTGGCCTTCGCGGGCGAGCAGGGCGGCGGATTCCGCCATGAAGTAGACGCCGCAGAAGACGATGTAGTCCGAGGCGATGCCGGGGACGCGCCGGGCCAGTTCGAGGGAGTCGCCGCGGATGTCGCAGTGCTGGATGGTGGCTTCCTGCTCGTAGTGGTGGCCGACGATGGTCAGCCTGCCGCCGAGTTTGGAGCGGAGTTCCTCAATGGCGCGGGCGTCGCTGGAGAGAGGTGCTGTCGTCATAGGGATTCCTTCGCAATGCGCATGCTGAGGTCGGCGGTCACGGCGGAGTGCGTGATGCGTCCGACGGAAATGAAGTCGGGTTTGCGGACGGTGCTTACGGTGGCATACACCCGGATGGTGTCGAGGGAAACGCCCCCGCTGATCTCTGTTTCGATGGAGGAGGGGATCATTTCCAGCGCTTCGGGGAGCATATCGGGCGTCATGTTGTCGAGCATGATGCGGTCGACCCTGCAGGCGACGGCCTCGCTGATTTCGTCGTGGTTGCGGCATTCCACTTCAATGGGCGGGCAAGGATTGTAACGCCCGCGCAGCAGTTCGACGGCCTTGGTCATTGACCCGGCCGCGTCGATGTGGTTGTCCTTGAGCATGAGCATTTCGGCGAGGTTGCGCCTGTGGTTATGCCCGCCGCCGCACAGTACGGCGTATTTGTCGGGATAGCGCAGGCCCGGCATGGTCTTGCGCGTATCAAGCAGGCGGACGCCCGTGCCTTCGAGCTTCTCGGCGTAGCGGCGCGTCAGGTTGGCGATGCCGCAGAGGTGGCTCACGAAGTTGAGGATCACGCGCTCGGCGCGGAGGACTTGCCGGGCGGGGCCGGAAATGCGGGCCACGATGGAACCCTTGGCGACCTCTTCCCCTTCCTTGGCAAGGCTCTGCCATGTGTAGGAAAGCTCTTCCGGGTGCGCCGCGCACAGATCCATGACCAGCGGGATGACGGGCAGCCCGGCGATGATCGTCTGTTCTTTGGCTACGATAATCGCCTGAAGCCGGTCCCCGGGGCCGAAGACGCCCTCGGTGGTGAGATCCGGCCCATCCTCGGCGAGGGAGAGTTCCAGGATCGACAAAAGGTGCGTCCGCGCCTCGCCCTGAAAATATTCTGAGAATTCTGGAAGGATCATATCTTGTCCCGCATCCTTGGCAGTGCTACACGGGGTTGAGAGCAACGCCGACATGCGCGAGACGCGCGCATCCGGCAACGAGTCAGCAGCGTAAAGTCTTTTCGTTTACTAGGTGGCTCATCCGTTTTCGTCAAGATGCTCTTTTTTTCCCAACCGTTCGGGGAGGTGCCGGATACGGGCCGGGATAAAAGGCAGTTCGGGCAGAAACGCCGGTTTTGGAGGCGCGTTTCGTTTTTTTATCGTAACTTTTGGTATCCTTGAGACGTTATGCGGTTCAGGTGGAGGAGGATAGGTCCATGTCGGATACGGCCCCCGAAGAGAAAAAGACAGCCCCGGACGGCATAGCACGGAGTCTTGAGGATAAAGAGCGGAAAAACTCCGTGGAAAGGCCGGAGACGAAAGGCGACGAACCTGCCGACAATACCCGCCAGCGAGCCCTTTCGCAGTGCATAGAATATCTGGAAGACGGCGAATCCGAGTACTCCCACCCGGCCGACATGGCCGAACATCTGGAAAACCTGAGCCTCAAGGAGCAGGTCTGCCTGTTCCGCCATTTGCCCGCCGACGAAGCGGCCGAGGCTCTTGCGGAGCTTGATCAGGAAGTTGCCGTCGACGTCCTGGAAAATCTCGATCCGGACGAGGCGGCCCAGATCATCGCCGAAATGTCTCCCGACGACGCCGCCGACGTTCTGGACGAGCTGGAAGAGGGGCACCGCGATGTCCTTCTGAGCAACCTTGACCGCGACGACGCCGAAGAACTCCGCAACCTGCTGGCGTTCGACCCCGATACGGCGGGCGGCATCATGAATACCGAGATCATCCTGCTTGAGCAGGACATCACGGTGGACGAAGCCATCTCGCTGATCCGGCGGGGCATGGAAGAGGATATGGAAATCCCCTATTATGCCTACGTGGTGGACGAGGACGACAAACTGGTCGGGGTATTTTCCCTGCGTGACCTCATGCTGTCGAAACCGGGGACGATCCTGCGGGACTCCCTGCATGATCAGGACGTGATCGCCGTACGTTACGATACGTCGAGCGAGGAAGTGGCCCGCCGCATGAGCCATTACAACTTCATGGCCATGCCTGTGGTGGACTATGAAGGGCGCCTTCTCGGCGTGGCGACCTACGACGACATTCTGGACATCATGCAGGACGAGGCCAGCGCCGACCTGCTCGGCATGGTGGGCGCCGGTCAGGACGAGACTGTGGACACGCCGTGGCTGGAGTCGGTGCAGATACGCCTGCCGTGGCTCATCGTGAACATGGTGACTTCCATGATGTCGGCCTTTGTGGTGTACATGTTCGAAGGCTCCATTGCGGGCATGGCCTTGCTGGCTGTGCTCATGCCGATGGTGGCGAACCAGGCCGGGAACACCGGGCAGCAGGCGCTCGCCGTGATGATCCGTCAGCTTGCCACGGAGAAGTTCGATCGCAAGCGCGCGTGGATCGCCGTGTTGCGCGAAGGCAAGATCGGCATCGCTTCCGGGGTGATCATGGCGATGCTGGCCTGTGTCGGCGTCTGGTTCACCTCCTCCTCTCCCGAGCTTGGCATGGTCATGGGAGCGGCGCTCATGGGCGACATGCTGCTCGGCGCGCTGGCGGGCGGCAGCATCCCCCTGATCTTCCGTGCCGTGGGCCGCGACCCCGCGCAGGCTTCCAGCATCTTCCTCACCGCCATCACCGACAGCGCGGGCTTCTTTATTTTTTTGGGGCTGGCTACCGCTTTTTTGTTGTAGGGAAATGTGGAATGTGGGGGAAGGGAGGAGGCCCTTTCTGTAGAAAGGGCCTCCTCCCTTCCCCCACACCCCCATCCCTC
>OGCM01003316.1_pt1 | contig 12687 bp, 10 predicted proteins | sample 1570151 | NCBI WGS metagenome assembly OGCM01 (sample SAMEA4370582, study PRJEB24528) | human gut metagenome
AGTGATAAGATCGGCAGGCTGGGGAAGTCTACCACAGTTTGTTCCATGGACGTAAAAACCATGCTCAAGCGTGCTGATCTAACACCCGATGCAAACGTATTTGACTGTGGCATTGCAGCTTATCTTCTGAATCCTTTGAAAAGTACTTATACTTATGAAGAGCTTGCAAAAGATTATCTGGATGGGAAGCTTCTTCCGGGAAAAGAAGAGCTTCTGGGAAAAATATCCCTGAAAAAGGCCTGGGAGGAGGATATGCCGGAACTGGAACATCTGGCATGCTATATGGCGTATACCGCTTTTGCCACCAGAGCCCCCTTGAAAGCGAAGCTTCAGGAAACAGGTATGTGGAAGGTATATACAGAGATTGAACTTCCTCTTGTATTTACATTAGATTCCATGGAAAAATGGGGAATCGAAGTAAAAGGAGAAGAATTGAAAAATTATGGCGAAAAGCTGACTGTCCGCATTCATGAACTGGAAAAACTGATCTGGCAGCAGGCAGGAGAAGAATTTAATATCAATTCTCCGAAACAGCTGGGTGTGATCCTTTTTGAAAAAATGGCTATTCCAGGAGGAAAGAAAACGAAGACCGGCTACTCTACATCCGCAGATATATTAGAGAAACTGGCATCAGAGAATCCAATCGTAAATGATATTTTGGAATATCGTCAGCTTACAAAGTTGAAATCCACTTATGCAGACGGCCTTGGAGCCGTGATCGAGAAGGATGGAAGGATCCATTCCACTTTTAACCAGACCATAACTGCCACTGGCAGAATCAGCAGTACAGAGCCAAACCTTCAGAATATTCCGGTCCGCATGGAACTTGGAAGACTGATCCGCAAAGTGTTTGTACCGGAAGCTGGATTTGTATTCCTGGATGCTGATTACTCACAGATTGAGCTGCGTGTTCTTGCTCACATGTCCGGGGATGAGAAGCTGATCAAGGCTTACAGGGAGGCGGAAGATATTCACCGACTGACAGCGTCTCAGGTCTTTCATATTCCGCTTGAGGAGGTCACTCCTCTGCAAAGACGAAATGCCAAGGCGGTGAATTTTGGTATTGTATATGGCATCAGCTCTTTTGGCCTTAGCCAGGATCTTAGTATTACAAGAAAAGAGGCTGCTGCTTATATCCAGAAATATTTTGAGACCTATCCAAGCATAAAGGGATTTCTGGATGGACTTGTGGAGCAGGGAAAAGAAAAAGGCTATGTTTCCACTATGTTTGGCAGAAAAAGGCCGGTTCCGGAACTGAAATCCAGCAATTTTATGCAGAGATCCTTTGGCGAGCGTGTTGCCATGAACTCGCCAATTCAGGGAACTGCTGCAGATATAATCAAAATTGCCATGAATCGTGTGTATAAACGTCTTTTGGATGAGAAACTGAGATCCAGACTGGTGCTTCAGGTCCACGATGAATTGCTGATCGAGACTTGGAAAGATGAAATCCCTCAGGTATCAAGAATTCTGGAAGAGGAAATGAAGGGGGCAGCCAATCTGGCAGTGGAGCTGGAAGTAGATATGCATCAGGGGAATAACTGGTACGAGGCAAAGTAGAAGCAGAACTATGTCTGGAATAAGATTGAGGAAGAAAATAGTTTGTACCTTATAATTATCAGGTGAAATCGAAGCAGTAAGGAATAGGACAAATGAAGACAATTGGTATTACAGGAGGAGTTGGTGCCGGAAAAAGTACGGTGCTTGCTTATCTTGAGAAAAAATATAATGCTTTTGTTATACAGGCTGACGAAGTGGGACATATTGTGATGGCTCCGGGACAGGAATGTTATCAGCCAGTGATTGATCTGTTTGGGAAAGATGTGATAAAAAACGATAAAACTATTGACCGGAAGAGGGTTTCCGATGTAGTATTTGAGCAACCGGATTTTTTGAGCCGTCTAAATGGGATAATTCATCCGGCTGTAAAAAGATATATCCTGAAAAGCCTGGAGGAACAGAAGAAGGAGGGGCGGAAGCTATGCGTTGTGGAAGCCGCACTTTTTCTGGAAGAACATTACCAGGAGTTTTGTGATGAAGTATGGTATATTCATACAGATGAGGAAATCCGCATTCAGCGCCTGATGAAAAACCGAGGCTATACCAGGGAGAAATCTCTTGGAATTATCGGAAATCAGGCCAGCGAAGATTATTTTCGAGCCCATACAGATTTCGTTGTAGAAAATAACGGAAATGTGGAAAAAACCTGGAAGCAGATAGATGAAGGAGTAAGAAGAAATGAGACTTTGTAGCATTGCCAGTGGAAGCAGCGGAAACTGTATTTATGTGGGATCAGAAGAGACCCATGTTCTTGTAGATACAGGAATAAGCGGCAAAAGGATCGAGCAGGGACTGAACCAGCTGGAGCTTACTGGCAGGGACATTGATGCGATTCTGGTCACGCATGAGCATTCTGATCATATCAGCGGTCTGGGGGTGATGGCACGCAGATACCACATTCCGGTTTATACTACAGGTGGAACTGCAGATGCGATCAGCAGAATGAAGAATATGAAGAATCTTCCGGAAGACACTTTTCATGAGATTGTGGAGGATCAGGATTTTCATATCAGGGATCTGACCATTCATCCTTTTTCCATTCCACATGACGCGGCACAGCCGGTAGGATACCGGGTTGAGTGTGAAGATAAGGCAGTTGGAATCGCCACAGATCTTGGGAAATATAACGATTACATAGTAGATAATTTACAAAATCTGGATGCTCTTTTGCTGGAGGCAAATCATGATATCCGTATGCTTCAGGTGGGAAGTTATCCCTATTATCTGAAACAGCGTATCTTAGGCGACAGGGGACACCTTTCCAATGAAAATGCAGGAAGGCTGCTTTGCAGGCTTTTGCATGATAACATGAAAGCTGTTTTTCTTGGACATTTAAGCAAAGAAAACAACTATGAGGCTCTTGCCTATGAGACCGTGTGCTCAGAGGTAACCCTTGGAGATAATCCATATAGATCAAAAGATTTTCAGATTCAGGTTGCGAAACGGGACAGTATTTCAGATGTGGTTGTATTGTAGAAGAGATAATTTACAGTAAAGAAACAAAACTATATTTGAAATACAGGTTCAGTTTTTATATACAGATCAGGGAAAACTTAAAGCTGTATTTTCCCTGGGACAGTCAAAATGGGCTGCAGACCCAAATACAGGAGGAGTATCATGAAAAAAACAATTATCACAGTAGTAGGAAATGACACCGTTGGTATTATTGCAAAGGTATGTACTTATCTTGCCCAGAATCAGGTTAACATTCTGGATATCTCCCAGACGATTGTACAGGGATATTTTAACATGATGATGGTCGCAGACACCAGCGCTTCAGACAAGGAAATTGCAACTCTTTCCAAAGAACTGGCTGCTCTCGGGGATGAGATCGGCGTAGTGATCCATTGCCAGCATGAGGATATTTTCAACGTAATGCATCGAATTTGAAATGAAAGTCCCTTCCATCGGACTTTCATTTAACAAAAATGTCGCCTGTAGGTGATAGATATATCCATAGAAAGGAATACGAATGCTATGATTAGTATATTCGAGGTGAACGAGACCAACAAAATGATCGAGCAGGAGAATCTGGATGTACGTACCATTACTCTTGGAATCAGCCTGCTGGATTGTATTGACAGCGATCTTGAGAAATTAAACGAAAAAATTTATAACAAAATTACCACATATGCCAAAGATCTGGTGGCAACTGGTGAGAAAATATCAGCACAGTACGGAATTCCGATTGTAAACAAACGAATTTCTGTTACACCAATCGGTCTGGTTGGGGGTGCTGCATGTAAAACTACAGATGATTTTGTAACAATAGCCAGGACCCTGGACAAAGCTGCCAAGCAGGTGGGAGTGAACTTTATTGGTGGATATACAGCTCTTGTAAGTAAGGGAATGACACCGGCAGAGGAGCTTCTGATCCGTTCTATTCCGCAGGCACTTGCCAGTACGGAGCGGGTATGCAGTTCTGTGAATGTTGGTTCCACAAAGACTGGAATCAATATGGATGCCGTGAAGCTTATGGGAGAGATTATTCTGGAAACAGCTCAGGCAACCAAAGAACAGGATTCCCTTGGCTGTGCCAAGCTGGTAGTATTCTGCAATGCGCCGGATGACAACCCGTTTATGGCAGGTGCTTTCCACGGCGTTACAGAAGCTGACAGTATTATTAATGTTGGCGTCAGCGGTCCAGGTGTTGTAAAAACCGCTCTGGAGAAAGTAAGAGGAGAGGATTTCGAAACTCTCTGTGAGATGATCAAACGAACTGCATTTAAGGTAACCCGTGTAGGTCAGCTGGTTGCCAGGGAGGCTTCCAAGATGCTTGGCGTTCCATTTGGAATTGTGGATCTTTCCCTTGCGCCTACTCCTGCAATCGGTGACAGTGTGGCTGAGATCCTGGAAGAAATCGGTCTTGAAAGAGCCGGCGCACCTGGAACTACAGCAGCTCTTGCCCTGCTAAATGACCAGGTGAAAAAAGGTGGTGTAATGGCTTCCACAGCAGTTGGAGGCTTGAGTGGTGCATTTATTCCGGTCAGCGAGGATCAGGGAATGATCGATGCGGTAACAGCAGGTGCCCTTACCATTGAGAAATTAGAGGCTATGACCTGCGTATGCTCTGTAGGACTTGATATGATCGCAGTACCAGGTGATACGAAGGCATCCACCATTTCCGGCATTATTGCAGATGAAGCAGCAATTGGAATGGTGAACCAGAAGACAACAGCAGTCCGTCTGATCCCTGTTATCGGAAAAGGAGTAGGAGAGACAGTAGAATTCGGCGGTCTTCTTGGCTATGCACCAATTATGCCGGTAAACAATTTCTCCTGTGATGCGTTTGTGGCAAGAGGCGGAAGAATTCCGGCACCGATCCATAGCTTTAAAAATTAAGGTTACTGGATGAATTTGCACTTGACATTCTTACATCACTGTGCTAAAGTATAAATCAGTTAAACCGATGAGAAAGAGTAGTAAATCAGATGTGACATTTAGTCATTATGAATGGACTGAATAATGACTTACCAGAGAGCGGAGGATGGTGTGATCTTCGTATGAAGCGGCTGATGGAATGGACTTTCGAGGGCGGTCCGAAATTATATTTCAGGAGAGTAGGCGCCGACGGGAACCGAACCCGTTATCAATCAGGAGTGTATGTTTGTACATGAGAAAGTGGACGATTTGTCAATTTGAGTGGCACCGCGATAATAAGAACTTATTACCGTCTCAAAGAACAACGAAAGTGTTGTTCTTGAGGCGGATTTTTATTTATCCCACTCATTCTTTCTCGCAGACAAGATGCGGGGAATCGGCTCAGTAATTCCCCAGCCAATTTTAAGAGAGAGAGGAAAACAACTATGAAAAAAAGAATGATCGCAATCGCAGCAGCAACAATGGCAACTATGATGATGGCAACACCTGTTCTTGCAGAGGACTACAAGATTGGTATCTGCAATTATGTAGATGACGCATCTCTGAACCAGATTGTAGACAATCTGGAAAGCCGCCTGAAAGAAATCGGCGATGAGAAGGGTGTAAACTTCGATATTTCCTATGACAACTGTAATGCAGATGCCAATGTTATGGAGCAGATTATTTCTGATTTCCAGGCAGACGGTGTAGACCTTATGGTTGGTGTTGCAACACCGGTAGCTATGCGTATGCAGGCAAGCACAGAAGGAACCGACACGCCGGTTGTATTTTCCGCAGTATCGGATCCGGTTGGTGCAGGTCTTGTAGAGTCCCTGGAGGCACCTGGTGCAAATCTTACCGGAACAAGCGATTATCTGGATACCGCTTCCATTATGAAACTGATCGAAGCTGTTAATCCGGATACCAAGAAGATCGGACTTTTATATGATATCGGACAGGATTCCTCTACAGCAGCCATCGAGGCAGCAAAAGCTTACATGGATGAGAACGGAATCGAATATGTTGAGCGTACCGGAACCACTACTGATGAAGTTCAGCTTGCAGCAGATGCACTGGTTGCAGATGGTGTTGACGCAGTGTTTACCCCAACTGATAATACCATTATGACAGCAGAGCTTTCCATTTATGAGAAATTTATTGATGCAGGAATTCCGCATTACACAGGAGCTGATTCCTTTGCGTTAAATGGTGCTTTCGCAGGGTATGGTGTTGATTACGCAAATCTTGGAGCAAAAACAGCAGATATGGTTGCCGATATTCTTCTGAATGGTGCTGATCCGGCAACCACTCCTGTAGAAACCTTTGACAATGGTACTGCTACTGTAAACACAGAAACATGCGAAGCTCTTGGCCTTGATTTTGAAACTGTCAAAGCTGCTATGGAGCCGCTCTGCACACAGGTAAATGAGATCGTTACAGCAGAGAGCTTTGACGAACTGGAAGCAAATTAACGATTAACCGGAGGAAATGATTGTGACACTGGCTACTGCACTCTCCTTAGGAGAAACTGCCCTGAAACTTGGACTGATCTGTTCCCTGACTGTCCTTGCATTGTTTTTAAGTTATTCCATGCTGAATGTCTGCGACCTTTCTACAGACGGCTGCTTTACATTAGGAGCCGCTGTAGGAGCCGCCGTGGCGGTCAGCGGACATCCTTTTTTATCAATAATAGCAGCAATGCTTGCCGGAATCTGTTCTGGTTTTGTAACCGGATTTTTGCAGACAAAAATGGGAGTAGACAGTCTGCTTGCGGGAATTATTGTGAATACAGGATTGTATTCGATTAACATAGCAGTGATGGGAGGCTCTTCCCTGATCAACATGAACCGTACAGATACGGTGTTTTCCATGATGAAGGATGTTCTGGCAGATACCCCTCTGAAGGGAAGAACAGATATAATTGTTGCGCTGATCGCAGTAGCAGCAGTGGTTGCTTTTCTGGTGGTATTTTTAAAGACACGACTTGGCCTTGCAATCCGTGCTACAGGAAATAATGCAGATATGGTGAAGTCGTCGTCTATCAACCCGGTATTTACAACGATTATCGGACTTTGTATTGCAAACTCTTTTACAGCACTGTCCGGATGCCTTCTTTCCCAGTCCCAGAAATCTGTGGACATTAACATCGGTCAGGGAATGGTTACCATTGCGCTTGCATCCCTTCTGATCGGAGGAACAATTCTTGGAAAAGGCGGAATTTTTGTAAGAGCTGTGGGAATGGTATTGGGTTCTTTTGTTTTCCGACTGGTTTATACGGTGGCTTTAAGATTTAATATGCCAGCGTTTATGCTGAAACTGGTATCTTCTGTGATTGTTATTCTGGCAATTTCCGGCCCTTATCTGAAACGACAGTGGCCGCAGCTGAAAAGAAGAATGACGCACAAGAAGGGAGGAATCTAGTCCATGTTAAAGCTTTCACATATTTCCAAAACCTTTAATCCGGGAACAGTAAATGAAAAAGTGGCAATCAGAGATCTGTCTCTGCATCTTGAAAAAGGCGATTTTGCAACAATTATCGGTTCCAACGGAGCTGGTAAATCTACTATGTTCAATGCCATCTGTGGGGATTTTCTCACAGATTCCGGATCTGTTGTTCTGGATGGAGAGGATATTACATTTCTGCCACAGCATGCCAGAGCAAAAAATATTGGAAGACTGTATCAGGATCCGATGCGGGGAACTGCTCCTGGAATGACGATTCTGGAGAACCTTGCGCTTGCTGCAGGTCAGGGAGGCTGGCTTTCCCGTATTTCCAAAAGTGATAAACAGCGTTTTCGTGAACAGCTTGCACTTCTGGATATTGGCCTTGAAGACCGCATGAACCATCCGGTTGGACTTCTTTCAGGAGGTCAGAGACAGGCACTTACTCTTTTGATGGCAACTATGAATCCACCGAAACTGCTTCTTCTGGATGAGCATACAGCAGCTCTTGATCCGGGAACAGCCGAGAAGGTGCTGAACTTGACCAGCAGGATCGTGGAAGAACATCAGCTGACCTGTCTGATGATCACCCACAATATGCAGTCTGCACTGGAACTTGGAAATCGTATTCTGATGATGGATTCCGGTGATATTGTTCTGGATATCAAGGAAGAGGAGAAAAAAGGTCTTACTGTGGAAGGGCTGCTTGACAAGTTTAAAGTTGGAGCAGGAAAGAAGCTGGATAATGACCGCATTCTTCTTTCTAATGAGTAAGATTGAGTAAGACGAAATGGATAAAAGTGAGCCCTGGCTATTGCACGGAACTGCAGTAGCCGGGGCTCTTTATGCGGTTGAGAATATTATACAATAATAATTTGTTGTCTGTATTCATGAACATAAGAAGTACTGTTTTTTTGTGCCAGAATGCTTTCGTAAAGATTGGATGCGAAAGTTGTTTTATTTAGTAAATCCATAGCTTGCGGTGCGTTTTCAAGCACTGCGGAAGCATCCGGCAGTTTGGTAAGCAGGGGAATGCTGCCACATTTTTTTATTTTGCCCAGAAGCGCAGAACTGTTTTTTCGAAATCCCAGAACCCGGGCGTAGGGAATCTGCGCTGGCACACTCTGAATATGAAGAAGCATGTGAAGCAGTGCTCTCTGGATCCTGGCTTGTGTGATCTCTTTGGTTTTCAGAAGGCTGGCAAACTGGGAAAAGGTTTCATACTGATCCCGGCAGGAGAGAATCCTTCTGGCAAGAGCGTGGGACATGTCCAGGTATGTGCACAGGCTTTCTTCTGTTTCCTGAAGAAGACAGTAACGGTAAAGCGTGTCCAGATCGTTTTCCAGAAGAAAACGATTTCCGGAAATTGCCTGTAAAAATAGTTCCAGGGAATTTGCTGGTAAAAATTTTTTTGCCATATCAGCAAGAAACGCAAAATTCTGTATTGAGGTTTCTGATAATTCAGATAAAAAGCAGTGGGAATGCTCGATATCGGACGAATCCCTTATGGGTGGAGCATTGAAATCCAAAATAGCATTTCGAATAGCAGAAGCAGAAGGAAAGTGATTTTCAGACAGAGTATTTTCGTGATAATCATTTCCTTCCCGTTTAATGGAAACCGGTGAAATAGAGCTGTTTTCCCGTAGAATAGCTTTACAGTATTCAATTCCCAGAATATTATTGGGGGAAGAGAGCAATTGCTGGTATTTTTCTGATTCGGGAAAAACTGCAGAGAGAGCCATGCTTCTGGCCTTTGGAAAAGTCATTCCGTCTTTCAGATTCCGGCGAAGGGCGTCCTGAAAAGCTTCCGGCTCCTCTGCCAGGATTTTGGCCAGCTCCATAAGCGCATCCGTATCACCGCATTCACTTCCGAAACAAAGTATATCTGTAACCCCAAGTCCATCCAGAAGCTGTACGCCTCCTCTGGCAAATAACTCTGCACTGGCAGAAGAAATGGAAACCGGCAGCTCCAGAACTAGGTCTGCGCCGCTTTGAAGAGCCATTTCTGCACGTACATATTTGGAAAAAAGAGCAGGGGTCCCTCTTTGTACGAAATCACCACTCATGGCGATAACTATATAGTCTGTCCTTAGTTTTTCTTTTATATAGTTTATCTGATATTCATGTCCTGTATGGAATGGATTATATTCTGCAATAATTCCGGCTGTTTTCATAAAATTGCACCTCAAAAAATACGTTGTTCTTCCATATTCTAACATTGAAAAGCTTGAAATACAAGGCGGGGTGGCGTATAATGAAGTTAAGTTACTGAATGGGGAATGGATACTTATGCCAGTTCCCAGAGGATTACTGTAACAAATGAAAGGAGCCATTTAATCATGGGATTTATTGATGTAATCAAAGAAAGAGCAAAATCCAGCATTAAGACAATCGTACTGCCAGAGACAGAGGACATGAGAACTCTTGAAGCAGCAGACAAGATTTTAAAAGAAGGAATTGCTAAGCTTGTACTTGTAGGTAATGAGGAGGCAGTTAAGAAGAGCGCAGCTGAAGGCGGCTTCGACATTTCCGGTGCACAGATCGTAGATCCTGCAACATCTGAGAAGACTCAGGGATATATTGACAAATTAGTAGAGTTAAGACAGAAGAAAGGTATGACACCAGAGCAGGCTAAGGAGATTCTTCTGAACCAGTATCTGTATTATGGTGTTATGATGGTTAAGATGGGCGATGCAGACGGTATGGTTTCCGGAGCTTGCCACTCTACAGCTGATACCTTAAGACCATGCCTTCAGATCCTGAAGACAAAACCAGGTACCAAGCTTGTTTCCGCATTCTTCCTGATCATCGTTCCGGATTGCGAGTACGGCGCTAACGGAGCTTTTGTATTTGGTGATTCCGGTCTGAACCAGAACCCGAATCCAGAAGAGCTTGCAGCAATCGCAGCTTCTTCTGCTGAATCTTTCAAGCTTCTTGTACAGGAAGAGCCTGTAGTAGCTATGCTTTCCCATTCTACAAAGGGAAGTGCGAAACATGCAGATGTTGATAAAGTTGTTGAGGCTACCAAGATTGCGAAAGAGCAGAATCCGGACCTTGCACTTGACGGAGAGTTCCAGCTGGATGCGGCTATCGTTCCAAGCGTAGGTGCTTCTAAAGCTCCGGGAAGCCCGGTTGCAGGTAAGGCTAACGTTCTTATCTTCCCAGACCTTGATGCAGGAAACATCGGATACAAGCTGGCTCAGCGTCTTGCAAAAGCAGAAGCTTACGGACCTATCACCCAGGGTATCGCAAAACCTGTAAATGACCTGTCCCGTGGATGCTCCGCAGAGGATATCGTTGGTGTTGTAGCTATCACATCCGTACAGTGCCAGGCTCAGGACTAATTTCAGATTAGTTTCCAAAGGCTGAATCGTATTGTGATTAAGGGCACATGTCCTTGAAGAGATGCCAAGAATAAAATGTCCGGCATCAGGTAATACATAATCATGTAAACAGGAGAGTAAAAAAATGAATGTATTGGTAATTAACTGCGGTAGTTCTTCTTTAAAATACCAGCTGATCGATTCTGACACAGAGGCAGTTCTTGCAAAGGGACTTTGCGAGAGAATCGGAATTGACGGAAGACTGGTATATCAGAAAGCCGGAAACGACAAAGAGATCACAGAAGCTTCCATGCCGACTCATAAAGAAGCAATCCAGATGGTTCTGGAAGCTCTTACCAATGAGAAAACAGGTGCGATCAAGAGTCTTGCAGAGGTTAATGCAATTGGTCATCGTATCGTACATGGCGGCGAGAAATTTGCTTCTTCTGCAATCATTACAGATGAGATGATCAAAGCAGTAGAAGAGTGCAATGACCTTGCACCACTTCACAATCCGGCTAACCTGATTGGTATCCGTGTATGCTCCGAGCTTATGCCAAATGTACCTCAGGTAGGTGTATTTGATACTGCTTTCCATCAGACAATGCCTGCAAAAGCTTATCTGTACGGACTTCCAATTGAATACTACAAGAACTACAAGGTAAGAAGATACGGTTTCCACGGAACTTCCCACAGCTTTGTATCCAAACGTGCTGTTGAGTTCCTTGGTCTTGACAAAGACAACTCCAAAGTTATCGTTTGCCACCTTGGAAATGGTTCTTCCATCAGCGCTGTTCAGAATGGCAAATGTGTAGATACCACAATGGGTCTTACTCCTCTTGAAGGCGTTGTAATGGGTACACGTTCCGGAAGCATTGATCCGGCTATCGTTGAGTACATTGCAAAGAAAGAGAACCTGGATCTTGCAGGTGTTATGAATGTTCTCAATAAGAAATCCGGTCTTCAGGGTATGTCCGGTGTTTCCAGTGATATGCGTGACCTTAGAGCCGCAGCCGCTGAGGGCAACGAGGATGCTAAGAATGCAATCGAAGTTCTCTGCTATGGCATTGCGAAATATGTAGGTGGATATGTAGCTGCTATGAACGGTGTTGATGCAATCGTGTTTACAGCTGGTATCGGCGAGAATGTTGGCATGATTCGTGAGAAAGTCTGCTCTTATCTTGGATTCCTTGGTGTTACAATTGATGCTAAGGCTAATGAGGCTATGGGCGAGGAAGTTGTTATTTCCGGTGCTGACTCCAAGGTAAAGGTTGCAGTTATCCCGACTAACGAGGAGCTTGCAATCTGCCGTGATACTGTAGCACTTGTAAAATAATCAGCTGCAGTGTGATCAGCAGTACATTGCAAAGTCAGTTGCTGAGAGGCAGGCTGCTTTGCGGTAATACTGTATTACTTTATAAAAATGCATAAATCCTGCCAGAGAATCATACGCTCTGGCAGGATTTTATATGCAACAGGAAATTGATTTTATATTCCACCTGAAATTTCGTCAGCTTTTGTAATTTTTTTGAAAATTTATTGTATATAAGGGAAAATTCAAGTTGACAAATAATGACAGGGTATGTATAATTGATTAAGTGTGAATAGGGAGACGATTATGCAGATACATTTATCAGACATTTCATCCAGCGAGGGTAAGAGCCAGCACTACAGTGTTGCTTTTGAGATGGATACCATCACCTTCCAGCAGGGAACCTTTCCAGTACTGGCGAAGGAACCTGTAGAGCTTACGATTACGAATACCGGCGACAGAGTTCTGGAACTGGAGGGAAGCGGTCTTGTGACTGTTGGAATTCCATGTGACAGATGTCTGGAAGAGGTTAGGACCAGGATTCCTTTTGAATTCAAGAGGAAACTCGACATGAAGCTTACGGATGAAGACCGTGTGAATGATCTGGATGAGAGCAGCTATCTCACCGGCTATGACCTGGATGTGGACCGTTTGGTCTATCTTGAGGTACTGATGAGCTGGCCTTTGAAG
>OGCM01003326.1_pt1 | contig 12659 bp, 10 predicted proteins | sample 1570151 | NCBI WGS metagenome assembly OGCM01 (sample SAMEA4370582, study PRJEB24528) | human gut metagenome
CCTCATTGATCCAGATCTCAATACAGGCTGATCCTAGCAAATGTCCCACATCGGTAAATCTTACCTCAATGCCTTCACACAGTGTGATCCTCTGATTATAATCACACGGAGCCAGCAGACGGATCGCTGCATCTGCATCCGCCATGGTATACATTGGTTCATAGATCTCTGCACCGCTTCGTCTTGCCTTTCGGTTGCGCCATTCTGCCTCAAATTCCTGGATGTGCGCACTGTCACGCAGCATAATATCACACAGATCTGCTGTAGCAAATGTCGTAATGATCTCACCCCGGAATCCTTCTTTTGCCAGCAGAGGAAGCTTACCGGAATGATCGATGTGCGCATGGGTCAATAATACGTAATCGATGTCACCCGCATTAACCGGAAGCTCCTGATTCTCATACAGATCCGGTCCTTGTTCCATTCCACAGTCAATCAGAATATTCCTGCCACATGCCTGAAGCAAATGACAGCTTCCAGTCACTTCATGGGCTGCTCCTATAAACGTAAGTTTCATACCGTCATCCCCTTTTTCTTATGTATCTGTCACGGTTCTATTGTTAGGTTTATTATACTACATTCACACATATTTTACCATTTCTCTGCGCAATCTCTGCATGATTTTCTTCTCCAGTCTTGAGATATAAGACTGGGAGATCCCAAGTATATCCGCCACCTCTTTCTGAGTCTTTTCCTCCCCGTCTCCGGTACCGATCCCGAAGCGCATCCGGACGATCATCTGCTCCCTTCTGCTCAGTCTTCCAAGCGCTTTCAGAAGTACTCTGCACTCTGCTTCATGCTCCAGATCCCGGGTGATTGTATCCTCTTCCGTCCCCAGTATATCTGACAACAGCAATTCATTCCCATCCCAGTCCACATTTAACGGCTCATCAATGGACACTTCCAGCCTGGTCTTATTATTTCTCCTGAGATACATCAAAATCTCATTTTCAATACATCTGGATGCATAGGTTGCAAGCTTGATCTTCTTCTCCGGATCATAGGTATTGATCGCCTTGATCAGTCCGATCGTACCAATGGAAATCAAATCCTCCACGCCAACTCCTGTATTATCGAACTTCTTAGCTATGTATACGACCAGTCTGAGGTTATGCTCAATCAGCTTCTTTTTCACTTCCTCCTCCCGTTCGGTGCCAATCCCGGAGATAGCTTCCGCTTCCTCTCTTGCATTTAACGGTGTCGGAAGGATATCGGCACCACCAATATAAAAAACTTCTTTCGTTTCCGGAAATAAAAATGTTCTCACCTGTGGAAATATCTTCCATCCAAGTCCTGCTGCCATACTCATCATTACACCCTCCTGCTATATATCTGGATTTAATATCATGTCATATCTCGTTCCAAAAGAGGCGTCATCACTTACTGCGATCATGGGTTTCTCATAGCTCTGCTCTTCTCCTTCAATCCACAGGCTGTCGATGATAATCACCGGCAGCATTCCTCTGCCTTTTCCGATGGTGTGATATTCAATCTTGCGCAGACTTTTCAATTCTTCCAAAGACATCAGCTTCTCTGCCATATGCCTTGTGATAATACTGACTGCCTTCCCACTCACCGGATCCCGCAGATGATTTCCTGTATCAATCACAGCCGCTGCCGAACACGTTCTTTCCCCATACACCAGCCGTACTTCACAGTGGATCTCTCCAAAATGAAATAACAGTGATAACATTTTCAGCGCCCCGGAAGCCAGATAATAGCTCGCTACCGCAAGTGCAAAGAACAGACTTCCAACCTGTGCATACTGTCCGAGAAAGGAAAATATCCCTCCTGTCAGGAAGCCACCGATATACAGAGTAATCATTCCCCTTGCAAGCTCCGGTCCTTTGCGGATCCTCAATCCCACTATCAGCATAATTCCAGGAATAATCAAATAAAAAAGTCCATATTTTATAAACGTATAAGGTATCCTGACAGCGACCACTACGCAGGTTGCAAGCGCCCCGGCAAGTGCTGCCAGACAGATCCGCCAGACAGGCTCGCGAGAACACAGTACATGCTTTGTGATCAGGAGCAATATGTAGTCCATCAGGAAATTCTCCAGAAATAATACGTCTATATACAGCTCATAATACACACGATATCCTCTCTTGAATAATAATTCGTTTTTTTCTGTTTTTTCTTCTGAATACTAAATCGATTTGGTAATCAAACAAGACCTATTATAAAGAACGAGAGATAAATATTTTGTCAAAAACAGAACAGACGCATAACATTTTTACTGCCAAGATTCTTTCCTTTTTTTGTTGCAATAATGACTATTACGTAAAAGAACCGCTGTAATTGCAGAATAAAACATCTGCCGTTACAACGGTTCTTCGAATCGTGTCAATATTAATTATTTTTTGAAGAAATCCGGAATCTTAATGGACTGCTCTTTCACCTTAGCAGTCGGGATCTTCGGTGTATCCAGTGTCGGTGATGTACCGCCTACTGTTCTTCTTGGAACTGCTGTTGTACCACCGTTAGAAGTCGGTGCAGCTCCCATATCCTGCTTAGCTGCATGTGATGCGTAAGTCGGTCTCTCAGTATATGACTGTCTCTCATAAGAAGATGCCGGTGGAACCATACCCTGACGCTGTACGCCTTCCAGTCTGGATTTTAATTTAGAGGTTGTGCCGCCTACATTATGTAAGCCTGTAGCAATAACTGTGATTGTAGCTTCATCAGCTCTTGAATCATCGTACATAGCACCAAAGATAATATTAGCCTCTTCACCTGCAAGTTCCTGAACATATTCAGCTGCATCTGCTGCATCCATAAGAGTGATATCACCGGAAATATTGATGATAACATGAGATGCACCCGCGATCGTAGTCTCAAGAAGCGGACTGGCAACAGCCTGCTTAACAGCTTCCAGAGCCTTATCATCGCCGCGTCCCTGACCGATACCGATATGAGCAATGCCCTTATCTGTCATAACAGTCTGTACATCAGCGAAGTCGAGGTTGATCAGTGATGGTACATTGATCAGGTCTGTGATACCCTGAATACCCTGCTGCAATACCTCGTCAGCCTTCTTCAAAGCTTCTGGCATGGTTGTCCGTCTGTCTACAATATCAAGCAGCTTGTCATTTGGAATGACAATTAGCGTATCTACACTTTCTTTTAACTTCTCAATACCAGCAAGGGCATTGTTCATACGAGTCTTAGACTCAAAACGGAAAGGCTTGGTTACAACACCAACAGTAAGTGCACCCTGCTCCTTGGCAATACGTGCGATTACCGGTGTGGCTCCTGTACCGGTACCGCCACCCATTCCACAGGTAACAAATACCATGTCCGCACCTTTCAGTGCTGCCGAAATCTCTTCTGCACTTTCCTCAGCAGCTTTTTCACCAATCTCCGGTCTGGCACCAGCGCCAAGTCCTTTTGTAATCTTATCTCCAACCTGCATCAGTGTCGGAGCCTTGCACAACTGAAGTGCCTGCTTATCTGTATTAACAGCTATAAATTCAACACCGGCAATCTGCTCGTCGATCATACGGTTCACAGCGTTGTTACCGCCGCCGCCGACACCTACAACAATTATCTTTGCCGCTGCTTCTGATTCGTTTGTCTTAATTTCCAGCAAGAGTTTCTCCTCCTTCGTCATCCTTATTATATAAATATACATCCCATATCGACCATGTCTGATACATCAGATGCACACAGACTCTGCCATATATAGTATTATAATATAAGCTTTTTGGCAAAATATCAATAGGAATTTACCGATTTTTCATAATATTCACAACTATTCTCCATAATAAGTTCCCTGAAAGTCTGATGTGTCATAACTGTCATCCGGTGAATCTTCTGATGTTGTATCGTCTTCTAATGTTGCATCGTCTTCTGATGTCGTATCATCTTCTGATGACTCATCTGCCTCTTCCTCAGAGAACGTGATCACATTGGAATCATTCTCGTAATACTCCAGATGAAGTACACCGCTCTTACCCTTGAGTTTTGCGATGATCGGTGAGATCTGCGCCATCTTCTCTGTCGTAATATCTGTACCAAGCTGTACACAGATAGCACCAAAGTACAGATTAATCCCATCATCCTCATACACAATCCGATCCGGTGTCAAATTATAATTTTTCACTTCCACAGCCACATTAAGGATTGCCTGCAGGAGCTTATGACTCTTTACTTTCATTTTCTGATACAGCTTTGTGCTGCCGGCATCTATGCCTTCAATCCCAGGCACGCCATCCCTAAGTTCCGTACTTTTATGCACAATCTTTCCGTCTTTGTCAAAGTACGCATACTCACTGCCTTCATCTAAATATCCGATAATCGTTTTTTCCTTTACCGTTACTTTTACTGTCCATGGACTCTTCAGACTTACCTTCATAGAATCCAGGCTCTTCGGTGTATCATGCTTCAGAAAGCGATATTTTACCAACAGATAAACCGAATTGAATGACAGCGTATCCTTCTGCATCGATTCTGTGATCATCTCGTTTTCTGTATAATCATTGCCGCTTACTTCAATCTTCTGTACATAGAACAAAAGTCCAAATCCGATCACTATGATCGCAATTGCCAGAACCAGCGTTACTAATGCATACACTCTGTGATTCTTTTTTCTCCTTCTTCTCCGTTTCTTTGCCATTTATACTCCTCCTGCGTAGTTTCCCATCTCTTTATCCATTATCCAGCCGACACACTGAGCACCAGACCCATCTCAAGCAGCAGAAACACTACTGATGTTCCTCCATAACTGATAAAAGGAAGTGTGATCCCCGTATTAGGAATCGTATTGGTCACTACCGATATATTCAAAATCACCTGTATCATCATATGTGCCATGGCTCCTGTTCCGATCAGCGCACCAAACAGATCTTCTGCATGTGTCGCGATCACAAAGAACCGCCATATCAGAATCAGGAACAATATCAGTACAAAGCCTGCTCCCACCAGCCCCAATTCTTCACATATAATGGAAAATATCATATCATTCTGCGCTTCCGGCACAAAACCAAGCTTCTGAATACTCTCACCCAGTCCTCTGCCGAATAATCCACCGGAGCCGATCGCATACAGTCCCTGCAGCGTCTGATATCCTTTCTCATACTGTTCCGGATTACGCCAGATTGCGATTCGCTCCAGGCGATAGCTCTCCAGTGCCAGAAACACAGCCATAAAGCCACATCCCAGCACCCCCATCCAGATAAACTGTGCATATCTGGGACTTGCCACAAAGATCAGCACTGCAGCAATCCCCAATATAATAATTGCCGTACTCAGATTACTGGCCCCCACCAGACCAACTACCGGCAGTACACACAGCATAATCCGAAGCATCGTCCAGATACTGCTCATCTTCTCCACATTTCTCGTCACAAGATATGCCAGGAACAGAATAACTGCCACCTTGGCATATTCGGACGGTTGAAATGAAAACGGTCCCAAAGACAACCATCTTTTGGAACCGTTATATTCATCACCGAACAATACGACTGCAATCGACAGAAGGATTGCACCCAGATACGCCGGAATTGCGAATTTCTTCCAGAAATGGTAGTCCGTCCCGGCCATCACAAACATCGCCACAACGCCAAGTCCTGTCGCAAACAGCTGCTTCTTCAGATAGTAAAAAGAATCATGAAACTTCACTTCCCCATTGTAGGCACTGGTACTGTACAGGATCACCAGTCCGATGATCATAATCAGAAACAGTGTCACCAACAATGTGTGATCATAGCTTTTCTTTTTCAAGTCCGGCACGAAGCGCCAAGCCTCCTTACAGAGAATTTACAATTTCTTTGAATTTATCTCCGCGTTCTTCGTAGTTCTTAAACATACCCCAGCTTGCACATGCCGGAGACAAAAGCACTGCCTCTCCTGGCTCAGCAAGCTTTGCAGCTGTAAGCACCGCATCTTCAAATGTATCTAACAGCATAATATCCGTAAATCCACACTCTTCTGCCTCTTTGGCAATCTTTTCTCTGGTCTGTCCGATCAGAAGCAGTTTCTTTACTTTGCCATCAAAACTCTCAATCCATTCTTTGTACTCGGACTGTTTATCGTAACCACCACCGATCAGATACGTTGGACGGTTCATTGCCTGAATTCCACGGATCGCAGCATCCGGATTCGTCCCCTTGGAATCATTGTAATATGCCACACCATTCTTCTCTGCCACAAATTCAATACGGTGTTCAACTCCTGCAAATTCTTTAATTGTCTTATGGATGCTGTCCATCGGTACACCATAAGCTGCTGCCATAGCAACTGCTGCCATTACATTCTCATAATTGTGTACACCAAGAAGTTTAAGCTCCTTTACATTGCACACCAGACATTCATCCGGATTCCGGTAAATGATGTTACCATCATCCAGATAGATTCCTTTATCCAGTTTACGCTTGCTGCTGAAATATAGAACCTTCGTCTGCAATGTTTCACCAAATTCACGAAGTACTTCGTCCTCATAATTCAATACACAGGTATCTTCTGCTGTCTGATTGATCGCCACATTCTTCTTAGCCTGTATGTATGCTTCCATCGTATGATGACGGTTCAGATGATCCGGTGTAATATTCAGGACAGCAGATACTCTCGGTCTGAAGTCCACAATACTCTCCAACTGGAAGCTGCTCATCTCCGCTACGATCACAGAATCATCTCTGGTCTCATCTACTACATTGGTGTAAGGGATTCCGATATTACCAACTACAAATGCGCTGTCATATACAGCCTTCATGATCTCTCCAAGAAGTGCTGTCGTCGTAGTCTTACCATTGGTACCGGTAATCGCAAGTACTTCTCCTTTGCCAAGCTCATATGCAAGCTCAATCTCGCCTACTACCGGAATATCTGATTCCCGCATGCGATTCACGATCGGAAGATCCGTCGGCACACCGGGACTGATGATCACCAGATCAAGTTTACCAAGAAGCTCTTCCGGGAACTCTCCCAACACGATATCCGTCTTCGCGCCATCCTTCATCTTGCCGCGGATCTCCTCCACATCCAGCTTGTCATTGCCATCATAAAGCGTCACAGACGCTCCTCGTTCTTCCAGAAGTCCTGCTGCTCCGATTCCACTGATACCAGAACCGAACACCAGCACATTTTTTCCTGCTATATCCATGATATCCTCCTAATCTGTTACATCGCCATCAGCGCAACCATGCAAAGCAGTGCTGTAATAATAGAAAATACAGCCACAACTCTGGTCTCTGACCAGCCACAAAGTTCAAAGTGATGATGGATCGGTGCCATCTTGAAAATTCTCTTTCCACCGGTTTTCTTAAAGTAGGTGACCTGAATGATAACTGACAGTACCTCTACCAGATAAATCAGACCTACAATAATAATGAATAACGGCATCTGAAGCATATACGCCGCGGAAGCCACAAATCCTCCTAATGCCAGGGAGCCTGTATCTCCCATAAACACTCTTGCCGGATATACATTGAACAGAAGGAATCCAAGCAGCGCACCTACAACTGCTCCGGTCACAGGCTCAATCCCGCTCTTGGTACCAATCGCAACTACAGTGAAGAACGTAGCCACAAGTACAGTAACACTGGAAGCCAATCCGTCAAGTCCATCCGTAAAGTTCACACCATTGACTGTACCGATCACTGCAAAGAACAGTACCGGAATTGCAAGCCATCCAAGATCCAGATACCTGCCACCTGAAAACGGAACCAGCATTTTCAAAGAAATGCCTGCCACTTTCACCAGATAATATGCAAAGATTGCTGTTACTATAATCTGTAACGCCATCTTCTGTTTTGGAAACAATCCGTCCGAACGCTTCATGACTACCTTCAGATAATCATCCAGGAATCCGATCAGGCCAAAACCGATCGTCACAAAAAGTACCGGAATGATCTGCGGATTACTTCTGATGTAAAACAACGAAGTAATCAGTATACTGAGCAGGATGATCACGCCTCCCATAGTTGGCGTTCCTGCTTTTTTCAAATGCTCTTTTACTCCTTCCTCTCTCTCTGTCTGCCCCATCTTCAGGTTCCTCAGTACAGGAATGATCACTGGTCCCATAATTGCACTTAACGCGAATGACACCAATACCGGAATAAATATTTTATAATCCATAACACACCTCATCGTCTCTTTTGCTTTTTTCTAACTTAAAACAGTATACTTCATTTCTTATTCTTTTTCAATGCCAAGATAGGGAAGTATATTTTCGAAGATTTTTCCGATTACAGGAGCCGCTATAGTCCCTCCGTAATACACTCCCTGTGGATTATAGATAATACACATCCCGAGAATCTGCGGATCATCTGCCGGCGCAAATCCCACAAAAGAGGAAATGTATTTATTCGCACTACGTGGCAGTGTCTGGGAAGTCGCTGTCTTTCCTCCAATACGATAACCTTCTACAGCAGCATTCTTACCACCACCTTCTGACACAACACTTTCCAGAAGTGCACGCATGGTTGCTGATGTTTCTTCTGATAAAATCCGTTTTCCTTTTTTATCCGAAAATGTCTCCGCCACCGTTCCGTCCTGATCCAATACCCGTTTCCCGAAATGTGGTGTCACACGGTTGCCTCCATTAATAATAGAACTGAATGTTGTCGCCATCTGGATAGGTGTCACCTGAAAGGACTGTCCAAAAGACATGGTTGCAAGCTCCACCTGCCCGATATTCTTCCGCTGATGCATAATGGTAGATGCTTCGCCCGGCAGATCCACGCCTGTATTTCCAAGCAGACCAAACTGATCATAATAATCACAGAACCGATCCACGCCAAGCCGCAGACCAATATTAATAAATACTGGGTTGCAGGAATTCTGGATCCCCTGCACAAAAGTCTCTGATCCATGTCCGCCTATTTTATGACAACGGATTCTACGGTCTTCCACCACATAATATCCCGGACAATGAAACTGATCCTGCGTAGTGACCACGCCTTCCTCCAGACAGGCTGCCGCCGTCACTACCTTGAATACAGATCCGGGTTCATATGTGTCATTGATACTGCGATTCCTCCACATCTGATTGAGCGCATCCTGTTTTTCTTCTTCCGTAAGTCCCACTGTCCCCTGCGGTAAAGTAAATGGATCATCCAGATCAAATTCCGGCACATTTACCATTGCATACAATTCCCCGTTCGAAGGATTCATCAGGATGATCGATACGCCATCTGCCTGTTTTTCTTCCCTGACCTTCTCAGCCATCTGCTGCGCATACATCTGAATATTGTAGTCCATACTGAGCTGCAATGTTTTTCCCGGCACCGGTTCCAATCGGTCCTCTGCGATCTTATCTAGCTCCACACCCCTGGCATCCGTCACGGTCAGGATCTTGCCATCCGTTCCCGCCAGCCAGTCCTCGTACTTCACTTCCAGACCAACGATTCCCTGATTATCTCCTCCGGTAAATCCAAGCACTGTAGATGCCAGCTCATGATACGGATAATACCGTTTGAAATCTTCGTCCACTTTTACTCCCGCAAGTTCCAGATCCCGGATCTCATCTCCCGTTTCTTTTTCCACATTGGTCTGAATCCTTTCAATAGATGAAACCTTCTCTACCCGTTTCCGAACTGCTTCTTCATCCATATCAAGAAGTTCTGAAAGAGAACGGATCACCCGCTCCGGATCTTTGATCTGACTGTGAATGACCGAAATCGTACAGACTGTTTTATTCGTAGCAAGTACCGTTCCATTGCAGTCAATGATCTCCCCTCTTGCCGCTTTGATATCCCGCTCCCGCTCATGAAGTGTCTCTGCCTTTTTCTGGTAATATTCTGCTTCAAAGATCATCAGATACACCATTCTCCCTATCAGAAAAAGTATAATTCCAAGAGCCGCAAGGAATACTACACATATCTTTTTTCTGTTATATGTTCTGTTCTTCAATCAGAAAACCCCACAATACGATTCCATACAGTTTACGGTTCGTCTTGCGGGGTTATGCTTATTTATTCTTTTTTCTGTTTAATAGGTATAGAAATTACCATATTTATCGTAATATCCATCATTACCATAGTAGTATCCATCCGATGCAAGTTCATATCCTTCATACGGACTGTCTGAACTTCCCGATGTACCATTGGTATATGCAGTTCCTGTAGAAGTACTGTCTGTAGTTGTACTTTCCGCAGCAGTGTCTGTTGATGTACTGTCAGCTGTTGATGCATCATCAGTTGTCGGCTCATATCCTTCCACCGTTGTAATTCCGAGATATGGAAAGATCTCTTTCATGATATCAGCCGCCATCTGTACTGCATAAGAGCTCTGCGCCTGGTCATAATCATTGACCTCATCAATAACCACATACACAACTACTTCCGGATTCTCCTGTGGCGCATAGCCGATAAAGGATACCAGATACTTACCGTTATCACGAGGAAGCTTCTCGGCTGTACCTGTCTTACCTCCTACTTCGTAACCTTCCAGGTTAGCCTTCTTACCACTACCATTTTCAACCACACCACGCATGTAATCCTTGACCATAGTGCTGGTTTCCTGGGAAACAGTCCGTTTTACAAGCACCGGATTCTTCGTCTCGATCACATTACCATTCTCATTCTGGATCTGTTTTACCACATGTGGCTCATAATAATCGCCGCCATTGATCAGAGAACAGAAACCAGATACCAGTTGAGTCATAGTTACGTTAAAGTTCTGTCCGAATGAGTTGGTTGCCAGGCTGGCATCGTCCATGTTTTCCGGCGTATACAGCAGACCTTCTGTAGAAGCATCTCCCGGAAGATCAATACCTGTCAACTCACCAAATCCAAATACATGCTGATACTTGCTGAGGTTGTCTTTACCGATCAGTGCTCCGATCTGCATCAATGCCACGTTGCAGGAATTCTGCACAGCCTCTTTGATGGTCTGTGTGCCATGTCCTTCCCGATTGATACAGTGAATATCGTGATCTCCCACATGCAGCATACCGCCGCAGTAGAAGGTCTCGTCTCCTTTCAGTGCTCCGGTCTCCAGTGCTGTTGCTACCGTAAACGGTTTAATAGTTGATCCAGGTTCATACGTATCGCTGATACAGAAATTTTTCCACAGAGAGTTCAATGCTTCCAGTTTATCATCATCTGACATTGCCTTTAATTGCTCTTCCGTATAGTAACCGGAAAGATCTCTTGGATTATTCAGATCATAATTCGGATAACTCGCTTCTGCAATGATCTCTCCATTCTGTGGATTCATTACGATTACTGCTGTGTTTTTACTACCTTCGCCGTCATAAGCATAATTCTTATGTTCTTCGTTGAATGCAAGAATATGTTTTTCTACGATACTCTGTACCTGAAGATCAATCGTAGACACTACGGTATCTCCATTGGTCGGCTCTTTCACCGTTCTCTCTACCGTCGAATCCGAATCCAGATATCCGTATCTGCGTCCGTCACTTCCATTCAACGTAGAATTATAATATCCCTCGATACCATTATTTCCCACATTTCCATCAGAAGTAAAACCAATCACATCACTTGCCAGTGTATTATATGGGTATTTTCTCACATAATCTTCTTCCAGCCATACGCCCTTAATATTAGAGTTATTCTCCGCATCCGCTGTCAGCTTCTCAAACTTCTGGGCAGTTGCATATTCCACCCCTTTTTTCAGAATCTGATATCTGCTGTCCGGATTATCCTCGATTACTTTCTGAATATCACTTTCTTTCAGATCGAAACAATCCACCAGCGCAGCGATCGTCGGCGTCTCATAGGCATCATCACTCTTTAATGCTTTCACATCTAGGATCACATTATACACTCGTTCACTCGTTGCAAGCTTTGTCCCATTACGGTCTGTGATATCTCCTCTCTTATAAGGGATCGTCTGACTATCATACTGTTGCTGCTCCAGCACCACTCTGGTGTATTCATCGCCGGATCTGGCATTGATATAAGTTACCCTTCCCACAAGAACAACAAAAGCCAGTATAATAACTCCATAGAGCAATACCAGCTTCTTTTGCATAAATTTAGGAAATTTCTTTATCAAATAGGATTTTACTTTTCTGATCATATTTCCACCTTATTCATTCGTTTTTGCAGAACTGGCAACAACTCCTTCATCCGGAATCTGCTCATACTGCTTGATATAATCTCCATCGGGATTATCGTATTCTACCACCTGGTTCTCATTGGCATATACCATTCCCAGATCATCCATGGCTTTCTCACGAACCTCTTCCAGATTCACAGAATCCATCACTGCATTGTACTTTGTCGTATTCGCTTCATTCAGATTCGCAAGTTCCTCCTGAAGTGCTGTAATATTCTTGGAGCGGTTTGTAAGCTCTGCACGTAACTGTACATACTGCACACAGACTACCAGCATTAAAATTGCTGCAACCGAAAGAAACACCACGTAAGCTTTGTTGATCCCCATGGCTTTCTTGCGATTCTGCTTCACCTGATGACTTACATGCTGACGTCTCGCCGGCTCTGCAGTTCTGCGCTGCGGTTCGTAGGCTGGCTTCGGAACAGCATTGCCATATACATACATTCCTGCCGAACCAGATACCCGCTGATTCTGAACTCGTCTTCTTGCAGATGTTCTTGCTGCCATACCCCTCTCCCCTTTCTACTAATTAATCATTTAACTCCGTTCAAAGATCCTGAGCTTGGCACTCTTGGATCTGCTGTTAACCTCCATCTCTTCCTCACTTGGAAGGATCGGCTTTCTGGTAATTA
>OGCM01003332.1_pt1 | contig 12631 bp, 9 predicted proteins | sample 1570151 | NCBI WGS metagenome assembly OGCM01 (sample SAMEA4370582, study PRJEB24528) | human gut metagenome
CGAACCCCCGCTGCCGGAAACAGCAGTCCGTAGGGGCCGGGCATGCCCGGCCCGCAACCTACCGTGGCAACCCGTCAACGGGCAACCACCGCACACTACGGAGGGGCGGGCTGCCGCCCTCCCTTGCCCCTCTCGTCCGCAACCCGTTCACGTCAGTCCGTAGGGAGAGGTCTTGACCCCTCCGCTGCTTTCCGACCAACTATCGTGATCGGGTCATTCGTAGGGGAGGGATTCATCCCTCCCGGGGCGTTTGCGTTTCCACTCGCTTCCGGCCAGCCCCCGCCTACACTATCACAACTATATCATACCCTCTTTCCCCCGCCGTTGCAAGGCGTGGTCAAAATAAGTTTACAATTTTTCCTGTCGATTTGTGTTATAATAGAAAAAGTATGATAAAAGGAGCGTACCCGCACTATGGCTTGGGTCACAAAGGACAGTACCGAAACTTACAATCAGACGCCGGAACCCCCGCGCGAATATACAAAAATAGAAAAAGCCGCCAACTGGTGGCACTATCACTGGATGGCCGTGGTCGTGGCCGTGCTGGTCGTCGTGTTCGGCGTGTGGATCATCAAGGACACCGTTTTTCAGACGCGCCCCGACGTGCAGGTCGCTTATGTCGGCACCAGCGACCTGCCCACCGACACCGTCACCGCGCTGCAGGACGCGCTGACGCCGTTCTGCTCCGACCTGAACGGCGACGGCAAGGTCGTTGTGCAGGTGGACAGCTACACCGTTGACTTTGACGCCGCGAACGAGAGCACCGACGCCTACTACCAGATGGCCGGCGTCACCCGGCTGAGCGCCGAGCTGTCGTCCGGCGGCAAGACCTACATCTTCCTGCTGGAGGATCCCGAGGGCTTTGAGGCCCAGACCGGCGCACTGCAATATCTGGACGGCACGGTCCCCGACGACCCCGAGACCACCGACGCCGACTGGCGCGAGATGGTCTACCGCTGGACCGACTGCCCCGTGCTGACCGGGCTGGATCTGGGCGGCTATGATGGCCTCACCCTGATGGACGACGTCACCGGCATGAACCAGAGCGTGCTGGCGCACCTCTACGTGGGACGCCGCGGTGTCTGGGACGAAAAGCAGGTCCCGACCTACGAGGGCTGCGCCGAGCTGTGGGACACCCTGACCGCAGGGGCTGTCTCCACCGCCGCCGAATGAGCCGGGCGCTGCCGCCCCTGAAGGGGCATCTGCGCAAAAAGGTGCAGCCCCGGCCCAAAACGCCGCCCCTGCCGGACAACCCCTACAAGCGCTTTTTCACGGAGAATCGCAGCTTTGAGGAGCTGGCGAGGAAGCGAAAGCTGTAACTTCCAAGCCTTCCCCCAAGGGGCTGCGCCCGCAGGCGCGTGTCGGAGCGCAACCGCCGTAGGCGGCTCTTAGCGCGGAGACTGAAGGTGGCGCCGCAGCGCCGGATGAGGGGGAAGTTCGCCTTATTGCCCGTTTTTATAACAGCCACGTAAGCTTTGCCCTCATCAGTCCGCTTCGCGGACAGCTTCCCCCAGATGGGGAAGCCTTTTTTCTGTCGCATCCCACCCGGGATGCGACATTTTTTATATTTCCCATTCGCTACAATAAACTATGCAACAATTTTTGTAACGGAGGGATTCCCAACTATGCTGCAAACTCTCGAACGTACCAACATCTTTGACGCCCGCGTACTTACCACCGCCCATGCCGATGCCCTGCGCGCGCTGACCGGGCCGGGCGGGCTGCCGCTGCTGCCCTGCCTGCACCCGGCCTTGGAGGAAGGCCAGATCGTCGGCGACTACGCCGGGCAGGACGAATTACAGGCCGCCGCCGCGCTGCTGCCGCTCTACGCCGAGGACCCGCTGCCCACAAGTCTGCGCGCCGCAGGCTACGGGGCCGACGGACAGGGTGCGGTGCTGACACCGCCCATACTGCGCGAGGATTACACGCAGCTGCGGCATTTTCTGCGGTTGGCGCTGCGCTGGGCCACCGAGCGGTACGCCAGCTACCATGTCTGGGCCGTGCTGCCGCTGGACTTGGAACACCCGGAGGCGTGTGACGATCTGTGTGCGCAGTATCTCTCGGCAGGGCTGACGCTGCGCGGGATGCGGCCCATGGCCGGGGCCGACCAGATGCTGATTTTTTCAGCGCACGGTCTTGTGAAATGGCGCGACCCGCTGCGCCGGTGCCATCTGGCTGACCCGGCCCTGCCGCGGGTGCTCGAGCGCGGATACGCCGCCGCGGATTTCGGCTGGGGGAAGAACGGGCTGGAGCTGGTGTTGAGGCCGGTGTGAAAAAGGAAAACGAACGGCCACATGAACCTGCGGCGGGGTGAGGGCACCCCGCCCTACGCACAATCGGGAAAGGGGATTGTAGGGCGGCCTGCCCACAGGCCGCCGCGGAGGTTTGCGTCGGTGGAAAGCTGCCGGGTCGTCGAGGACGCCGACCCCTACAGAATAAACCATGTAAGAGGCTGCACCAGCAGGTGCACGGGAGGGATGAATCCCTCCCCTACAAATTGAAGATTAAAGCGATACAGCGGCGAAGTTGCGGGCCGGGCATGCCCGGCCCCTACAGCTCTACAAAAAAAGTGCCCCACGCATTTCTGCGTGGGGCACTTTTTATTTTGCTTTAGCCGTTAAGCAGCCCTTGCACAAATTACTTGTACAGGTCGACCAGCTTGGTCAGGTGCTCGTAACGGGCATCGGCGGCAGCCTGGTTCTTCTCGAACAGAGCCTTGGCGCGATCCGGGAAGGCGCGAGCCAGACGGCTGTAACGAGTCTCGTTGGCCAGGAAGTCCTGATACTTGCTCATGTCGCCGGCCTTGGAGGTCAGGGTGAACGGGTTCTTGCCCTCGGCCTTGGCAGCGGGGTTGAAGCTGAACAGGTTCCAGTAACCGGCAGCAACAGCTTTCTTCATCTCGTTCTGGCAGTTGGTCATGCCGCCCTTGACACCGTGCAGCTCGCAGGGAGCGTAGCCGATGATCAGAGACGGGCCGGGATAAGCCTCAGCCTCGGCGATGACCTTGACAGCCTGAGCCATGTTGGCGCCCAGAGCGATCTGAGCAACATAGATGTAGCCGTAGGTCATGCAGATCTCAGCCAGAGACTTCTTGCTGATCTCCTTACCGGCAGCAGCGAACTGGCAGACCTCACCGATGTTGGAGGCCTTGGAAGCCTGTCCGCCGGTGTTGGAGTACATCTCGGTGTCGAAGACCATAACATTGACGTCGTGGCCGGAAGCCAGGACGTGATCCAGGCCGCCGTAACCGATGTCATAAGCCCAGCCGTCGCCGCCGAAGATCCAGAAGCTCTTCTTGGCCAGGTACTGCTTGTCCTTCAGGATTTCCTTGGACTCGTCGCAGCCACAAGCCTCCAGGGCAGCGATCAGGGCCTTTGCGGGCTCGTCGTTGGCCTTGGTGTTGTTCTTGGTCTCCAGGAACTTGTCGATGACAGCATCCAGCTCAGCATTCTTACCCTTCAGGGCCTCGACCTTGGTGATCAGGTTGGCGCGGACGGTCTCGTAACCGATCTGCATGCCCAGGCCGTGCTCAGCGTTGTCCTCGAACAGGGAGTTGATCCAGGCGGGGCCGTGACCGGACTCTTTGTTGGTGGTGTACGGGCTGATGGAAGCGGTGCCGCCCCAGATGGAGGAGCAGCCGGTGGCGTTGGAGATGAACATCTTCTCGCCGAACAGCTGGGTGATCAGGCGGGCATAAGAGGTCTCGGCGCAGCCAGCGCAGGAGCCGGAGAACTCAAGCAGCGGCTGGTTGAACTGGGAGCCCTTGACGGAAACCTCGGAAACAACACCGGGGACGTTGTCCTTCTTGCGGATGTTCTCGACGCAGTAGTCGAAAGCAGCCTGCTGCTCGGACTGGCTCTCCTGCGGCTTCATCTCGATAGCGGCAGTCGGGCAGACGGTGACGCACTCGCCGCAGCCCATGCAGTCCAGAGGAGACACAGCCATGGTGAACTTGTACTCGCTTGCCTTGGGCTTGGTGTCGGCCAGCTTGGTGGAAGCGGGCGCAGCCTCAGCCTCGGCAGCAGTCAGGCAGAACGGACGGATGGTGGCGTGAGAGCAGACGAAGGCACACTGGTTGCACTGGATGCACTTCTCGGCGTTCCACTCGGGAACCATAACAGCCGTGCCGCGCTTCTCGTAAGCGGAAGCACCCTGCTCCCACTCGCCGTTGACGTTGCCCTCGAAGGCGGAGACAGGCAGGCTGTCGCCGTCCATACGGGAGATGGGCTCCATAACGTCGCGGATCTGCTTGACCAGAGCCTCGGGTCCCTTCAGGGCCTTCGGAGCCGGATCAGCAGCGGGGTTGGACCAGGAGGCGGGGACCTCGACCTTATGGACAGCGTCCAGGCCGGCGTCGATAGCCTTCCAGTTCATCTGGACAACAGCGTCGCCCTTCTTGCCGTAGCTCTTCTTGGCAGCGGCCTTCATGTACTCGACGGCATCGTCGATGGGCATGACGTCGGCCAGCTTGAAGAAGGCAGACTGCAGGATGGTGTTGGTACGCTTGCCCATGCCGATCTCGATAGCCTTATCAATAGCGTTGATGGTGTACAGCTGAATGTTGTTATCGGCAATGTACTTCTTGTCGGCAGCATTCAGGTGCTCATCCAGCTCGGCATCGGTCCACTGGCAGTTGATCATGAAGACGCCGCCCGGCTTGACATCCTGGACCATCTTCATGCCCATGTGGATGTAAGCGGGGTTGTGGCAGGCCACGAAGTCAGCCTGGTTGATGTAGTAGGGGCTGCGGATGGGCTTGTCGCCGAAACGCAGGTGGCTGATGGTGACACCGCCGGTCTTCTTGGAGTCATACTGGAAGTAAGCCTGAATGTACTTGTCAGTATGGTCGCCGATGATCTTGGTGGAGTTCTTGTTGGCACCGACAGTACCGTCGCCGCCGAGACCCCAGAACTTGCACTCCTTGGTGCCGGGGGCGGAGGTGATGGGAGCGGGCTTGACCTCAGGCAGGCTGAGGTTGGTCACGTCGTCGGTGATGCCGATGGTGAAGCGGGACTTCGGAGCGTCCTTCTCCAGCTCGGTGTAGATAGCAAAGACGCTGGACGGCGGGGTGTCCTTGGAGCCCAGGCCGTAGCGGCCGCCGGTCAGGACGACGTCGTTCATGCCGGCCTCACGCAGGGTGGTGGCGACATCCAGGTACAGGGGCTCGCCCAGGGAGCCGGGCTCCTTGGTGCGGTCCAGAACGGCGATCTTCTTGACGGTCTTGGGCAGGACCTTCAGCAGGGCGCTGGAGACCCAGGGACGGTACAGGCGGACCAGAACCAGGCCGACCTTCTCACCCTTGGCGGTCAGGTAGTCAACGACCTCCTCTGCGACGTCGCAGATGGAACCCATGGCGATGATGACGCGGTCAGCATCCTCGGCGCCGTAGTAGTTGAACAGGTCGTAGTTGGTGCCCAGCTTCTCGTTGATCTTGGCCATGTACTTCTCAACAACGGCAGGCAGAGCCTCGTAAGCGGGGTTGCAGGCCTCACGATGCTGGAAGAAGACGTCGCCGTTCTCGTGAGAACCGCGCATCTTGGGGTGCTCGGGGTTCAGGGCCTTGGCACGGAACTCCTCGACAGCCTCCATGTTGCACATTTCCTTCAGGTCCTCGTAGTCCCACTTCTCGATCTTCTGGATCTCGTGGGAGGTACGGAAGCCGTCGAAGAAGTTCACGAACGGAACGTGGCCCTCGATAGCGGACAGGTGGGCAACGGGAGACAGGTCCATGACCTCCTGCGGGTTGCTCTCGGCCAGCATGGCAAAGCCGGTCTGACGAACGGCCATAACGTCGCTGTGGTCACCGAAGATGTTCAGGGACTGGGTAGCAACGGTACGGGCAGAAACGTCAAAGACGCAGGGCAGCTGCTCAGCGGCGATCTTGTACATGTTGGGGATCATCAGCAGAAGACCCTGGGAAGCGGTAAAGGTGGTGGTGATGGCACCGGTACCGAGAGAACCGTGGACAGCGCCTGCGGCGCCGGCCTCGGACTCCATCTCAACAACCTTGACCTGGTTGCCGAAGATGTTCTTCAGGCCTGCAGCGCTCCACTGGTCAACGGTGTCGGCCATGGGGCTGGAGGGGGTGATGGGGTAGATGGCAGCCACATCGGTGAATGCATAAGCTACATGCGCCGCAGCGGTATTGCCGTCCATAGACTGTTTAGCTCTGGGCATTTTCTTTCCTCCGTTTTTATTAGAGTTTTGCATTATAGAGCTGTGCGGTTGTCAGGGCCGCACAAATCCTGCGTCATTTGGCACGTGCCCCAATCTTGCTCCGGGCATAGTTCCAGACAAACGCTTTTGCATAGCTTTATTGTACCAAAAAACACCCCTTTTCGTAAAGGGGTTTTGTTCAGAAAGTTGCACATATTTTCAGAGCTGTTGTGTGCATTTTGACCACAATGACGAACAAGGCGGTTTTTAGGGCGTTTTGGGGTACGGTTTATTGTATCTCGTTCCGCTGGATGGAACGATTGCCCGGGAACGGCAGCCTCCCGGGAGGTTATTCTTTCTTTTGCCAACAAAAGAAAGAACCAAAGAAAATTGCCGCTGTTGCGACGCAGCGGACCCGCGCCTTAGGGGCTGCACGCCCCTAAGAACCCCAATAAGGAAGTCGGAAGGGGCGGGGGCTAAACGGACGCAGTATTACTGTCCGTTCTTAACGCCCCCGCCCCTTCCTCCACTTTAAACTCGGGTGTTCCCCCGAACCCCCGCAGGGGTGAACGCCAGCTCTGTAGGGGCGGCATATATGCCGCCCGCAACCTACCGCGGCAACTCGTCAACGGGAAAGCGGGAGGGCTGCCGCCCTCCCTTGCCCCTCTCGTGCGTAAATTTTCACAGCAGTCCGTAGGGGCCGGGCATGCCCGGCCCGCGACTTTGCCATTACCGCCCATGTATCTTTTGCCCCGTAGGGAGGGGTCTTGACCCCTCCGCGGCCTACCACAGCCGCGAACCGCAAAAGCCCCTCCGGCCTGCTTCGCGGCCACCTCCCCTGTGAGGGGAGGCTTTTCTCGCGTCCTTCGCCCGCGCAAAAAACATCCTTTTTTACAAAATCTCCCGCACCGTCAGCACATCCCCGTCCACGCTGAACCTTACCTTATTCTCCCCGAAATCCAGCGTGTACACCCGCTCTGGGTCGTGCTGGTAGGCGGGGCGGGGGTCGTTTTTCAGCACACCGGACAAAGCGGCGCGCTTGTTTTCCGGCACTTTGCACAAAAGCGCGTCGGGGCAAACCACCTGCAAAGCGTATTCCTTTGTCGTGTCCGTGAATCCGCCCCGGGCGTCGGGGTAGGCGTCCACATAGGGCAGATACGGCTTGATGTCGAAGATCGGCGTGCCGTCCAAAAGGTCCGCGCCGCGGACGATCAGCTCGCCGTTTTCGACGCCCGCCAGCTCCACGCAGGAAAGCCCCAGCGCGTTCGGGCGGTAGGGGCTGCGGGTCGCAAAGACGCCGCGGCGCTCGTTGCCGCCCAGGCGCGGCGGGCGCACGGTGGGCCGCCAGCTTTTGCCCGCGGCATACTCCGCCGCCACGGTGGAAAACTGCCAGATCAGCCACAGCCGGTCATACCCCTCGATGCCGACCAGCGCGTTCGGGTCGCGGTATTCCGGCTCAAACACGATGCGCGCCGTCAGCTCCGGCACCAGCCCGCTCTGCCGCGGGATGCCGAATTTATCCGTAAAATCCGTGCGGATATGCGCAATCGGATGAATTGTGTACTCCATGGTAACGTCTGCCCCCTTTTTGTCGTCTATTATATAGGAAAGGAACAGATTTTACAACTTCCCTATCTTCCCACCATCGTCGAAATATGATACAATATGTGGTATATTGCACGTAAGGAGGTGTGCGTTTGGCACCAATCATCCGTACAGAGAAGCTGCGCAAGGTCTATGCCGTCGGCAAGGAGCGCGTTGTTGCGCTGAATAATGTCGATCTGTCGATAGAAAAAGGCGAGTTCTGCTGTATCGTCGGCCAGTCGGGCAGCGGCAAGTCCACGCTGCTGAACCAGCTGGCCGGGCTGGAAAAGCCGACGTCCGGCAAGGTATACATAGGAAAGCACGAGATCAGCAAAATGACCGAGAACGAGTTGGCCGAGTTCCGCCAGCAGCACCTGGGGTTCATTTTTCAGAGCTACAACCTGCTGCCCACCATGACGGCGGCGGAGAACGTCGCCCTGCCGCTGATGTTCAAGGGTGTGGACAAAAAGACCCGTCTGGCCCGCGCCCGCAAAGAGCTGAAATCCATGGGTCTGCTGGGCCGCGCCAACCACCTGCCCACCGAGATGAGCGGCGGCCAGCAGCAGCGCGTCGGCATTGCCCGCGCGTTCGTCAGCAGTCCCAAGGTCATTTTTGCCGATGAGCCGACAGGAAACCTCGACTCCCGCACAAGCAAGCAGGTGCTGTACCGTATGCTGGAAATGTCCAAAAACAGCGGTGTCACGTTCGTTATGGTTACTCACGAGCCGGAGCTGGCCGAGTGCGCGGACCGCATTGTGACGATCCTGGACGGCAAGGTCTGCTCCAACGTCGTGCAGGACGAGGAGACGAAGAAGAAAAACCGCGACGCCCTTTTTGCCGATCTGGAAGGGAATCTGGATATTGGCGGGGAGGCAGCGAAGGAACAAAACGAAAAGATAAAAGATAATAGATAAAAGATAATAAAAAATGTGGAGTTTTGGCCCGGGGCCAAAACAAAACGTAGGGGCGGATTCCATATCCGCCCGCGGCACCTGCCGCAAGCTGCACGGGCGCATATAGAATGCGCCCCTACGACAGCACAATTTTTTGAGCGGTGCGCAGCGCCGCGTTCCACCATTTTTATTATCTATTATCTTTTATCTATTATCTTAAAAATTTGGAGGTATTACATTGAAACGCCTATTTTCCCTGCTGACCGCCTTTGCTCTGGCGGCGGCGCTGTGTGCGCCGGTTATGGCAGACGACGTCACCGCACCGGATGTCACCGACCCCACCCCCACGCCGACGGCGGCCATTGACACGACCAGCTCCGACGGCGTCTACGTCTCCGCCTACTCCGTCACCGACACTGCGGGCGGCGAGGTCACCACCGTGCAGGTCGGTGATAAGATCAACATCGTGCTCAAGGTCGTGGACCACGCCTCGGCGCGGTACTGCGTCAAGCCGGAGGAGATCTCCGCGCGCATCAACTCCGCCGTGTTCACCTACACCGGCACCGGCGAGATCGGCCAGCTGTTCGACAGCAACGACGACCCCAACGCCACCCGCCTGCAGAACGTCCGCAACGGCTCGGCCTCGCCGGAGGAGGTTGCGGCGAACGCGCAGTATAATTATTACAGCTACGTCATTTTGTTCCGCGACGTCATCTACAACGGCGGCGGCAACACGCTGCCCATCAACCTGTCCTATCTGGACACCGCCAAGCCGCTGCAGCAGTTCAGTGTCACGCTGGGCCAGTGCGTGGACAAGGACCAGACGACCTCGCCCAACCTGCTCGTGCGCACCTCCAGCTACGGCGACAGCGTCACCGCAGGACAGGCGTTCGACCTCTCCCTCGGCCTCTACGCCACCGACGGCAATGAGAACCTCGACGACGTCATCGTCTCGCTGACGCTGCCCGAGAACATCTCCCTGAACGGCGGCAGCCTGTCCAGCTACCTCGGCACCATCTGCCCCAAGCAGACCCGGGACGTCACGTTCCAGGTCATGCCCGCCTCCGGCTTTACCGGCACGGTGGCCAGCATCACCGTCAACATGACCGGCACCGGCTCTGTCACCGGCAAGGAGGTCAGCGGCACCACGACGATCTCCGTGCCCGTCAGCCAGCCCGACCGCTTTGAGGTCGGCCAGCTCGAGCTGTCCGGCGACACGATCTATGTCGGTGACACCGGCAGCGTCTCCCTCTCCTACGTCAACAAGGGCAAGAACCCCGTCAGCAATCTGGAAGCCCGCCTGACCGGCACGAATCTGGGTGCGGGCGGCTACCAGTACCTCGGCAACCTGGCCGCCGGCACCGAGGGCAGCGTGGACTTTGACATCGTCCCCGATGCCGCGGGCACGGTCAGCGGCATCATCACGCTGAACTACGAGGATGCCTCCGGCAACCCGCAGACCATCTCGAAGGACTTTTCTGTCAGTGCCGAGGAGATGAACATGGACGACTTCAACAATGACCCGTCGATGGACGACGTCCAGCCCGAGCAGACCGGTATGCCGGTCTGGGCGTGGGTGCTCATCGGTGTCTGCGGCGCAGTGGTCGTGATCGTAGTCATCGTGGTCGTGGTACGCAAGCGCAAAAAGGCCAAGGCACTGGCCGCGCTGGAAGCAGAGGACAGCGATGAAGATCTCTGATGAAATCAGCCTGTCGGCGCGCAACCTGCTGCGCCGCAAGGGCCGCACGGCGCTGACGCTCGTCGGCGTCGTCATCGGCACCTGCATGGTCGTGCTGATGATCTCGCTGGGCATTGCCCAGACCAAAACCAACGAGGAGATGCTGCAAAGCTGGGGCGACCTGACCCAGGTGCAGATCTACGGCTACGGCACGATGGTCGGCAGCGACGGCAAGCCGCTGTATCTGGACGATGCGGCCATCGCCAACATCAAGCAGATCCCCCACGTGGCGGCGGCCACGCCCTACGCGCAGGCGTATAATCTGGAGGGCACCATCACGGCGGGCCGCAATGACCGCTACACGATGGATATTTCCAATTTGATCGGCATCGACCCCACCGCGCTGGAGCCGATGGGCTTCGCCCTGCAGAGCGGCAGCTGGCCCGCGAACACCCCCGCCAGCGAGAAGGCGGCGAAATTGCAGATTTTGGTCGGCGGGTCCACCGGGTATGAGTTTCAGGACTCGCGCAAGAGCTACAACAGCCCCAAGCGCTACCGCTGGCAGGGCCAGACCGATGCCAACGGCAAGGAGCTGCCGCCCTTTGTGGACATCGACAAGGATAAGATGACCCTGACCATCCGGACCGGCGAGGAGTCCACCGAAAAGACCCGCAGCTGGCAGCTGGAGGTCGTGGGCGTGCTGGAGCCGGACGGTGCCAAGGGCTACTGGACCCAGAGCGGCATTGTGCTGCGCATTCAGGACATGAAGATGCTGCAAAAGGTCTACAACGACATGACCAAAACCAAGACCGAGCAAAAGAGCTACGACCAGGTCTACGTCAAGGTCGATGACCTGAAGAACGTCACCGACGTTGAGACGGCCATCCACGAGCTGGGCTTCACCAACACCTACTCGATGAACCAGCAGCGCGAGGAGATGCAGCAGCAGGTCATAAAAAGCCAGATGATCTTCGGCGGCATTGCGGCGGTCTCGCTGTTTGTGGCGGCCATCAACATCATCAACACAATGACGATGGCCATCTATGAGCGCACCCGGGAGATCGGCGTCATGAAGGTGCTGGGCTGTGAGCTGGGCAGCATCCGCACGATGTTCCTGCTGGAAAGCTCGACCATCGGGTTTATCGGCGGGCTGATCGGCGTAGCGTTCAGCCTGCTGGCCAGCTTTGTGCTGAACAACCTTTCCACAATTTTAGCGGCGTTCGGTCAGGGCGGCGGGTTGGACCTGTCCGGCCTGATGGGCGGCGGATACTACTACATGGACGGGGGCGGCAGCGCGGCCATTTCGATCATCCCGCCCTGGCTCATGCTGGCGGCGCTGGTATTCGCCACGCTGGTGGGGCTGGTAGCCGGTATCCTGCCCGCAAACAAGGCGGTCAGGATCAGTGCGCTGGAAGCCATCCGGCACGATTAAACGCTTATATGCTTATATAAAGAACCGAGGCAGTCCCGGGAAAAGGGATCGCCTCGGTTTTTTTGTCGCGTTCCCGCACCGCCGCACGGTAGGGGGGCGGGCACTCGTTGATGGGGTGGTCGGTAGGGAGGGGTCTTGACCCCTCCGCGGGCGTTTGCGGACGGCAGGGGGCTTGCCCGCCGCCGCGCGGTAGGGGCCGGGCATGCCCGGCCCGGGAGTTTTCCCGGGGATGGGCGGTGACGGGAGGTTTCCGGGGCGTCGGGGACGCCGCCCCCTACGTGGGTGGCTGCCCGTTGACGGGCTGCCACGCGAACTTGCGGCGGGGTGCGGGCACTCGTTGATGGGTCGGTCCGTAGGGAGGGGTCTTGACCCCTCCGCGGGCGTTTGCGGACGGCATGGGGCTTGCCCGCCGCCGCGTGGTAGGGGCCGGGCATGCCCGGCCCGGAGGTTTTGCCGGGAATGGGCGGCGGCAGAAGGTTTCCGGGGCGTCGGGGACGCCGCCCCCTACGTGGGTGGCTGCCCGTTGACGGGCTGCCACGCGAACTTGCGGCGGGGTGCGGGCACTCGTTGATGGGTCGGTCCGTAGGGAGGGGTCTTGACCCCTCCGCGGGCGTTTGCGGACGGCATGGGGCTTGCCCACCGCCGCGCGGTAGGGGCCGGGCATGCCCGGCCCGGGGGTTTTCCCGGGAATGGGCGGCGGCGGGAGGCTTCCGGGGCGTCGGGGACGCAGCCCCCTACGTGGGTGGCTGCCCGTTGACGAGCTGCCGTGCGAACTTGCGGCGGGGTGCGGACACCCCGCCCTACGGCTGTAGGGGCGGCATATATGCCGTCCTCGAGTTTATGCGGGATGCCGTTCGCCGGTTGTTGTTTTTCTTTCAACATTGGGCT
>OGCM01003337.1_pt1 | contig 12617 bp, 9 predicted proteins | sample 1570151 | NCBI WGS metagenome assembly OGCM01 (sample SAMEA4370582, study PRJEB24528) | human gut metagenome
AAACGTTGTTACTTCACAGTCATCGTTTATACATTCATATTCATGAGAGCAAATCTCAAGTTGAACCCTCTTTCCTAAAATAGGAAGATCCTGTACTTTACGAATATAAGTTCCATGATAATTATCTGTTATACAGCCACATTTCGGGCACCTGCAATCCTTGGAGATTGATTTCATTCGTATTAAAATCTGTTTTTCATATTCCTGAATCTCCGTTATATTTAATTTAGTTTCAGGATAAAAACTATTTATACATAATGTACCATGTGCACCTGACATCTGACTGCCTCCCTCATATCTTTTGATATGTTAATTATACTATATTTCCAATAATATAAAAAGGCAAAAAACGGATAATTGCGGAAGAACCAGGAAAAGAAGCCACAGTTGAATCTGATCAACAAACATTTATTTTATAATTTCTGAAACCTCCAAAAAAATAGGATAAAAAACTATCGTTTTTTAAGAGGTTTCAGAATTTTAAACGTAAATTTGTGGTTTTTTATTGTGATTTTGCACAAATTATGATATGTTAATAACAGGTAATGTGATAATTGCATAATTATAGAACTTTAAAATGTGCAAAAATTATCTATGTTTCCTGAAACACCCACGCATGTGGGTGAGTATTGAAATATGCCGCAGAAGGAGAAGGAGCACTACACGGAGTTTGCCAAGTCTTGTGGCATGAACCTCTCATCTCTGGCGTGCATCGCAATCGAGAAGTACATGAGTGAGGAGGTTTGGCCCATGAGAGATAGCGAAATTGTACTTACAGGGGGCGCAGAACTGATTAAACAGAGCGAGTTGTATGAGCCGATGCTGTATTACGGTTCTAAAGAGCGCATCCGAATTGATTATGTGTCAGATATTCATTTGTTGCATCATATTCAATATTTTGGAGGTGATATCAATAAGGCGGTGAATAGCATTGCTAAATCGCTCTATCGCTCTAAATCAAGACCAACTTGGACCTTGAACGAAACAAACATTCAAGTATTTCTTGGCGATATTTCATCCGATAGGGATGTGACTGTTGCGTTCTACAGGCAATACAGGTTGAATGATATGTATCTTCAATACAAAAGATTCAAGCGTTCGCTACGAAGCGAATCTGATGTTCAGCTACAAGAGAACAAACGTGCCGGGTATAAAGCTCGTCGTGAGAGACTCAAGCGATATATTGAGCCAAAAGAAGCGATTATCAAATCAAAGAAATCAGCAATAAACGAGCTCAAATCTGAAATCAATGAATATGTGAGCTACAGCAAAGTTATTGCACCTAAGGGGCATTTTGAGTATGTCAAGAAGTACATCGAGAGCAACTATTATAAAAAGAGGGAAATTCCAGACGTAATCACAAGGAAAATATTATCGGCTTCGGCTCTTGCTGATGAGATTTTATTGCTTGACCAAGAATTGTATTCATTAGAGCGAAAACTGCATTGTCTGGAAAATATCATAGAGGAGCAGAACTCCGCAGATATTGTGAGACTGACAGATTTCCGATATGAGCCACGAGACTTGTTAGGAATTGTGATACTCGGCAATCATGAGTATATGGGATTTCATGATGTGGACGATGCTGTGGCGTTTTATAAGAAGAAGCTTGAGCCTCTAGGATATCTCGTTTTACAAAACGAGATGTTTACAAACGATGATGTTCTTATTTATGGCGGTTCAGGGTTTGCCAAGTACAACGAGCAATACAATGCGAATAATTTAGTTTGTTGCGATGCCATGATTGGAAATCGTGTCTACGAGATTGCTCAAACGACTATTTTCGAGCAAGGATACGAAGACGCACGCAGGAAGGCACAAGAAACCGGAAAATGTTTCATATGTATGACACACTATCCAGTGGAAAGTTGTTTAGCTAAGTTTGATAAGGACGCTGTTTATTTTTCTGGTCACACACATCGAAATGAGCGATATAGGACAGAAGATAAAGTCCTGTATGCAGATAATCAGGTGGGATACCATAATAACGGCGGATTTAATGGAACTGTGCATTTCAAATGTGCTACGACAGACCGCGCAAGAAATCCGTATGCGGATTTTGAAGATGGATGCTACGAGACTACACCTGATGCATATCTTCTGTTCTATGAATATTTAGGTGAGTCGATTGGTGAAGGTAAGCTGATTCGTAAGCGTTGTGAGACAGGTAAGCTTTATGTAATAAAGTCCAGAGGTTATTACGGATTCTTTGTTATAAATAAATCGGGTATTTCTATTGTTAATGGTGGCAAGACAAAAAAGATAGCTCTAAGTACAAATATTGAGTGGATTCGTGACAATTTCGATATTGTCGTGAGCAAGTATCTTGCCGTGCTTGAACCGCTGCGTGCAACGCAAATGCAGATTTCTCGCGAATTGAAGAGGCTGGGATTTGACGGCACGATTCATGGCTTGATTGTAGATGTTGATTTTTATAATCACGTCATGGTAAATCCCATGGATGGAATAATAACATTTTATTATTCGCCAGAGCCCGGTCGAGTACAGCCGTTTGAGTCTTTTAATAAGCAACTCGAATTTATGGCAAAGCAGGAGCAATTCCTTTTGGAGTCAAAAGATTCTATTTTTATGATTTCGCAAGCTTTGCGAATAACTCAAGGTCGTCCAGCATGTCCTGCGACAAATGCACTTCAAATGACACGGAGAGAGAGTACGTCGGAAGAAGAAACAAGCATGGCGTTATGTAACAACACTTTAGCCTTGGTAGAGAATAATGGCGTACTGAGTGAGATGACGGAAGTAAGTCTGAAGAATGGCGCCTATGGAGTATCAAGAGTAGTAAATCCACTGCAGCGTTTGTTCACAGGACATGTTCTTCGTGATTTTGATTTACGCCTGATTGAAGTCGAGGATACGAAATCTATTAGACGCAAGATGTCATATGTTGGCCGCATCTATTTCGATAAGCGAACATATCGAAGTTATCTTGTTATTAAGGATGATTTAGATGAATTCGTTACAGTAATGGATGACGAAGGTAAAGAAAGTAAGTTGACAGTCCAAAAGCTCAGGTCATCAATGAAGGCAGATACGCGAGATATTGCTGAGACGCTTGCGTCAGATTGGTTGAGTGATTCATGGAGAGAGGTGTTACACGCGATTTTTCCTAAGTTAATAGATAACAAAAAATGATTTACAAGCCCATTGTCGTAGCGACATCGGGCTTTTTACAAAGACAATGAAAGTACTAAGAGGTAATGCCGACATGGCTAAAGAGAAGAAGCGGGCGTTCGGGCACATCCGTGTCTCGACTTCTATGCAGGTCGAGTCAGGATATTCCCTAGACGACCAAGAAAATAAGATTAAGGAATATGCGAAGAAAGAGGGTTACACACTCGTCGATGTATTCCGTGATGAGGGAAAGTCGGATAAGAACATAAGTGACCGCTCACAGTTCAAGCATGTGCTTGAACACATCCAGGGCGGTGAAAAAGTCGATTATGTTTTGGTTACCCGTCTTTCACGATTCGAACGTAATGCAAGTGACGTTCTTCTGTAATGTCCTTTTACCGTGTTTATACAATGGATTTCCGCATACGAGGCATACAGCAGGGATATCCCCGCTGTATGTCAGAGAAATGCGCTTGTAAGCGTATTTGCCATTGCTTCAACTTATTATGCCTGACAAATATGAGCAGTTTTTCAATAGAAGACTTTTAAACTCTTGTAGAAAAACAACAAAGTATTACTAAGAGTACATACCTTGTATTACAGGATTTTGATGATTATATAGATAATATTGCTGATACTTTGGAAGATGGTGAAAATCCTTTGCGCCTCAAATCAGATTATTACAGGATAATGATCAAGAAATGTTGAAAAAAATACAATCTTCTCTGATAAACACAATTCCATTATTGAGACATCAAATGGTTTTGGCTCTTACCATACATGCATCAGAGGAATAACAGAAGACTGATTCCCATTACAGCCATACCTGCTATAAGACCATATAGTGATAAATGATGTTCGACGTATTCTCTGGCTGCAGGCAGGAGCTCGTCAAAGGAAATAAAAACCATGATACCGGCAACGACTGCAAATATGATTCCAAACACGACATCGTTCATGACGGGCATTAGGATCAGCCATCCCACCAGTGCGCCGACAGGCTCTGCCAGACCGGACAGGAAAGAGTAGCGGAAAGCTTTTATTTTAGAACCGGTCGACTGATAGATTGGAATGGATACAGCAATTCCCTCGGGAATATTATGGATTGCGATGGCCACAACGATAGGGATTGCAATAGCGGGATCCTGAAGTGCGGAAACAAAGGTCGCCAGTCCTTCAGGAAAGTTGTGAATTGCAATTGTCAGTGCTGTAAACAATCCCATACGCATTAATTTTTTGCTTTTGTAGACTTCTGCATCTTCAACCGTTTTAACTTCATGGGGATTTTTCTCTTCTGGTATCAGTTTATCAATCATTCCGATCAGGAGTATGCCACCAAAAAATGCAAGAACGGTTATCCAACTTCCGGTCTTTTCTCCCAGAAAAGAGGTCAGAGAATTCTGCGCTTTTGCAAAAATTTCAATCATGGAAACATAAATCATAACACCTGCTGAAAATCCCAAACTGACAGAGAGGAATTTCCGGTTGGTATGTTTGGCAAAAAAAGCGATACAGCTTCCTATCCCCGTACAAAGCCCTGCAATTAATGTTAATAAAAATGCAATTAAAAAGTTGTCCATATTGAGCCCTCCTCATAGTTAGAAAAAACTAACTGCAAAAACAATATTAATTGATTAGGAACTTCCTGTCAATTCATATTTTATGCGGAGGGAGTGGAAAATGTGTCAGTTACATATTACCTATGATTCGGAGTTGATTACAAAATGCTGCAACAATTTCATTTCTATTGAACATGGCAGAATCGCATGACAGGGGAAATTTTTTCTGTAAATTTAGATCTTCTATGATAATTGATGCGGCTTGACAGCGGTTTCTGCTGTTAAGCCGTTATTTATTTAATAGCAAAAATGGGTATGGATTGCAAAATATCGTGAAGGAAATCCGAAAGAACTAAGTATGTACGGAATCCAGCAGAGTAAATTAGACATATTTTACGACTTCATTATTCAATGTCTGGATTCCAAATGGAGTAAAAGCAAAACAATAAAAGAAATATATGCAAAAGGATATACAGGTTCAAAGAGTAATGCCTTTGAATACTTGTGTAAAATAGAGCAAAAAGAAAACAAATATTTTGAGGTGCAACCATATATCCGAACAATGACAGAAGGATTAAAATACAGAACAGGTAGTGTCGGAAAAGAAAAGGACTATATCACACGTGAAGGGATATTCCGATATATGTGGATGAATACAGAATTAACAGTAACACACAAAAACTATATTTATGATCATTATCCAACGATTTGGGAACTTCATTGTTGTATAAAAGAGTTTCGAAATATTTTTAAAAAGTGAAATATTCCGCTACTATACTTGTTTATAGAAAAATATTGCAAAAGCGAGATTAAAGCAATAAAGCGTTTTGCTGAGGGATTAAAAAGAGACATAGATGCAGTCGAAAATGCGGTAGCCTATGACTATAGTAATGGTTTTGTAGAAGGGACAAACAGTCGGTTAAAAATGATAAAACGAACAATGTATGAACGTTGCAGAAAACGGTTACTAGAGGCAAAACCAAGATATGTAGGAAAATCTAAAAACGGATAATTGCGGAAGACCCCATCGCACAAGAATATCCATTCGCTTCATTAGAAGCGTAATTTTCAATACTCTAGCACCAAACAAAACACTTTTCATAGATTTTGTTGACATCATTTCTTATATATCATACAATTTTTTATAACAGTATTTGAAAGGGGATACAAATGAGAAAACAAGTTTACTTATTTGAGCTGGATTCTGTACGAAATTCCAAAGCAGAAATTGAGCGTGCTCAGAAGGCACTTTTCGAGGAAATTATTCTCAACGGCAACTCGGTAGTACTATCTTTTAATCAATTATCTGATTCTCGCGGCTTTCTTCGCTCGTTAGCAAACACAGACACATCCGAACAAATAATTCATATGTTTGAATTAGGGCATTTAAAAGTTGCACAGTATTACAAACAAGATAATACTCTTGTGCGCACTGCGTCACAGTATTTTCAGCAGGCTTTATCTACGCCTGATTCATTTCATTTCTCTACTTTTGAAGGTTTAGATCTTACCCATGATGATATTCACGATATACATCAGGCCATAACCTTCTGCGACCTCCCGCTTCTACAACAAAAAGCACATAATTACACCTGGAATTATATTATAAACGTCGTTACAATGGTAATTGCCATGAGCCAGTACCAATTATCTACTGCTGAGCCCATAAAATCACACATTTCTTTACACGAATTAATAATGCTCTTTTTAAATAGCCATGACAGACTTTTGTATTCTTTACAATCTCAGTCTAAACAAGCAGCTTCCACAGACAAACTGATATCCGCTATTTCCAACAATAGTGTCCATGGACTACTTAGCAATATTAATGACACTCTCCCGCCTAAAAGCAACTCCCGATCTGTCTGGAAAAATCATATTTATAAATACCTCGAAAAGGATTCTTCATATACGGACACATGCCATATCGCCGATCTTATTATCGACCTATTATACAATTATGTTGTTGAATCAGGAATTAAAAATGTGTGTAAACACTATGATGGCGAAGCCGGAATCTCAGACTCTTTCTGGCAAGACTTTGCTTCACGCCTAATAATGTACTGGAAAGATTCACAGGATATCAATAATTCATCCTGCAAAGTACACTATTACCAAGATGAAAAACCAGATTTAGATAACTGGATTTTAAGCGCAGTGCAACTTGCCCCATGGAATACTGCTGATCGCATAATTGAAAAAGTTGACACTATTCCACAACTCACTGAAACATATGAACAAAACCATTCAGAACAAATAAAATCACAAAAGATTTATTTAAACAAACGTTTCCGCAAAATCACCGGTACAATCGGTGCATGTATATTTTTATTCGTTTTTATTAACACGATACTGGGTTGGATACAGGGTGCTGTGGAACCGGACTTCCATAATATACTTATATTAACAATACTTTTTGCATTCATATCAACAATTGCATTCAGTATCATTGGATCACTCATTTCCAATAAAATACATCTTGTTGACCTGCTTGACAGCCTTAACCTATTCAAAGTAACTATTAAAGATATCCGTGTTACCAAAAAACAGCCTCGTGGCATTTCATATTATCGTAAATCCGCAGATAGTGAAAATAATAAATAAGCAGAAAGGGTGAATCCATCATCGATTTGCCCTCTTTTTATCCAGTCATCCAATTCTCTTTCAGACAATAAAATTGTCTTTTGAATCTCCTCATATCCTATTTTTTCCTCGTAAGATGAAATTTCGCAATATACTACAAAAATCTTTCCTGCCGTAATCCCACTATCGGCGGTGATGTTTCCTATTACCTTAATCCTTGCATCATCTGCGAAAGTCGCTCCAACTTCTTCTGAAAGTTCCTTAACAGCATTCTCTTCAGCTGACAGCCCATCTTCTCCAAACCCACGCGGAAAAGCATACTGTGTACTGCGTATAGAATGTCTATACTGTTTGATAAGTATAAACTTACCATCATATACAGGTATGGTAACAACCGGTACTCCTGTTGATGTACCAATCAATCTGTCATAAGAAAACAAATCTCCATTTTTATTTTTAACCAAATCAACAAGCATTGTATTCCACGGGCTCTTATAAACAACCCCAAGTCTCCGTCCTGAATCAGCAACATACTCATTTACCGTATCCGGATCAGTAATGATCGCAAGATCCTCTGATTGAATAAACAAGTCCGGTCTTTTGTTTGTTAATTCAATATATGATTTCCATTCATTTGAATCTGTGTATTTCATAAAATATATCCTACTAAATGTTGATTGCTTTTTTAATACATCCAATGCATCTTGTGCATCCCGTAATTCACGTTTTAATCGTCCAATTTCTTTTGCTTTATCAGAACCGTAATTACCAGAGCCGCGGCTTTCAATATCACCTGTTTCATGAAACTCCTTCTGCCAGCGTTATAAAGATTGGTAACTGATTCCAAGATTTGAAGCACAGCCAAATCAATCCTAGCTCTTTGTGGTCGTGATAATACTAAACAGCGTCAATTTTGAATTGTTTATCATAGTGCTTTGCCATAATGAGATCGTCCTTCAATGCATCATACATCATACCATGAAATATTTCAAAAGGAATTCTCATTTTGACTTGTACTATTTATATTCTAGCACCCATCCTACTCCAACTTATAACGTTGGTTTTATACCATTACAAACTTATCAGGTTCTCAAACACGCTCTGTCAGCATAGAAATCAATTCATAGTTTTACACCATTACAAACTTACAAGGTTCTCAAACCTGCGACTACCATTACTTTACCCCCCTGCTAGTTTTACACCATTACAAACTTACAAGGTTCTCAAACAGATATTATGAAGAAACTACAAACTGGTCAGTTTTACACCATTACAAACTTACAAGGTTCTCAAACGGACTGCAACACTTTTGAGCCATAGAATTTGTTTTACACCATTACAAACTTACAAGGTTCTCAAACACGGTTGCCGCTGGTTTCTTTCAGCTCATCGTTTTACACCATTACAAACTTACAAGGTTCTCAAACTCCAATCCCACAGAAAGTCGGTCTGAGATAGTTTTACACCATTACAAACTTACAAGGTTCTCAAACAGCATCCTGCAATAACTTTGTCCATTCTTTGTTTTACACCATTACAAACTTACAAGGTTCTCAAACAAGAATAGAACATACACGCTCGTAAAGCATGTTTTACACCATTACAAACTTACAAGGTTCTCAAACGAAGTGGATGCAGTTATTCTACGATAGTAAGTTTTACACCATTACAAACTTACAAGGTTCTCAAACGTAGTCGCAGGATATCCGGTTATTTATTTGTTTTACACCATTACAAACTTACAAGGTTCTCAAACACTGGATAGTGCATTGCAATTTAACTATCTGTTTTACACCATTACAAACTTACAAGGTTCTCAAACACTCTGTGGGTTCATCACCTACTCCCGCCGTTTTACACCATTACAAACTTACAAGGTTCTCAAACGCACTCTGCATCATTCTCAACAATAGTTGTGTTTTACACCATTACAAACTTACAAGGTTCTCAAACTCAGCAGCGTCTGGATCCGTTCTCTCACGGGTTTTACACCATTACAAACTTACAAGGTTCTCAAACTCTGGCTCCAATAATGAATATGAAGTTAAGTTTTACACCATTACAAACTTACAAGGTTCTCAAACTGAAGGGAGTGCTATAATGCCAAAGAATCCGTTTTACACCATTACAAACTTACAAGGTTCTCAAACAGCACAAGGAATAATATCACTGAAATTTATGTTTTACACCATTACAAACTTACAAGGTTCTCAAACACGACTTTGCAAGCTCATACATTGCTTGGGTTTTACACCATTACAAACTTACAAGGTTCTCAAACCCCTTCATATAGTCATAAATGCTATCGTATGTTTTACACCATTACAAACTTACAAGGTTCTCAAACCAATAGGCTTAAGATTGCAAAATCCGTTTGTTTTACACCATTACAAACTTACAAGGTTCTCAAACCTCAAATGAGATTATCACCGAACCAAACATATTGGTTAATATGTGTAAGTTACCTAGTAATGTATAAAACACATGTCTTCATCTATTAATTGATTTTTTTCACATTCTAAATTTTTCCCTTGATGTGCTTCAACTAATAATAAATTCATTTTATAATAAAATGCTATTTTGTACAATTCTTTTATCTGCGTTTCTGACAAATAATTTTTCACATTTACAAATACCAGCAAGCGAACTCCACACAATGATTTCAGTACTTTGACATACTCCAAGAGCCGTTCAAACATATCAATTTCTTCTGTATCCAACTGAACCCCATATATTTTATAAAGATCAAGTACATCTAACTCCAGTCGAAATTGAATCGGATATGGCATTTTTAAATTTAAATCATCCAAATAATGAACAACTTTAGCATTCAATTCACATATTTCTGCATACTGCTCTTCCATCGAAACAGTTTTCAATTCCTGAAACAACTTACCCAGTATTTTCTTATTGTTAATATCTACAGAGAACGGATTCCAAACAATTTCTGCTACTTTATTCAGAGATAATATTTTTTCACCTTCTGATAAGATAATATCTCCATCTGATCCCTGACTTTGATTATACAAATTTTGCAAAAAAGCAGAAAAATACTCTCTGTTTTCTATTGTTATCACCTGAACTTCATTTTCACGAAACTCCAGGGTCAATTCCCGTTCTCCATAGATAAATTTCATAACACTACCAGCCTTTCATCACTGTCCAGCACATCCGATTTTGATTCACCCACAATATATTCCATTCTGGAATACTGTTTTTCTGTAATTTTTAATACCTGTACCAGACCATCATCCGGCCTGTTTTTTCGCACATTCGCAATAATAGCATCTGCCACTGTTGTATTCTGTGCAATTTTACAGTAAACAGATTCCTGCAACATTAGGAAACCGCTTTTTATCAAATACTTCCGAAATAAGCGGTAATTTTTTCTTTCTGACTCCGTGCCAACAGGCAAATCAAACATCACAAGTATTCTCATATATCGATAACTCATTTTCTATAAAACCTGATCAATGACACATCCGCATCTTCCAATGCATCAAACACACTTTTACAATATATTTTTATCGCGTTACTGATAAGTTCACATCGCTCATTGATTATCACTTCCTGATTCATCAAATTGACCAGTTCCATTTTTTGCGTGTGTTCAAACTCCACAAGTGTCATATGCGATACCAGACGATCTACAAGTGGTCGGAACGGCTCCATCAAATCAGATGCAAGATTAAACTGATTAAACATATTATCATGAAACAAGCCTAACTGTGTCAGATATCCATTTAAAACAATTTCACGATTAAAAGCAGAAAGCAAAATGCTATACCCATAGTTCAATGCTGCATTAATAAGTAAATCATCCGTCCTGGTAAATGATTTTCCGAAGAGTGCATTAAAATATACTTTTGCAGCATGTCCCTCTCTATTTGTTGCATCACCATATTCAATTTCGCTCAAATATTCCTGTAACAGCATTGCTTCATTTTTTCCAAGTTCCTGAAGCAGACATTTTTGTTGGCGTATCTTTTCAAAGACAATTTCTGTCCACACTGCTCCTTTGATATCATCAGACCACGCAGTCTGACGCTTGATTTTCAAACTACAATCATGAGAACCATAATAGGGCATCATTTCGGCAGATGGATTTCTCTTTTCATCGCAAAATATCACTTTCACTTTTTTCTTCACCAGTTCCGACAGTAACGCCGCCGTCAATGAAACAGCTGTGGATTCAATCAGTAACGTGCGGATTTCTCCCAGATGAATTTTTGTTGTAGTATCTTTTCGCACCACCAGATATCCCATTTGATAATCTAATTTTGCACTTGAAGATACCACAACCGTTCTCCAGCTCATATTATATTGTCAGCAGATCAATTTCTCTGCTGAATACACCTGTAACAGATTGGTCTATCAGTTTTAATTCCTCTGCATTTGATATTTTCTTACTAAAACGTGTAATTCCTGCTCTATTACCACACTCCACAAAAGACAAATCCACTCCTATACCGCTTTGGAAATTCAAAAATATCTGCATCAATACTTTGCATTGTTCTTCCAATGATATTTCAGCAAACTTTTCTCTTTTTTCTATAATTGTATCGCCTATAGCACCAACTTTTTTCTTAAAAATAGACTGCTGATATTTTTCTATAATAAGTTCATACACAAATTCGTTCTGCTGTTTAGAAAGAACCTGTTTTCCATTCTTATCTTTTTCTTCAAAATTTCCAATAGAGCATGCCTTTTCTATTTTTTTAATATATAACATTGTATCCATCGACAGACATAATTGCACAGCACTTATTAAAATAATCTGATTACCGGTTTTTCCAGCCAGATAATAATAAAATCCATTATATTTTATCAGTGAACCACTAGGAATCATTTTTTTCCTTATTTTCACATCTGATACTACTTTTTTCTTATTTTCCTGCTGCAATACATTGGAAAAATATTTCACCATCTGCTCTTCCGTCAGATTTTTTGATCCACCCAGATAAATTGGCAAAGCTTCCAGACTTCGAACCGTTTTCCCAGCAGCTTTATATTCTAGTAAAGTATATCCTGCAACTGCAATTGTGGTTACTCCACCATACTTTGTTACATCTGCCAGCCTTGGATCATTCATTTTAACCGGAATATACGCATCTGTATCACCACTTTCTGCTTTTTTCGCACTCCATATCGTAGCCTTATGTGTGATACCACCGTATTTTTCATATACCATTTTTGTAATCAATGGTGAATTCTTATTTAAATATTTTTTTACAAGCTGAATTGTTCCCGGATGCTCCTTTGTCTGTGCAACCCACGCGGTTTCACCATTTCGTGTCACATCCCACTCGAAAATTTTATCCATATTATAGCGATTTTCTCTGC